>Ga0182027_10006607_pt1 | contig 17301 bp, 16 predicted proteins | sample 712E1DmetaG_FD_121300 | JGI IMG/M metagenome (GOLD analysis project Ga0182027, IMG submission 121300) | Permafrost microbial communities from Stordalen Mire, Sweden - 712E1D metaG (Illumina Assembly) | ecosystem: Environmental > Terrestrial > Soil > Wetlands > Permafrost | place: Sweden... | reverse complement strand
TGGACAACTATTATTACATAATACAACTTGACAAAAAATCTAAACCAATAGTCGGCAATATTACTATTTTAAGATAGTTAAGAAATTACGAATTACGAATTATGAATTACGAATTATGAATTATGAATTACGAATTATGAATTACGAATTATGAATTACGAATTATGAATTACGAATTATGAATTACGAATTATGAATTACGAATTAATTAACAGAAAGTTAAGACATAGAGCCAGTTACAATAAAGTACAATAGTACATTTTGGCTGAAAAAATTTGAAAAAAAATAACCCAATATATAATTTGAAAAAGTTGATAAGAGAGTTGATAAAAATACAAGGCTTCATTATTGTTGTTCAAATAATTATGATAAATTTACAACACTTAAATTTTTATTTTCGCTAATTTTAGATTGGTAATAGCTAATAAATGAGATGTTTAAGAATAATTGGATTTTTGTTGTTACAGGAAGTTGTATTATTTAATTTGCATGCCCAACAGAAACCCGAGTATAGTCAGTATATGTTTAATATTTTTCTTCTTAATCCGGCCGCTGCAGGTAGTGATGGGTTTACTTCATTAAATATTACGGAACGCGACCAATGGATTGGGTTGCCAGGTGCACCTACTACACATAGCTTTAGTGTTCAAACCAGGATATTAAAAAATAGTTTTATTGCCAAAGCTTTGAGTTTGAGAAAAAAATTCAACAAACGGTCGGCAAGTGGCAGGGTTGGTGTTGGCGCTTATTTTTATAACGATCGTAACGGGCCGATAAGCCGCACCGGGGCCCAACTTACTTATGCATATCACATTCCTTTACGGCAAAGCCAGCTATCATTTGGGGTTTCAATGGAACCTTATCTTTTTAGTGTAGACAAATCGATGCTTTTAAATATATCTCCAAACGACCCGCTGATCAATTCAAGTTCTTTAAACCGGGGTGTTTTTGACGGGAACTTTGGAGCGCAATTTACAACCCCGTTTATTAATGCCGGGATTTCGGTTACCGATATTTTCAGGTCTTCAATTTATTTTGGCCAGAATTCAACCGCCGGTTTAAACACGGAGCGTAATTATAATATAATCGGTGCATATAAAATTGAAATAAACCGTCTTTTTCTGGCAGAACCTTCTACTTTAATCAAAGTTTCTGAAAAAGGTGCATTCCAGATGGACCTTGGCGGGCGTGTTTATTATCGTGAAGATTACTGGACAGGGCTTTCGTACAGGACAGCAGCAAGCGGCGGAACAATTATCTTCTTGTTAGGCTTAAGGGTAAACAAATACTATTTTGGTTATGCATTCGATTACACCTTATCGCCAATAATGACCCACACAATTGGAACGCACGAATTCATGCTGGCCTTAAAATTTGGCGAAAATGCACGCCGCTACCGTTGGCTGAACAGGTATTGATAATGTGCTGATTTGCTGATTTGCTAATGTGCTGATGGGTTAATGGCTTAATGTGTTAATGGGTTAATGGGTTGATGAGTCAATGTGTTAATTTCCTTACTTCATTAATAATCCAAAGCCATTTTGTTAAAGTATTCAATTATTAAGTTTGGGTTTCGACCCCGCTCAACCTGATAGTTTCAATTGTCGTCACCCTGAGCGAAGTCGAAGGGTTATGCATACATCTTAACATTCATTATATATCACCCCTCCGGGGTCTATAAAGAATCCATTTTGCTTTACTACAAATATTTAGCTTCGCTGAGCCCGTTGGGGTTCGTCACTATATGACTTTGTACATTATGCCTGCCCCATCGGGGCAGTATATTTGTAGAAGTATAATTTCCACCCATTCTCTAAATCCCGTAGGGATGCAATATACATGATTTGTGTATAACCATGGAGCGAAGTCGAAGGGTTTCTTCTAAACTAAACAACATAGATTAGTAATCTTAAACTGTTTAAAACAAAACCCTAACCTGTTTAAAGCAGGTATTTTTGTTTTCTATTTTCAAATTAACTAACTTGCATATAAAATATAGAGAAATGGATACTTTGGCATAATGGATTACCGGAAGTTTATATACTATATTACCTGGCTTTATATATTTGACTGCTGCATTTTTTTTATTTTTAATTTGTTTAAATATCATTTTTTCTAATACAGAACGGACTTTAATTAAAGTTCAATAATATGAAATCATTCCGTAAAGAACTCTGGTTTGAAACCCCAACCCGCAGGGCTTTTTTGAATATTACAAGAGAGGTTGAAAAATGCCTTGCTGAAAGCGGAATCAATGAAGGACTGCTGTTAGTAAACGCAATGCATATAACAGCCAGCGTTTTCATCAACGATGACGAACCGGGATTGCATCACGATTTTGAAGTATGGCTGGAAAAGCTTGCTCCCGAAAAACCATATAATCAGTATAAGCACAATGGTTTCGAGGACAATGCAGATGCCCATATCAAAAGAACATTAATGGGCCGGGAAGTTGTAGTTGCCGTTTCTTCAGGAAAGCTTGATTTTGGGCCGTGGGAACAAATTTTCTATGGCGAATTCGACGGCAAACGCAAAAAGCGTGTATTGGTTAAAATTATCGGGGAATAAATTACCAATTACCAATTACAAATTACAAATTACAAATTACAAATTACAAATTACAAATTACAAATTACAAATTACAAATTACAATAATTATTAAATCTCAGAACCCCTATTGTCCTTCCGGCATCCAACATCTAACATCTGCCCCAAACCCCAAAGGGGCTTAAAGAACGCGAGATTGAACATATAAGCACTGAAGCTCAAAGCCTGCAAGGCATCCAGTATCCAGCATCCAGTATCGGCCCCAAACCCCAAAGGGGCTTAAAGACAATAAAGTTTGACATTTAAGCACTGAGGCCAAGAGACAATAAAGAATTCATAATTCATCATTCATCATTCATCATTCATAATTCATAATTCATAATTCATCATTCATAATTCATAATTCATCATTCATCATTCATCATTCATAATTCATAATTCATAATTCATCATTCATAATTCATAATTCATCATTCATCAATCATAATTCATAAACCAGCATCTAGTATCCAACACCCAACACCCAAAACCCAACACCTATTTTCTATACTTCTTCATTTTATCATCAATTTCAACCTTCTTTGAACTATTCGATTGAATTTTTAAATTGCAAATAATTTCTTCTGCACCTGCTTCGTAACATTCCTTGTGAATATCTTTCACAATTTTCATTAACTCGTCATAGTTTCCTTCCAGCACAGTTTCGAATGGGCAAACCAAATATTTCACGCCCGATTTCCTGATCACGTCAATCGCTATGTCGACCAAATCGTATGGATGGATATCTTTTGCCCTGGGCAATACCTGAATGGCAAGGTTTATCTGTTGGTTCATGTATTATTTAATTAGTAATTTGTAAATGGATTATAATTTTTCCGGCGATTTTAAGATATTCTTAATTTCGTCGATGTCAAGAATCCTTACGTTTGTTATGATGCAATTGTCTTTTAAGAAATTTCCATAGAGGTTACATTCGGTAATAGTTTTGCTAAAAATGTTTTGGATAGGAACATTTAATGGAATCAATAATATCAATGTAGCAATATTGTCAATAAAATTAATTTCCTCAATTTCAGCGTTATTTCTATGCAGGATATATTCGAATTCATTTTTAATGACCTTTTGCTGATATTCGCTAAAAGAAGGTTCATTATTGGCGAATATGACAAAAAAGTATCGCAGTTTGTTTCCCTTTCCACCAAGCCCGGTTGAAATGAGTACCTGAGACTGATCGAGCAATTTCGATTGTAACAACATACGTGATTCCTGTAAGGCAAGCAACGCCCAATATTTTATTGATTCATCAGCAATTTTAGCAAAACTTTCAATTATCCTGTAAGCTTTCACATTGTCCACTGAGGCCAACCGTACAAGTATTTTCTTTTTTGCCCCCAACGGTATATTGACATCGTATAGCATTTCACTTTTTAGTTCCCATTCAGTAAATGCAATAACCTTATCCTTCATTTCTTTCGACATATCGAAATATTCAATTTGAAGCTTGATATCAATTTTTTCATCAATGATATTAATATCACCTTTAAACTCGCTAAGGAATTGTTGCATGTTTTCAAATGCGTCTTCTTCTGTCATAATTGTTAGCTGCTCAATAATGATTTAGGGTCAAAAAGTATTTTGTTTTTTTGAATTGCACAAATGTAAACTCAATATTTTCAAAAATCATGTGAAAGTAATTATCTTTTGTAATTTATTAGCGGTCAAAAGGTAAAGGCGGGTAGTTAAAAAAATAAATTAAGTCAATAATCATATTCAGATTTAACCCCTAAATCCCCAAAAGGGGACTTTCGTTAACTCTATGTTTTAAAGCCCCATTAGTGGTTTGGGGCAAAAAAGTTAAAACAAATTAATGAATTTAATTTATTCTTTTCCCTGGTTTTTCCTTTTGTTCCATTGTTATCTCTTAAAGGGATTAAAGATTAAAAAACAAAAAGGAGGACATATTTCCTCCTTTTTAAATATCGTTTTCAGTAGGTTTTTCAAAGGGCTCAAATTATTCTGCCTGAGAATTTGCTTTATTAACTTTTACGTTCCTGCCTGCAAGTTCTTTGCCGTTCATGTTTTTCAATGCTTCATCAGCAGAAGCATCGCTATCCATTTCAACAAAACCATAGCCTTTTGATTTACCTGTTCTTTTGTCGATGATTATTTTCACCGATACTACTTCGCCATACTGGCCGAAAGATTTTCTTAACTCTTCTTCTTTCATAGAGTAAGAAATGTTGCCAACATAAAGTGTTACGCTCATAAAAAATAAATTAAGAAATTAAGACAATAAAAACAAAAATATGTTAAATATCATATATTACAAATAAATATTATTCATTTTATTTTAAAAAATAATATATCACATTCAATCCCCTAAAGTTGCTACTATTATCGCCTTAATTGTATGCAGCCTGTTTTCTGCCTGATCGAATACAACAGAATATTTCGATTCAAAAACTTCGTCAGTTACTTCCATCGCATCAATTCCAAAATTTTTATGAATATCTTGTCCAATTTTAGTTTCTAAATTATGATAAGCCGGTAAACAATGTAAAAATTTTGCATTTGGGTTACGGGTAAGCTCAAAAGCCTTTTTATTGACCTGGTAAGGCAGCAAAAGTTTAATACGTTCTTCCCATGCTGATTCAGGCTCGCCCATTGATACCCAAACATCGGTATATAAAAAATCTGCACCCTGAACAGCTTCTGGTACATTTTCCGTTAGCGTAATTTTGGCCCCTGTAATTTTAGCAATTTGAAGGCACTTATTTACAAGTTCGTCATTTGGCTGATATTTTTTAGGAGCGGCAGCCCTGAAATCCATTCCCATTTTGGCTGCCCCTACCATGAGCGAATTGCCCATATTATTGCGTGCATCGCCCATGTAACAGTAGCAAATTTTATTTAGTGGTTTATCAGAATGTTCCTGCATGGTCAACAAATCGGCAAGTACCTGTGTCGGGTGAAATTCATCAGTTAATCCATTCCAAACCGGAACACCAGAGTAAAGTGCTAATTCTTCAACTGTTTTTTGGGAATAACCACGATATTCGATGCCATCATACAATCGGCCTAAAACTCGGGCTGTGTCTTTAATCGATTCTTTATGGCCGATTTGGCTGCCGGAAGGGCTCAGGAAAGTAACATGCGCTCCCTGGTCGTATGCAGCGACTTCGAATGCACATCGGGTACGCGTCGAAGTTTTTTCGAATATCAGGGCGATGTTTTTGCCAACAAGTTTAGGTTGCTCTGTGCCTGAATATTTTGCCGCTTTTAGTTGAGAAGATAATTTTAAAAGGTACTGTATTTCTTCCGGGGTAAAATCTAGTAGTTTAAGAAAACTTCTGTTTCTGAGATTGAAAGCCATTTTATTTAACCTTAATTCTGTGACAATAATTCAAATTCAATTATCAAAGATAATAAATCTTAATTGCTTTTTCAAGGTTTATAAAAGCAAAAATCACTTCTCATTTAATTTTAAGAAGTGATTTCCAGGCTATTATTTATTAATTACATTTTGAATGTTGAAATAATTTCACGCAGCTCATCGGCTTGTTTGGAAAGTTTTTCGGAATGGGTCGCCATTTCATCTGATCTTTGTGCATTCGACTGTACAACAGAATTAAGCTGTTGCATGGCATTGTTAATTTGCTCTATCCCGCTAACCTGTTCTATGCTGGCTGCTGCAATTTCCTGGACAAGTTTAGAAGTCCTCTCAATTTCCGGGGCTAATAATTGCAATTCTTTTTCAGCATTTAGTGAAAGCGAAAGAGTTGACTTTGAAACATTGTTAATATCCCCGGCAGCAATTTTACTTTTTTCTGCCAGCTTTCGGACTTCTCCGGCTACAACTGCAAAACCTTTACCATGTTCGCCGGCCCGGGCTGCCTCAACTGCTGCATTTAATGCAAGGATATTTGTCTGGAAAGCTATTTCGTCTATAATATTTACTTTGTCGGCAATTTGTTTTAACGACTGGGATGCAACCTGGAATGATTCTTTGTTTCGGTTTACTTCACTAACAGATTTTCTTGAAATAATTTCAGTTTGTTTGGCATTATCGGTCGTCTGTTGAAGGTTGGCAAACATTTCTTCCATTGACGAAGATATTTCTTCAGCAGCGGAAGCTTGCTGACGGGCGCCTTCAGCAATTTCAACGGCACTTGATGATAATATACCGCTCGATTCTGCTATGTAATCAGCATTTTCCGAAATATTCGTAATAATTGTTTTTAATCGTTCACTAACCTTATTAAGGGCTTCCGCGAGCATTCCAATCTGATCGCCACGTTGAAGATCGATGGTGTGGGTAAGGTCACCTTCAGCAATTCTATGGGCAACATAAATGCCCTTTTCGATTGGCAAGGCTATGGAATTTGTTATAATATATCCAAAAACAGCGCCAAGTATCAGGACAATAATCATCGATACCAGCAAAATAGCCCTTTCGTCTTCAATAGTTTTATTTGTAATTTCACCCATTTCTTTAACCTGGTCAATTCCTATATCTGACGTTCCACGAACGTTCCACATAATATTACCGGTAAATTCGCTATTGGCAAGTTCCATTTTTTTGGCCTTTGGAAAATTATCTTCTATATTTAAAACAGCATCTGAATAAGAAACCAATGCAGTGTCTAAAGTTTTTGGAAGGGCTCCCCTGTTCCTGAATTCATTTACAAAAATTTTAATATTATCAATTTTTGGCTTTGCTTTGATCAAATCGGCTGGTAATTTCTGATAAAAGACCCTAAATATCAGGCCATTTATGTAATTAGTTTTCGAAAGCAAATTATTAAAAGCGGCATTACTACCTTTAAAATGTTCTTCATCATATTGGGTAAAAAATTCAAAATTCTTTTGAATCCGGTCCAGCAAGACATTATTGATATTTACTATTTTCTCATATTGTTCAAGCTGCGAACTAAACTTAGTAACATCTTCTTTAATTTGCTTAAATTCAGAATTTGTGTTTTCATGTTTTTTAGAATCTGAAGTCATCTGAATAAGTATATCCAGTGATGAATTAAATTTTACCAAAATGTTTTTTGTTTTTTTGATATAAAAGTTATCACCATTATTGTCGTAGGATTGCATCAGCTGAATTACCTCATGCCAATATTTATCCAGATAAAAAGATTCGTTAATAGTAGGGATATACTTTTCAGAGAGTTTAATAGTCTCTTTTTGGATTTTGCTCATATTATAAAACGCTATACATCCAATAATAGCTGCAACAATTATCATTGTTGTAAACCCGATTCCAATTTTATATCCAATATTTAAATCCTGCCATTTCATGAGATTATATTTAATTTAAACATTTAATAATCTTACAGTTGATTCTCATGAACCCCGTAGGGCTCACCGAAGGTAAACATCCATGTTATATTTGCTTCGCAGAGCCCTTCGGGGTTCATTTCTTTTTGTGAACGCAAATTCATGGATGTTTCATTGCGACTCAATTATGGTTAAATAATAATTTTTCTTTTTCTACGAAATTGTTACAAAAATGTAATATTTTCTTGAATATATTTTTAAGGCTAACCTAAAATCCGCAAGTCACGGGGTGACTTATTAAAGTTCAATAATTTAAATGAATGAAATTTTTATTAGTCACCCCGTGACTTTCAGCCAATTAACCTCAAACCTGCGGATTTAAGGGCTAATTTAACTACTTATCTTTTAAAGTGAAAAATATGTTTTTTACACAAAAATAATTTTTTATGGTAATGTGATATAATATTAAGCAATAATTTTGATTACTTAATACTTATTTCTTCGTACAAGATAAAAATGTCTGAAAAAGGCAATACTAATTCATTTAGTATTTTTTAACTTTAGTATGTAAATTCAAACAATTTGATAAATGAAAAGTAATAATTTAATATTGATTTTTTATTCAATAATATTAATTTTTTTGCTTTTTTCATGTACAAAAACCACGAAAATAAAAATTGGCCTGATGATGCCTACTTATGAGATTGCAAGATATAAGAAGGATCGCGATTATTTTGTATCAAAGGCCAAAGAGTTGGGGGCAGAAGTAATAGTTACGAATGCTGAAAATGATGATATAAAACAATTAAGCCAGGCGAGAGAACTTTTTGAACAAGGTGTAAATGTACTTGTAATTACTGCTGTAAATCAAAATACTGCTGCTGAAGCGGTACGTGAGGCCAACCAAAAGTCTATAAAAGTTTTGGCTTACGAGAGGTTAATTCAGAATTGTTATTTGGATTATTACATAACTTTTGACAGCAAAGCCGTTGGTCAGGAAATGGCACAATGCGTTTTAAAAATTAAACCTGAGGGCAATTATTTACTTCTTGGAGGTGATAAAAGTGATAGAAATGCAGTATTGGTTAAACAAGGTCAGAAAGAAGAATTGTCGAGTAGCGTTTTGTCAAAAAAAATTCAAATCGTTTATGATATTTATGTCGAAGATTGGTCATCAGAAAATGCATATCAAAATATTAAGTATTTTTTAAAACTTTTCGGAAGTGCCCCTGATGTAATCCTTTCATCGAATGATGGCATGGCTGAAGGCACAGCAAAAGCTCTGAGCGAATTTGGACTTGATGGGAAAGTCCTGGTAACCGGACAAGACGCTGAACTTAGTGCATGCAAGCGGATTGATGCTGGTACACAAATTATGACAGTTTATAAACCGCTTAAAAAACAAGGAGAAATAGCTGCAATTGTTGCTGTTAAAATGGCGCGGGGAGAACAAATTAACGAAGTTACAACTACTGTTTTCAATGGCAGAATTGAAGTGCCGAGTATATTACTTTCTCCTATTGCTGTAGATAAATCGAACTTAAAAAATACCATTATTGCAGATGGTTTTTATAAAGAAGAAGAAATATACAACCAAAAATAAATTATGATATTTCTCAGTAAAAAAACTGTAAAATCTCTTTTATTCGATAATTCTTATTTTTAATATGTATATACTTTCGTTCTTAAAATATAGATTATTAGTATTTCAAATAATTGATCAACGTATTGATATTTAATATACTCAAGAATTAATAATTTAATACCAATAATCCATTAAAAAATAAAAATGAACCTGGCATTAGAAGTATTGTCTCATTTTCTAACGACCTTACCCTAAAACATAAGATAAGTTTTTTCAAAAAAAAATCGTACCTTTCAATATACAGGTTAAAATTTTGATGTTGGCTTAATATTCAATCTGTATATAAAGGTTACAAATAAACTTCTACATGAATTCAATAGAAATATGGAATCAAAAGTAAAGCATAAGATAATGCTGGTTGATGATTCTTCGACTAATAATATACTCTACGAGAGTATTTTATTAGATGAAGGATATGATGTTATTGTTTGCGAAGACCCAAAATTTGCATTGAAAAGGTTTCAAAAAGAAATTCCGGATCTTATAATTTTAGATTTGATGATGCCTGGCATGGATGGCTTTCATTTTTTAGAAAAGAAAAAAGAAATAAAAGGGGCTGCAGATGTACCAGTAGTTATGCTGACAGCAAGAATGGACCGTGAAAGTGAACAAAAAGCGCTAAGCATGGGTGTTGTTGAATATATTATAAAACCTGTTGGAATAAATGAATTTACCGAGATATTAAGCAAAATATTGACCTAAAAAATAGTTTGAACAGCAAAGTTGGTATATAGAAATTTTTTATCTTCTTTTCTTAAAAAATATTTCAAATAATTTTAATTTTAACGAACCTTACTAAAAAGTATTCGTATAAACATTAATTTTTAAAACTTAATGATCTTATACTATTACATTGTAAAACTTTGTTTTTTTGGCAAACTTTGCTCTCAAAATCCGCGTAAATCTGTTAAACCAGCGTCATCCGCGTTCTATTGTTTGCAGCTTTAGCTGCGCTATGCAATTCACTGCTTTTTAAAAAGGATAAAGAATAAATTTAGTAAAAATGAAAAAGAAATATTTAATATCTGTAATAGTCATTATTTCCGTAATAATTGCTTTTAGTATTGCCACTGAAGCAAGTAAAGGAGTGAATGTAAATTATCAAAAGCAAAAAAATGTTGATGCTAAAAATGAGACAAATCTTAGTAAACAAACAGATACGAGCAAAATAGTTTTTAAAATCCCTTCAGTTAATTGTGGGAATATTCATTGGAATGATCGGATTATCACTGATTGGCTTGCAAATTATTGTTTAGATAAGTGTAACGATTCTGTTTCTACCGGATACAAGTTTTCGGGATGGATTAAAAATTCTCAAAAAAACTATAGCTTGAAAGTTGCTATTAAAACAGACAGGGACTACTTGCAGCCCGTGAAATTTTATCCTGAAAATGGCTCGTTTGAGGGGAAAGTTTACTTTGATAAAACGAATCGATCAGAAACACTTATTAAAATTACACTTAGGGATAGCAATCGTGTAGCTTTAGAAACTTTCGTCATTACGCTTTTGGAATAAAATAAAAGTTTCTAAAATATCAGTTTATTCCAATGTTGTTTTTTCGTTAAGGAATTCAATTATAAAGTTCAGGTTTCGGCTCCGCTCAACCTGACGGTTTCAAAAGTAGTCACCCTGAGCGAAGTCGAAGGTTTATTCTCCAAATCCTTTATCCACAAGTATCCTGCCGCAATATTCGCAGACTATTATTTTCTTACGCGAACGGATTTCGAGTTGGCGCTGAGGAGGAATTTTATTGAAACAACCACCGCATGCATCGCGTTCGACCGAAACAACGGCAAGACCATTGCGTGCGTTGCCCCTGATACGTTTGTAAGCAGTCATCAAGCGTGGCTCAATAACAACTTCGAAGCCTTTGGATTTTTTATGAAGGTTTTCTTCTTCTTTTTGTGTGTCAGCGATGATATCTTCTAATTCTTTTTTCTTGTTGGCAAGGTCAGTCTTGCGTTCGTCAAGGTGTGTTTTTGAACTATCTATTGTTTCTTTTTTGGCCTTTGATTGTATGGTAAACTCGCGTATACGTTTTTCGCAAAGTTCAATTTCGAGGGTCTGGAACTCTATTTCTTTCGAAAGAGAATCATATTCGCGGTTGTTGCGGACATTATTTTGTTGTTCCTGATATTTTTTAATTAATGAATTGGCATTTGTAATTTCCGCTTTTTTAGCCGAAATAGCTGCTTCAAGACTTTTAATTTCGTCCTCATGATTTTTAATACGGGTTTCAAGGCCTTCAAGTTCGTCCTCCAAATCCTGGACTTCTAAAGGAAGTTCTCCCCTGAGGATTTTAATTTTGTCTATTTCCGAGTCGACTTTCTGTAATTCATAAAGCGCCTTTAATCTTTCTTCAATAGATATTTCAGTACTTTCGGCTGCTTTATTTTTGTCGTGTGCCATACTTTATAAGTAGTTTATTGGATTTGTATTATTGCTTGAAAAATGAACCGCAAATGTAGGAAAATTTTTAATAAGCAAATCATAAAAAATTTCTTTTGTAAACTGCTCACTTTCATAATGGCCTATATCAGCAATCATTATTTTATCATTTGCATCGAAAAACTGGTGGTATTTAAAATCGCCCGAGATAAATATGTCAGCTCCTTTATTTATAGCTTTGGCCAATAAATTGCTTCCACTTCCGCCGCAAACTGCTACTTTCCTGACTGGTTTGTTTAAAAATTTTGTATGCCTTATGCTACCTGATGAAAAAGTAGATTTTACCTTTCCAAGAAAACTTAATTCGTTTGTTTCTTCCGGCAATTCACCTATCATGCCCATTCCGGCCTTTTCATAAATATTATCGAGAGAGTAAATGTCATAAGCAACTTCTTCGTAAGGGTGGGAGTTTAACAATGCTGAAATAATATTTTGTTGAAGATGTTTTGGGAAAATAGCTTCTATCCGGGTTTCATCTTCGAAATGCAATGAGCCTTTTTTACCTGCAAAAGGATTGGTATTTTCACTTCCGCGAAATGTTCCGGAACCACTTGTGTTAAAGCTGCATTTATCGTAATTGCCTATATGGCCTGCTCCGGCTGCAAAAATTGCCTCCCGGACTTTTTCAGCAAAATCTTTTGGGACGAAAGTAACCAATTTAAACAGGAAATTCCCGGATGGCATTAATACTTTACAGTTGATAAGCCCTAACTTCTGGCACATTTTGTAGCTAACACCTTCAAAAGCCGAGTCAATATTTGTGTGGGCTGAATAAATTGAAATGTTATTCCGGATAGCTTTCGCGATGCACTTTTCAACATAAGTCTTTCCGGTAATTTTTTTTATACCGGAGAAAATAAGTGGATGATGGGAAACAATCAGGTTGCAATTTTTTTCAATTGCTTCATCAATTATAGTTTCTGTAATATCAATACTGACTAAAATGCCAGTAACTTCAGTTTCCGGAATACCAATACATAAGCCTGCATTATCGTAACTTTCCTGGAACTGGAGCGGTGCAAATTCTTCTAAGGCCCTTGCAACGTCTTTTATCTGCATATTTAAAGATTTTCGCGTATTTCGAGAAGCACTTCGCGGATACTTTTTAAGGTTTTTACAACTTCAAAATTATTGACTGTATCATCTTTGTTGTCTTTCATTTTCTTTTGGGCCCCTTTAAGTGTCATTCCCCTTTCTTTGACGAGGTGATAAATAATATGTAAATTGTCAATATCCTGTTTTGTAAAAAGCCGGTTGCCTTTCTTGTTTTTTTTTGGCTTGATAATATCGAATTCCTTTTCCCAGAAGCGGATTAAAGAAGTGTTAACATCGAACATCTCCGCAACTTCGCCAATTGTATAATAAACTTTCTCTATTTTCCTTTCTTTATAAGGCATACTACTGCTTTGTATTAAGCATAAACAAAGTAATAGAAAAAAAATCAATAAAGCAAAACATTATTTAATGATATATAAAGTTTTGTAATGAATTGTTTTATGATTTATTGTCCGGATTCCGTATATAAGATTTCAGCCTACTGGTACCTTATTTGACGGCCTATATGCAATATAGTTTTAGAAGTAATATGGTTAAGGTTGCACAAAGCAGTAATTGTGGTGTGGTTACGATGGGCAATTTTGCCAAGTGTATCGCCTTTTCTGATTGTATAAAACTTTGCCTTTCGGAGTTCGACAAGATATTCGAAATTTTGCTTCGACAGTTTGAGTGTATCGCTTTTAAGTTTAAATTTTTCAAAATCAATAAAACAATTCGGGTCGAATGGTTCACCGAGGTACCTGGTTTCGAAATGCAAATGGCTGCCAGTCGAATGTCCTGTGTTTCCACCAAACCCAATGAGTTCTCCAGCTTTAACTTTCTGATTGGGGTCAACAAGAACTTTAGATAAATGGCCATAAATTGTTTCCACGCCAGACGGGTGCCTTATTACGACCACTTTACCAAACCCATGCAGGTCATATTTGGTAACACGCACAATTCCATCGAATGCCGCAAGTACAGAATCTCCTTTCCTAAGTTTAATATCCATTCCGAAATGCCAGAACCAGCCCCGCGGGCCAAAACCACTCGTTATATAATTTTTAAAAGGATGATAATAATACATTTGCTTCGACGAGTCAGCAACCACAATACATAATGTATCTTTCAAATCTTTTGATTCGAAGTGGCCGGAATTTATCATTTTATTGTCCCAATAAAATGTGTCGATCCCTGAATACTTGTCATTTTTATAAAGTGTGTCGAGATAATCCTGGAATTTTGCTTCCTGTTGATCAGCGATTGTTATTGAGTCGCAACCGGCATTTGAAATCGAATCGTTTTGGACAACCAGACTATCTTTCTTTAGCTGACAGAAGGTTTTTGCCGGTGTAAGAATTAAAATAAATAAAGTTAAAAAGAGTATATTTTTCAAGTTCGTTCAGAAATTTATTTGATTGGATTTTCAATACATTGTTTGATATAACTTAAGTCTGGATTAAACTTTTTGTACCTTGTCAGTTCATAATCGTAAATAACGCGGCCTAATTCCTGGAGAAATGGGAACCCCAGGCTTTTATAACGATAATTGCTGACATCGAATATGCCCGACTGGTTGTTGTAAATAGTAGCTGAAAGAAAAAATTCAACATTGTTTTTAAAATCGGCAATGTAGGCACAATCCGTCAGGTATCCTGACAATTGGCCTACAATATTAAAAATACGTATTGTTGTATCGGTAATATTTTTAAATGAATCGGTGCCAAACATCAGATATTTTTTTCGGTTATCAGGAAACCTTTCCAAATCATGGTATTTTGGAAATTCAGATTCGCGCGGGTACATACACATATATTTGTATAAAAAGCAATAGTCACCGGGTTTAATTTTAAACCGTTTCCATTTTGGAAATGCTTCCGGGAAAATTACCTTCAACATGATATTGTTTAAATCCTGCAAAGGCATGTTGTTATAAAATGTGAAATCGCGTGGTCGAGGAACAAACTTTCCACTATCATCAATGACGCCTTTGCCCTTCATTATTGCACCAAGAGGGTTTTTGTAAATATTTTTATTTTCAATAAGTGGCTGCGAATAAAGAACTTTTCCTGATCTGTCTGTAAAAGAAACCGGGTTTGAATATCTGTTTGCATCGGCATCGCAACTGTTAAACTGCTGGATAAGATAAGTCTTTTTAAACCCCATTTTCCAAAGCCTCTTGTTCAATGGTTGCTGGCCAACAAATTCAAACAACCTATTGTGGGCATCGTTATTGCTTACCAATAGAATTTTTTGAATATAATGTGCAACATTTAAAATGCTGTCCGGAGCAATAGTATCTTTCAAAGATTTTGTCTGGCAAAGCCAGGCGCTGTCGAATCGCATTGCTGTGTACTTATCAATTCCTGTACTGCTGAGTTTATTTAATTTTTCAAGGGCAATTAATACAACAGGAAGTTTTGAAGTGCTTGCCGGGCAGAAATATTCTTTGTTATTTAATCTGTAAGAATATTGAATGAAGCTAGGTTTATTTTGTCTGTTCCTGTTTATTTGAGTGTATATTATTTGAATTTCAAAATCTTTTGCCGAATCGATATAATGTTGAAAGAAATTTGGTTTTGCCTGCATAAGATGAAGGATAAGGCTGGAAGTATCTTTTTTTATTGGTGAAAAAACCGGAAACCTGCAACCTGAAGCGTAACAATTAGTATTCAGGAATTTGCCGAATAAGAAATTATCCATAGAAACAACAGACAATAGGCCTGTTTGAAAAGACAGGCCTATTATGATTATCAGTAAATTTATTTTATTGAATTTTCTTTGGTGCATTTTTATTTCACGAAAGATTTTATTTTCTTCTACTTTCTTGTTGCCATTAACAAATTAGATTTTGGGCTGTATCCAATACGAAAATTAAGTGGTTTAACATTTCCTTTATTAAATGCTTCAAGATAATCGGGCTCGAAAAAATCTTCGAACAACTTAATAGGCTTACTATAAGTACCGTATAACTGAATTTTCCATTGATCTTTCTTAAAAAACTTAAAACCAATTCCCGAATCGTCCTGGAGTATTAGTGCAGACTTTTCAAGACATGTATTTCGTATTATTGAAAAATATGATTTATGCATCAGGTATGTTGCAGATTTCACGAAAGTGACCACGTTGTTGTCAATGTTTTTCAGGAAATTCATAAAACCAATATTTTGAGACAGTGTAGGATCGGCAAGGTTTGTAGATAAATAACTTACACTTTTAATTTTGCTTTCACCTTTATTCCTATACTTTATTTCCACTGCAGTTGCCATTCTTTTACCTTTGGATTCACTAACCTTAGTAAGTTCGCCACTTTTATCAAGGTACATTGGGTTTACTTCAACTATTTCTTTGCCTGCGCGTGCGAGGAAAAGCATAATAATAGGCGCAGTACCGTCAATAGACTTATTGCCCAATTCATTTTTCATATCAATTGTCCGGAAAAAACTTAGTTGAATAACATCTTCAATTGCAACTTTGTACATTTCCAACATATCTTTCAGGCTATCCTTTGATGTACTGTCAATTCTCGGAATACTCCCCGGGCCTTCCAATCCAATCAAAATCATTTTATCTACATTTGGAAACATGATATTGGCAAATAGAAAATCGGGCCCGCTGAATGGGTAAAACAAAGTTTTTATCGAATCGTAAGGCGATTTAATTTCTGCTTTTGAAAAAGCGCTGTACTTGGCTGTTAAAGAGTCGAACCTTGCCCATGCATTTTTCGCTTCTTCGCTATACTCGCTCCATTCCGGGGTTTGGGTCAATTCATATATTGATGAATTTTTATTTACAGGCAATCCGGAAACAAATAATGCAATATCGTTCAACTTTTCCCGGACAAGTGTTGATGAATCTTTTGGTTGCTCTTTTGCAATTGCACTATCGGCTTGTTTGCTTTCGTTAGTTGATGGTTGAGATGATGATTGCCCACACCCTGATAATATCAGGATTACTGCAAAAAATAAAGATAAGTTGACAACATGTTTACGGTTCATGGTATTACATTTAATTTGATTTAACGACATTAGTTTTTTTAATAAAATAGTTGGCATAGTAAATTACAGCTCCCGATATAACTGTTACGAAACCCAATATTGATTCAACCGGGCGCTGTTTTACAATGTAAATACATATCCATAGTATAACCAATAAAAAAAGAATTGGAACATAGGGATAACCCCATGTCTTATAGGGCCTTTCAATATCCTTGAATTTTCTGCGGTGCACAAATACACCCAATACGGTAATGAAAGTAAAAAGCATCAATGTAAATCCTGCATAGGTCAGCACATTTTTAAATGTAGAAGTAACAATTAGCAGAAAGCTGATTAAAAAC
>Ga0182027_10006606_pt1 | contig 17303 bp, 6 predicted proteins | sample 712E1DmetaG_FD_121300 | JGI IMG/M metagenome (GOLD analysis project Ga0182027, IMG submission 121300) | Permafrost microbial communities from Stordalen Mire, Sweden - 712E1D metaG (Illumina Assembly) | ecosystem: Environmental > Terrestrial > Soil > Wetlands > Permafrost | place: Sweden... | reverse complement strand
TCTAAAGGATGCCTCCGGTGTTATTCGGTAGATGGCAAAGGAGAAGAACACATCGTTAGATTTGCCATCGAAGGATGGTGGATTTCAGATATACAGAGTTTCTTAACCGGCAAACCCGCTACAAATTACATTGATGCTATTGAAGATTCCGAATTATTAATGATTGAAAAAACATCATACGATAAACTCTGTACCGTTATCCCAAAATTGGAACATTATTTTCGAATTCTCCTGGAAAACAGTAACAGTGCTACGCTAATGAGAATTTCGGATTTGATAAGCGCTTCTGCAGAAGAAAGATATTTGAATTTCCTGAATAGTTATCCCGAAATAGTTCAGAGAGTTCCACAAAGTCAGATAGCATCTTATCTTGGAATTACTCCTCAATCACTAAGCCGCATTCGTAAAAAACTTTCCGAAAAGAAGTAGTTCTTCTACTACTACAACTCATAGACAAATCTACGATTTTGTTGAATTGTTGAATCGTTTATTTGTTGAATTGTTTTTTTAAGATATTCTTAAAGTTTTCTTTTGTTCAACAATTCAACCTTTCAACCCTTCAACCCTTCAACAAAAACCCCGTTATATCCAAATATAGATTCGATTACCATATGTTAATGAAATTTCTTACCATGTGTGAATGACTGTGGTAGGTAAGTAGACGTATTTTGTTGGTGTAAAAAATAAATCATTAATGAAATACAGGAATTAATCTTATGAAAAAGACAATTGCAGTTATCGGTGCCGCAGGTAATATGGGTTCGGGTATTTCAAATAACCTGGCAAAAGCCGGATACAGAATATTGCTCGCTGGCAAAGATCAATCCAAACTCAATAATCTTCTTATCAAAATCAAAGAAACTACACCAAATGCAGATGTTGAAATACTTGATTGCTCAAAAGAAGCAAGCTGGGAAGCCGACATAATTATCCCGGCAGTTCCATATCAGTCACAAGCAGAAGTCGCTTCTAAAATTAAAGATGTGGTGACCGGGAAAATCGTAATCAGCATTTCAAATCCTTTGAATGAAACCTACGATGGTCTGGCAACAGATCCTACAACCAGCGCAGCTGAAGAACTTGCAAAACTCTTACCGCACTCAAAAGTAGTTAAAGCTTTCAATACAGTGTTTGGCGCAGACTTCAACACACCTGTTATTGACGGGAAAACCGTCGATACATTCATTGCCGGAGATGATGAAGAAGCTGTATCTGTTGTTACTGAACTTGTGAAAGACGCCGGATTCAATCCATTATTCGCCGGCAAACTTGTTATGAGTCGAACTCTCGAAAATATGATGGTGCTTTTAATCGGCTTGACAATGCGGAACAACTACAACTGGCTTGCAGGATGGAAGATATTACATTAAGCACAGTAAACTGTAAAATGAATTTACTTTTATTAAATTATTAAATAAGAAAGAAACAAATATGAAAAACACAATTCTTCACAAAGCAGAAACACGCGGTCATGCGAATCACGGATGGCTAAACAGCTATCACACTTTTAGTTTCGCAAATTATTATAATCCGGAAAGAATGAACTTTGGGGTATTAAGAGTATTGAATGACGATAGCGTTGAAGCCGGAATGGGTTTCGGCACTCACCCACATGACAATATGGAAATCATTTCCATTCCGCTTGAAGGTGATTTGGAACATAAAGACGATATGGGAAATGTTAGTGTTATTAAATATGGTGATGTGCAGGTAATGAGTGCAGGCACCGGCATTAGGCATAGCGAATACAATCGGGACAAAGATAAACTTGTAAAATTTTTACAGATATGGGTTATTCCCAACAAAAAAAATGTTACTCCACGTTACGGTCAAATCACGTTAAACATCGAGGACCGTCATAATAAATTGCAGCAAATAATTTCACCCAAAGCTTATGATACAGGTATGTGGATTCATCAAAATGCCTTTTTCTATATAGGAAAATTCGACAAGGGAGTAAGTGTAGATTACAATATTAGAGCAAAAGGTAATGGTGTTTATGCGTTTATTTTAACCGGCGATGTAACGATAGATAATCAGAAATTAAATGCCCGTGACGGATTTGGAATTTGGAATACTGACAATATTTCTATTAAAGCAGAGAGTAATTCGGAGTTTTTATTAATGGAAATTCCAATGACAACATAAATGATATTAAGAAATTATAGGAAATAAAAATATGCAATTAATTGAAGCGCGCAACTGGTGTTATGCCACAAAAAGAATGAACGGTAAAAAAGTCCCTGAATAACAGGTGAATAAAATTCTTGATGCAACTAGATTATCAGCATCTTCAATGGGTATTCAGCCCTATTCAATATTGGTAATAGATAATGAAGAATTAAGAAAGCAAATGAACTTCTCAAAATCAAATCTAACGATAGAATATAAAACTTAATTCAATCTATTATTTGTATCTAATAGAACTAAATCGATCTTCGGCAGTGTAAAATAGAATGTGCTGCCTTCGTTCTCTTTGGTCTCAACCCATATTTTACCGCCATGTTTTTCTACAAATTCTTTGCAGAGCAATAAACCTAATCCCGTACTCTCTTCACCATCAGTTCCTTTGCGTCCAACCTGTTCATCCATTTTAAATAACTTTTCAGATAAGGATTCCGACATTCCAACTCCGGTATCCTTAACTGATATTTCAACCATACTGTTTTCTGTCTCTTTTGAACATATTTTTATTTTCCCTCCTTTTAACGTAAACTTTACTGCATTTGATAAGAGATTTCCTAAAATAGAATTAAGCATCTCAACATCGGCGTATACTTTTTGATTATTAGGAACATCTAGAATTATTTCAATGCCTTTTTGTTCTCCACTTTTATTTATTAGATTAATATTTTGAGCGATTACTTTTGATAAAATTAAATCAATCGGTTCATAACTTATCGTGCCTTGTTGCATACGGGCCCAATCCAACAGATTAGTTAATAATTTCAAGAGATTTTTCACACTCTTATGCATCTTTATACTAAATTCAGATAATTCGTTTTGTGAAAAACTATAAATGTCCTCGGCCATCATTCCAGTCATTCCAACTAATCCTTGAAACGGACTTTTCAAATCGTGAGCGATAATTGAAAAGAATTTATCCTTCACTGAGTTTATTCTTTTAAGTTCACTATTTGCTTTAATGATTTCTTCCTCAGCTTTCTTACGTTCGGTGATATCATGAGCAATTCCCTGAAGTCCAATTACTATATTATTTCTTGTCATCGGATATTCATTTGATTCGAGTAATATTTTGCTCCCGTTGGAATGGTAAATTTCCAAATAAGTAGTTCCATTTGTGTTTTTACCACCAAGATGCGCATGGGAATCTTCTTTTGAATGTATATTAATTGGGGAATCAGTTAAATTCCATAGCTTTTGCCCAATCCATTTCTCAACTTTATGCCCTGTAATTTTTTCGATCGAAGGAGAAATGTATGTTACATTTCCTTCTATATCCTTTGTGTAAAAGAAAAAGTAGGGAGTACCTTCAATAATATGACGCATCTTTTCTTCACTTATACGTAAATTCTCTGTGAGAGTATCAAGTGATCTGCCGATATTCTGCGTGACAATTGTAATAGTTAAGCCAATCAAAGCAGCAAAAAATAAGGTCACAATTGACACAACAATTGCAGGATTAATAATGTAATTAGGCAAAATTCGAACCAATAATAATCCTTCAACAATGGTTAATGATAAAGTGATTGGAAGAAAAACTCTGAATAATTTGGCGCTTGTTTGAGTACCTAATACTTTTCTGATAATATAGACATTATTATCCAAGGCAGATAAACAACCTAACGACAAAAAGAAAAATGATAAACCCGTTAAAAACGCAGGCGGAGCGAAATTTCTGATATAGAAAAATGGTGCATTGAAACCGTATCCAAGAAGAAGGAGAAAAGAAATTATTAAAACGATAAGTGAGAAAATTAAGCTGAGGATTTTAAATAACATTTTGTTACTGTATAAAAACAACAATGCAAAACTGTTAATTAAGAACAATACTACTGTAACAATTGATAGCCTTCCAAACTGAAAAAGGTGCGCGGTTTCAATAACCTTATAATAAATGAGTCCCGATTGAGTTATTAATCTCTGTAGTTGCAGTACGAAGAGAAATCCGAGTAGACAAATAACTATAATTAAGGCAGTTATAACGATATGCCGGACAGTCTGTGAGGTTTTAAAACAGATTGGAAATAATAAACATGTACTTAAGATGAAAAATAAAAAAACGCTACTCTTAGCCATCGAAACTTCATGAACCGAAATCTTTGTAAGAAACATCCAACCGTTAATCCAACCGATAAAAACAACCAGACTTATAACAATGACCAATGATGTAAAAATCATAGTAAATCGCTTTGAAACAATTTCAGATCGAATATGAGTTTGGTTCATTACCAGCTTCTTCCGTTTTAATAATTTGAGGTTCTCTTACAAATTCATAGGTCAATTCGAGAATTTTGCATATATAGAATAAACCCTTCCAAAACCTAATACGTTTTCAAAATAACTATTTTAACCGGCACGACGTTTTATATAAGACTACATTAGTACCTTATTGTCTGTAAATGAATAATCTATTTGTAATGTTGGATCTATATGTTCTGTCTGCAACTTAAAAAGAAGATCCCAATTATTCAAACTTATTATTGAAGAGATTTCGGTTAATTTTTATATAACTATCAAGTTGCGTTATTTTGCTTATGCAAATCCTCCTCCGTTTTCAAAATAATGCTTATAGCCTAAAAATACTATTTTTGTCCTTCTTAAATTAACATGTCAAAACTAATCATACTCTGTTTTTTGCTTATTTCCTTCAAGTCATAGGCTAAACTTCAGAATTAAATGCTATTCTGTAGGGAGCTGATCTAATTTTTCAACAGAAATCCATAACTGGAATAATCTTAAATAATTCGCCACAGTATTAACTTCTTCAAAACTCTTTAGTAATTTTACATATAATAAAATTATTCGTAATTATTTTTGATCATTTAACCGGATTCAATATGAGAATTGAAAGATTAATCTACTTAACCCTTTGCGGCCTCATTCTTCTTCAACTAGCAGCTTGCTCATCTACTACACAAATAAAAAAGGAAATTACCGGAGTAATCGATGCAGATAATCCCAATATTCAATATGTAGGAAGATTTAATTTTAGCGATCCGAAAAAAATTACATTCGATTGGCCGGGTGTTATCATATCGGCCAAGTTCATGGGCAAAAGTTTATCTGTTAAATTAGAGGATGGGAAAAATGAATATGCCGTAATAGTTGATAATTATGCCCCAAGAATTCTTTCAACGGATACATTAAAAATTTATAAAGTAATTTCTGGATTGGCTGATTCAATCCCGCACACAATTATAATTCAAAAAAGGACAGAAACATTTGTAGGAAAAGGGATATTTTCAGGTTTTGTTCTTGATCCCGGATACAGTTTACTTCCACCGGATAAAAGACCAGAACGAAGAATTGAATTCATTGGTAACTCAATAACGTGCGGTTTTGGGAATGAAGGGGAAACTGCTGATTGCCATTTTAGTCCCGGTACTGAAAATGCGAATATGTCATATGCTGCAATTACCTCAAGAGCTTTGAATGCCGATTATTCCTTAATCGCATATTCCGGCAGAGGTGTAGTTAGAAATTACGGAGATACAAATAAAACATCACGAGACCCGATGCCTAGTTTATACGATAGAGCATGCTTTTACGATTCAACAACTAAATGGAACTTTTCAAAATGGATTCCCCAAGCGGTTGTAATCAATCTTGGGACAAATGATTTTTCAACAAAACCTTTCCCGGATAAAGATGTATTTCAAAAAGGTTATTCGGATTTGATTAATCGCGTCCGTATTCTTTATCCCGGTGTAAGTATTTTTTGCATTGGCGGCCCGATGACCGAAGAACCTTGCGTTAGTTATGTTAGAGAAGTTGTTGTGAATGATCAAAAAATGAAAAGAGAAAAGAATTTATTCTTCATTGAAATTAAAAAAAGCTTTTTAACACAGAATGATTGGGGATGCGATGAGCATCCGAATATTTTGGGAATGCAAAAAATGAGTGATGTTATTGTTCCTACAATTAAACTCAGGATGAATTGGTAGAAGAAGCGGATAATTCCAGGTAGTTATTCTCAGAACCTCTCTGTTATCAATGAATCACCTGGCCGCAGAGCAACGAGGTATCTGAAACCTGCCTCGCGTTGTCGCCCCGCTTCGCCTATCGGTTTCAGCGAGGCGAGTAGGCAAGGCGGGAGTAATTTTAATTTATACACCGCAACCAGCGAGGAATTGACCTTAAAACCGCCTACGGCGGATTAAACTATTTGCCGCCGGGTGGCATAGCTTGATGGGCTGTTAATTTAACAGCCCTTATATCCTGTATCGACACTGAGTCTCTGCTTTTACTTTTTATCGCAGTTATCACCAATTCAATTGTACTGATGCCTGAAGCATACTGTCGTTATAATTAAAATTTCCGCCCGAAAGATCTTTGTAGTTAGATAAATTCCCCTGTAATTGGATTCTCAGCAATTTGGATACAACGATATTTGATCCTATAGTAATCAATACTCGCTTTGTTAAATTCTCCTCGTTTGATATAGTCCCGCCGAGATTAGCAGAAATCATACTACTTAATTGATAACTCCCGTTCAAATTAAATTCTGTTATACTGCTTGATACAGAGAGTATTTTTGATTGGCTCAAGCTTAATGTTGAACTCAATGTCAATGGAAATTCAAAATTAAGATTCTGGTTCAGCATTAAAGATGAATTCGAAAATGATGTTGAATTCATACCTACCTGTGAATTTTGCGATTGCCCGTTAAAAGAAATCATGGAAGACGAATATATACCGAATAATTGATAATTATATCCGGTCGTTATTGCGAACGAATCGAATGTGTTATCCATTTTTTGAGCAGCAATAGCAATGTCGTTTTTTTGCGAATACGGCGAATAGTTGATCTGCAAAAACGGCAGATTCGGAAAATAAAAACCGAGATTAATGCCGTACGATGAAGTAGTTGTGGTGGACTGTTTCCAATTTACCAGATTATCATTGTAAACTTTGTAGAACGTTTTCAACGTTATTTTATTATTAATTAATTTCTGATCGAATTCGGCATCGAATTGGAATTGATCCTGTCTTAGATTCGGAGCGGCTAATGATATAAATCCAGGTCCGATTCTATTTGCTCCTAAAGAAAAATATGTCGCATCCGGCTGATTATTATAAGCAATTTTCCCTTTCCAGGCATAATCAAATGAGGTACTCAACTTTGGCGTCAAAAAATTGTTAATAAAGCCAGGTATCGATGCACCTGTAAAATCGGCATCGTTTAGATTTCTCGTCAACCCGGAAACAGCTCCTTCACCATCAATCTCAATTAACTTATTAAATAAATTTAGTTTACCGTCAGATCCCAAAACAACGTTTTCCTTAGGAATTAATGAAAGATTAGATGAACTTACTTGTATCGAATTGGGATCATCCTTCATTTTTAAAGCGGTTAGGAAGAAATGGGTATTTTCTTTTTCCCCGAGTCCAATCCGGCCGGCTAAAAATGATCTTTTAAAAGAAACATCATCAATACCTTCTAAATTATTCCCGATTGTAAATGCAAAGTAAAATATCCCCGGGTTATACGCTAAATTCAGTCCGTTAACCGGCACTCCACTTACAGTAAGTTCTGAATAATCAGGATATGTTCTGCCTATTCCGAATGTTTTTATATCCAGAACGAATTTTTCAGCAGAAGAAATCATTCCGAGTTGTTCACCGTTTTTAATCAGTTTATCCGGATCATTTAATTCTTGTAACTCTTTTATTTTTCCCAAAGATGAATCGGCAGAAGCCTGAGCCACTTTTATCTTTTCAGAAATCTGATCTTTTATTTTATCAGGATTGGCTGGCGACTTTATATCTTTTAATTTACCTAATGACGAATCCGCAGAAAATTGTATCTCCTTAGTCTTATCGGAAATCTGATCTTTTATTTTAGAAGGATCGATCAATGCTTTTAAATCTTTTACTTTCGCTAAATATGAATTGGCGGAAGATTGAATTTCTTTTGCCCTTTCGGAAATCCGGTCTTTTATTTTTGCCTTCAACCGGTCGAGATCAAGTATAAATGAAATGCTGTTTATGCTCTGTCGGCTCGAACTGTTTAATGAAGTCAGATATACATTTAATCCGAAAGGAATGTTGTATAATGAAAGTTTCGGATTAAATTCAAAAGTCTGATAGTTCGAAGGAAGTTGTGAAAATTGCGCCGGTTTACTTTTTGTTACTAGAGTAAACTTAGCAGCACCTGAAAATACTACATTACCTGGAGCGCCTAATGGATTAAGAAATGCCGCATTACTAAAGAAATTAATGGCAGAAGTTCCAAAATTATTATTATTAGAGAAAGATGATAAACCGGATGGCAACCCAGACGGCATGCCATATGACACTCCGGAATGCGGAGTATAATCTCCATCACTATATTGGTTAACCGAACCATTGTTATCTGATGAATAATTAAGTGCCGTTTCATCAGTGCCCGCGATTTCAACAGATCTTATTTCACTTTCCTGTATTTTGAAATTATTAACATAAGCCTCAACCGACCAGGCGTATTTTCTTCCCGGCATTAACGGCTGAGCAGCGATTGGATAACGCAGCATTGTGGAGGATAATAAAGGTGATTGATAATACATCGGGTTAGACGCCATGGCCGAATGCACTGATTGATATCCAAGAATTTCCACCAGTTTCAATTTGTAACTTATCCTTACATCAGGAGGAATCGGAACCGGCGGCAGCCATGAAAAAATAACATCAGGTACCATGCTTCCGGCTTTTGATCTTGAATTGATTTCCTTTTTTCGTTTATCTGATAAGGCCTCTTTATCTGCTATGTCATCCGCGCCCGTATCAATATGATAGATAATACCAGATTCATTATTGTCCTCTGCTTCCGCAGAGATATTACCGATTATCTCGCCGTCTATTGGAGTAGTCAATTCCATGCGGTTAAAATTCTCTACAGTCACTGAAATACAATCAATAGCAAGTTGATTTCCGCTTGCAGCATCATAAACACCAATACAAATGTTATAATTTCCCGACGGCAAACCGCCAGTAAATAGTATAATATTTTTGTAACGACTATTCGATTCGCTGACTGTGAATGGACCCAGCTCATTGCCCGAAATAGCTCTTATTCCATGTTGAAGCGTGATTATGGAGGAAGTAGCTTCTATAATCATTCCCTGTACAGATTCCGTTGCAGTCCCTTTTAAATAAACATTTACAGGAACATTACCATTGTTGATCAGTACAATTTTCCAGAACTGCTCAACCTTGAACTGAAAAGGGGGCGGCTGCTGGAGTTTGACTGAGATCTGAGCAATAACATTTGAATTTATTGCTATCAGAAAAATTATTAAGCATATTAATTTTAAAAGAGCTTTATTCTTTATCATTGATTCTCCATTACGCTTCAAAAAGAAACTATTTTATTTTTTAATTTATTCGATGTATTCTGTTCACTATTTGTTTATTTCTTCGGTTTTAGTTTATCGACGGTATCTTTCCCAACATTGTAAGTATCCCAGGCTGTCATTGTTGCATCAAATGCTTTTGGCTCTTCATAAAGCTTTTTATAAGAATTTGAAAGACAAAGGATACCTATAACATATTTTGTGTTTTCAATCATTTTCTTAGTTGCTTCATCTTTGGTACACCGCAATATAATTCCACCCCCCTTGTTGGTTCCTTGATATACATCAGCGGCATACCCAACCGCATTGTCTGCTGCATCAACTGTTCCCAACACAGCCACAGTAGTGGTAACATAGGTCCAAGCAGAGGCTGTACCTCCTGAAATTGCTAAAATCCCTGCACCAGCTTCGGTAACACCTGTAGCAGTCCCAAGGACTGCTATAGCTCCCAATTCTACGTTGAGAACTCTGTGCGCGAATTTGATGTCTTTGTCCAGCTCTATAATTGAATTCTTTAAACGGATCCTTTCTTTATCATTCTTAGCATCAGTAGCGGCATTCTCAGCTTTTAATTGCTTCAACGATTTTTCCATGTCTTCTATGGAAGGCCCTTTATTCTTACTATTCTGCACATCATCTAGAGATATTTGATCATCTTCACTGATTTTCTTATCATCAGTTTTTCCTTTTTCTGCGCCATCTATGTCTATTGCCTGCAAAGGGGTATTGCTCGCGAATTGATACGGTGTCAACTCAGGATATTTCTTCGTTAACGGGTCAATGCTTAAAAACTTACCGATTCTAGGATCGTAAATTCTAAATCCATAATCCTGCTGGTTGCCATCCCCCTTCACATCATTATCATTTTCTTTTCCATTAAATCCATATCTATAAGTCCTCCCGATAAAATTCCTTCCCGGCATCTGCATACCAAAAGCATAATAATCTGTGGCAGAAATCAAATCAGCCGTAATGCCGGAAGTACCTTGTATAACAGGTAAGGATTGTAATCTGCGGTCGGAAATTGTTGCAAGAACATTTCCAAGGTGATTGGCAAGTTCATATTGCTTACTTCCCCGGATTGTGCTATCCTCAATTATAGAAGTTGTCAGTGGTTTTATATTCTGCCAATCGATAGTACTGTCTAATCCATGAGTAGGTGAATTAATAATTGTACCAGGATGCCAGATGCCGAGACGGCTTTTTCCATAGAGATCCTGCTCCTGCCAGAATAACTGACCATTTTTCATTTCATAAGTCGCGAGTGAATTCCCCTGAGCATCGCGTACATAGTAGATCTCAGTTGTCGTGCTGCCGGAATGATACTTTTTGTATACCCTGATTCCGAGTGCGTCGTAAGCAAAATCGATTTGTTCGCTTGTCTTAGTTATAACTGTAATTTTATTCTGAATATTCCAATTAATGTTGGTTATACCTTCACTATTATCTTTTATAAGATTGCCTATTGCATCGTATGTATAATTATTTGGGCTCTGATTATCTATATCTGTGACTGTCCCGTTAATCGGAGTTGGAGATTCCGGATATGTGCTGCTTACTCCATCCTGTACATAAGCCAACTTATTAGTACCCGGATAATAATTGTACCTCAACCTATCCATAGCCGGATTGGTTGCTCTTCCCCTTCGATCTAATGTTTTGATATTACCATTGGGATCATAGCTCAAATTCATACCGTACGCAGAGCTAGCTAACAATGACTGTGTTCCGCCACTTGAAATAGTAAATCCCTCCTGGCTCTTCAACCTGTTTAGCTGATCATAACGGTAGTTCATACCTAGTCCGCCTAAATTCTGACCCTGAAGCCAAGTGTACATACGACTTATATTGCCGTCATATAATGGTTTCACATCACCGATCGAGTTCCCGTCCATTCTCGTGGTCGTGCTGACTGTTGGATCGATAGGAGCGTAATCCGGGTTTACAGGATCATTGAAATAGCCAAGAACATAACCGAATGCATCGGCAGCAACTGGATTATGAAGACTGTGATACCCTGATCCGGTTGAATTATAATTTGGATCGTTTTCAATAGTAGTAGGAACTGTTTGACCGTTTATTTGATCTGAACTCGCAATCGGATTGTTCAGCGAAATTCCGTCCCTACCGGCATCCTGAGTTCTATCCAGTTCGGTTCCGTTTACGGCTTTAATCCAGCCCTGAAGTGTATAGATATAATCAAGTCCCTGTACTTTTAACTCACCAAGTTCTGTTCGGGCGAACGGGCCGTGTTTGTAGTAGAAATACTCTGCTTCGGTTTCCCAGATAATTCCTTTTTTACTTGTGGAAACTTTTGTTAACCGGAGTTCGTCGTCGTAACTGAATTTATGTCTGAACTCATCCTGCTGACCCGGTTGATAACGCACCTCATTCACTTTACCCGTGAGTAAATCAAAGTTGTATGCAATAGCCTTTGTACCAAGTGGTGTATTTGGATAGTCCTGCAAGATTATAGGCACATTTCCAGTTACATCATAAGTGTAGTGAGTCGCATGAATGTAGTTTCCTGCAGTCTGAGCTGCTTTATCTGCAAAGTACAATACGCTGGAAACTCTTCCTCGAAGATTCTGCTGATGTTCCAATCCGAATTTTACAGAAACTGCTGCACTAAAAGACGAGTCATACTGTGTAAATGTAATCTCCGAGCGGTTGGCGATATTATAGAGATATGTTTTCCAATTATAATAATTCGAAACAGCACTCAAATCCAGTGAACCGCTTAAATGTATTTTCCCCAATTCAACAATTCGTCCTAATTTATCATACCGGCTGTAACAATAGTCGTTGGGGTACTGCCTGGCATTTTGTGATGCCGCAATCCTGCCGAGTTTATCGTAGTAAAAAATAGTCTTACCTGCATCCGGAGTAATCTGCCATTTGATCTGATTCAGCGAATTGTAATCGTAATTAGTAACAAGCGTATGTGAAGTAATTCCCGCTGAAGCATTAAAGATATGAGAATTGCGACCATTATCTATTTGTGCTGAAAGTGCCGGAGCTAATAAATGAACCCCAGAAGGAGGAACGGTGCGTACAAGATTGCCTGCCTGATCATAATAGTAAAGAGTATAGTGGAATTGCCTGTCCGGATAATTATAATTCATAGTCTCAATGGCCTTCATACATTTTGCATAGTACTTTGCGAGCAGATCGTTTTTCAAACTGTCGATCCATTTGTCGTAGCGTGAATAAGCAATGAACTCTGCTGTCAGTTTCTTGGATGCCACGCAGGCATTATAATTATTAGGAGGCAGTTTTGGAATTGTATCATTGCCGCAGAAATAAGGTGGGTTGCAATCATTAATCGGGAAACAACCGCTGTTACCTTTAATACTCAATATTTTTTCAGGAGTATTCCCTTTACAATATGAAATAATAAAATCGTGAGTAACTACGTTTGAATTTCCGCCTGCGAAAAACGGCTGAATGGAAATAAGTGTTGCATCGCTAATCATCCAGTCACAGTTGGAAAATGTAATGGAACAAGGCTGTATCTTTTCATTAGCACTAGATGGTGAAAAAGTAAGAACACAGTTTGCTTTGTTCATTAAATATTTTACCGGACCAAAAGGATCCATTAAGTGGTTGAGAAGTTGAGAATTGCCCGAACCACGATACAGTCCGCTTTGAGGAGTGGTTGGAACTTTCAGCTTCTCTAAAAAAGTGAATAATTCCGTCGCGAAAGGTGTCCTGGATAAACATGAACCATCCGATACGGCTGCCCCGGGTACCGGGCATGGTTGGACTGAACATTCTACCGTCGCAATAACATCTTCGCTGGTGCCATCTGTATATTTCATAGTAAAGCGGACATGATTTGCATTTATTATGTATCCACAGCATACACTGCTGAGATGTTTCGGGGTGCCGTTCACAATTGAAACGGGGATTTGAAATCTGCACTTAACGCTTACTCCTTTAGTAGTTATATCATACACATTCACTGTGGGGACATAACCAATAGCAATTTCTCTGGGATTTAGTGACAGTGTGACATACATATGATTTTTGATACTTGCCGGAATTTGACTCAACAACAGATAGATTATGTTGGATCCACTGAGTGAAGGAAGGTAGTGGTTGAGTATCCCTGTAAAATCGTTTACCCAGCAGCTGTCGGATTGACTATCAGACGGTTTTGCACCGCAAATATCCTGGTTGACAAGCACAGCGACCTGCGGTTTAATTGCATTGATGTTTATTTGTGTTGCGCATGCATCATAAAGATTGATACCTGTCAAATTTATTGGACTGCTGGTCGAAGTATGACTGAAAGCATCATAGCGGTTTGTGAACCGCTTGACTTTATTTTCATATTGTGAGCGGGTAAAACCGCATATATCGGAAGAGTTAACGGGAATATATCCTTCTGCCGAATATGTAATTCCATTATGAGAACTTGATGGTAAAGTACCCGGAAAATTGGGATAACCGTTAGGATTAGTAAAATTCGGTATACTCAGGTTGAACCAGAAATTTTGAACACCGATGCAGCCGTTAAAACAACCATTATCAATTGAGTAATCTCTGCGGCTTTCATAGAGATATTTCTCCTTGTAATGCAAGTATAAATTCCTGAGATTTTGCCATTCATAATCTTTTAATGTTGGGTTAGAGCCGAAAGTATGATAAGACGGGGAACTTGTATTGTGATAACCGGAAGGAATCACACATACAGGTGAAGCAGGTGTAATGACCGATGCATTAATAATAGGACTGTTTTGCGAATTAGATATAATAGTTTGTGAAGCAGCAGATGCCTGACAGTAAGCCGCATCTTCAGCTAATTCATCAAGGGACTCGGTTCCTTCGCAAGGATGAGCCAGAAAGTCTAAGAAATGTCCTAATCCGATATTAGATGCGGTATGAAAAAAAGGATCATTATTGAATATCTGTTTATATACAGGGTCTTCTGATCTACTTTGTATTAAACCAGAAGAATCTGCTGAATGATAAGTTTGTGCTTCGCTGAGTTTTAAATCGTAGTCTCTTCCATAATTTTTAGTATCACACCAACCCAACATGCAATACTCCGGATGATAAGGGAGGAATTTTGCTGGGAACTTTACTTTGTTCCAATTCAGGATTAATGATTGCAAATCAGGAACGAGCGTCGAGTCAGAAAGTTTTAAATTGAGACTAAGCCAATTAACATGTGAGGGTAGCAGGTTTGTGGGATTGAACACTGAGAGAGGGTAGTTACTTGCATCATAAACCGTTACACCGTTTATTGTTGTAATATCATATTGAGCATACTGCCCACCCGGTGAAACATCCGATAGCATCATAAGCCTTGCTCTATCGCATTCATTCAACGGTTTAGGACAAAGATCATCACAATTCTGCGGAGTTTTTTCGTTTGCATCTTTGCAAGTACTGCAACTTTGGTAACAACCCATCGTATCTATTTTACTTAATTCTTGTTTTTCAAAATTTGTCAGTTCGCTTTTACATGTGTCTTTAAAAACAAGATTAACATACTGATCAGCGGCTGATTTATTTACCTTAAGTGTTTTCACAAGCGTATAGCTTCCAGCAGGAAGAATTTTGGAAAACAGCTTGTTAACTTTGTGCGGATCAGCCGATCCTAAAATGTTTGTGCAATTAAGATTCATATTGAGTTGACCGGGTTTCAATGGATTTACAAGATCGCCAAATGTACCGCTGTATGAAAAGAGTTGGATACATGCTTCTTCATTGGAAATCAATTTGATGTCCAGGTCATAAATACATTCGAGGCATATATTGTTGTTTTTGCAATAGGGGTAGCTCAGCGTTTCTCCGTTTACAGTATAGGTAAAATTATATTTCGCTTGAGAGGCTACAACAAATTGCTCGTTGACTGTAAGACTATGCTCTATATAATCAGGTGCATTGCTTGCAAGCAGATCCACATTTATGGTTACCGGCAGATTGCTTTCATTATCCGGAACAAGCAGATTATCAGGTTTCAAACCAGTTAATGCTGTTGCTATAGTTTTTCCTTCCGGATTTAGATAAGAAACTGATACCTGACCATTTGGATCGACTACCATATTTTTCTGATACCGGATAGCATAGCCAACCTCATTTCCGAACATCCGGTCCAATTCCACCTGATTAGGTTTGGCATAATAGAATTTTGTTTCATGCCCGGATAGACCCGGTATATCAAGTTCATGAACAATTCCGACACCCGATTGCCGGTAGGTTCTTCCGGTATTGTCGAATGTATACTGAGTTCTTGAAAAAGGAAAACCCTTACTATCCGGGATAAAAGCATTGTAACCAAGTTTGTTAGGATTCTTCGGTGAATAGTAAGCCCCTGCACCCAAAGCATAACCTGAGGTATCATCGCTTAAAGGTTGTGCTGTAAGTAAACAATTCTTCACTGTATCAAAATCTTTCCAGGAATATGAATCCCCGGCAATATTTTTATTCAGCTTTGCTATGTATGTGATTTTATTCGTTCCCGTAGGTACCGGCAAAATATGCAATGCAGGACGTCCGTTAAAATCATATATGACTTCCTGAGCTATAATCTCCTTGATCTTTTCACTGCCGTTGAAAGTGCAATCCAGAGGAATGGAAACAGGAGCCGGTGCCCTCTGTGTAAATATATTTTTTATCTGGCTGACACCGGTGATTGTCTGCCGGCTCATATTTAAGCCGTCATAATATTGAACAACATCTTTTCTTTTTCCATCATCGCTGTAAGTCGTGCTCAATTGCCAGTTGATATTTTCTCCTACATGCGCCGGGATAGGACCGTACTTATTTGAGAAAGCAGAGACTAATCCAAATGAATCACCGACAGACCATGCGCATGGGATTCTTTTATTCCAGTCTCCCCCTCCCATACCCACAGCTCTTACACGATAGAGCAGATAGCCACGCTCATATACCAGAGGCAGTCTATAATAATTTTGACTAGTTACAATCCTGGTAGAATTTTCTTTGAAATCATATTTGATGGCAGAGGGAGAAAGAGGGATATTAATATCGCTGGTGTAATTGTCTCTGAAAGTAATTTCCAATTCATATTCTTCTGCAAAATCAACAGCCGACCAGCTTAAAATCAGTTCATTGGTGACAGGGTCCACACACGGACTTTGAAACAAAGGTGCATCGGCAAAAACAGGTTTGGAAAATGTCCTCTGTTCTATCCCAAAATTCAATTCCACTATCCTGCTTACTTTATCATATAATATAGGACCATTCAAGGATTGACTTGTCACTATAACCGAGTCAATAATAAATTGCGACTTGTATGCATTGGAATAAGAATAATAATCGATTCGTCTATTTGTTTTTAAGGTATTAGGGTTATAATTTATTTCGAGTGTAATATTCGGAGTAGCGACGGAATCAATTGACCCGATCTTCCATACATTCAATGTCCCTTTAATCTTAATTCTATAATCAAAATCCACAATTAACGAAGCTGATTCAATTTGGTCAAGTTCCAGAGTATTGGTAAATGAATTGAATAGCTGAGGTGTATTTTGATAGATAGCCCAGGGGGAAGGAACCACAGAGCTGAGATTACCAATATGTGATACCTGACCGCTCAGATAATTTTGGATCACGAAAGCATTTCCATTAAGAGGGATATTTATTTTGGGCATCGTCATTGCTGAAAGCGTAACGGTGAACAAGATCGCCAAGAGTATAATCGGTTTTTTTATCATTATCGTTCCCGTCAATTACTTGATAAATTTTATCTGATAATCTTTAAATTTTTCAGCCGGAGTTATCAAGTCATTTTTGACATTAATAAAATCCGAT
>Ga0182027_10006605_pt1 | contig 17303 bp, 13 predicted proteins | sample 712E1DmetaG_FD_121300 | JGI IMG/M metagenome (GOLD analysis project Ga0182027, IMG submission 121300) | Permafrost microbial communities from Stordalen Mire, Sweden - 712E1D metaG (Illumina Assembly) | ecosystem: Environmental > Terrestrial > Soil > Wetlands > Permafrost | place: Sweden... | reverse complement strand
GATACAGGACGCCGCTAGACGAGCCATAGAGCGAGGGTGCCGATGCATTCCTAATTGGGCCGCGTGAAAAAAGCAGGATCATGAAAAAATCCGGTCAAATACTTTTGGGACAGTCTCTGCTGCGCCGCCCTGAATTGGGGCGAAGCAGCAGCTTCGCCGTACCAGACTATGAAATATCCGGGCTGGAGCAGCGCTCTATCGTTGTCGAAAAGAACTTCAAATGCAGACCATTCACTAACCGCGACAGATAACCCATATTGCCATGAAAAAAATCACCGTTTGCTGTTCCGCGTTGTTGTTTATGTGCCTTTGGTCCAATCGCGTTGCCGCCCAGGCGGAAGTCACCGGCTGGGGCAATTTGCGCGGCATCCGGGTTGGCGGCCAGCTTGTGGCCTTTACCACCGAAGTTGGCATTTACAACCCGGATTTTTCCCAAGTCGTCATGTCGCAACGCGAAGGCCCGCTGCGCACCAGCCAATTCGCCCGCAACAGCAACAGCGTCACCGTGGGCGAGAGCTTGCAATACGGCGCCCCTGGCGGCGCGCGAGCCGGAGCGCCGCCGCGCGGCCCGGACAATGCCGCCGCCCTTACCAACGCCAGCGGAGCGACCATCCTGGCTGGCGGCATGGGGCGGCGCGGTGGATTTGGCGGCCGGGGCGGCGGCGGCGGCGGCTTCAGCTACACCATGACCTATACGGATTCCGCACCGGGCAGGACCGACGTCAACATCCGGCTCACCTCGGCGGCGGATCAGACCATCGCCGGGATTTACTACTTTCTGGAGCTTCCGGCTGAGGCTTTTTCTAACGGAGTTGCCTGGGAGCTCGGCAGAGCGGCCTCTGCTGCAAGTCCATTCAGAACCCCCGACGGGCAGAATCGAGATCTAACCAATAGTGAAATGAGTGCAATTTACCTGTTCCTGTCGGAGTTGCGATCTCCCGGACGGTTTCCGGTCAAGCGCGTCGTCCCGGGAATCAGCTTTTCCGGCAAGAACAACCAAGTGGTCGAAGTGAGTTTTGGGAAGGATCTGCCGGTGGGCTTTCAGCAAGCCGGCGTCAGCCACAACCCCAACGTCCCCGCCGATTCCATTGAGGTCTATTTCCCCATCGCCATCGGCAATACGACCGCGGGCCAGGTCATTGAAACGCATTTCACAATCACGGCTTCGGGCGATGTCGAAACCGGCCCCGTCACTGTCACGGTGGATCCTTCCAAACTGGATCTTACCAAGCTGGATGTTATTCAAGTCGCGAGAACCAATTCTGGCCCCCCTGCGATGGTCTCGGTTGGCCAGAAGACCGCGCGGACGTTCGACGGCATGGGCGGCAATTTCCGCATCCAAAGTCCGCGGGATGCGCAGGTCATCCAATATAACATGGACCACATGCGCGTGGCCTTCGGGCGCGTGGCGATACCGTGGAATGTGTGGCAGCCGGAGGAGAACTCGCCGCCGTTAATGATGGCGTCCAACGGCGCGCCTCCCGCAGCCGGCGCGGCGGCGGCTCCCGATCGCGGCGGACGCGGCGGGCGCGGCGGCGGCGGCGGGATGGATTCGATTGTGTCGGCGATGGCGATGGCCCAAAAGCTGGCGACGAATAACATCCCGATGATAATTAGTTGCTGGGCCGCCCCTTCCTGGGCTGTGTTGGGCAATGACCCTCGCATCAGCCGCAACGGCGGCACGGAACGCGGGCAACATCTGGACCCGGCCAAGTGGGATGCCATTTGCAAGTCCATCGGCTCCTATCTGGTTTATCTGCGCGAGCATTACGGCGCGGAACCCAGGTATTTCAGCTTCAACGAATCGGACATGGGCATTGATGTGCATCAAAGCCCGGAAGACCACGACCAGGCCATCAAGAAGCTGGGCGCCTGGTTCCAGTCAGCCGGGTTGAAGACCCGGATGCTCTTGGGCGACACCAGCGACGCCGTGCCGGCCAGTTTCATTCAGCCCGCGCTCAATGACCCCGAGGCCGTGCCCTACATCGGCGCGATCTCCTTCCATTCCTGGCGCGGCGCGACCGACGCGCAGTATCAGAAGTGGACCGAAGCCTCGGTCAAGCTGGGCCTGCCGCTCTTCGACGCCGAAGGCGGCAACGACGCCCAGGCCTCCGGCTATTCCAGCGTCTTCAGGGAGCCTTGGTACGCGCTGGACGAAGCCGCCGAGTACATCCGCATCATGCGCATCTGCCATCCCCAAGCCATCCTCGAATGGCAGCTCACGCAGGATTATTCGGTCCTCAAGACCGACGCCGGCGGCGCGCTGGCGCCCGCGCAGCGGTTCTACAACCTCAAGCAATACAACCTGACGCCGCCCGGCTCGGCCTGGATCCCCGTGCAATCCAGCAGCGGCCTGGTCCTGCCGGCGGCTTGTCTGGAAGCCTCCAGCGGCGTCTGCACCGTCCATCTGGTCAACAACGGCGCCAGCCGGCCCCTGACCCTCTCCGGATTTCCGCCCGCCGTCACCCAAATGAGCGTTTATGTGACAGATGACAAGCGCGGCGTGGAAAAGATCGAGCCGGCCGCCGTCGAGAACGGCTCCGCGCAATTCACGCTACAGGGCCAGGCGTTGACAACCCTGATCAGCGCCCCGAAATAGGCGGCCGCTGGGAATGGAAAGGCTGGCGCTGTTGCCATAATGGGATTGCGGATTCAGGATACGCGCAAAAATAACTTCCGAGTTTGCTGTCGGAGCAAGGCCAATTCCGATTGAGAATTGGTCATTGAGAATTGGTCATTGGCAATGCCCGAACGCTTAATTACCAATGACAAATTCTCAATTTTCAATTCTCAATTGCTGGCGGGATATTTCACGGGGGCGGTCCCGCCAGGACCAAAAACAGTTCCCCGCCCGCGCGTTTCATGGAGACCAGGCGCAGCCGCGCGGCCCCGGCCAGGCGTTTGACTCCCGCGCCGCCGGCCAGGGTGGGCGCGGTCCGCCCGCCGAAAATGACGGGACAAATGGTGAGGCGGATTTCGCGGACGAGGCCGGCCCGGAAGAGCGCGGCGTTGAGTTCGCCGCCGCCTTCGCAGAGCAGCCGTTTGACCCCCCGCTCCTTCTTCAGCCAGCGCAAGGCGGCGGTGAGGTTGAGTGTGCGCCGCCCGAAAATCTTGACTTCATCGGCCGCCGCGCGAAGGCGGCGCAGTCTGGCCGGGGAGACGCGGCCAGTGGTGAGAATGAGGATCGGGGAAAAGCGGCGGCGGAAATCGCGGCGCCCGGGTCAATGGTTCCGGTTCCGCTGACGATGACGCGCAGGTTGTATTCCGTCAGACCGCGCCGCAGGCGGAGGCGGCGGTATTTGGCGGGGCCAGGCCCCAGGTTGACGGGGAACGAATCCACGGTGCGCGCGCCCGCCATGACGGCGTCGGCGGTGGCGCGCAAAGCCAACAGATGCCGCTTGTCACGCGGGCTGCCGAAGGGGGCGAAAGGCCGGCCGGCCGGGGCGATCTTGCCGTCGGCCGTCATGGCGATGTTGAGGAAGACGAAGGGCAGTGCGCGGTCTTGTATCACGCCCGTCATGCTTTTCCGCAGGCTTCCTCGACGACGGCGCGGAGGTTGTTCTCGGCGACGTTGATGATGGCCATCTCGCGGGCGGCGCTTTCCTCCGAATCGCTCGCGTGGGCGGCGTTGATCATGATGCTCTGCCCGAATTCGCGCCGGATCGAGCCGGGGGGCGCCTTGGACGGATCGGTAGGGCCGAGGACGTCGCGGATTTTGCGGATGGCGGAGACGCCTTCGTAAATGAGCGCGATGCACTTCTCCGTGCCGGGCTGGTGAAGCTGGGCGGCGTCGCATTCGCCCGGGGCGCGGCCGGACATGAACTTGACAATGTTGTCGAACTGGTTGTCGCCGGAAATCGGGCCGAGGATCTCGCCCAGGTGCTTTTCCTCCGCCGCGGGAATCTTGAAACCAAACTCCGTTTCCAAGGCGGCCCGGGCCCGGGCGCCCACCACGTCTTTGAGGCGCGTCCGCAAAATTTCCCGGACCGGCCCGTAAAAATCGGAGGCCTGCGCGACGCTCATGCGGTGGACCTTGATGCCCACGATGTAAAGGACGGTGCGCGACAGGAAATCAATCACGTTGCCGGGGCGTCCGGTGGCGAAGCGAAAATTGTCCGGCTTGATCAGCACCAGAGTGCGCTGGGGAATTTCGCCGGGCGGATAGGAAAGAGTGTCCTTGACGATGCCGCCGTCGCTGTCCGAATAATGGGCCCAGAGTTTGAGTTTTTGCTTCGCTTCCTCCGCGCTGGGCGAGGCCAGGACCGCCGGCTCGAAATAGCGCACCTGGTCATGGTCATCCAAAATCAAGTCCCCGTAAGTGTCGCGAATCGTTTCCCCGCCGCGGCGGTCGGCGCTGATGTTGCCGATGACGGAGCGGATTTTGCGCACCGCTTCCTCGCCGGCGAACAGCAGCATCATCACCCGGCGCCGCCGCCCGGTTTTCAGATCGGGGCCGAGATTGGCCAGGATGTAATCGCGGATCAATTCCTGGATGCGGCGGTCCTGCGGATCGGCGGCGGAGACGATGGCCTCGGAATACCTCTCCACCAAATCGCGGGGCGGAGCGAACATGCGCGCCGCCACCAGATCCAGCCCGGTGCGCGTGATCAGGCGCGCAATAATGCCGCCCGTGCGCGACTTGTGGAGGGTGTAGGGGGTGATGAGGACGTAAGCCAGTTGTTGTGCCATAGGAAATCAGCTCGGCTGGTTCGTTGGTTTTGCCGCGCCGGCAGCAGGCGCCGCCGCTTTGGCGGGTGGATTGGAGGCTTGCCCATCCGCTGTTTTCGCAGCGGGGGGAGTGGCGACGGCCGCCTTGCCGCCCAGGATTTTAAACATCACGACGCCGCACGTCGGGCACTTGCCCTTGATCGCTTTGCGTCCGTTCTTCATCGTCTCTTCCACCGCCTCGGCAATTTCTTTCTTGGCCTTGCATTTAACACAATATCCTTCAGGCATAAAAATGGTCTGGGCAGACGCTTCTGGCGCGATGCCGCAGCGGTCAAAGGTTACAGGTGTCAGCCCGCCAGCGTCAACTCGTAAACGGCCAATAATCCATAACCTGTTTGTAATCAAGGAGATAAAACATGAGTTCGCAGCGCGAAAATGGCCGGAAAAGGCCATTCTCAGGCCGTTGGAGCGCCGCCGGGAAGCTGGCCGCCGGCCAGCATTTGGCGCAATTGGGTCTTGAGAATCTTCCCGGTGGCGTTGCGCGGCAGGTCGGGGAGGATGATTATTTGCCGCGGTAATTTATAATCCGCCAGACGCTCGCGTAGAAATTGCAGCACGGCGGGCGCGTCCAGCGTGATGCCCTCGCCGGCGGAAACGAAGGCCAGCGGCTGTTCGCCCTTGCGCGCGTCCGGCGCGCCGATGACGGCGGCTTCGCGCACACCGGGGAATTGGTAGAGAATTTCTTCGATCTCGCGCGGATAAACATTCAGGCCGTTGACCAGGAGCATGTCCTTCTTGCGATCGGTGATGTAGAAATATCCGTCGCGGTCGTGGTGCCCGATGTCGCCGGTCAGCAGCCAGCCGTGCCGAAATGCGCGCGCGGTTTCCCGGGGCTGCTTCCAATAGCCGAGCATGACGTTGGCCCCGCGCACGCAGATTTCCCCGGTTTGATCCGGGCCGAGAATCGCCCCGGCGTCGTCCTGGGCCGTAACTTCCACCCCGGAAATCGGCAGTCCGATTGAACCCGCTTTCCAGGGGCCGCGAATGGGATTGAAAGAAACCACCGGGCTGGCTTCGCTCAGACCATATCCTTCGAGCAGCGGCATCGGGTAGCGCGCGGTGAATTCCCTCAAAATCTCCGCCGGCAATGGCGCCGCGCCGCTGATGCAGACGCGCAAGGACAAATCGGCGGGCACGGCGGCCCGTGCCAGCGCGCGGAAAAACTGGGGGACGGCCGGCAGCAGGGTGGCGCGATGCCGGATGATTTCCTGCAAAATGTTCTTGGCCGGGTGCAGCGATTTGACCAGAACAATCGAGCCGCCGACATGGAGCGGGAGCAAAATCCCCACCGTGAGCATGAAGGAGTGGAACATGGGCAGCAGGACGGCGAAGCGGTCTTCTCCAACGGCTTCCAGGACGAGGCGGCAGCTTTCCAGGTTGGCCAGCAAATTGGCGTGCGACAACATCGCCCCCTTGGGATGCCCCGTCGTGCCGGAGGTGTAGATGATCAACGCCAGAGCAGATGGCGGATTGCCCCCGCCGGCAGGGCGCTCGTCCCCCGCAGCCCCTGCGAAGGCGGGCGGAATCAGCGCCGCCGCGGTGATTTCTTCCGCCAGCAGCGTTCTGAGTTGCGGGCGGGCGGCGTGCAGAGCTCCGAGCGCGTCCGGCATGGCCGCGTCGGTGATCAGCGTGTCAATGGCGGCGTCGGCGAGGATGAATTGGACTTCGTTGGGTTTGAGAAAATTGTTGATGGGGACGGCCACGGCGCGGGCCTGGAGGATGCCAAAGAGGGCCGGGATGAATTCCGGGCAATTCTTCAGCCATATTCCGACGCGATCACCAGGCGCCACGCCGAAATCCCGCGCCAGGCGGTCCGCCACCCACAAGGTGCGCGAGCAAAGTTCCCCGTAAGAAAACTCGGCGTCGCCCCAGAACAGCGCGGTTTTGCGCAAGTCCCGCCGGGCGGAGTCAAAGAAGGCGCGGGCGACGTTCATTGGGGATTTCTCCAAAATAGGTGATATGTCGAACCAATCATTTTCGCGAAGAGCTTACCACGGACAGCACGGATGGCACGGATGAAAATTTGACAATTGACGGCTTGGGGCGTTAAGATGAAGTCAGGTCGCCGGTGGGTTGTTTGCATGTTTTTGCGCTAACCCGCAGTTAGAAGCCCGCAGTTGAAGTGTACGCCGGCTGGGAGAATGCAGTACGCAAAATCGAATCTTAGAACCAGTATGAAAATCGAAGTCCCGCGGCTCATGCCAAATCTGTGCGTCTTGACCCCGCTCCTTGCCGTTTGGCTTTTGTCCGGCGTCCGCGCCGTTCAGGCCCAGCCGGTGGTGTTCGCCGACCCGCAAATGCAGTTGGCCGTTGAACAGAAGCTGGGCGTGGGTCCCGGGGGGGCCACGCGGCAGTTGATGCTGGGCATGACGGACTTGCCGGCGGCCAATTATGGCATCCAGAACACCGCCGGGCTGCAATACGCCTCCAACCTGGTTTCGCTCTTTTTGAACGGGAATCCGATCACCAACTATTCCGGCGTCACCAACCTGACGCTCCTGACCAATCTGGACATCGGATTGGACAACGGCGCCAACCTCGTGACGAATGTTGATTTCCTGACGAACTTCACCCGGCTCCAGTCCATCAGCCTTTTCGGGGACAGCGGCGTGAGCAATTTCGCGCCGTTTCTGCGAATGCCCAACCTGGCGCAGTTGGACGTGGACGGCACATCGCCGACGAACGTCAACTTGATCGTGGCGTTGACGAGCTTGAACTCGCTGGCCATCAACAGCCTCAATCCTCCGCTCACCAGCATGTCGTTCCTGTCCGGGATGTGGCGGCTGCAGCATTTGGAGATCAGTGGCAACCTGATTGCGGACATGTCGCCGCTGGCGGGGAAGACCAACCTGTCGTTTCTGGACCTGGACGCCAATTTGTTCACCAATCTCTCCGTCGTCACCAATTTTACCAAGCTCACCACGCTCCAGGTCGCCGTCAATATCATCACCAACCTGTCGCCGGTGGCCGGGTTGACCAACCTGACGACGCTGGACGCCAGCCAAAACGCCATTACGGTTCTCACACCCCTGGCCAATCTGAGAGCCCTGCAATCTTTGTCTCTGAATAACAACGCCATTTCCAGCCTGTCAGCCCTCTCCGGGTTGACCAATCTCAACACCTTGGTGATGAGCGGCAACAACGTCCCGGACCTGTCGCCGTTGGCGGGGCTGTTCAATTTGCAGACGCTGTGGATGTATGGCTGCAACATTACCAACCTCTCGCCTTTGGCGGGATTGACCAACCTGACGGACATGCCTTTCGGGGACAACGCCGTCACCAACCTCGCGCCGCTGGCCGGACTCTTCAACCTGCAAACGCTCTGGCTCCCTTTCAACTACACCCTGTCCGATCTGACGCCGCTGGCCGGCTTGACCAACCTGACCGATTTTTCCGCGCAGGATGACAGCGTGACGAACCTCGCCCCGCTGGCCGGCTTGTCTGAAATGACGTCCCTCAGCCTCGGCGGCAACCACATTTACCGTCTGGACGCGTTGGATGGGCTGGCCAATCTCAACCAGCTCGACTTGAGCTACAACCTGATCGCCAACATCAACCCGCTCACCAACCTGGTCAATCTGCAAGCGGCGGACATCAGCGGCAACACCATCTACCTGGCTGCCGGCTCGCCGGCGTCGAACGACCTCCACACCCTGACGACGCTGGACCCCGGCGTGAGCATCACTTCTGTTCCGCAGAACCCCGCGCCCATCATCACCAGCCAGCCGTCGGCTTTAAGCCTGGACGGGGGCGACACCGCCGCGTTCACCGTGGCCGCGACTTCCACCAATTCGACGCCCCTTCACTACCAATGGTATTTCAACGACAACCTCCTGACGAATACGCCGGACGGACGCATCAGCGGCACACTCACAAACGCGCTCACCATCACCAACGTGGAAGGCGCGGACATAGGAAGCTACTTCGTAATCGTGACCGATGGCGCCGGCTCAATCTACAGCGACCCCGCGCAACTGAGTGTTGACCCGGCGGCGATCTTCGCCAGCGCCCCGCTGGAAGCGGCGGTTCGCGCCGCCATTGGGATTCCTTCGGGCCGGATTTTGCAGTCGGACCTGGCCGGCTTGACCTCACTGACGCTGGAGTATCAAGGCATTGCCAGCGTGCAGGGGCTGGATCTGGCCACCAACCTGAATTACCTGGACCTGAACAACAACCCGATCACCAACGCCAGCCTGTTTGGCGGCCTGACGATGCTGCAACAGTTGCTCCTGGACAACTGCGGCATCACCAGCCTGGGTTTCCTGGCCGGCTTGACAAACATCTGGGATCTAGAAATTGACGGCAACCAGTTCACCGATCTTTCGCCGGTGACCAATCTGGTGGTCAACCTCACACAACTGATCATGGAGAACAACCAATGCACGAACATCGGGGTTCTGGCCGCGCTGACCAATCTCAACAACCTCGACGTCCACGGCAACAACATCACCAATGTCTCATTCGTGTCCGGATTGCAGGCCCTGGGCAATTTGGATGTCTCGCAGAACCTGATCACGGACATCAGCCCCGTGACCAACCTGGCTGGGAGTCTGAACTGGCTTTTCGCCGGCGCAAACCAGATCGCCAGCGCCGATGCCCTGCACCTCATGCGCAATCTGTATGGGCTTTACCTCAGCGGCAATCCGCTGCCGCAAGCGGACTTCCTCGCCGAGGTGCCGCAGATCTCCGTGCTGGCGCTGGACAGCACCCTGGTGACCAACCTGACCTTCCTGGAGAGCATGACCAACCTCACGACCCTCGACCTGAGCTATGTCCCCGCCGCATCGGTGACGCCCATTTACAATATACCCAACTCCTGGAACATCGCCTATTTATACCTGCGCGGCCTGCGCCTCGCCAACATAACCTTCGCCACGGTGATGACCAATCTGAATTCAACCAGCTTCGAGGTCAATGACATCGCCGACATCTCTCCCTTGACCGGGGCCTTCAACCTCGCCTGGCTCGATTTGGTCAGCAACCGCGTCAGCGACCTGACCGCGCTGGCGGGGAAAACCAATCTTGCGGACCTTTACTTTGACTCCAACCTGGTCCAGAGCCTCGGCCCTCTTGCCGGAGACACCAACATGAACAGCATGGGCTTCTCCCAAAACGGCGTGTCCGACCTAACGCCGCTGGCCGGCTTGACCCGGATGACGTGGCTGATTCTGCCGACCAACAACGTCCGCACCACCGCCGGACTGGGCGGGTTGACCAATCTGCAAACGCTGGACATTTCCCACAACAGTCTCACCAACATCAGCACTCTGGCGGGATTGCCGGTCTTGAACTGGCTGAAGCTGAACAATAACAACCTCGCGGACATGGAACTGGCGACTGTTTGGACCAACCTGGTGGTCTTGTCCCTCGCGCAAAACCAGATCACCAACATTTCCGGCCTTTCGGGCTTGAGTTCGTTGGATTGGCTGGACTTGACCAGCAACCGGCTTTCGACCATTCAGCCGCTGTCGGGGCTGGCCAGCCTGCAAACTCTCATCCTGGCTGGGAACCAACTGACCAACCTCTCCGGGCTTTCGGGCCTGAACGCATTGACCTATCTGGATTTGAGCCTGAATCAGATGACGGCCCTGCCGCCGCTCAGTGGGTTGCCGCAGTTGAACAACCTGTCGCTTTCCGGCAACCGGCTTGCCGCCTTTCCCGTCCTCAGCGGCCTGCCCAATTTGTGGACTGTGGATCTGTCCACCAACCAGATCACGGACCTGTCAAATATCGCCACCGATCCCGCGCTGCACTGGCTGAACCTGGCGGATAATAACCTCACCACGATTGGCCCGCTCACCCTTGCGGCCGGCCTCTATCAAGTGGACTTGACTCATAATTTCCTCGATACCAACTCCGACTCGCCGGCGTGGACGGTCATCCTGCAACTGCAGAACAGCGCGGTCAACGTCATCTGGCTGCCGCAGCAGACCCTGCCCAGTCCCGTTCTCAGCGGCCCGTCGCGGCCGGGCGCCGGCCAATTCCGGTTCACGATCAACGGCCTTTCCGCCCAGGTGTACCAAGTCCAAACCTCAACCGATCTGATCCATTGGAGTGTGCTGGCAACCGTCACCAACGCCGCCGGCACGCTTCAGGTGACAGACCCTTCGGCGTCCGCCTCCGCGAAATTCTACCGCCTGTTCGAGCATTAACGCCCTCAGCCCTTGGCCGTGCCCATGCCGTCTTCAAAGGAGCCTTGCGCCAGCGGGAAGCAGAGGCGGTCGCGCACGTAGGCAATGCCGTCCGCGCTGGCCGCGTCCAGGTCCCGGTAGGCGCTTTCCGCCTCCACCACCAGCGGCGCGGTCTTGGTCCCCATCACCGCCCGGTAACGCTGCGGATAGCCGGCCTGCACGAGCAATTCCACGTAGCGCGTCATGTTCAATTCGCCGGATGAAATGTCCACAAACTGCATCGCGCGTTTGGGCCAGGCCGGCTCCATCATCCGCAGCGGCAGGCCGCGGCGGACGACAATATTCTTGACGTGGCAGGCGTAAATGCGCGGCGCCACCTTGAGAAACCGCGTCTCCCAATCCTCCCCCTCCCAGCAGTGGGACGGGTCGGCGTTGACCGTCAGGCATTTGTCGCCGTTGCAAATTTGGACCAGGAGGTTGAAGTCATCCGCGCACATCGCGGCCGTGCCGGGATGGATTTCGTGCGCGAGGTAAATGCCCAGCTCGTTGGCGCGCGCGCGCAGGGCCGCTGTTTTCTTGACAAACCGTTCCCGGCCCCGCGCCAGCAGATCGTAATCGCCCCCCTTCCAGAAACCCCACGGGTAGCCCGTGGCCAGTTCCCATCCGAAAGCCACGCCCCAGAACATGGGCACGATCTTGACCCCCAGCGCCGCCGCCAGGTCCAGCAGCCGCATCAGGTACTCCTCGCTCCATTTCTCGATGGCGGTGGCCGATTCCTGCCCCACATCCGGCGGCAGAAACGGCCGCACCGTCGGGCTGTTCGTCCACGCCGTCGTATGCACCCAAAACGGGCAGTGCGCCGAAATGCCGTCCAGCGTCAGGCCCCGCGTGGCGAAGGCCTCCTTGATCTCCTCCGGGCTTTTGAACCGCTTGCCCTTCTCCAACATGAAGTTGGACGGCTGCGCGCCGGTTGTCCCGCTGGCGCGGGCGTAATCCAAAAATTGAGTCAGTGATTTCGCGCCATGTTGGGCGCCCTCAAGGCTGGGATGATAACAGGTTTCAGGCATATCTTGGTCTTTTGCACCATTTGCCAGCCGGATGCAAGCCTTGTTTTTGCGGAAAAATCCATTTATCTTGCGCCCGCAAATGACGCCCATTTTTTACGACACCCACGCGCACCTGGATTTCCCGGATTTCGCGTCCGACCTGCCCGACGTCCTCGCCCGCGCCCAGGCCGCCGGCATCGCCAAGATCATTTCCATCGGCACCGACCTGGAAAGCAGCCGGCGCGCCATCGCCCTGGCCGAGCGGTTTCCGTCCGTCTTCGCCGCCGTCGGCTGGCATCCCGCGCACGCGGGAAGCGCCCCGGCGGACCTCCGCCCCGCCTTGCGGCAACTGGCCGTCCATCCCAAGGTCGTGGCCATCGGCGAAATCGGCCTGGATTATCATCGTCCGCCCCCGGATCCCGGCGGCCTGGCCCCTTACAAGGCCAAGCAGGCTGAACTCTTCCGCCAGCAAATGGAAGTGGCGGCGGAATTGGGACTGAACTGCGTCATTCATCAGCGCGATTCCTTCGCCGACACTCTGGCGCAAATGCAGCCCTTCGCGGGAAAACTGCGGGGCGTATTCCATTGCTTTTCGGAAAGCGCGGAACGATTGGGCCAGGTTCTCGCGCTCGGTTCGCTGGTCAGTTACACTGGTATTCTCACCTTCAAAAACGCCGCCAACGTCCGGGAAAGCCTGGCCGCGACGCCGCTGGACCAATTCATGCTGGAAACCGACTGCCCGTTCCTGGCCCCCGTGCCCTGGCGCGGCAAGCGTTGCGAGCCTGCCTACGTCAGCGAGATTTCCCGCCTTGCCGCCGAAGTGAAAAAATGTTCCCTCGAAGAACTCAGCGCCGCCACCGCCGCGACCGCCCGCCATTTTTTTCCCAAACTTTAAACCTTTCCTCACAAAACCTTCAGCCGGGCCAGCGCCTCCGCCGCGCCCATCCCGGCAATCGCCACCGTCTTGTGCCGGGAAGTCTGGCCGCGCACAATTTGCACCGCCGACCGCGGGCAGCCCAGCGTTTCCGCCAGAAAACGGATCAGCGCCTCATTGGCCGCCCCCTCCACGGGCGGCGCTGTGACTCTGACCTTTAGCTCGTTGCCCAGGGCGGGGCCGATCTCATTCCTCGCCGCGCGCGGCAGGAGCTTCACCGCAAGGCAAATCCCCGCCTCATTCGATGTCAAGTAATTGGCTGCCATGTCCGCCTCGAATCCTCTTCGGCAATTCCTTTCAGGGGCGCATCCTACTTTGTGGTCTTCGACGATCCGGACGAAGAGCTGGATCCCGCCGCGCCGCTCCCCTGGCTGCCCTGGCCGCCGCCGTGACTTTCAGCCGGGGCGGATGGCGGCGGGCCATAGGCTGGCGCGCTGTGTTGCGGGACGGATGGCGGCGCGCTGTAGGCCGGCGCGCTGTAGGCCGGCGCGCTGTGCTGCGGCGGATTGTAATTGTAGGCCGGCGCGGTTCCCGGCGCTGCCGCCGGAGCCGGGTTGAAGCCGCGCGGGCTGTACGACGGATAGCCGGCGGCAGGAGCCGACCCGGAGGGAGACAGGACGCGGCGGACACCGCTGCCGCCCGTCCATGACGGCGATCCGGCCGCAGGCGCGGCAGGCGCGGCGGATGACGGAGCGGTCCGGGCGGCCGGGGGCTGGAAATTGCCGCTGATGAAACCGGGCCGGGCCGGAGACTCATTGTAACTGGCGCGCGGCGCCTGGACGGAAAAATCCGACGCCACCGCGGGCGCGGGCGGCCTGGTTGAGAGCACCCGCGCCATCTGCGCCTCCGTCGCGGCCGGGCGCGGGGTCTTGTTAATCAATACCGGGCCGGCCGGCCCCTGGGCGGATGACCGGACCAGCGGCGCGGCTGCGTCCGGGCGGAACACCGCCAGACTCTTGCCGGCGGCCTTGAGGCCCGCAGCGTCCGGCGAGGAGACGTCGCGCATCGCGAATTTGGGCACGGGCGCCTTGGTCGCCGCCGCAATCTGCGCGGCGCTCACGCCCTCGTTGAGGATTCTCCCGCCGGGAAAGGAATAGTTATTGACTGGCGTGCTGCGCTGGAACAGGGCCGCCGCCTGCGGCGCCGGGGCCGCGAAACGGCCCGCGTTGCGCGCCAGGAAATGCTCCCGCGCCACAAAGGTGAACGAGGCGGCGTTCAGGCCGTAACTGACATTCCACCCGCCCAGCCCCGCGCCGGCGAACAGACCCGCGCCGCGATGATAATGAGCGCCCGGCGGCAGCGGAGCCCAGCCGGCAAAACCATCGGTTGTATTCCTCCAGGCCACCCAGGCCGGAGCCCAGACATCGCCGGGGAACCACACCCATCCCAGGCGCCCGTCGCGGCTCCATCTCCCATAGTGGAACGGCGCCCAGCCCCAGGAATAATCCGACGCCCAACACCAGCCGTCGTCCGTCAGCAGCCAGCCGCCCCGGTCGCAATAAGGCGCCCAGCCCGAATCCACCGACGCCGCCATCGGCTGCCAGCCCCAGCCGTCCGGCGTCTGCATCCAGTTTCCGTAAGGGGCGAGGCTGTCATAAAAATAGCTGTCCTGCGGATTCTGCAACGGGGGCGGCTCCGCCTCCGCCGCCGGCGGAATGTCAAGCATATTGTCCGGCGCGGACGCCATCCCGGCGTCCTCCACGGCCGGCGTGGGCAGCCGCTCCGCCGCCGGGGCCGGGGCGGGGGCGGCCTCCGGCTTTTTCAACAGCGCGGCCACCACCTTGTCCGGCACGCCCAAATCCGAAAGATAAAGAACTTCGTCCGCCGACGGGTTGTAGGTCTGCCCGGAATTCTGGATATAAGCCAGAATGGTGTCCTCCGCGATATGGGCCTGCGCCATTTTGATGACTTCCGCCAGGCCCGGCGACAAGTCCGCCGGCAGCGCCGGCACACCCGCGACAACGGCTGCGGGAGACGGGGCCGGCCCGGAGAAGTCCGCGCGGGCCGCCGCGGGCGGTTGGGGGGGCGGATCGGCTGGCGCGCCGTCAGGCGGGCTGTTGCTGTCGAAGCGGGCGAAGGCGCCGATAAGAAGAACACTGGCTGTTCCGAACAGGAGGAGCCAGATCGAACCTCCAAAAGTTTTCGGGTTCATAGCTTGATTAAGTATGATGGTTGTTGAACCGCCGCCTCAATCTTAATTCGTTGCGTTCATTGACTCGGATGGGCTGGCCAATCCACTACATGAGACGAATGGATCGCGGCCGTATTCATTCCACAGGCGGGAGACTTTTGCCCTCCTCCGGCGGCAGCGAGTAAAACTGGGCTTGGAACGCGTGCATCGGACTGGCCGTTCCGCAGAACTGGCACGGCACGGCGGCGGCTTGCGCCCCGCATTGGGGACAAACCGCCCCGGAACCGAACACGTCAAAGCGATGGCGGCATCGCCCGCACACCCAAAACGCCCCCAGCGGCGGCGCTTCCCGGCAGGCCGGGCAAGCCAGATCCAGGCGTCTTGGCGCCGCCGCCAGACGGGACAAGGCCCGCGCCCGTTGCAAGCCGTTCCAGCAATACATCACCACCAGCACACACATAATCCCCAGCCACCAGGCCTGATTGCCAATCGCAAACCAGATCAGGGCCGCCACAGCCACCAGGCCGAGGGTGGCCGCAATCATCAGGCTGCGCGCATAGCCAAAGACAAACCAAAGCAGCGATTGAAGAATTTGCCCGCCGTCCAGCGGATAGATGGGCAACAGATTGAAAAGCAAGAGGATCAGGTCAATGAAGAGCAATTCCTTGACGAACATGTAAGCATCCGGCGCGATGCCCCGCCAGCCCATCGTTTGGGCCAGAAACAAGCTTCCCGCCAGGATGGGGAGCAGCACGACGTTGACCAGCGGACCGGCCGCGATGCACCACAGGGTCGCCCCAGGCCGGCGCGGCGGAGCGACATAAGCCACGCCGCCAAAAGGCCAGAGCACGATCTGGTCGGCGCGCCCGCCCACCTGTTTGCAGGCCAGGGCGTGGCCAAATTCGTGCATGGTGACGATGACAAAAAGGGCCACATATTCGAGCGCCGGCCACAAATAGCTGGAATACAAATCCCTTTGCGAAGAGATGCCGTAATAGGCCAGCAGAAACCATGACCAGTGCAAATACACGTCAATTCCCGCGAAGCGGAACAAATGGATGGATCCTCGTTTGGTTGGCACGACGGCGCCCATCCTACCGGCACGCCCCAAATATGCAATGCGCGAATCGGGGGCGCCGGAACCGGGTGGATTTCCGGGCTGGATTTGGAATTGACAACGTGGATCGCAACCGCCATATTCAGGGCATGGCCAAGTCTATTTTTGCCGCCGCGTTTTGCCGGACCCGCCGCGCCGGAGATGCGCCGGGTCTGGCCGCGTGGCGAATCGCGTCAAAACGGTGTTTCCTCTCCGCATGTCTGGCTCTGGCAGGAATCGTCAGCACGGCCTCCACCGGGGGTCAGACGGCCCGCGAATCGGTGCCGGTGCCGGCCAACGGCGACGCGGTGACTTTTAGCAACCGCTTTGACCAGGGCGAATTTTTTTTGCTCAAGGCTGCCGGGGCGGTTGTTTTGGGGCAGGATCTGCTGGACGCCGAGTATGAAAGCGCTGGCACAACGGCAACCGGGATCGATGTGGTGTCGGGCACGGATGTGGGAATTGACACCGGCCTCAAGGCGCCTCGCGCGCCGAAAGGCGTTTTGCCCGGCCGCATGAAATGGTTCGGGAGCTATCGCGCGGATCACACGTACTATCTGCTCGCCACCGGCACCGGCCAACCGCTCACTCTCAGGCTGGTCACGGGCGGCAATCGGATCGGAACAGGCGCCATCACGGTTTCAATGTTCCGGCTGTCTGAGGCGGCGGCATTATCAATGCCGCTCGAAACCAAGCAGGTTTCGTTTCTTGAAGAAACCGCGCAAACGACCCTGAGGACCAGCAACTCGGCGGTTTATCTGCTGCGGGCGTCCGGCGAAGGCAAAGTCGGCGGCGCCGGCGTGGGATTCGGCGACGCCGAATACATGGATTACAAAGCCGATGGTTCGGGAAATGAGGATATTGGAGATCGCAATATTGACTATGGCTTGGGGGTGGACGAAGCGGATACCAGTAAAACTCCGCGTCAAAACTGGTGGGGGCCCTGGCGACAGGACCACATTTATTACATCCTTTTCGCTGGAACCGGCCAGCCCATCCATTTCCACTATTACGATTCCGTCTACAGCGACAACTCGCCGACAGACCGGCTGATGGTGGAAGTCTTTGCTGTTCCTTGATGGCTGTAGTTTTTAAGGTTCAGCACGAGCGAGCGCAGCGCCCTGGCCCGCATATTTCACACTTTCCGGTTCGATAGGGGTAGAGATGGAGTTTGCGGCTCCACCCCTCCCTCCAAACCGGACAGGCCCATTTCGGGCATCCGGCTTTCCAGTCAGTG
>Ga0182027_10006604_pt1 | contig 17303 bp, 12 predicted proteins | sample 712E1DmetaG_FD_121300 | JGI IMG/M metagenome (GOLD analysis project Ga0182027, IMG submission 121300) | Permafrost microbial communities from Stordalen Mire, Sweden - 712E1D metaG (Illumina Assembly) | ecosystem: Environmental > Terrestrial > Soil > Wetlands > Permafrost | place: Sweden... | reverse complement strand
CTTTCTAATTACAAGGGTTGGGTAAGATGTAACACAAAAGATGGGGACAACCGCCTATAAGAAATACCTTCAAATCTAAAAACGCTTATGAAAATATCTTGACTGGAATAAACAAGGAAGAAATATATAATCCACAATAGGCTATTTGGCATATAAAATTGGCGTTTCCTAAACCTGACGTCTGATGAATTGATCAGTCGATTCTCTTGAAATCTACTCGATAATGATTCCCGTACTTGTTTTTCTTCTTAAGTCGTTTATTAAAAAAATTAAGGGTGTGGAAATAACGAAAAGCACCGCAATCAGGAAAAATACATGATTGAAAGAAATCATACTGGCCTGCCTCATCACGATTTCTTCAATTGCTTTCAGCGCCTTATTTTGGGCATCGATCATGTCCATACCCTGGGAAGAGAAATATTGAGACAGGGCGCGCAGAGTTTCTGCACTGGTATTGCCGAATGCAGTTACGTGTTCCATCAGCAGTGCCCTGTTGATTTGTTCTCCGCGGGTTAATATTGTAGCGGCCAGAGCAATGCCGACACTGGCAAACACCTGCCACACAACGCTATAAAGTCCTGCCGCAGCAGTCAGCATAGGTTTTTCAATAGTGGAAAGTGCTGCCGTGCTTAAAGAAACAAAAATCAATCCGAATGCGACTCCCTGCAAAAATTGAGGTAAAAATATGTCCCAAATACCAATGTTCAGGGAAAGAATGGAAAGTTGATAAAATGAAACCGCATTTAGAAATAGCCCTACTCCTATCATCAGCCGGGGTCCTACTCGATTATAAATTCTCCCGGCAAGCGGCATGATCATGAGCATGGCTACAGATCGGGGAATCAGCGCCAGTCCCGAATCTAAAGCCGGATAGCCCAAAAGCTGCTGCAAGAATAACGGCAGGATAAAGAGACTGCTCATCAGCGCCAAGCCCAGAATGCCACTCAGAAATGTCGCTGAGCTGAAATTGATGTCTTTTAAAATACGCAGATTTACTGCCGGGTTTTCCACCTTCAATTCCCGCCAGATAAATAATATCAGCCCAAATGAGGCAACTAAGGAAAGATAAATAATAAATTCCGAAGAAAACCAATCGTTTAGTTCTCCCTCCTCCAGCATCATCTGTAATGCTCCCAGGCCAACCATCATGAGGGATAGGCCGAGAACATCAACCTTGCCGGTTTGCCGGACAAGAAAGTGCGGGTCCTCAATAAATTTCATAACCAACAGGACATTGATAATACCAACCGGAACATTGATATAAAATATCCACGGCCAGGAATAATTATCGGTGAGCCATCCGCCAAGGGTAGGGCCGATTGCCGGCCCCAGCATTACACCCACCCCGAAAATTCCCATAGCCATAGCCTGTTCTTTAGGCGGGAATGTTTCTCGCAGTATTGATTGCGAAACCGGTATCAGCGCACCTCCACCAATACCCTGCATTATCCGGAATACTACCATGGAGGTAAGGTCCCAGGCTATTCCGCAAAGCATGGATGAACCAGTAAATAACAAAACGGAAGAGATATAATAATTCTTGCGGCCGAAACGTGAGCTTAAAAAAGCGACTATAGGCATAATGATGACATTGGCCAGAATATATCCGGTGGAAACCCAGGTAATTTCTTCCACGGAGGCGCCCAGTGTGCCACGCATGTGTGGCAGGGCTACATTGACAATGCTTATATCCAGTGACGACATGATGTTACCGGTCATGACTGTCAGGGTAATTAACCATTTATGTGGACCGTGGCTCTCGTCCATGGAACCTCTATTGTTTCAACAATTTTGGTCCGGTCTGGCGTTTTACATCGACAGTGGGAACAACCGAAAGACCCGGCCACAGAGGATGTCGTGGATCGAATTTGGAATCGATAACAATTTTAACCGGCACCCTTTGCACAACTTTTACAAAATTGCCTGTCGCATTCTCCGGAGGCAGTAAACTGAAGACGGAACCGGTGCCGGGCTGGAGACTGTCGACATGGCCAGAAAATGTTATTGACGGATAGGCGTCAATTTTGATTTCCACCGGCTGGCCAACCGTCATCTTTGTAATTTGTGTTTCTTTGAAATTGGCAATTACCCAGATATCTTCTTTTACTATAGCAAGCAGCGTCTGCCCCGCCATCACATATTTCCCCGGGTCGACATTCTTCATGGCAATTCTCCCGCTGATAGGCGCGATAACGACAGTCCTTGCCAAATCACGCTCAGCCAGATTTTTTGTTGCTTGTGCTTCCTTGATTTTAAAAGACTGAGTAGCGTACTTTGCTTTGATAGCTTTGACCGCAGCCTCCGCTTCATCGATAGCGGCAGCGGCGGCCTGGCGACGGGCAACTGTTACCTGCCAGCGCGATTTCATTTGATCATACTGATTTTGGGATACGGCATCCTTTTTCAGCAAGCTTTCATAACGTTGCACTTCCTTTTGCGCCAGGTCTTCCTCGCTTATCGCTACATCCAGATTGGCTCGCGCTCTGGTCAGAGTTTTTTCTTTTTCCTCAATAGTTGCTGCATGCTCTTTTTCTTCGGAAGTTAATCTGGATATAGTCTCTTTTTTTTCTTTCACCAGATCAAGATAATCCTGCCGATAAATTTCCAGAAGGGGCTTTCCGGCATCGACATATTGATTGTCGTCAATATACACATTAACCACCCTGCCCCTGACTTCAGCGGCGATGGGAACAACAGTACCCGCCACATATGCATCATCAGTACTTTCATGAGAAAGGGAGTGAATAAAATACACAATTCCGTATATGACCGCCGCAGCGATTACAGTAACAACAAATATTCTAAATCCCCATTTTTTCATATTCTTCCCACTGAATTGAAACTGCCTTATTTATTTGCATCAGCTTGAATTACTCTATTCCAGCGTATTATTTATCATAATTATGAACGCTGCAGATTATTAACTATATGTCCAAGGTAATCGCGAATCTTCAGCAAATCATTTTTACTAAAACCCTTACACACTCGATCACGGTGCTTTAAGACTACAGGTTTCAATTCCTTTAAAATACTGCGTCCCGCCGGAGCTAAATAAACGTGAAAAGCGCGTTTGTCTTTTTCATCATGTAGTTTTTCAATATATCCACGCTTGCCCAGTTGTTTGAGAATGCGGGTAATGTTGTGACGGTCTTTGGAAGTTTTTTCTCCAAGTTGACTTTGATTCAGCCCCTCTTGTTCCCGCAGACGCAACAAAACCGCCCATTGCTCTGGTGTTAAATCATAGCCTGCATCCTGAAAAGTCTGTCGTAAAGCAGCGGATACTTGAATATGGCTGTGGTATAGCCAGAACCCTAGTGATTCATCCAAAGAAAATGTTTCGATCTTTTGTCTCATTAAAACAATTTTTTTTGTCTTTATAAATATGTTGTCAAGACAACAAAATATATTTGTCCGTTCAATCTGTCAAGATATAATATTGTAATATTATTTTAGGTGAAGAGATATTTAACTATTACCAGTTGCAGTATTGTATATTTGCATTAATCTTAAGACTCACGACCTCAGGAAGAAGTGCTTGCTGACTACACCTACTACTCCGCAATTTTTAGTTCTGACTTGTGGTGAAGATTACCATTTATAACCATGTTTTTTCTATGGGATTGGCATCTATATCTCATGGAAGCTGATAGCTTTTCTCTCGAAATAATCTCAGGCAGGCATCTGCAACAGTATTGTCGTAAAGGATTCCTTTGTTCTTCTCGATCTCCTCAAGGGCTGTCTCAATGCCCAGAGAGGGACGATAGGGACGGTGGGAGGCCATAGATTCCACCACATCAGCCACAGCCATGATACGGGCCTCCATAAGAATATCATCCTCTTTCAGATTTCTTGGATAACCCGATCCATCCATCCGTTCATGATGCTGAAGGACGACATCGGCCACGGGCCAGGGAAATTCGATGTCTTTCAGGATATCATACCCGAACCGGGCGTGTGTTTTAATCAAATTGAATTCCAGATCAGATAGTTTTGTCGGTTTGCTGAGTATCTCTGTCGGAATGGCTATCTTGCCAATGTCATGAATAGTGGAGGCAGTACGTATAAAGTCTCGCTGGTCTGCGGATAAGCCCATTTCTGTCGCAATCGACCGAGCAAGATCGGATACCCGCCGTTGATGACCCGAAGTATAGGGATCTTTCATTTCCACGGCAATGGAGATGGCTTGGACTGTGGCTCCCAGGGCTTTTCTCATCCGCTCAAAGCTCTGCTTACGTTCTTCCTCCGCTTGCTTGCGTTCGGTAATGTCTCGAGAAATACCCCGAAATCCGATTGGTTTACCTTCTGCATCCCTGATAAGAGATACCGAAATTTCGTTAGAACCTTTGGTCCCGTTTTTTCTGATAATTTCAATATCTGATGCCTTAACTAGTTCACCTGTTCTGTAAAGATCTCTGAAGCGTTGATACATTTTTTGAGCGTTTGTTTTATCCTGATACTGCCGGTTGTTCATTCCGATCAATTCTTTCCGAGGATATCCTAGATTTTTGCACTCGGCGTCATTAACGAAGGTAAAATTGCCGGCAAGATCAAGTTCAAAATAGCCCTCCTCCATGTTCTCCAGAATGTTGCGATATTTCTCTTCACTTCTTCGCAGCGTCTCCTCGGCCTGTTTGCGTTCGGTGACGTCGCGCGAGATGCCGCGGAATCCGTAAGGTTTTCCTTTTAAATTTCTTTTTAGAGACACGGATATTTCGTTGAATGATTTAGTGCCGTCTTTTTTGGTAAGTTCCAAGCTATAGGCTTTTACAGGTATTCCTGTTTTATAGATTTCAATAAAGAGATTAGTCAATTCTTTAATTCTTTTTTCATCGGTGTATTTACCGGGACCCATGCTGAGCAATTCTTCACGGGTATAACCGATATTTCTGCACTCCGCTTCATTAACAAAGGTAAAAATGCCGGCAAGGTCGGTCTCAAAGTAGCCGTCATTGATATTTTCAATAATGGTTCGGTATTTTTCCTCGCTTTCTCGCAGTTTCTCCTCGGCCTGCCTGCGCTCGGTGATGTCATTCAGAAAACTCAGGGTAGCAGGCTTTTCCTTCCATTGAATAACGGCCGTATTGAATTCAACCCACTTTACGGTTCCATCTCGGGTAATAATCCGGAAAGAGTAAGCAGGGGGAACTTTCTCACCTTTCAGCCTTCTTATATGATAATCGACGACCATATTACGATCATCGGGATGGATAAAGTCTGTGAAAGGTTTGACTAATAGCTCTCCGGAATATTCGAGCATGTCTAGAGCAGCACGATTGACAAAGACCAACTTCAGATCTTGTGCGATGATGATACCTTCCTTTGCGTTCTCTACGACCAAACGATACTTCTCTTCGCTCACCCGCAACGCCTCCTCCGCTCGCTTGCGCTCGGTGATTTGCCGTGAAAGTCCACGGAATCCAATGGGCTTTCCTTTCGAATCTTTTACAAGAGATACAAGCAGTTCAGCAATTGTCTTGGTTCCATCTTTCCTGGTAACTTCATAATCAAAAATTTGACATGATTCTCCTGTTTTATAAAGATTGCTGAACGCTTGAAAGGCTTTTTTTGCATTCTTTTTATCTGTATATTGCCGATTGTTCATCCCGATCAATTCTTCCCGGGAATATCCCAGATTTTTGCACTCCGCGTCATTAACGAAGGTAAAATTGCCTTTAAGGTTAATCTCAAAATACCCCTCTTCCATATCTTCCAGGATAGTGCGGTATTTCTCCTCTATTTGTTTACGATCAGATATGTCTCTTAAATACCCTAGTGATGCCGGTTGTCCCATATAGGTGATGGAGCACGCTGAAACTTCAACATAGATAATGGAACCATCAGGCCTGAGGAACCTAAATTCATAGAGCGATGGAGCAGGTTTTCCTGCTTGTCTCTTCTTTATTATCTCTTTGACTTTTTCCCGGTCGTCCGGATGAACGGTGGAAAGGAAGAGTATTTTATCAAACTCCTGAGCGGTATAATAACCGGCCAATTCTATTAATCTCTGATTGATAAAGAGGCGCTTATCTCCGCTAACGATAATCACCCCCTCATTAGAGTGTTCGGTTGCCAGTCGGTAGCATTCATCGAAGTCCATCACTAATCCTTTCAGAATAGCTAATGTTTGCCGCTTATCTATCTTCGATACCTATATCACATGTTCAGCTACAGTTCCGTAGTTTTTTGATTATTTCCGATTGAAATGTTGTGTAAATTGGGAAAATAAGAAAAACAACATTTCAGGAAGTTATGTTTCGTGGTTGTGTTTTTTCAACCGATGTCAAGCAAACTTTGTCCTAGGGCACCTGAAACGAAAAATCCGGCAAAAGATTATTACTTCGGGGAAGGACTAAAACATCTTCTGACAATATACGTTTTTTCTCAAAAAAATGCCAAAAAATAGCCTGCAGGGTGGCACAATGAAAAATATGGGCGCAGACGATTTAACTAACTAATTGATTTAATTGGTGCCCCTGGCGCGAGTCGAACGCGCGGCACACGGATTAGGAAAGCTAAATTGAAATAAGGCGATTTCCCATCAATTTTAAGCTTTTATATATTGACAGGTTATAAAGAGTAAGTTGGATTATGTTTGTTTATGTTTGTTTATTTTAGGTTAAGGCGGTTACATTTTAGTTACATTAAAAGCAAAATATATGGCCGCGAAAAAATTGTTATATACGATGAACAAGTCACAATATAAACGTAATTATAACATTCATCAAGCAGAGTTTAAAATAGGTAATTCAAATGAAAACTAAAAAAGATTCAATAAAAAAGAAGCAACAAAACGCTACAAAATACCGGCCTACGGCAGCCCAGGCAAGACTCCTAGAAGTCCTTTTAAATCCTGAACATATACGAAAATCAATTACGGATGTTTGTAGCATAGCAAAATGTGATCGGACAGTATGGTATCGGGCACCGATTATCAACGCTTTACTGGAGAAGGCCAAGGATGGCCAGTTTCAACATGCAAAGATATTACTTACCATATCAGGAGATTATACTGAGCGACATGCTTTGGTCGATAAGTCCGGCCAACCACAGACACTCACGCCGCAGCTGCCGGATAATATGACGCGCCTGGAGATGGCTACGAAGATCGCATTTATCTTACAGCAGGCCATCGAAAGGAAGGAAAAAGATGATTCATTAAAGCAAAAGCAGGAATACATAGAAAAAGTATGGCGTAAAATTGATGATCACGAGAGATTATGAAGCAGATAGAATCCTAAAATACTTTAAAATAAGATACTTATATGACCTTACCTGTGGTACATACCGCGTCAGGAGTATAGAATAAGAAATAAATACATATCCTCAACAATATTTGACCTTACAAATACTGCAAATCAAATTCCAACCGGCCGTTGATTTCACCTACAACTGTTCAGTGGCGAGTAATTGTCAGAATTAAGGATTACTGATGGAAAGAGAGTAATAAGTTGGGAAATGTTTTTTGTTATTTCAGGGAACATTGGCGATGAGAAATATCAAAGACAGGGTTTTATTAATATTTTTCTCTTCGTTCAAAACGTCCACTTTTTTTGATTATATCTTATTCCGGCAGCGAACTATAAAGGTTTGCATTGATGCCCTCCTCCCTATTGTCAAGTGCCCCTGCTTTCTAAAGAGCGAGGTCAAGTTCTGCCAGGCAGGCGGCACCGTAGGCGGTCGAAACACGAGGCTGCTCCGGTACGAGGATCCTAGTGCCAAGGGCTTCACCAATGGCCAGAACCAATCCGGCATCTTCGCCGCCACCGCCCATAAGAACCACATCTGGCTCCATCTTCACTCCCTTCACCAGCATAGCCACTTTGATGGCCATGGCACGGTGTACACCGGCAAGGATATCTTCTGCACGGGCGCCTTCGGCAATCCGTGAAATCGTTTCCGATTCGGCAAAGACGGCGCAGTTAGTGGAAAATTCCACCGGCTCTCGGGATTGTAAGGAAAGGGGGCCAATGTTTTCCAGCGTGACATGGAGGATGCGGGCAATCACCTGCAAAAAGCGGCCTGATCCGGCTACGCATTTTTCACTCATGAGGAAATCGACGACTCTCCCCTGGGGCGTGATCTTTGCCACCTTGGTGAACTGCCCTCCGATATTGATTACCGTACGGGCGGAGGGAAAAAGATAATGGCAGCCCATGGCCTGGCAGGAAATATCGGAAATCTGTCGAGCGGGGAAGGGAGCGCTTTCACTGCCTAGTCCTGTTACAACAACCCCGGACAAGCTTTCCGCATCCAGACCCGCCTGAACCAGAACGCTGTACAGAACTTTTTGGGCTGCATCCTTATAACTGGCACCGGAGGCCACAAGCTCAGCGGCAATCAACCGGCGGTTGCTAACCAGCGCGGCCTTGATGGAAACGGAGCCGATATCCACTCCGGCATAGTACTTTATATAATCCTTCATTGAAAAAAAGTTACCCTTTCTCTTCTCCGCCCGTGATCAGGCGTAACGCCGCGTCTTACAAAATCATGACCAGCAAGGGCAGCCCCCAGGGCACCGGTCAGAAGAGGCTCCGGCGGAATCAGGACAGGGAACCCTACCTTGTTTTCAATGGCCCTCACGAGGCCAATGTTCATGGCCCCACCGCCAGTAACCACGACATCCTTCTCCATACCAAGGTGGCGAACCATATTAACGACTCGGCCGGCAATTGCTTCATGGAGACCGGCAACGATTTCCGGTATCGACGCTCCTTCCGCTAGCCTGGAAGTTACTTCATGCTCAGCAAAAACAGTGCAGGTATTGGATATCTGGACATACGCCTCTGCCGTTAAGGAAATCTTTCCCAGCTGGTCCAGTTTGACCCCCAACGTTTCGGCAATGACCTCTAGGAAGCGTCCCGTACCGGCGGCACATTTGTCGTTCATGACAAAATTCGCCACCTTGCCTTCGGTGTCCAACTTGATCCCCTTAGAATCTTGGCCGCCGATATCGATGATGATCCGCACTGTGGGCAATAATGCCCTGATTCCTCGGGCATGGCAGGTGATCTCCGTGATCTGTTTGTCCGCAAAAGGGACGCTAATGCGGCCGTATCCAGTCGCGACGATGAAATCAAGCCCCTCCATGGCGAGACCCGCCTTCTGAAGGGCTTCATCCATGACCTTCAAGGCCAGATGACGATGTTCGGCGCCAGTGGGACCGATGACGGAAGCGAGAATCTGTTCCTCATGATCCACTATGATCGCCTTGGTCATGGTGGAACCTATATCAATGCCTGCAAAGGGCATAAAAATCATTTTCCTTGCTCATTATCTAGCGGAACGTCCCGCCAGCGTCTCAATAAAAGCGCCGATCTGGGCCTTCCACTGAGCCTCGGAGTAGTCCCGCAGATCCACCATGTCGGAGACCAACTGCATCATTGGGATATCTGTATAGCGGCCCAATATGTTTTTGTAGTGTACCTGGCCGATTGTAGTCGCCCGGCAGGAACGGCAAGCATGGAAGACGACACCATCTATCGCGTAACGGTCGATCATGCCCAGTAAACGTTCCACAGTCGGATTACCGCTATTGGCTCTGGCCTTTTCATAGAATTGCGTGGCCCGGAGGAAGGAACGCCAGGCGAGAAACTCCACCGGGTCCTTCACCGAGGACGGCACCTCCACAGGGTCATAGGCGCGGTATTGTCTCTCGATCGCGAACACAGCGCCAAAGCTCTCAAAGTAGTTGAAGATCCAGAGGGTATGCCAGGGGGGAAGACCGCCGCCATACAAGATGCGATATTTTTCATTGGGAATCACACCGATCTTGTTCTCCACCTTGTATTTAACTTCGTCGTAAAGACTCTGATAAAAGTCCACCGCCTCCTGCATACCTGGATAGTAATAGCCAGCCACCATGACGCTGAAATGATCTTGGGCGGGCATGGGACTGGGAATGGCAACCCGCATCCGATCGATTTCGTACCAGAGCCGCCAGGCCTCGTCACTCAGACGGATCGTCTCCCAAAGACGCTCTTTGTTCAATTTCTTTCCCGTCTGCTGTTCCATAAACGAAATCAGTCCCTGAAACTGCTCTTTCTGATACTGGATGTAATGGTCCCGTACCGCTTTCAGGTCGGCATCTACCGGCGGCCATACCACGTCGATGCTGTAGGTGGGCACATCCAGATAGCGCCCCGCCGCTTGAAACCATTTATATCGTGGATCGCAGACGGCACTGCTTCCCAACATCATATCCGGAGTGGGCATGCCGCCGTCGGGGGCGCCTTCCGGGATTCCGCCCAATTCCTTCCTCAGGCTGTCAAAGCCAAGGCCGATCCGGGCATAGCTACAAAGTACCTGGGAGTAGCCGTCCGCCTCCGCCTTCAGAAGAAAACGATCCATTTCCCGCTTGGCCGCACAGAGTCCGGCATAGTTTTCCGTGGGGATCGGGACTACGTCCATGGCCCGGATGATTTCATCGTACTGCGAGCTCACCATCATGTAGGCCACTTTTTTCCCTTGCGCCTTCGCCTCATGGGCGGACCGGTAGATATTTTTCACCAAGCCCCGAACTTTGCGGGCCATGTCTGTTCCTTTGACCGCTGTCGTCTTCGTTTGTTCTTTTTGTTCCATGGTATCCCCCTTATCCAATCATTTCCAAAAACGCCTGCACTCTGGTGCGGAGCTGACCAATCGTTGAGGTCGAATAGTCATCCTCGATCATCAGGACTGGCAAACCCATGCCGTTCAGATACTCCCGCAGATCCGGCCCCTCCAACTCACATGTGTCGCAGTAGCGGACGATATAAAAGATGGCCCCATTGACCACCCATTCCTTAATGAAATCATTTATATAGCTGTAGCGGTTTCCCAGATCACCGGCACGGGTTTTTGTTTGGGGTACATTGCTGCGGGGACAATGGGTGTAGAGGTAGCGGGTAGCAATTCCATCCAGGGGATCAGCTGTTTCCGGAACATCCTCCCAGAAGAAGCGCGTTCCCGTACATAGATCGTCCATGACAACCCAAGCGCCGCATTCCTCTACGAGATTGATGAAGGCTATGTCATCAAGCTCATTCCCCCAAATGAAGATACGGGGCAACTTCTGGGTCTGCGGTAGAGGACGTCCCTTGACCTCATCGATGAACTGTTTGACAAGCTCTATATGCTTCGCCGCTGGAATACCCATGCCGGCCACGAGAACCGCGGTAATCTCCGTTCCCGATAACAGGGGCGGGTCCGATTTTCTCAAGTCGTAAAGTGCCCTGAGCACGGCACGCCGCTCATTATATAGCCTGACGGCATCCCTGAGCTTACCCGTATCCAGATTATGTCCTGTCCAGTTTTCAAGGCTTTTCACAAAGTAATCGAGTTCCTGGCGGTAGAACTTCTCGGAACTGGGTCCCATCATATGGGGAACATTGATTAAATGGTTAAAGGGGGCCGGCTTGTTCTGACACCAGATATTGTACATGCGCTCTACCGTGTCGCAGCTATGGGGCGCCACGAAGCCGTCAAGAAAATCGTATTCCCCTTTTAGAGCCTTGTTGAAACAACTCCGGACAAAGGGACAGGCCATTGGTTCAATGTAGGCATCCGCCTGATCGATGGCTTTGTTCTGGCTGCCCTGGATGCGGTAGGGAACCATGTCGAAGGCTGTGATGATCTCATCGGGGACGAAACAGCAGAAGTAGCCGATGACTTTCTTCCCCGAATCGCGTAATTCCTTGGCGTGCTTGTCCCTTTGTACGTACAGCTCATCCAATTGTATACTGGCTGGTTTCATAACACGTATCTCCCTTTTTTATTTTAATAATCAAATCGAAAGAAATGTTGTTTCCCTAAAGTCGATATCGCTGCTTTGAAGGAATCTAGATCTGGGCAAGGGGGTATTCATTAATGCCATGGCAAATAATTCGGATCTGAAGTGGCTTTGCATACCTCCTTTTTTATATTTGTCCCATTAAGACTTCAAACAAATGATTACTTTTGTACATTCATTTCAAAGCGTTCAATATAGCCAATCAGTTCTCCTTTTTCGCTTCTTACAGGTTGTATATAAACCCTGTAGTTTTCACGTTAACGCCAAGGTATAGTTCCATACTATGATTTTTCAGCTTTTCCACAGCAGCTGTAATTTTTTCTTTAGATTTATCATTATGACAAGCAAATATAGATTTTCCGATGAGGTCATCGTAGCCTTGCTTGATAATAAAGATATTGAGCATTTTTATTCAGATAGCGAATGATGTGATCACAGTCAGCAAAAACGACAGGATACGGATAACTGTCTAAAATATAGGATAATAACTTTTCTCTGTCCATCTGTGTCCTCCTCTTTCATGACAAATCAATTTGACTTTGAATTGTCACCATAACTCACTAACTACTTGTTGTAAACGCATATATTAGATTCTCAGGAAAAAATGCAATTTTTTAAGAAGGAGGGTAACATCGTTCAATATCCAAAGAGAGCATATTTACAATATTTCCTTGTTGAGGCGCCAATCTTTGTTGTCAAGAGTGAATTGTGTTTATTACGGATTAAAATATAGCATATCTAACGCGGTTGAAGAATTGTTGACAACAGGAAGAATTGCTTATTAAAAACACCTTTCAGCATAGGGGTCAGTTTGCGCCGCAACAGCATTAGAAGTAGTTTTGGTCACACAGTTCTTTCGTGATCCGGTTTGCAATATACAAGGCTACACTAATCATCTTGTGAACACTGCCCAGAAAATGAGAACGGTCAGCATCAGGCCGACCAGAACGCTGGCAATGCCAAATATCCAGGCGAAGAGGCGTGCACCCTTACCGGGTTCTTTGCTCTTGATTTCTTTCAGCCGGTTTTCCTTGAGTATGCGTTCATATTCCAGCGGACGTTCTCTTTTCAGTGCATCGAGAGTATAGCTGCCGGTAAAGATATTTCTCTCGAGCGGGAATTTTTCCGGCACGAGGTGGTTGTTAAAGAAGTGAATCGTGAAAATGAAAACAGCAGCCAGAAGTGCCTCTTCCGAGTGGGTCAGGTATACGATGCTTATTATCCATCCCGGCATGAAATGTGATGACAGTTCAGGCATTGACATCATTACACCGGAGAGTCCGATTATGAGCATACCCCAAAAAACCGCCATGAAATCGAACTTCTCCCAATAGGTCCATCGATCAAAACGCGGTCTTTCTCCGCGATTGAAAAACCATTTGAACATACCCCAGCAGTCCTGGAAGTCCTTAATTCGCGGGAACAGGGAGTCGGGTCCGAAGAGTCTGCCTGTCCACCCTTCGACTTTGAAGCCTGGAAACAGGAATTTGAGCGACAGCCAGCAGGTGTACAGAAACAGCAGCCACATGATTCCAGCGCTGGTGCGATGAGTTATCCCCGCATTTTGGATACCGCCGAATATGGACATGAATGCCCTGGCCCAGGAGGTATCAGGGTATTTCAATGGTAATCCCGTAATAACCAGCCCGAAAAAGGAGAGGATGAGGACCACGTGCATGACCCGTTCCTGTATAGAGAATCTTCTCACATACTGTTGGTTTTCCTCTTCAGGTGGCTTAGAACCGGCTCCCCTTATCAGGCATCTTTTTTCCGCATAAGCTTTGCGCCACCAGAGCAGGACATGAATCCAGAAAAAACCGAATACTCCCGCCAGAAGCGCAATCATGAATTTCTTTGTCAGATATAGCGGGAGGAACTGCTTCGGGTTATCCGGATCGGGGTGCGGCATATATGATACGAATCGAGGTGCAAAACCGTGATGGCATTTCCCGCATGTTTTTACCAGTGCTTGTGGGTTCAACACAGACGCAGGATTGCCCGGTGGCAGTATGTTGTGGCCGGTGTGGCAGTCGGGACATCCCGCGACTTTTTCAAAGTGCCCGAGTTGCCTGACCTTGCCATGATAGGTTTCCCCGTATGTTTTGACCGCCATGGGGAAAACGCCATACTTTCCCGCTACGCCGCCTTCGCGGTGGCATGAAACGCAGAGGTTCGTATAATAAGATCTCTTAGCGGCGATACCCGCATCTGTCATGGCAAATACGGGAGTATTGTGAACGCCATGGCAGTCGCTGCATGAAGCGGCATCCTTATTCCCGGCAAGGATTCTGGCCGGATGGCCGTTCTTGACGTATCTGTCTTGATCCCCGTGGCATCCGGTGCAGATTTGAATATCTGTTACTTTATCTTTGATCGCGTGGACAGCGCGAGTAGGATGAATATCTACGTGGCAGTTCAGACAGGTGATCTTTGCTACAACAGCGTGGTAGCTCTTTGCGTACGTCTCGTTGATGTCGCTGTGGCAGACGGCGCAGGCGGTGAGCTTCGGCCTCTGTTGTTTATTTGCGTGTCGCGCGATGTCGGTTATGCCGCTGTGACAGATCGTACAGTTCAGCTTTCCGTGAGGTGTCTGGGAAAAGTATTTCTCAAACTTCGGTCCGGAATGACATGAGCTGCACTCTGCGATTGAAGGCGCAGTCGCATGGACGACGGGAGCCGCGGGTGCGCTTGCTTCTGCAACTTTTCCGGAAGGCTCCCCTGCTTTCTCCTCCGCCGGTTTTGCCGTGAAGCTCAACGGAAGAAGAGGAGATGGCGTCACATTTTTGAAGTCATGACACTGTGCGCACATAAATTCGGATTTCTTGTGCTGAAAATGACACAGTGTGCAGTCCACATCCGTGCCATAGTGAGAGTTATGTGGATTCGGCAGGAGAACCCCTCTGGCAGGGACTTTCGCAAGGGTGTCCGTATCGTGGCAGGTAGTACATTCTTTATACTCCACTCCTTTGAAAGGAGTCTTCTTGCCGTGGCAGGTCTGGCACGAAATGCCCGAGAGCATGTGCGCGTGGCTCGTGGGCATCTTGTTCGTTATGGGAACATCGTCCTTCTCGTGGCAAGCCAGGCAGTCCTTTAGCACCATGCCCTTTGTGCCTGTATGGTTTTCTGGGAGAACCTCGTCGGCATGGCATGCTGCACAATCACCCTGCTGCACCTTTGCCAGGCGCTTCGGAGCACCGGTGTCTGCTCCCGCTACGGTGCAGTACAAAAACACAGTGATGAACGAGATTGTGATAAGAGAGAATAGGATCGTGATTGGACTTCGCTGATAATGCCGTTTCATGCTGACTGCATCCTTAATGCAGCCCGTAAGTGATAAATTTTCCTTACATCCCATGATCATTTTTCCTTTACCGACTCAACAAAACGATATTATAATGCTGAACTTTAGTTATTTTGCTCTGCATGAATATGACTAAACACAAGCGTCAATGGACGAAGGCTTTCAGGCCATCATCCATTGACGCAGTACTGTTTAAATTAACCCCACGGCTTTTCCTTCGCCGCGTTTATGCCGGCGATACGTCCGAAAACGACGCAGTCAGCCATCGCCACACCGCCAAGACGCACAGCGCCATGCACACCGCCGGTAACCTCGCCGGCTGCAAACAAGCCCTTTAGGGGTTTGAAATCAAAACCCATGACCTGAGCAGTCTTATCGATGTTTAATCCCCCCATGGTATGATGGACTTTGGGCCAAAGTCTCGCAACATAAAAAGGCGGCACAGCGGTTGGTTTGGCGTCGGAGAAGATCATGCAACCAAAATCATCGTCCTTCTTTTTTTCTACAAAGGAGTTCCAGCGGGCGACTTCCTGCAGGAAAGCGGCAACGGGTATATTGTAGTTCTTGGCTACATCCTCCAGGGTATCAAACTTCTTGATGGCCTCGATTTCCATGCCTTTTTGAAGCATATGCGGGACGACCTGTTTGGGCACGGCGTAGGAATCACCCATGATAATGACCGGATCACCGATCAGTATAATGGCATCGGCGCGTTCCTTGCGGTTGCCCGTTTCCTTGAAAAACCGTTTCCCGGTTTTGGGATTGATCATAAGGCCATAACCGACCAGTGGTTCGCAAAACAAGGGGACATAGCCGAAACCTTTTTCATCCGGGCTTGCCCAGGGCCCCAGTTGAATCCAGTCCATCTGAACATCCATGACGCCGGCAATGCAGGCAGCCAGCAATGCCTCGCCAGTTGCTCCGGGCTGGTTGGTGGATTCGAACTTGTCAGTGAGACGGGGATCCTCAATCTGTCGCAGTTTCAGATCCCGGGAAAAACCGCCCGAACTGAGCACTACAGCTCTTTTCGCCTTAATGAAAGCGGTCTTGCCCGTGCTTTCATCGGGGAATTTGTAATCCTTGCGTACCTCTATGCCGACGATTCTTCCTTCCTTGTTGGACATGAAGCGAACCAGTTTTGTGCGCAGCTGCAGCTTCACACCAAGCTCCTTGGCTTTTACCAGTAGCTTATTGACCAGTTCAGACCCGGAAGCGCTGATCGTCCCATTGGCTCTTTTGACAGAATGGCCGCCTTGATAGTTGAGCTTTGTGTACCTGGCACCGATATATGATTCGGTCCATTCGAGAGCGTCTTTAGCATTATAAGCGACCATCTTAGCCAGTTCAGGATGATTCAAATACTGCCCATTTCTCAGCATATCGTTCAACATGAGTTCGGGAGAGTCCTGAACTCCTGCTTCCCGTTGCAGTTTTGTCCCCGGAGCACAAAAATCCCCGCCATTAATGATCGAATTGCCACCGTGAACAGGCATTTTTTCTAACACTACGACGTCTTTAGCTCCGGCATTTTTTGCCTCAATGGCGGCGCAAAGCCCGGCAAACCCACTGCCAATGATTACAACATCGTAAGTCTCATCCCATTTCTTCGGCAAAGCAGCGCCTGCCGCTTCCGCCTTTGATGGAAGAAGGTTAATGCCGCCCAGCGCTACAGCCGTTATGGCAGCTGCGCTGCCCGTTGTCTTTAAAAAATTTCGTCGAGTTAGTGATTTTGAAAGTTTTTTGTCTTCTGTCATGGTTTACCTCCTGTAATCTTTTTTGCAGTTAGGTTGCTAAATAACGCTTTTTATCATCACTATTTCAAAAGAATCTTAATGGATCAAACTATATTAAAATTCATGATCTTGCAAAATGACTAAATAAAAAACATTAAAAAGAACATATGGTTACAGACTAAGCGCTCCTGATTTGGAATTGGCATGATTATGAGAACTGATATTATTTGCACGTAGCACAATTGGAAAACAAATGCAATATTTCTCGGAAAAGGACGGTAAAACATGAGATATGATGTTGCTGTTTGTCGCGAGACGTGAATTATGTTTGTTACGGATTGAAATCTTGCATTTTAGTCGAGGTTGACGTTCTACTGACTACAGGAAGAAGTGCTTACTGACTACACCTACCTATACGTAACATAATCAGTATTTGCCTTTGATATTATGGTGTTATGTTGTGTTTAAGATTTCATAAATTCCATATCTCGTCAAGAGTTAT
>Ga0182027_10006603_pt1 | contig 17303 bp, 13 predicted proteins | sample 712E1DmetaG_FD_121300 | JGI IMG/M metagenome (GOLD analysis project Ga0182027, IMG submission 121300) | Permafrost microbial communities from Stordalen Mire, Sweden - 712E1D metaG (Illumina Assembly) | ecosystem: Environmental > Terrestrial > Soil > Wetlands > Permafrost | place: Sweden... | reverse complement strand
GTCCGACGCATCGGGCGCGGTCTGCGAGCATATGGAAAATGCACTGGTGCATCGTGTTGGTGATGTGAAGGCTCTCGCCGAACATTTGACCATGCTGGATCGGGATCGCGCTCTTTTGGAACGGCTGCGCGCTTCTTCATTGCGGACGGCAAACGAACTGACGTGGAGTGCTGCGGGGGTGAAAATGCTTCAGGAATATCGCAATATTTTGGCCAGGAGACAGGCCATCCCGAATCAATCCACGGCGGAGGTGTCCCTTGCCTAGGATACACTTCAACCAGCCTTTCGCTGTTGGAAAGGAATTCGACTACATGCGTGAGGCCATCCGTAACGTGCATACCTGTGGGAATGGTCCCTTCACGAAGAAATGCCATTCATTACTGGAGCAAACCCTGGGAGTTCCCAAAGTGCTGCTGACCACGTCCTGCACCCATGCCTTGGAGATGGCGGCTTTGTTGCTGGACATCCAGGCTGGCGATGAAGTCATCCTTCCCTCTTTTACCTTTGTGTCCACGGCCAATGCCTTCGTCCTGCATGGCGCCCGGCCCGTCTTTTGCGATATTCGCCCGGACACGCTCAACCTGGATGAAAGCAAGCTGCAACCGCTTATCACACGCCGCACCAAGGCGATTGTTCCCGTGCATTACGCCGGGATCAGCTGCGAAATGGAGGCAATTTTAAAAATTGCCACAGCGCACGGCATCCCGGTGGTGGAAGACAATGCGCATGGGTTGTTCGGCAAATACAAGGGCAAATATCTCGGTACGTTCGGTTGTCTGGCCACTCAGAGCTTTCATGAAACGAAAAATTTCAACTGCGGCGAAGGCGGCGCGCTCTTGATCAATGATCCTCAATATATCGAAAGAGCCGAGATCATCCACGAGAAAGGGACCAACCGCAGCCGTTTTTTTCGCGGTCAGGTGGACAAATACACCTGGGTGGACATTGGGTCGAGCTATCTTCCCTCCGACATGCTGGCGGCCTACTTGCTTGCCCAACTGGAGGTGCACGAACGCATTCAGGCCAAACGGCGGCAAATATGGGAGTATTATCATCAACACCTTCAGAGCTGGGCCAATGAACAGGGCGTCCGCTTTCCCGTCGTGCCCGCCCATTGCGAACAGGCGTATCACATGTTTTACCTGCTGATGCCCTCGCTTGAGCAACGGCAGGCCTTGATTGAGCACTTGAAGACTCAGGACATCATCAGCGTATTTCACTATCTGCCACTGCACTTGTCCCGAATGGGAAAGAAATTCGGTGGCCGTGAAGGAGATTGCCCGGTGACCGAAGATGTCAGTGACCGCCTGCTTCGTCTGCCGTTTTACAACGATTTGAGCGAAGCTGATTTAGCAAGGGTGGTCACGGCCATCTGTAAGTTTTAGAACTGTTCAGTTCAAGCAAATCCCGGCCACCAAATGAATATTGGCACGAAAACATCGTTTGCGTGCACAACGATGATTCAGACGCTGGCAACCGATCAGACATCTGTTCGATCCCAGCGATAAAATACCCGACCCGCACAATGCTGCCACGTTGCAAATTTACGGTCTAATGTCTGCAAACCAAAAAGCAACCGACTTGGTTAAGGGCTATCAAGTCCGAATTCTCAAATCCATTTCGGAAATCGAAGAGTTTCGCAACGTATGGAAAGCCTGGCCGAGCCATCTCTATTCAGACATTGATTTTTTTCTGACCATTGCAGAGGCGTGGAAGTCCGCCGTCACGCCGCATGTAATCCTGCTCCTGTCCGATGGGGTTCCCAACGCGATGGCAGTCGGCTACATCACCGAGGGAGTGTTGGATTTCAAAGTCAGCCACAAGTCGATTTTTCACGCCCGGATCAAAATGATCAGTGTGATTCGCGGCGGCCTATTGGGAGATCAATCGCGGGAAACTGCCGCAGCCATGGTGGCGGCATTAATGGAAATCCTGAAGCGGGGAGAAGCAGATGCCCTGGTCATAGGGCATGCCCCCACAGATTCCGAGTTCTATAAATTGCTGCAGGAAAAAGTGCCGCTGCTTTGCTGGGACCACACGCTCGAAATTCATCGTCATTGGAAAATGAACATTCCTGACACCATGGAAGAGGTTTATGCCGGGTTGTCGGGTGATCACCGCAAGAAAATTCGCTGGCAGAACAAGAATATTGAAAAAAATTTCTTTGGGGCCATTACCGTCCGTTGTTTCAAAGAGCCTGCGGAATTGGAGGAAATGATCCGGGACGTCGAGGTGATTTCAAAGAAGACTTACCAGCGCAGCCTTGGGGCAAGCTTCATTGACAATGAGGTGAATCGGAAACGAGTCGTCACGGAAGCAAAGCAAGGCTGGCTTCGTATGTACGTCCTGTACGTGAACGCAAAACCGTGCGCCTACTGGTGGGGCGCATTGTACCGCAAAACCTTCTTCAGTGAGGCCATGGGTTTTGATCCCGAACTACGGCGGTATTCACCGGGAATTTATCTGCTGACCAAGGCGCTGGAAGACTTCTGCGGGAGCGGCATCAAGGATCTGGATTTTGGAGCTGGTGACTATTACTACAAAAAACAGTTCGGCGCCAAAAATTGGAATGAGACGAATGTATTCTATGTTTTTGCCCCGAAACTGCGTCCAGTCGCTTTGAATCTGGTCAGAACCCTGATTGGCGGACTTCGCTTCTCTGCCCGTAAAATTCTGAGCCTTCTCCATGCGCTCGAACTGGTGAGAAAGCTCTGGCGGCGAAGGCTGGTAACGGAAGCAAAGCCGGCTTCAACCTGCTCTAAAGAAGCGCCTCAGCCTACTCACTGATCCAAGGCAACTGCTTGTTATAGTCGAAACGCTTGAACACAATTGCTCACCAATCACCCGCGCAGCCAAGACAAGGCCTAAGACTGCATCCACTGGACGGACTGCGTGGGCTTGCCGCTCTAGTTGTGGTATTGTCTCACCTTCGACTCACCTTCTTTAGTTCCGCGCCGCTTTCAACCCATTTCCCATCCCTGTCCCCATGGATTGCGCGTCCGTTATTCGCGGTAAGCGAAGGGCTCCTTGATGGAACTTTTGCTGTCTGGGTATTCTGGGTTTTGTCGGCATTTGTCCTTTCTCTTCCGTTCTTTCTACTTGCAAAGGCTTCGGAGAACGATCTCGGCCGCGACTATCTCGTAAGCGCTGCTTTGCGAAGGTATCTCAGACTGTTTCTGCCCGTCTTGATTTCCGTGATTTTTACCTATGCACTCTATGCCTTGGGAATGATGAAAAACTTGCGGCTTGCACATATCCTTGGCACTCCCTATGAAAACGGATGGCTTGGGCGTTGGTTCACATTCCGACCCAGCTTCATAGGAGCGGTCGAGTCCGCGGCCTGGCAAAGTTTTACTTTCTTCGATTATGACCGAACGTATAATTGTGTTCTGTGGACCATGCCCAAGGAGTTATTTGGGTCATGGTTCATGTTCCTCTATTTGTGTTTGGTCGGGACTCGAAGATCCCGTATATATGGATATGGATTAACCGCCATAGTCTTCTGGGTGCTTGGGCATACGTGGCTGAACGCGTTCATTTTTGGAATGGCAATGTGCGATGCGTTTATGAACCGGGAGATCCTGGCGGCATCTTTGCCGGCGTCGCTGAAGCAAGCGCTGTCCTATTGCCTCTCCAGCCGCTGGATCGCGATCGCGGTTTGGATCGCATTCTTGATGCTTACTCAAATCAACAACTATCGCGATATTATCCGTCCGTTTATTGCCTCCGCCATCATCAGTTGGACGCTGTTTTCCATGCCTGCGCAACGCATTCTCTCCAGTAACGTTGCCCAGTTTTTGGGAAGGATATCGTTCGGACTCTACCTCATACACGTGCCGATAATCTGCAGTTTTGCTTGCTGGTCTTATATTGCGACGATGGGTTTTCTACCACACACGGTCGCGATTCTTTTGTCGTCCTTGGGAACTTTGTGTCTTTCAATAGGTGCTGGGTATCTTCTTTATTTATTCGGCGACAAACCTGGCATTGCCTTGTCGCGAAAATTTTCAACAATTATCACGAATACAGCAATCACCATGCGAATCATGGAACTAAAAAAATGAAGCTGATTGGCGTAGAAACTTTGAGGATTGACGATGTGCTGCACAAAGCCTCCCGTGCGCAGTCACTCGCCGCCGAAACATCCGCTGCCGCCGAGGTTATTGGAATTCTTGGCGTTACTTACAACACGGATAACTATGGCGTGCGGGTCCTGCTTAGCGGTCTGGTCCAGAGCCTTGCCTCCACCATCAAAAGCCCCGGATTTCGCCTCCTTGACTACGGTCCGGAACCGGTGCTGTGGCGCGAGCGAACCACAGATGGCCAACACGATCTACAACTCATCAACTTGCGATTCAGTTGGCGGCTCCACCTGCCGAATAACATCGCTCGATTGCTTGTTCTGGCCTGGGTTTCACGACTCTTGCCCGCCAGCTACAGAAGCCGTCTGCTAAACCGCAATCCGTGGCTGCGGCAGATTCTCCTCGCCAAAGTGCATTTGTCTCTGGCTGGCGGCGACAGTTTCAGCGACATTTATGGCCTGCGCCGTTTCTTTTATGTAGCTCTTCCGCAGATTTTAGTTCTCGCCCTCGGCCGGCCGCTGGTGTTGCTTCCCCAGACTTATGGCCCTTTCAAGAGCGCCGTAGCACGGGCGGTCGCGCGGTTTGTTTTCCGCCGAGCCAGCTTGATCTATTCGCGAGATGCCGAGGGTGTCGCCACTGTCTGCAAGCTCCTGCGTGAGGACGACCCGAAGGTTCGGAGATCGCCCGACTTGGGATTCAGCATGGAACCGGAGCCGGTGGAAGAAACCGTATCTGAGCAGATGGATGAGTTACGCCGGGCCGGGCCGGTTGTCGGCTTTAACATCAGCAGCCTGCTTTACATGGGAGGCTACTCGGGTGACAACATGTTCCAGTTGAGAGAGGATTATCCAGCCCTTGTAAACAACATCATGGAGATGCTCGCGAAGGAATTGGGGGTATGTGTCGTGCTGGTGCCGCACGTTTTTGGCGACCCGGAAAGCGAGGAGTGCGAAATGAAACTGTTTCGCCGTGTTGCGCCCAGGTGGCGGGAACAATACCCGGGCCAGATCGTCTTGTTTGACCAGGTGTTCAACCATCGGCAGATCAAGTCCCTGATCGGCTTATGCGACCTGTTCATTGGCTCGCGGATGCACGCATGTATCGCCGCAGCCTCACAATCTATTCCTACAGTTGGTCTGGCTTATAGTGGCAAATTTTCCGGCGTCTTGAACGCAGTTAAGGAAGGGGTTACGGTTGTTGACTTGCGTTTTGCCGACTCTGCATCGGTGATTGCAACCATACGAAGCGCATTCCTGTCCCGCGACCACGCCAGGAAGCAGCTTCAAAACATAATGCCGGGCCTTAAGGTTGCGACGGGAGAGGTGTTTCGTTCAAGAGATTTTCAAGTTCTTCTCGTTGGAATGAAAGGTTCTTGTCCGTAATCCAATGTTGCCAATTCAAAATTGGCAACAGGGTTTTGCCATGTTATTCTTCAGCCATGCTGGTTCTTCCGATTTTAGTCATTGGGGCTGGCGCGAGGTTTTCGTAGTAACAAGGCTGCAAACTTGGTGGTTTTGCATATAATGAACGCCCTCAGCACCGCTATCTTAACGTTTTTTGTCGTGGTGGTTTTATTTGCCCCCAGACGGTGGGCTTTGCTGGGCATGATGGCCAGCGTGTTGTATTTAACCCAATATCAGCAAATTAAGCTGGGCGGATTCAACATGTTCACGCACCGTTTCATCGAATTGGCAGCCTTTATCCGAGTAGTCGCGCGCCGAGAATTGTCTTTCACCAAACTCAATCGAATAGATTGGGGTTTGCTTGTCCTTTATGCGTATACAACGGTTGTTTTTCTCTTCCGTGAAGAGAAAAACGTGACTTATATAATCGGTGAGGCGGTGGATGCCTATTTGTGTTACTTCGCCTTCCGATGCCTGGTCGCAAACATTGACGAATTCCGTTGGTTTTTAAAAGCGTTCGTGTTCTTGCTTGCTCCCTACATGTTGCTGCTTATCCGCGAACATTCTGCTGGACACAGCATGTTCACCGGTTTGGGGGCGCTCCCGGAGCTTGCGTCCCGGGACGATGGTTCGGTCCGTTGTTGCGGCAGCTTCCGATATGCTTCACTGATGGGCACTTTGGGCGCGAGTTTTCTGCCAATTTACATCGGTCTCAGTTTCAATCGAAGCGACCGCAGGCTGGCCTGGGTGGGAATTGCTTTCTCCGCGGGAATTGTATGGCTGTCCAATTCCGGTGGTCCCCTTAACGCTGCTGCGATCGCCTTGGTTGCCTGGCTATTATGGCCTCTTCGAACAAAGATGCGGCTGGTGCGCTGGGCGATTGTCGTCTGGATTGCAGTGGCGGCCATGGTAATGAAAGCTCCGGTTTGGTATCTGATTGCCAAAGTGAGCGATCTGACCGGGGGGGATGGCTGGCACCGTTCCTACTTGATTGATGTGAGCTTTCGCCATTTAAACCTATGGTGGCTGGCGGGGATGAAAGATGAACTGACCGCGGATTGGTTTCCCTATGTCGTCCCGACAACAGGTAGTGCCGACATCACCAATGCTTACATCTCCTTTGGCCTGACTGCGGGTTTGATGTCAATGTTTTTGTTCATTGCGTTGCTGACCTTTGCTTTCAGCCAATTGGGAAAAGCTCTGGCGGCGGTGCGAGCCGCTTCCAGCGAGGCGACCAGCACCGAGTTTATGCTATGGGGTCTTGGCGCAATGCTGACAGCTCACGTGGCAACCTGGTTTGGAGTCACCTATTGGGATCAAACCTACGTGCTGTGGTTTATGCAACTGGCGGTCATCTCCAACCTCTCGCAACCTGGGTTGAATCCGATAAAAGTGCCAACTGAAGAAACTGACACCTCCAACTCGCAGATCTCAAGTCACCAATCGGTTGCTGGCGCGACTTGTGCAATTTGAGTCTCGTTACCTCGGCTCCTACTTTTTCAACGGGCTGCTGGAGCGACCTGCCGATGGCATGTTTCTAGCTTGACAGTCATAGATGTAGAAATAAGTGCGGTTTTGAGATTTTTTGCGGTTCTCTGTTTGACTAAATTCGAACCCAAGATGCCGTGAGAATTGATTATTATGATATTACAGAGAAAAGATTCAAAAAAGAACTGTAAGAGCTACAAAATGGTTGTATTAAACAGGGTCAACTTTCAGCGCCTAAATACGGACTGGTTTCGTTTGTTTTTTTGCAAGCTATGGATTGGCTTGGTCGTTGTCCAATTTTTGACCACCCCCCTTCGAGCCGCCAACTGGTATGTGGACAACTCACTGTCTTCATCCGCCAACAACGGCATGGCGTGGGCCAGTGCGTGGACAAACTTCTCCAGCATCCAATGGGGCAGCATTGGTGCCGGCGATGTAGTGAACATTTCCGGTGGAACGACGAATCAAATTTATCGAATGTCCATGACGGTTGGGGCGTCTGGCACTTCAGGAAACAACATCATCATCCAAGGGGCGACCGACAGCGGCCACAACGGAACGGCCATCATTGACGGGTCGGATGTCATTTCCTCCAACTGGACGTTGTGCGCGTCCGCCGCAGAAGCAGGCGGGAATACGAATTACGCACACATCTATCACACCAAACTTGGCAGCTATTGGTATCCCAATGCGGTTGGCCAGTTCTCCGGGTTCACCACGAATTACGGCCCGGTATTGTTCAATCCGTGGCAAGGGACAAACCCGCTGGCCATGTGTCAGTTGCCAAAGCCATATTCTCCCCTTTCCAAAACCATCTACGAAACTTTTCTGATGATGTATTCGCAGACAAACTGGACGGGAGCAACCACAACGACTCTCACTGATTACAGGTTGCCATCATTGATGGGAACAAACGCCACAACGGGGTTTTTATGGATGAGTTCGGTTCCACCGAATCAACCTGCCGTTCAGAGAATCAATGCGTTTAGCGGGTCGAAAATCACATTCGATGAAGACAGCCCGGTTGCGAATGCGCTGTTTGCCATTGCCAACGTCCTCCAAACCACACTCACGCAACCGGGCGAGTTCTACCTGAACCCGCAACCGGACGCCAACGGGCTGTATGATCTGTTTGTGTGGCCCTATGGAGATGAGGACATCAGCACTACGCACAGCGTAGTCTCGGCGATTCGGCCAGTTAGTGGAGGGTTGATTGAGATTCCATCATCGTCGAACCCGACACTGACGAAGAACTACATCACCATTCAAAACCTGACTTTGCGTTTTTCCTACGGCTCGATGATAAATCGCGGCAACAACGCCGATGGCACGAACATCATGCTGAATAACTGTGATTTATACGGCGCGGTTAAATGGTCGGGACAGTGTGTCGCACTGCCTAATGTCAAAAATCTCACCATAGAAAATTGCAAGATACATGACTCTCGCGGGTTCATGGGCGGAGCGGTTATCGGAGGAGACAATGTTTGTAATATCACCTACCGGAGCAATTTCATGGCTCGAATCAGCGACCACGGGGTCAACATCGGCCCATCGTCAAACATTCTTGTTTCGGCAAATACGTTCAACTCAATGCTCGGCCAGCACAAAAACTCAATCTTCTTCAATGGCTCCCATGCGATTGACAAATCCCTCGGACTAACCGGGATTTTGTGCGAACGCAACTATTGGACGAACTGCGTCTGGGCTTGGAACATGACGGAGATGTGGGGAACAAACACCTGGAGAAACAACGTGGCCATCGGCGTGCTGAACACTTCCGTCAATCAGAACAGTGGGAATCTCTTTGGCACCTTGCAATTCTTCAACAACACCTTTCTGGTTCCGAACAGCACGTTTGGAACTATCACCCACGACTCGCTTGACACTCACGGACTTGCTTACGGGCCCAGCCCCTTGACGAATGTGACGGTGGTGTTGGTCAATAACATCCTTGACGGGGCAAGTCCCGATACTCCCCGGACGACGCGGTCACACAATGTTTACGTTGGACTGTTTCAAACGACCGGCGGATACGTTTATCAGGACAAAAACAGCACTTGGAGCGGGAACAATGGCGGTGCGGGTGGAAAATACGTGTGGGGAACAGGTGAAGTTGTGGATAGCAACTGGGCAGAAGTGTTCAACAACGCAACCGCCGATGTCCACATCAAAGCAGGCAGCGTGGCGGCGGGTGCCGGGGCTAACCTGAGCGCATCGTTTACGAACGATTTCACCGGCGCGAGCCGTCCCGTCTCCGGCGCATGGGACATCGGGGCGTATCAAGGGACTAATGCCGCAATTATAAATCTTCTATCGCCACCGAGTAATTTCCACAGAATTTCCACAGAGTAACGGTCAGCTTTACCAGATTCCACAGAGGGCCGCAATCACAGGCCAAAGCGTAAGTCCAAACTAAAGCCGCAAGAGGATGAGACAACCGCAGCCGGGGTGCTGCTCGGATTAGACGAAAGACCTGGTCAAAGCAGCACAACGGGACGTTTGCCGGGCAAAAATCCATCCTCGACCGCCACGGGTAATCAATTTAACCATCAAGAAAAACGGTCAGACAAAAACCACCCTGTTTTACAGCGGCCTGCTAAAGCTCCCATGTTTAATGAACTCCTCAGTAGTCCACTAAATCAAGGCAAGGCCAGTGTTGCCAGACTTCAAGTTCGCGCAGTCACAACACCGGATGAAATAGAGCGATTGCGCCCATGCTGGGAAGCTCTGAACTGGCATCCCAACGTGCAAATTGATTTTTTCTGCGAAATCAATAAACTATGGAAGAACCTCGCCAGCCCCCACATCTTGGTCCTTGAACGTGACGGGAAACCCCAAGGTTTGCTTGTTGGGCGCATTACCACTCAAGCCTTCAAATGTAATTTGGGTTATAAGAGTGTTTCTCTAGGCCAAGTCCGGCAGTTGACCATCCTCTACGGCGGCGTTTTAGGATGTGACGACTTGAGTTGTGCGCAACTCATGATCGGGGAATTAAACCGGATGTTAGAGAACCGTGAAGTGGACGCGGTCTTTTTCAACCTGCTTGACACTGCTTCCCACCTTTTCCGGATCGCAACGCGGAACCCAGGCTTTTTCGTCCGGGATCACCTGGTCACCCCACAGCTCCATTGGAAGGTCGGGCTGCCTGCCACGCTGACCGGGTTTTTGCAGCGGTTGAACAAGAAACACCGCTACTGGTTAAAGCGGCTGGAAAAACAACTGGATAAAGAATTTCCCGGTCGGGTTTCCTTTCGCAGTCTCACCGATGGTCATCAGCGTAAGGAGATGATGAATGACGTTGAATGTGTGGCCAGAAAAACCTATCAACGGAGACTGGGTGTTGAGGTAAACAATGTTGCGGACGACGCCCTTGAAGAAAAAATGCGTTGGGAACGCGTGTATGTAATCTATATCGCGAACCGTCCCTGTGCGTTTTGGATGGGCAGGCTCTACAAGGGCACATTCTACTCGGATGCCACAGGCTACGATCCCGAGTATCGGAAACATGAACTCGGCACGGTCGTTTTTATGAGAATGATCGATCGGTTGTGTCGTGAGGGAGTTGAAACCATTGACTTCGGTTTGGGGGACGCTCTTTACAAGCAGCGCTTTGGCGATCAAAGTTGGAGCGAGGCAGGGGTGAGGATTTTCTCTCCTAGCAGGCATGGCGTGATGATCAACCTGGCACGAACATCCTTGGAGGGATCGGCTTTGTGCCTTAAGTTCTTGCTCGACTGCGTCCATTTGAAGCAGCGGCTTAAGGCATTTTGGCGTAAGCGATTGTAGAGCGATGGAAAGTTGTGGAGACCATCCTGCCAACCAATCGTGATGTTGCACCAAATACATGCTGTGTGCCGGGTTCGTATTGGCGGAATATGCAGAAAAAAAGAGTGAAAATCGTTTGTGCTGTCGGCTTCTAAAGATGAAAAATGACTGGATCAAATGGCTCAACAGCCTGCGTTGGGCGAGACTGCGCCGAAAACGGTTTGTATTCCTAAACCAGCGGGAGGAATTTCAGAGCTGCCAAATAGGCGACTGGACTTACGGTAATCCGGACATCCTGAAGTGGGATGACGCGACGGAGCTGAAAATAGGAAAGTTCTGCTCAATCGCGAAAGGCGTGCGAATCCTGGTCGGCGGCGAACACCACCTCAACTGGGTAACCACCTACCCGCTTGACCTTTTTCTCGACGAACCACGAACCACAGTCAGACAACCGGCTACGAAGGGTGATGTTACCATTGGTAACGATGTCTGGATTGGCACCAATACTATTATTCTTTCAGGCGTGAAGATCGGCGACGGGGCTGCCATTGGTGCCGGCAGCGTAGTCACCCGCGACATACCGCCTTATACCATCGCCGCCGGCAATCCAGCCAAGGCCATCCGCAAGCGATTTGAGGAGCCCGTGATCCAGACCTTGTTAGTGATCAAATGGTGGGATTGGCCCATTGAGCAGATCAAGGAAGCCATACCGTTGTTGATGTCGGACAACATGAATGACTTCCTGGCAAAGTATGCTCCGCAAGATTCAGTGAGGTGCGACGAAACCGAATGGGCCCCGCACAAGCCAAGCGACAATCAATCAGCCCTTTAAAGCTCGATATTCTGCAAGCCAAATGAAAGTCGGACTCAAAATGCTTGGTGGTTCAACACTCTTGGGCAGCGCCGAGATCATCAATAACGGATGTATGTTTCTAAGGAACATGATCCTTGCCCGGCTTTTAAGCAAGGAAGACTTTGGCGTCGCAGCAATCCTCGCGCTGGTGGTATCGTTGTTTGAACTGACCGGCAAGATGTCTTTCGGGCAACAAGTCATTCAATGCAAAGCAGGTGATGATCCTAAATTTCTGGAAAGCACACATACCTGCCAATTGTTGACTGGGATATTAGACACCGCTTTGATTTTGTTATTTTCGTATCCGTTGGCGCGCTGGTTTGGAATGGGAGCGCATCGGGGAGCGCTCATGCTGATGGCCATCATCCCGTTGTGCGCCGGGTTCACCAGCCTGGAGAATTGCAGGCTGGTGAGACACCTTCGCTTCGCTCCGATCATGCTCACTGACACGGTGCCCCAAATCATGATTACACTAGCCGCATGGCCGTTGGCAGCTTGGTTAAGGGACTATCGCGCCATCCTTAGTCTTCTGCTGGTTAAGGCCGTCTTTTCCATGATTACTTCCCACCTGGTCGCGGAACGATCATACCGATTATGCTGGGAACCCAGACTCATCAAAGAAAACCTCCAGTTTGGCTGGCCGCTGATGGTCTCCGGCTTTCTCATGTTTGGAGTTTTCCAGGGTGATCGGATGCTTGTGGCCGGAACATATTCTCTGGCGGACTTGGGAGTTTACGCCGTCGCCGCCACTATCGCAATGACGCCCGGCTTTGTTATTTTTAGAATTGCTGGCACAGTCACGCTGCCAGTTTTGGCGCAGGTGCAGGGCGATTTGCCGAAGTTTCGGGAATACTACCGGCTGTTTGCGCAGGTAATGGCGCTGTGCTCGGCGGTCTTTGTCGTCGGGATGATTCTGGGCGGCGAGCCGGCCATTACTTTGCTTTTCGGCAAAAAGTATGGCAGCGCTGCCATACTGGCCTCATGGGTGATGATTGGGCAGGCATTTCGAATTCTGCGCGGAGCACCCAATTGCGCGGCGATGGCGCACGGCGATACGGTAAATACCATGTCGTCCAATTTGTGGCGGCTTTCGGGACTGGCCTTGGCCGTGCCAGTCGTGCTTCTCAAGCTCGATTTGTATTGGGTGGCCATTGCGGGCGGGGTTGGCGAACTGCTCGCGCTAATCGCATCTCTTGTCCGATTGCGGATGAAGCATGGCATTCCCCTGCACGATTGTCTTTATCCAGCCTGTCTCGTGGTGGCCATCGCGCTCGCAGCCTGCGCAGCCCAAGATGCGCTTGCTCCAGGTTATACTGTAGGCAAGCTCGCTCTGACTGCGGCGGGATGCGCTGCCTCGATTGCAGTGTTCGGCATTGTGTTTGGACGGCTGCGGCAGGCGTCAATCTCATTACTTTTAGATGTGAGTTTGAAGTTGAAAGATATTAAAAACAGTCGTTGCAAAGGTGCGGAGACGGCTTGAGACAGTCAAGGCAACCCGCTTTGGCGGCAAATCGTAAATTACCAAACAGCCACGCCTGATCGCACACCGAATAATGACAATCACTCCCACATACGAAGGCAAAGGTGCCAAGTATTTCTCCGGTGCCAGAAAGTTGTTTATTGACTCCCTGCCGATCAACCCGGCGGCTCGCCTGCTTGAGATCGGTTGTGGCAACGGAGATACCAGTGCGTATGCCCGCGCCACCGGAAAATGCGGTTGGTGTTGCGGTGTCGAACTTTGTGAAGCGCCCGCCCTGGAGGCCCGCTCCAAACTTGATCAGGTGATTGTTGGAGATGTGGAAAGAGTGTCATTGCCGTTTGCAAGGGGAGCATTCGACGTATTGATTCTCAGCGAGGTAATCGAGCATCTGGTGGATCCTTGGAAGGTGTTGTCGCATTTGCACACACTGATGAAACCCGGTGGAATCGTCTTGTCCGGCTCCCCCAACGTTTGCCATTATGATGTCCTGCTCACGTTGCTCAAAGGACGCTGGCGCTATGAGGACAAGGGGATTTTTGATGCCACACACCTGCGTTGGTTTAGTCCTTCCACTTATGCAGAATTGTTTGAATCTTCGGGCTTCAAAGTTGAGTTTGTCCGTGCTGCGGATTCCATCGGCAAAAAGGGTTGCTTGGGGAATATCTTGACACTGGGCAAGCTGCCATATTTATTTCACAAACAGATTTTTCTCAAGGGACGCAGCACCACTCACTGAGCAACAAGATTATGACCCGCCCTCAAACAAACGCCGGGCCAATGGCACTTACGAGTGACGGAAGGGATAATTTAAACTTTTCCGTGGTTGTGGCCTGCAACGATGATCGGGTTCTTCACACGTCTCTTTCAAGTTCGCCGGGTATTGCGTCCGCGCGTGAGTTCGTAGTCAAAAGAGGCTTTCCCTCAGCCGGGCTGGCATACAACGCAGGATTAAGAGAAGCAACCGGAGAAATTGTTGTGTTTGCCCACCAGGACGTATATCTGCCGTCTGGTTGGTTAAACTCGCTGGCCAGAGATGTTCGCATTCTGACTCGGCTGGATCCAAACTGGGGTGTGCTGGGAGTTTTCGGAGTTACCAGTGCTGGCGTGCGCGTCGGCCATCTCTATTCTACGGGTCTGAAAGGCGTGGTTGGACAACCATTCCCCCGTCCGACCGAAGTTGTTTCACTGGACGAAGTCGTGCTGATTCTCCGACGAAACTCCGGCTTAAAATTTGACGAGCGACTGCCCGGTTTTCACCACTACGGAACCGATATCTGCCTGGAGGCTAAACGCAATGGCATGAAAGCTTTTGCCTTCGATGCTTTTTGTGTCCACAACTCAAACGGCATTGTGCGACTGCCCATGGCTTTCTGGCGGTCATATTTTTACATGCGCAAAAAGTGGCGCACACAGTTACCAGTTCTGACCAACATCCTGCCGATCACACTCGTCGGCTGGCCGGTGGCAAATTACTTTCTAAGAACTGCGTGGAGTTCTTTCCGGAATATTGAAAAAGCCGGCCAACGGCACGCCGATCCCGCAGCGTTGTTCCAGACCCTGCCTCAAACCGGCCAAATCAAAATTGTGCACCCTAAGGAAGACCAAGTTGTACCAGAGTCATGATCGGTTCCAAACGGTTCCAAGCCAGGTGTGCTCTGGTTCAATTCGCCTAGATTGCTTGCGATACGCTCTTGAAAATTCCTTTTGCCCCTTGTTCCTGTGAAACCAAGAGGTCTTGGTGTCGGACCCGCTTACAGTCATTTTTTATTAATATAACACATTTATTATAAACAACTTGCGTTCGTTTCTCCCATTGTTAGCACTTAAAACGTCGGCCTGCTTTACATTTTTATTTGTAAAAAATGCCTCCCGCGAACAGTGCGACAAGAATTTACAGACTATTAATATCGCATAACATATTGTAAATAAACATATTATGAACATGTCATTGTCAGCGTTAACACCAATAATTATCAATGGCACAAGTTTAGCTAAATGCCAGTACAAGACTAGAAATTAATAACAAAACCAAACCAATAAAATTTAACTATATGAAAAAAACGATTGTAAGCATTTTTGCAGTGGCTTTGCTGGCTGGGTCACAGGTGTGGGCCACTTCAGTCACAGTTACCAGACCGGCTGGTTACTCCACGGGCGATGGGGGAGAATTCAATATTGCTCCTGTTTTTACAGGAGGCAGTTACGCTCCAACTGTTTTGGTTGGTAGTGGATTTGAGACGTTTTGCCTGGACGCAAGTGTAAACATAGGTCCCCTGCCTGCAACTTATAATGCCACATTGGCAGCAGCCCCGGTTTCTTTGGGCACAGCTTGGTTGTATTACCAATTTGCCACTGGAACTTTAGCTGGTTACGCTTACACCAGCTTCGCACCCACTCCCATTCTTCAAAATGGCGTCCCCCACACTGTCTCAGCACGTGCAGCAACCGCATATGGATTGCAGAATGCGATCTGGATTTTGGAAGGTTCGGTTGCGCCGTTTATTGATGCGGCGGCGGCAGCTTCATGGTTGACACTGGTAGAAGGAGCAACCGGTGACACTTTTGCCCAATTGCAAGTACAAAATAATCAATATCAAGTGGCCAGAGTGCTTCTTACCGATCCGAGGACTCAAGCACCAGTTCAAAATATGTTGGCTCTTGTTCCCGATGGTGGTTGGGCTGTTATGCTCTTGGGCATGGGTTTGAGTGGTTTGGCTCTGATTTCTCGCAAAGTGCGGGCATGATTCTCCTTTTAAACCATTAACCTTGGTTTTCTGGTTTTTTGCGGGGGGCATATGTCCCCCGCAAAAAATATCGGTGTCCGGTGTCGAATCGGTTTGCGTTTGGTTGGCTGCCAAAATATGTGAGCGTGTGAGATAGAACGATACACCGACAGCGGCAAAGCCACCGACTAGATGGGCACAGGATTGGGTATCAACTTTCAGAAGTCTTTAGAAATCAAGAGCAAATGAGGGTGCCTGCCAGTCAGTCAGGTTTTAGCACCTTTAATGCAGGAGAAATGAAAGTAACGCCGGTCGTGGCGGGAGTGATCTGACAACGGGAAATCAATACGGTGATTTTATCCGGAGCGGATTGATTGTTGGAGCGTCTGGACTGGTAAATTCAGGGCAGATATTCTTGCCTCCAGCAATGATATAAGTGTGCCTTTATTAGGGATCGCATTGTTCGGCTTGTTCACACTAAAGCGATTTTCAGCGTATCGAGCCTTTCCCAATAGTGTGTTTATTACTTGAATTATTCGTCTTAAGATTTTAACGGGCAGGAGGATCTTAATTGACTTCCGGTGTTCCTCGTTATGTTCTCGTGGCAAAATTAAATTTATGAAAATAGCAATCGTCGGATTAGGTTATGTGGGGCTTCCTTTGTCGCTGCAATTCGGGCGCTCGGGCGTGGCCGTGTTGGGGCTGGATATTGATCCGGCAAAAATAGAAGCGATCAAGAAGGGGCAAAGCTACATCAAACACATTGAATCGGCTGCCATCGCGGAACTGGTGAAAGCAGGAAAGTTTTCTGCCGCCACAGACTTCAGCCGGGTGAGGGAGGTTGAAGCTGTCATTATTTGTGTGCCGACACCTTTGAACAAAAACCGCGAGCCGGATATTTCGTTCATCGTCGAGACCGGCAAAGCCATCGCGCCGCATCTGACGAAGGGGACCCTGGTGGTCCTGGAGTCCACGACCTATCCGGGCACCACGGACGAGGATTTGCGGGCGGTGCTGGAAGGCGGCTCGGGGATGAAAGCGGGCGTGGATTTTCATCTGGCCTTTTCGCCGGAAAGGGAAGACCCGGGCAATCCGAACAGCAAAGTGGCGCTCATTCCCAAGGTCATTGGCGGTTACACGCCGGCTTGTTTGGAACGCGCGAAAGCGCTTTATAGCCACGCCATCAAAACCATTGTGCCGGTTTCTTCCTGCCGGGCGGCGGAGGCCACAAAGCTGCTCGAAAACATCTTTCGCAGCGTGAACATTGCGCTGGTCAACGAACTGAAGCTGGTCTATGGCGCAATGGACATTGATGTCTGGGAAGTCATCGCGGCGGCCAAGACCAAGCCCTTCGGTTTCATGGCCTTTTATCCCGGACCCGGTTTGGGCGGGCATTGCATTCCCATTGACCCATTTTATCTCACCTGGAAGGCCCGCGAATACGGCCAGCACACCCGTTTCATCGAGCTGGCCGGCGAAATCAACACCGCCATGCCAGCGCACGTG
>Ga0182027_10006602_pt1 | contig 17306 bp, 11 predicted proteins | sample 712E1DmetaG_FD_121300 | JGI IMG/M metagenome (GOLD analysis project Ga0182027, IMG submission 121300) | Permafrost microbial communities from Stordalen Mire, Sweden - 712E1D metaG (Illumina Assembly) | ecosystem: Environmental > Terrestrial > Soil > Wetlands > Permafrost | place: Sweden... | reverse complement strand
GACGAAATTTTATGGAATACAACAAGCGATACGGCAAAAAATCTTCGCGGGGGAAGGACGGGGAAACATTGTGCATCCTCTCTCTTTTTGGGAAAGGACCGATATTGCCGTGAAGCACGTCATTCATCTTTTGGCTGAAGACATGGTTTTGCTTGTGTAGGACCGCGCCGGGAGTTGGATGGGGGGGAGGGAGGGGCGGAAGACCCGGCGATGTGCTTAACGGAACGTGTATGTCAGCATAGCCATGAAATATCTGCCCAGCGCCTGTGTCTCGGTATCCGCCGTGTATGTCTCGGTTACCGTGCGGGTCACATTCCTGTTCTGATCCAGAAGATCCGTGACGGCAAAACGGATGTCACCGCGGTCGTCGTCGAGGAACTTCCTTCCGAGGGCAATGTTCCAAAGAATCGTGTTCTTGTTGTATCCCTGAGCGAGTCCGGTGGAAAGTGAGTTGTTGACTTCATTGCGAAGCACCATGCCCCCCAGGAAAGTCAGATTGATCTTGACACCGGCCGTGTGCGTGTAGTAGTCGCCGTTGGATGTCGTCTGGAGCGAGTTGCGGGAGATCGTGTAGGTTCCGTTGTACGAGAGTGTGAAGTCGACATCGGGACTGATATTGCTTCCGACCACGGCGCCTCCCGTGATCGCGCACGCATTGGTGACGCTCGATGTGCTGTTGATACGTCCCGGCGTCCGCGTATAGGTAAAGCCGCTTGTCAGGTTGAGATTGCTGCTGATGAGATCCACCGGCAGGCCGTAGGTGAAAAACGACCGGATGTTCCAGTAGCCGTTGAGATTGACCGGCGTCGTGAGCTGCGTCCCCTTGCTCAATGCGATGTTGCGCTCTACCACCGTATCGCGGAGAGCGGTGAACGTGGAGTTGGCAATGTAGTCTGCCGTGTATCCCACGGAGAAGAACGCGAGGATGCTCTGTGCCTTTTCCGGACTCGTCAGCGAGTAGCGCGTGACGAACGTGTGGCTGTATGTCTGTTTGAGTGCGGGGTTCCCCGTCGTAAGCAGCAGCGCATTGGAATTGTCGATAACCTCCTGAAGCTGCGTCACGTCCGGGGCCTTCGTTGCTGTTCTATAGAAGATCCGCAGGTTTGACCTGTTGGAGATTGTCACGTTCAACATCCCTCCGGGAAGGAAATCGGTGAATTGTCGGGAGACATTGGACACGGAAGGGTAGATCTGGTCGCCGCGGAGAGATGCGATCTGATAAGAAACATTGACCATCGCGTTGACGGTGCCGGCCCGATAGCGGTATCCCAGCCCCGCGTTCTGCGTAGTATAGTCGTCCGCATAGGTGTTGGAGAGATCTGGCTCCAGATCGGAATACAGTCCTGTGAGTGTATTGAGTTTGTATTTGAGATTGTCCGACGAGGAATGCGACCAGGAGGGATTATAGGTGATCTGGACAAGTTCATCCACGCTGATCGGCTCGGTATACGCGAGCCGGGTTGACACCGTCGTTCCCTTCGTGAGCAGCGAGGCCGTCTGGTCGAGCGTATCGAAAACGACGGGGGTGACGTCCTCGTAGGCGGAAAAGGATTGTTGGACCGTGGAGCCTTTTTTTCTCGTTGCAGTGACACCCACATCAACAGAAAGTGTTCTGCCCGGCAGGTCGAACTTGTGGCGCGCCACCACGTGGGTACCGATCGTATATCCGGTTGTCGAGGAGGCACTGACGTTTTTCACCTGCTCCAGCAGGAGGTCGGGACCCAGCGACGTTGTTCCGGCCTGATCTCCCCCTGCAGAGTTGTTTTGGAACGAGATGCGGGGTGTTGCGATAATGGAGTTCGAGGAATCGATCGTCTCTTCCAGACGCATGTCGATCCGATGGTTGAAGTTCCGGCTGTCAATATCAGTGTTCTCGCCGTAGAGCGTGCTCGTGTCATTGAGGGCATAATATTGACGATTGAGGCGCTGGACATTCTGGTTCCTCGTTGCGTTGTAGAAGTAGCTTCCGTTCACAACGAGCTTCTCGCCCCACGTGTCCGAATAATTTCCGCCGACGGAACCTGTCGTCGATATCCCTCCCTGCTGGGTTGTGAGGAAATTGGACAGCCCTCCGCCCGGAGGGCCGCCGGGTCCGCCGCCGGGGCCCGCTCCTCCCCCCGCCCCGCGTCTCACAAACCCGCCACCGCCGCCGCCGCCGGCGAAGCCCCCCTGCTGATTTCCCCCTCCCATCACGCCAAGAATGTCTTCCGGGGAAAAGTTCTGCTGGTTGACATTGTTCGCCATCCCAAGAAGGGAAAGGCGCATCTGGTCCTGGAAAATATTGTAGTTGCCCCCCGTCGAGTACCGCGTATCATTTCCGTATCCGCCGTAGAGCTTGCCGAACGCCCGGTTGCGGCGTTCTCGCCGCGTGATGATATTGATGGTCTTGACGGACTGGCCGTCGTCGAAGCCGGTGAATTCCGCCTGGTCGCTCATTTTGTCGAACACCTGTATCTTCTCGATGGCGTCGGCCGGCAGATTCCGGATCGCCATCGTCGGATCGCTCCCAAAGAACGGCTTCCCGTCAACGAGGATCTGCTGCACATCCTCGCCTTGTGCCTTGACGTTCCCGTTGTCGACGGTGATCCCGGGCATCTTGGCGAGGAGTTCTTCCGCGTCGGCATCGGGATGCGTTTGGAATGCCCGCGCATTGAATTCGGTCGTGTCTGCCCGCTGCAAGGCGGTCGGCAGTCTTCCCTGAATGACGATCTCGGAGAGGGGGATGATTCCCTGCTTCAAGGGAAGCTCTCCCAGGGAGAGATCGCTCTTCTCGAGCCGCAGGATTCGCGTCAGGTGGTCGTACCCCACGAGCGTGGCGGTGAAACGGTACGTTCCCGGACGGAGATTCTGGAGAAGAAAAGCCCCGTATCCGTCGGAAGTTTCCAACGACGAATCTCTGCTGCCGTTTGTCTCGGTGAGGTGGATATGAACGTCTGGCAACGGGGCCTTTGTCTGCGAATCGACAATCCTGCCCGTGATGGAGAAGGATTGTGCCAGGGCACAAGTGGCAGAGGCGACGGCGAGCGCCAGGAAGAGCGGAACTCTCATGAATCCGGGTCCGGAGGGATGTGTGAATCCTTTCGTCTTAGACACACGGAGACGGTGGAAGTTTAGTCCGGCACGGGGTTGCCGGCACCTGCCTTAAACCTTTCCCCCCGGGGGTGGTCCAAAGACAAATGGACCCCCGGAGGGTATGGGAGGCAAACAATTCATGAAAGGAGAGGTGTTATGAGGAAATTTCTGATGGGCTTGTGGATCATGGCGGCAATCGGAGGGGGAACGACATCGTTGCTGGCGCAGGGGGGGATGATGCAAGCAACTCCCGAGCAGCGCGCAGAGCGATTGAAGGACTCTCTTTCGTTGTCCGCCGACCAGTTCGCCAGGGTGCTCAGTATCTACCAGGGCACGGATCAGCGGCGTCACGATCTCTTCGCTTCCGAATCAGGAGACCGTCAGGCGCGGATGGCATCGATGAGGAGTCTCATGGACTCGACGGACACGAGGATCGACTCTGTTTTGACTGCTGACCAGAAAGTAAAGTACGAGGCGATGAAGAAGGCACGGATGGAACGCGCTCGGGGCGGAGCCCGGAGGGATTGACAGAGGAGTCCGTGTGGCGATGATGCGCCGTTGGGACGGGAATGGGAACGGACCAGCGGCGTTTCTATGTTCGGGAGGGAGCGAGCTGTTCCGCGAAGAGGGCCTCGAAGCCATCGAGCATCGTCTCGATCGTGAAAAGTTTTCGGACGCGCAGCGCTCCCTCATGTCCCATCCGGCGGGCAAGTCCGGGGTCGCGCAGGAGACGCACGAGCGCGTCCGCCAGCGCGGCACTATCACGGGGGGGGAAGAGGAGCCCTGTCTTCCCGTCCTCGACGACTTCCGGGAGACTGCTGGCTGCGCTTGCGACAACAGGAACTCCTTCTGCCATCGCCTCGACGGCGGCATAGCCGAATCCTTCCCAGAGCGAGGGAAGGACCAGGACGGCGCAGGAGGAGAGCAGAAGACGGACATCGTTCCGGAACCCGGCAAGTATAATGTTCTTCTGCAAGCCATGGTGTGCGACAAATTCCTCGATGAAGGGGCGGAGCTTTCCCTCGCCAACGAGAAGGAGCCGGGCATGGGGGATGATCGCGTGGAGGAGCTTCCAGGCTTCCAGGAGATAGATCAGCCCCTTCTGTTCGTCCAGGCGGCCAACAAAGCAGACCGTCGGGTCCCCTTCGGGGATTCCCCATTCCGTGAGGAACGACAAGGTCGCTGCGGTGTGCGGAGTGGCGTCGACTCCTTTGTAGACAACACGGAGGCGGGAGGGATCGAGCCATGGGGCGCTGCTGAGGAGGGTGTCTCTCGTTGCGCGCGAATTCACCGCGATGGCGGAGGCGAGGGAATTGTACGCAAAGCGGTAGGGCCAGGAGTCCTTCAGCGGGAAGTCGACTTCGCGTGATGCTACCACCGCGCGGATCCCGGCGAGCCGTGCCGCGAGGCCGCCGAACCGCAGGTCCTTGTCGGTGTTCGTGCACACGACTTCGATGCGGTTGGCGATCATGAGGCGGCGCGAGCGCGCGATCACAAGCGGGTCGAGATCGCCGCCGATGCGGATCGGGAACACTGCGAACCCTCCTGCCTGGGCGCGATCTGCGACGGGACTTCCCCCGCGGCAGAGAAGGAAGACGGCGTGACCGCGCGCGCGGAGTCCGTGGAGCATGTCCATCAGCCACACTTCCCCCCCTCCCCAGGAGGAGATGGACGTGATGAAGAGGATGCGCATCAGGCGGCCTGCGGGTGGGGGAAGGGCCACTTGCTTCTCTCAGGAAAGTCTTAGTAAATTAGGGAAATGATGCATGAGTCCTAAGTTTATAAGGCCAAACAGCGATGGCGACTTATATTCGTAAGAAGGCGGCCGTTGGACAGGGTCGCGCAGAGGGGGCGGGATTCCAACCCTCCCATTCGCCCCTCTTTATGATAACGAATGATCCGGTCATTCACCAACTCATTTCCTTGTTGGCGGCGGGGAAGAGAAAGCAGGAGGAGGCACCCGGGAGGCCGATCCGGATTGAGCTGTCACGTTCGTTGATCGCCAGGGTGAAGGAAACGTTCCGGTTGCGGATCCTGCGGGGGGAGTTGAACCTTCATCTTGCGTCCAACGTCCTTGCGTCGCATTTCCTGGGGCACGACTGCGAGCTTCACAGCAATGTCATCGGCATGCTTCCGGGAGCGGAGAGCAGACCGTTCCTCATCAGGGAGCGGATCACGAGGGAAATCCTCTTCTCACAGACCGACCTTGATCTTGGAAACCTCATGGTGGGGAAATTCCGTTATCAGGCGTCCGAGGGTTGGGCTCCCCTGTCGCTCGCGGCGAATTTCGTCGAATACCTTCCCCCCGGGTACGTGGAAACGGGAGTCAACAGGATTACCAGCAGGGTGAAGGCGGAGGAAGAAGTCTGGAACAAGGTGACCGACGAGCTCTTCAACGTCGATGAACTTCTCCTGCGTGACAAGCACCTCCACCAATTCAGCAAGTTCATCAAGGACGTGTTCGGGATAAAGATCGTTTGTGAAAACGAGAAGGCGTGTATGCTGGTCCATGAACACCTCCAGCGGCTGACGGCGGGGGAATGCGATTGGAGCGTGCTGGAACGTTTCGACATTCCTGCGTTCGATCCGGTGCGGGGTGGCAACGACAGGCCGCTGCTGGAATTCATTGAGACAAAGGATTATCTTACCTGTGATGCGTCCCGCATGAAGAAGACGGGTTGGAAAGCGTTGAAGAGCGTCGTGCGGTGGAACGGGGAACTCCTCGAGATCCAGGTGCAACCGCTGGATAATTACTACCTGGAGCTCGACCATATGGCGGGGCCTTCCCACAATTCGTTCAAACTGGTGCGCGACGCGCTTCGCCGCCAGGTGGCGGAGCGGTTCCCATTGTATGGATTTTATCGCGATCTGCTCCAGTGCATTTTCCTTGACGGGGAAATCCCGCCGACATTGGCGGAAGTCTCCCTCGTCATGACCGAGTGAGAAAGGAAAGGAACCGCATGGCTGATCCACAGCGAGCATTCATCAGCGGCCTGCAACAGGCGTGGAGGGATGAAGAACGAAGCGCGCGGAACTATCGGGCCCTTGCGGAGAAGGAACCCAACCCCGAGAAGAAATCAATTCTTGAGAGGATGGCAGAAGCAGAGGAGCGTCATGCGGAGAGCTGGCGCCGCCGCTTGAAAGAGCTGGGGGCGGAACCCGCTCCCTATCAAGAGAGTGTGGTTGAGAAGCTTCGGCGGTGGATGCTGCTCCGGAGCGATACGGTGGCGGCGGTCCGGATGCTCGAATCGGGGGAAAGGGATGCCGACGGATTGTATGACGCTCTGGCGAAGGTGTCGCCATCGCCGAAGGATGTCGCCGAGATCCGATCTGCCGAGGTGGAGGAGCGGGCGCACGCGCGGGCTCTGGGGGAATTTGGCGATCAACCAAACGTGGAGAGCCGGCTGGACCGGATGCTTGGGCGGGAACGCTGGCACGTTCGCGGGGGGGGCTGGATCGGCCAGGCGATTTACGGGGTCAATGACGGTCTGGGTGCGGCCTTTGGTGTTGTGAGCGGCGTTGCAGGAGCCACCCACGCAAACAGCGAATTCGTTCTCCTGGGGGGCCTTGCCACGGCGATCGCATCCGCGCTCTCTATGGGGAGCGGTGCGTATCTTGCGATGAAGTCTCAGCGCGAAGTGTATGAGGCGGAGATGGAGAAGGAAAAGAGCGAGATCGAGCATAATCCCGCGGAAGAACAGGAGGAGCTTGAGCTCTTCTATCAATTGAAGGGGTTCACCCCTGATGAGGCGAGGGGCATGGCCTCCCGGATTGCCGAGAAGCCCGATCAACTCCTGAAGACGCTTGCCCACGAAGAGCTCGGGCTCTCCGAGCAAACATTCCCCAACCCATGGACGGCCGCCTCCAGTGCCACGATCAGCACGGCATTGGGAGCGTTCATCCCCGTGCTTCCGTTCTTCTTCGCCAGCGGATCGACGGCTCTCATCGCGTCTTTCGTGGTGAGCACCATGGCGCATTTTGCCGTGGGGGCGTCCAAAGTCATGGTCACCGGAAGATCGTGGGCGAAGAGCGGCATGGAAATGACACTTGTGGGTGTCGGAGAGGCGGCGGTGACATACCTCATCGGACTTCTGATCTCGCCGTTGGTCGGCTGAACACTTCTGCTCCGATCACGTACCCCGCTTTCCAATTTTGCGGCGTCGCGATTCGGCCTCCGGGGTCCCCGCGATAGACTCCGCCCGTGAACTCCTTCCCACGCACCATCCTGAACCGGGGCACAAGATCTTCCTCCCTCCCCGCGTCCCCACTCCCAGCCTTCAGTTCTTCGGTGTCGACATCATTTTTCCTAAGAAAAGACTTGACAAACACCTCAAAAGGTTTATCTTATTAGGCGAAGTACATCTCTTACCTAAATAAACAAGGTTTCAGAGGGTGTTTCCTTTCAAGCGCGCAAGCGACGAATGTCCAGGGTTCAGATGATGCACGGTCGATTCACAATGCCGGGAAGGGGGATCCCGGCGAGGATGCCAGCCAACTCGAACAATTCCATCATCGGAGGAGATATGCAGCAAGTGAAAATGCGTCGCGTGTTCAATGCAATCGGTATGATGTTCCTCTCCGCAATAGTTGCATGCAGCGTTGCCTTCAGCCAGACTCCGGATTCGGCGGCGGCTCCTTCGCCCGTTGTGGTCGGGGGATTCGTCGATACCTACTTCAGCTATAACTTCGACCGTCCGACCAGCCATACGAATCAACTCCGGAATTTCGACGTGACGGAAAATCAGTTCAAAGTCGCGAATGCGGAGGTGTCCATTACGAAGGCCGCGGCCCCCGTCGGATTCCGGGCGGATCTCGATTTCGGTCCGACCAACGATCTTGTCCAGACCGGCGACGGCGGCTCTCTCGCGAATGTCGGCCAGGCCTATGTCACGTACGTGGCTCCCGTCGGCTCGGGATTGACCCTCGACGCGGGGAAGTTCGTCACGCATATGGGGATGGAAGTTATCAAGGCCAAGGACGATTACAACTACAGCCGTTCCTTCCTCTTCGCCTATTCAATTCCGTATTACCATTATGGCGTGAGAGCTTCCTATCCGGTCAGTTCAACCTTTACGCTGTGTGTTCACATTCTGAACAATTACAACGGACCCGCTGTCAACAACGGGAAGACTTTTGGATTTCAGGCCGTCTTCACTCCGACGAGCGCTCTCTCGCTCACTGCGAACTACATCGGCGGGCCGAACCTCCCGGATTCGGTGAGCAAGAAATTCCGCAATGTGGCGAACGTCATGATCATGTATCAAGCAACGGAGAAACTCGGTCTTTCCATCGACGCGGTGTACGGCCAGGATAACCGAGAGACCGGCGGGGTCAACCTCTGGAAGGGGGCGGCTGCCTACATCCGCTATGCGCTCTGCGATCCTTCCGTAGTGACACTCCGGGGGGAGATCTACAGCGATCCTGAGGGGGCCACGACCTCAACCATTCAGGAACTCAGAGAGGTTACCCTTACCTACGAGTACAAGGTTGCCTCCAGCCTGATCCTCCGCGGAGAATATCGATACGACTGGTCAAATGCCGCAGGCGTCGTCAAAAGCTTCGATGGCGATAGCGGGCCGCTGACGAGGAGCAACCAGGCGACCCTTGGAGTGGGAGCCATCGTCGTGTTCTGACGTACAAGTGTCGACAACCAGTAATTCCTGATCTCGTTCATTCATTGCATGGAGGTAGTATGGCGAAAGAGACGACGTCTCCTTCTGGGATGAAGAAGACCCTGGGCCTTACCGGAGTAACGGTCAACGCGATGGCGTTGATCGCGCCCGGCGCCTTTCTCTGGATCACATTCCAGATTCAGGCTGCAAACAATGGCGGTGCAACAGATATGTGGACCGGGATTGTGGCGGCCCTGGTCGTGGCATTCCTGACAGCAATCGCGTTCTCGGAACTGGCGCGCCGATACCCGGAAGCAGGAGCGGGGGGATCGTACTACTTTGCTGAAAAAGCATTTCTCGACCGCGACGAACCCAGGCATCAACGTTTCGCGCGCATCGCGAAGTTTCTTACCGGCTGGGCAGCGCATCTGTTCTATTGGGTGTATCCCGGCGTCATGGTTGCGATGATGGCCACATTGGTGACGTATATCCTCGGCCAGTTTGACGTGAACCTTTCCATCTACTATCAAATTCTTATCGCCGTTGTTTTCTCCGTCCTGGTGGGTTTCATTGCTGTGCGGGGAATAACCGGATCGACCAATGTGGCGATTGTCATTAATGTAATTCAATTGGTCTCCCTCATAGGGTTCAGCGTCATGGCGGTCATGTTCCGCATGCAGAACCCGCTCCACGCCACGCAATGGGCCCACCCGGTGGGAACGTCCATCGTGTTTCCGCACAGCCTGACAGCGATGCTGTTCCAATCGACGATCGCCATCCTGATCCTCGTCGGTTTCGAATCCTCCACGTCGCTGGCGGGGGAGGCAAAAAATCCAAAACGCGACATCCCGCGGGGGGTCATTCTTTCCCTCGTGATTCAGGGACTCTTTGCATATCTTATTGAATACTTCGCAGCCAATTATGCTGTGTGTGAAAAGCTCGTGTATGTTGCGGCCGATGGGAGCAAACTCACCGGCATGGATGCGGCTGCCGCATCGGGAGCCCCCATCGGTGACCTGACGAGGCTCATAGGCGACGCAATGTTCGGCGGCAACGGTTTTGTGTTCATGATTGTCATCGCGTTTACGGTCGCGCTTGCGGTTCTCGGGACAACACTCGCTGCGATGAATACCGCCGTCCGCGTCAGCTTTGCGATGGCCCAGGACAAGGAAATGCCCAGTATGCTGGGCGCATTGCACGGAAAGCACGCGACGCCCCACATCGGCGTATGGATTCTCGTCGCCGTTTCGGCAATACTGGGGTCCATAGGAGTTATCAACGTTACTGCTCTTACCGGCATCACGCTCGCGTCGAATATCGGGACCTTCGTTCTGTACGGGTTGATCTGCGGGTTGACGTTTGTGACTTTTGTCGGACGCAGTGAGTTTCATAGCGTCAAGCATGCCGCGATTCCCTTGCTGGGCCTCCTTGGCAACATCGGGCTGCTTGTTGGCGTCGTGTTTATCGGGCTGACGACACCCGGCGTGTCTTCGGATGCAACCCAGATGGCTCTCTGGATCACCGGGGGATGGGGGGTTGTGAGTGTGGTATATTTGGTCTGGAACAGTCGGGTGCAACAGAAGTCTATCATTCCTTCTGTGGGCGTCTAGTTCGGTGGAAGCCCACGTCGTTCATGAATGCGGGTGGAGGTCGATCATTGCCTCCACCCGCGGTGCTACTTTATGGGATGTCAATGACGGCGAATGAGGTGCCTGAGATAGTGATGCATGGCCTCACGCATGTGGGGAACGTGCGCGAGGACAATCAGGATGCCATCCGATTCTGTTCCCCCGACGAGCACCTCACGGCGCGTCACGGCTATCTCTATGCTGTTGCTGACGGCATGGGTGGGCTTGAGCACGGGGGAATCGCGAGCGCCCTGGCACTGGAGACCTTTTTCAACACCTTCTACAAGACAGATGGATCTTCCATCCCAAAAAAGCTCCGTGAAGGTGTCCAGGTGGCAAATCTCGGCGTCTTCCAAAAAGCCAGGCAACTCGGCGTTGCCCGCATGGGGACCACATTGACGGCAGTGGACGTCATGGGCCACTCGCTGAATATTGTCCATGTCGGAGACAGCCGCGCATATCTGGTTCGCCATGGCAAAGCTTCATGCCTTACGAATGATCATACGCGTGTCGGTGAGATGGTGAGGATGAAGCTGCTCTCGCCTGATAAAGTGCGTGCGCACAACCAGCGATCCGTCCTCGAGAAGTGTCTCGGGGTGGAGCTCTTCGTCCAGCCCGACATTTCCCAGGTGACAATACAAAACGGGGACGCGATCATCCTCTGTACGGACGGTGTCTGGTCTGTCATTGAGGATGCCGAGTTTGCCGGCATCGTTGCCGAAGAAAAGGATGCAGAATCGGTCAGCCAGAGGATTATCGATCTTGCGATGAGTCGTCAGAGCGACGACAACCTTTCTGTCGTTGCGCTCTTCCTTCGCCGGCTGGTCCCCTCCCAGCACCACGATGAGGGATCCCGTTGGAATCGCGTGATGCAGCGGCTGCGTTTCGGGAGGAGTGGCCTTTGATGGCTTCAACACCGCCCAGATCATCAGTTGCAGACCCTCGCTTTTCAGTGGAAACATTGCTATCTTCCCGCAAGCTAACCATGCTGAGCGGCATGTGAACCAAACAGGAAGGCCAAATGCTCCAGATTGGTGACCAATTTGACCATTTCCAGATCCGTCAGCACATTGCTCAGGGGGGGATGAGCGATATTTATCGTGCCTACGACCTGCTTAGCGGCAAGGAGATCGTCCTGAAGGTCCCTGACAAAATGACCATAGGCGATCCGGCACAATACGAACGCTTCCAGCGCGAGCTCGAGGTCATGCATACGCTCAGCCACCCTGCTATTCAACGCGGACTTGGCTCGGGACGGTTTAACAACACTCCCTATCTGGTGACGGAACTCATCGACGGCGAGTCGATGCGGGACTACATGAGGCGCGCAGCCCCGGTATCGCCGGAAACCGCGGCCGCCCTTATCCGCAAGATCGCCGAAGGACTTGCGCATTGCCATGATCACGGAATTGTTCACCGTGATCTTAAGCCGGAAAACATCCTCATCACGAGTGACGGGCAACCGGTGATTCTGGACTTCGGCCTTGCCTTGACCAAGCATGCCCATCGGGTCACGTACGCGAACCTGAGCGGGGCGGCCGGTACGCCGGACTATATGGCGCCGGAACAAATCGAGGGGCAGCGGGGCGACAAGCGGACCGATCTGTATGCTCTGGGGACGATGTTTTATGAGTTGCTCACCGGACGAACACCGTTTTCCGGTGACAATACGCTGGCGATCATGGCGCAGCACCTGAAAGGACTCGTCCCACGCCTGGATCGGGAACAGCCGGGCATCTCGTCCAAGCTTGCCGCTGTGGTTGCGCGTTCTCTCCAACGCGATCCGGACGACCGATATCCGGACATGCTAACGTTGGTCCACGATCTCGATCACCTGGACGAAGTGGATGAATCAATTCTTGAACACGCCACGGGTCCCGCGAGTGCAGCTCCGTTTTGGCGCCGTTTTCCGTTTGTTTTGCCGATTGGCTTCGCAGTGCTGCTCCTGCTGGCAATGATCCTCCTGGCATTCGGTCTTCAGACATTACACAAATGAAAAATAACCTATCCGCTGCGTCGCCGGAAGAGCTTCTGGCGATAGTCGAAGATCGTCACATCAAGTTCATCGATCTTCAGTTTACCGACGTGGGGGGCGCTGTCAAGAACGTCACCATCCCCCGACAGGAACTGGCTGCGACACTGAATCACGGGATCTGGTTTGACGGTTCTTCCATCGAAGGATTTGCCCGAATCGCAGAGAGCGATATGTATCTGGTCCCTGACATCTCCACATTTGCGGTGCTCCCTTGGCTTTCGGGAGACGATGCGACGGCGAGGCTCATATGCAATGTGTTCACCCCGGATGGGCAACCCTTCCTCGGGGATCCGCGCGCAGTCCTTTCCAAGGCGTTGAAGCAGGCGGAAGAGATGGGTTTCATCTATACCGCCGGCCCCGAAGTGGAGTTCTTTCTCCTCAAGCCGGATTCTGAAGGCGGCATCATCCCGCCGAACCCGCAGGACAGCGCGAGTTATTTCGATCAACCTACCGACATGGTCGCCACGGGCTTGTGGCGACAGATGACAGAGACGTTGATGACGTTTGGCATCGAAGCCGAAACGATGCATCATGAGATTGCCACCGGGCAGCATGAAATCGATTTCCGGTATTCTCAGGCGCTGAAGACGGCAGACAATGTGGTCACCTTCAGGGTTGTCCTGAAGATCCTTGCGCAACAAAAGGGCATGTACGCCACATTCATGCCGAAGCCGATTCGGGGTATTGCCGGCAGCGGGTTGCACGTGCATCAGAGTCTTTCATTCAAGGAAGCAGGGACAAATGCTTTTACCGATCCCGGAGATCCTCACGGGCTCTCGATGATCGCCAGACGGTTCATCGCCGGCCAACTTGCCCATGCACGGGGGATGTGCGCCGTTCTTGCACCTCTGGTGAATTCTTACAAAAGGTTGGGTGGCTACGAGGCTCCCGTCCACATAAGCTGGGGGAGGATCAACCGATCGGCGCTGATCAGGATCCCGCGCGCGCACACCCACGATTCCACCAGAATTGAATTGCGTTGTCCCGACCCAAGCTGCAATCCCTACCTGGCATTTGCGGTCATGCTCGCTGCAGGGCTCGATGGAATCAGGCGCGAACTTCCTTTGCCACACGCTTCGGAGGAAGATGCGTATACGCCGCCCGAAGCGGAACGGCGGGATCCTCTGAACGTCCTTCCCGGATCTCTCGACGAAGCTATCGAGGAACTGGAGAAAGACTCGGTCATTCGTGATGCTCTGGGTGCGCACATCTGCGAACGTTTCATCAAAGCAAAGCGCCTCGAGTGGGATGACTATCGCCTGGAAGTCACGCCGTGGGAACTCAAGAAGTATCTTGGGGCCTATTAAGTCAGAGTTCAGCTCTCCGCTGCTTTTGACAGGGCTCTTTCTCGAACCTCCTTTCGTCGCGGAGTGGGACCGGAAGAGAGCTCAGAAAAGGCCCGCTCCTTGCAGGGTGCGAAATCCTGGGCGGTCCGCCCGGGGCAGTGAAGATTTCCCTTGACAAGCTCTCTGCATTTTCTATATTGAATGTGCAAGTCATCAACCCCCATGGGACAGAACTTCCATAGCGCGCACGCCGTCAGTATCGTCTCCCTCCCCGGGAGCGCCCGGCGTGCTCTGCCTGCGTCCCTCTTGAGCATTATTCTGATTAGCCTGGTTATTCTGGGTCAGCTAATTCTTGCCTGACCCGAACGCCAGAGGCTAACCAAGCACACACCTTCTCAGTCAATCCCCGGTAAAGCGCGGTTCACCTCTGGCGAGCGAATGGATTCATTTGTCCACGACGAGGATTGAAACGCAATGTCCGACGCACAGAGCTCAAACTTCCGCAGCCGCGAGGTCACCGAGGGCGTCCAGAGAACTCCCAACAGGGCAATGCTCCGCGCCGTGGGTTTTGAGGACGGCGATTTTCAGAAACCGATTATCGGCGTCGCCAATGCCTACAGTACGATCACGCCGTGCAACATCGGACTGAACGGGCTTGCGGAGCGGGCGGTGGTGCAGCTCCGGGCCGCCGGCATGATGCCGCAGATCTTCGGCACGATCACCGTGAGCGACGGGATATCCATGGGGACCCAAGGGATGAAGTATTCCCTGGTGTCTCGCGAGGTGATCGCCGATTCGATCGAAACCGCATGCAACGCCCAGAGGATGGACGGCGTTCTCGTGGTGGGAGGGTGCGACAAGAATATACCGGGGGCGATGATTGCCATCGCCCGCATGAATATCCCCGCGGTCTTCGTGTACGGCGGCACCACCAAGCCGGGACACCTGAACGGGAAGGATCTTACGATTGTGAGCGCGTTCGAAGCAGTGGGACAGTACAGCGCGCACAACATCTCGGCGGAAGAACTCCTCGCGGTTGAACGAAATGCATGTCCCGGCGCCGGCTCATGCGGAGGCATGTACACGGCCAATACGATGTCCTCCGCCGTCGAAGCGATGGGGATGAGCATGCTCCAGTCGTCGACGATGGCCGCGGAGGACGGGGAAAAGGCCGATAGTGCCGCCCAATCCGCCGATGTCCTCGCCAACGCCGTCCGCCGCCGAATCCTCCCTCTCGATATCCTCACACGAAAAGCATTTGAGAACGCGATCGCCGTGGTGATGGCCATCGGCGGTTCGACGAACGCCGTCCTTCACCTGCTTGCGATCGCGCACTCGGCGCATGTCCCTCTCTCCATCGACGACTTCGAAGGGATTCGCGCGCGCGTTCCTGTCCTTTGCGATCTCAAACCATCGGGACGCTATGTGGCCACCGATCTCCACCGTGCGGGGGGAATTCCCCTGGTGATGAAAATGCTCCTTGCACACGGGGTGCTCCATGGGGATGCACTCACCATCACCGGGCAGACGATCCGGGAGCTCCTCGCGAACGTCCCCGATCAACCGCCGAAGGGACAGGATGTGATCCGCCCATGGTCTTCGCCGTTGTATCCGCAGGGGCATCTTGCAATTCTGAAAGGGAACCTGGCCACCGAAGGGGCCGTCGCCAAGATCACCGGCATCAAACACACGTCGATCACGGGACCTGCCCGCGTGTTCGATTCGGAAGAAGAATGTCTTCGTGAGATCCTCGCCGGCCGGATCGTGAAAGGGGATGTTGTGGTGATCCGGTACGAGGGACCAAAGGGGGGACCGGGGATGCGGGAGATGCTTGCCCCCACATCGGCCATTATCGGTGCAGGCCTCGGCGATGCGGTCGGTTTGATCACTGATGGGAGGTTCTCGGGTGGGACGTATGGGATGGTGGTGGGGCATGTTGCGCCCGAAGCTGCCGTCGGAGGGGCGATTGCCCTCGTCAGGGAAGGGGATACGATCACGATCGATGCGGAGAAGCGGTCGCTGCACCTGCACATCACGGACGAGGAACTTGCGGCGCGGAAAGCCGCTTGGGTTCCCCCCACGCCGCGCTTTCGGTACGGTGTTCTTGCAAAATATGCCAGGCTCGTTTCCAGCAGCAGCGTTGGAGCGGTGACTGATTGATGCAACAATGGAATGTCTTACAACAACCGGGAGGTGCATGAAATCACCATTAGGACATGCGGGAGACGGAAGCACGGCGGAAGGGACGCCCGGCAAGTTGATGACCGGCGCAGAGATCTTCGCCCGAAGCCTTGTGGCTGAAAAGGTCGAGGTGCTGTTCGGATATCCGGGAGGGGCGACGATCGGCGTCTACGATGCCCTGCACGACATCTCGGACATCAAGCACGTGCTCACGCGGCACGAGCAGGGGGCGACCCATGCCGCGGAAGGGTATGCGAAGGCAACGGGCAAGCCGGGTGTTGTGCTCGTCACCTCGGGTCCAGGCGCGACCAACACCGTGACAGGGATCGCCGATGCCTACATGGATTCGATCCCCATTGTGGTTTTTACGGGACAGGTTTCCCTTCCTCTTATCGGCAACGATGCGTTCCAGGAAGCGGATATCGTCGGCATCACGAGGCCGGTGACGAAGCACAGCTACCTCGTCCGGCGGGTTGATGAGCTCGCGGGGATCATCAAAGAAGCCTTCTATATCGCCCAGTCGGGGCGTCCCGGTCCCGTCCTTATCGATCTTCCGAAGGACGTCATGGCCCAGAAGGCGCATTTCGCGTATCCCGACTCCGTGCAGATGAGAAGTTACAAGCCGGTCGTCGACGGCAACATGCGGCAGATCAAGAAAGCGGCGGAGTTGATTGCCGCAGCGAGGCGTCCCGTGCTCTACGTCGGGGGAGGCACCATCCTCTCGAACGCGTCGGAGGAGCTGATGGCCCTCGCCGAGAAGCTTCATTGTCCGGTCACGACGACGCTTCACGGGCTGGGTGCCTTTCCCGAACGCCATCACCTTGCCCTCGGCATGCTGGGCATGCACGGGACGTGGTACGCGAACGCGGCAGTGAACTACTGCGACCTCCTTCTTGCGGTGGGAGCCAGGTTCGACGATCGCGTGACGGGGGATGTGGAGAGGTTTGCGCCTGAGGCGAAGAAGATCCACATCGACATCGATCCGTCTGCGATCAGCAAGAATGTCCCCGTCGACGTTCCTATCGTCGGCGATGTGAAGAGGGTCCTCCACCGTTTGCTTCAGGAAGTGGGAACGATCGACACGAAAGACTGGCTGACGATGATTGCCGCATGGAAGGAGGAACATCCGCTCCGCTATGAGAACGGGGAAGAGATCCGGGCGCAGTACGTGATCCAGAAGCTCGGCGAGCTCACGGGAGGGAATGCTGTCGTCGTCACCGACGTCGGCCAGCACCAGATGTGGTGCGCGCAGTTTTTGAACTACTCGACACCGCGTTCCCACATCACCTCAGGGGGTCTCGGGACCATGGGCTTCTCGCTGCCGGCGGCGATGGGGGCCGCTTTCGGGCGGTCGGACCTTCCCGTGATCTCGATCAGCGGTGACGGCGGCTTCCAGATGAACCTTCAGGAAATGGCGACCATTGTGGAGCACCGGCTTCCGATCAAGGTGTTTGTGATCAATAACGGCTTTCTCGGGATGGTCCGCCAATGG
>Ga0182027_10006601_pt1 | contig 17309 bp, 10 predicted proteins | sample 712E1DmetaG_FD_121300 | JGI IMG/M metagenome (GOLD analysis project Ga0182027, IMG submission 121300) | Permafrost microbial communities from Stordalen Mire, Sweden - 712E1D metaG (Illumina Assembly) | ecosystem: Environmental > Terrestrial > Soil > Wetlands > Permafrost | place: Sweden... | reverse complement strand
GGTCACTTCCAAAGAAGAAACTAAGTCGCTTGGCTTTGCTGTGTATTATTGGTTAGTTAATGTTGGAGCGATGTTAGGACCCACGATCGCTTATTTTGTGCGTGACAGCTTTGGCAACGCGTTTGTTTATATGGTGTCGTCTATTAGCTGTTTTGCTATGCTCATCGTTAATTTACTTCTCTACAAGGAAGTGAAGAGCACGCAGACGGTTATTGTGGAATCGCTCGGAAAGAAAATTGCCAATCTATTCGTCGTTCTGGCAAATGTGAAGTTCATGATTTTTCTGCTTATCTATTCACTCTATTGGATTATTTTCTGGCAGGAATTTATTATTGTTCCATATTACGTTACAGATTACATAAATGCGAATGCGCCTTATGAAATTCTCCAGTCATGGGCGGGAGCCGGTGCGATTATTCTGTTTCAGATTCCGCTCAACCGTCTCACGAAGAACATCCCAACGCGCAGCGCTATTGTTCTCGGCTTTGCGATCTCCAGTCTTATTTGGTTGATTATCGGTATCTATCCAAGTATTCCAACTATTGCGGCGGGAATCGTTGCGTTTGCAATTGGTGAAATGATCCAAGCGCCGCGGTATTACGAATATATCTCGGAAATAGCTCCTCCAGGTCAGCAGGGATTATTTCAAGGATATGCATTCTTGCCGATTGCGATTGCAAGATTTGTCGGCGATCCAATCGGCGGATGGTTATATCAGACATCGAAGGCGAGCGGCAAGCCGGAATTAGTCTGGTTTGCGCTCATAGGCATCGGTGCGCTTGGCACAATTTTAATGCTGATTTACAATAAGATCGTCAAGGCACAAGAAACTATAACAGTTTAGACTGCGTTTAAAAGCAATACGGAACAGGATATTGCTTAGTCCTACGAAATAATAAGGGATGATTATGAAAATCTTGAAAGTATTATTGATAATCGGATTGATAATGAGTAATGCATTTGCTCAAAGGGCAGCGAAAATTAAGGATGCAAATGAAATTTTAGCAAAAGTCGTCAAAGGTTTCAATGAAGTAAAGGATTTCTCTGCCGACATCGATGCCAAAATTAATATGGAACGCGTGCAAATTCCGAAAATGCATGCTGAATTATTCTTTAAAAAACCGGACAAAGTTCATTTCTCATCACAGAGTTTTCTCCTCGTACCACGCGAAGGCGTTGCATTGAATCCATCGGTGCTGCAAGAACATTATCTCACAACCTCAACAATGCACGACACCGTTGATGGGAAGAATTTGTTCAAACTTCTTCTTGCCGCTAAAGATGCGAAGACTCGCTTACGTGCGCTTTCAATCTGGGTGGATCCGATAAATTGGACAATCACGAAAATAGAAACGATTCCGTATGAGGGACGCACGCTCTCTATGATATTCACATATGAATGCCAACAAGAGAAATATTGGCTTCCATCAAAATTGATTGTATCGTTCGCATCAGAATCGGATAAAACACAAAAAGATACTTCGTCTCCCGTGAACAATCAATTTGAAGGCCTTCAGCGTTCCATGCCGCGAAACGGTACGGTTACGGTCGTTTATTCAAATTACAAAATCAATATTGGACTCTCGGATGAAATATTCGAGAAGAAGGAAAGGTGATTAGTTCTCATTTGTTCCGTCCCGCCAGCTGCGGGACGAGATCGCGTCTCGAACTGAGTTCGAGACGGACAAAAGTCAGTTATCAGTGTCAGAAATCAATGGGATGAAAGATAACCAAACATCTGCATCGCTTTCAGAAGTTCATGGCTCTATGCACATTTCCAAAAATTACGGGATGGTCAAGCGATTTATTGCTTTTACTGGGCATGCATTATGAATGAGACACATTCCCACGTATCGACAACCGGCCGGCGCCTTATCATTGCCATCATTCTCAATGCGGTGATCTTCATTGTTGAACTGGTCGGAGGTTTGTTGACCAACAGCATTGCACTCATATCCGATGCAATGCACAATTTAAGCGATTTCTTTTCACTCATCCTGAGTTACATCGCATCAAAAATAGTTTTATGGAAATCCAATTCTCAAAAATCGTACGGGTATGTACGAGTCGAGATTTTCGTAGCGTTTATTAATGCGTTAACACTTGTTCTTATCGCAGGATATATCATTTATGAAGGATTCCAACGGTTTTTTCATACGGTACCGATTGCTGGCTTATGGATGGTTGTCGTTGCCGCAATTGGTTTGATTGCAAACACAATTTCCACTCTCCTCCTTCGCAAAGATGCACATTATGATCTTAATGCCAAAAGTGCCTACCTGCACCTTCTCACGGACGCCATCGAGTCGCTTGCCGTTGTTGTTGTTGGGATATTGATCTACTGGCAAGGATGGTTGATCCTTGATCCAATTATTTCCATTGCCATCGGTATCTTCGTAATAAAAAGCGCGTGGAGTATTTTAATCGAAACCGTTAACATTCTGACAGAGGGAACACCTGCAGGAATCGATCTCGAAGAAGTTGCAGAATTTATCAGATCTTTCCCGGAAATAGAAAATGTGCATCATCTTCATATTTGGAGTTTATCGTCGCAGTTCCGGGCACTCAGCGCACACCTTGTCGTAAAAGACCGGCTCATCAGCAATGGATGCGAGATTACAAAGCGCATTGAGGAAGCTCTGCACAAGCAGTTCAAGATTAATCACCCCACACTGCAGCTCGAAAGTGAAGTCTGCCATGAGCAGGAAACAATTGTGGATATTCATCGAGAACATAACTGAAATAATTTTCCTTATTATATATTTTTCTAAAAATGAGCATAATATACTGTACTCGTTTTTTCTTTATGTAAAGAGAAACAATATCGGATAGTCTGTTGTTCGTAAGATACATTGAGCTGGTGAGCTATAAGGAATTTTATGGCAAAAGAAAATAATGCATCTGCATCACTTTCAGAAGTTCACGGTTCTGTGAGCATTCCAAAAAATTATGGGATGCTCAAGCGGTTCCTTGCATTTACCGGACCAGCGTATCTTGTAAGTGTCGGTTATATGGATCCGGGTAACTGGGCAACAGACATCGAAGGTGGCTCACGATTTGGATATGAATTGCTATGGATTATTTTGATGTCGAATATAATGGCGGTGCTTTTACAAACACTTGCCGCACGGCTTGGAATTGTAATGGGTCGTGATCTTGCACAGGCATGCCGGGATGAGTATCCAAAGCCGGTTTCATTTTGTTTGTGGGTGCTTTGTGAAATTGCAATCGCTGCCTGTGATCTTGCCGAAGTACTCGGCACGGCAATCGGCTTAAATCTTCTTTTCAAGCTGCCGTTGCTTATTGGTGTGATTCTTACGGGGTTCGATACGTTGGTCTTTATGCTGATTCAGAATTTCGGTATTCGTAAGGTAGAATTTTTTATTGTAATGCTTGTGTCGTTGATGGGCGTTTGTTTTGGCATTGAAGTATTTCTTTCAAAGCCTGTTTTCACAGAAATAGCGGTTGGATTTATTCCCCGATTGAATTCCCGGAATCTCTATATCGCCATTGGAATTCTTGGTGCTACGATAATGCCGCATAATTTATATTTGCATTCAGCGCTTGTTCAAACAAGACAGGTAGAGCAAACGGAAGAAGGGAAGCGGCAGGCATGCAAGTTTAACTTAATCGATACATCGATTGCTTTGAATGCTGCATTTCTTGTGAACGCAGCAATTCTTATAGTTTCTGCATCTGTATTTTATAAACATGGATTGATTGTTACTGAAATCCAACAAGCTCATTCGTTATTGGTGCCATTACTTGGTACGACACTCGCAGGCGGATTGTTTGCAATCGCTTTGCTTGCGTCGGGCCAAAGCTCGACACTTACCGGAACATATGCCGGCCAGATTGTGATGGAGGGATTTCTTCATTTTAAAATGAGGCCTATGCTTCGCAGATTGCTCACGCGGATGCTTGCCATCGTACCCGCTGTGATCGTCATTGTGTCAAGTGGAGATGAAGGAACCTACAGGCTGCTGATATTAAGTCAAGTTGTTTTAAGTCTACAACTTCCTTTCGCCATTATCCCATTGATCTATTTTACGAGCGATAAAGAAAAGATGGGAATATTTGCGAATAAGCTTTGGGTCGGCATTCTAGCTTGGATTTCAGCTGTAATTGTTATTGTCCTTACTGTACGATTAGCAATAGGGTCACTCGCCGATTGGATTTCTAGTGCAGGAAACCATGCTATTCTTCTTTGGTTAATTGTTGTGCCAATAACTATTTTGATATTTATACTTCTTATTTATATATCTTTACCGAAAAAATGGCGAAGGAGAGAACACGCAATGCCATCCGAAATCGAACAAATTGAATCTGAACAACATCCATTTACTAATATTGGAGTTGCGATCGATTTAAGCGAAATGGATTCTAAAGTGTTATCACATGCCAGAACGCTTGCACAGCAAAATAGTGCACATCTTGTGTTAATACATGTCGTTGAGGGAGTAGGAGGGCAGATATTTGGTAAGAATGCTTATGATAACGAAGCGCGTGATGATATGAAACATTTAGAAGGTCATGCTAAACAGCTCCGGACTTCAGGATTAGAAGTTCAAGCCGTACTCGGTTTCGGACGTATTTCGAAAGAAATTGTCCGCATTGCAGATGAGCAGAAGATTGATTTGTTGGTAATGGGCGCGCATGGGCATCGCGGCATTAAAGACATTATTTTTGGTACTTCAATCACGAAAGTGCGACACGGGTTGAAAATACCAGTGCTCGTTGTGCGATAGCCAACCCTTTGCAAAGTTGATAAAGGTTAAATCCTTGCGAAGGTTCTAAACCTTCGCAAGGTTATTTGCTATCAATTCCTTCTTGCAGGGATTTCTCGTACTTCATTTTATAATCTTTAATTCCTCGGAATAGAGCATCGGCAATCCTATCTTGACCATCCTCACTGCGTAAGAATTGTTCTTCATTTCTGTTAGAAAGATATCCTAATTCCACAAGTACGTTAGGCATTGAAGCACCGACGAGAACAAAGAATCCTGCTTGCTTAACGCCGCTATTTCTAATGCGCAGGCGCTTTGCCATCGAGCCGGCTGCACTTTCGGCAAATTGTTCGCTCTGTTTCATGTATGCACTTTGCGCCATCGTTACAATAATAAATTCCTCTTCCGTTAATTTCTGGTAACGCTCTTTGTATCCTTCTTCAAGTTGAATAACAGCATTTTCGCGCGAAGCAATGGCGACGGCCTCTTCAGTGCGGCCAGGACGAAGCAAATAAATCTCGAATCCATTCATGCTCGACGGTTTATGCTGCAAAGAATTACAATGAATGCTGATAAATAATTTTCCACCTGCCTCGTTGGCAATCTGTGTGCGCCGGTATAATTCAACAAATTTATCGGAGGATCGAGTATAGACGACTTTTACACCTTTGAGATTCGTTTCAATAAGATGACCGAGTTTTAGTCCTACATCCAGTGTAATATTCTTCTCGCGCGTTCCAACAACTCCAATACAGCCGGGATCTCTTCCGCCATGCCCAGCATCAATCACAATGACGTCTAATTTCCATCGGTCACGTCCGTTGTTTAACTGTTGTTTATTTGCTTCTTGCTTCTTTTTCTTTATTTCTTCCTTTTCTAAAGTTGAAAGAGTCCGGAGTGAGATGAGAATGTTGTTGGAAGCAGGATCGTTTACGGTCTCTGCCTGCACAACATTTGAAGTTACTTGGAATGTTAATTGGAGCGATGCAGGTGATTGAAATGCTAGCACTTTTCGCACCGCACCAAATGGTTTAGTTGCATTAATGGCGTCTGTATCTGCTTTTGCACCCATAATTGTAACAAAGAGCCATCCATCCGGCTTCAACCAGCTTTCTACATCTCCCAATTTTTTATTGGCATGAACAGTAATGAGAGAGCCGTTGACCTTCTTTTCAATTTGGATTCCTGCGACTGAGTATTTTAAGGTTTGAGGAGTTTCCAACGACAGCATGTTGTATTGCGAGTTGATCGATAAGCGTTGTTCGGTGAGGCGTTCATACAAAGGAATAAATGCATTTGCGGATACAAAAAAATCATGGCGCTTCCTAATAACATCGCCGGACATTTGGTATATCGTTGACGTATTGGTCGTTCGTTCTGTGATAACGACAAAAGGATTGCGATCCGTAAAACGAACAAGCTGCATAGCAATTAGGCATTCGAGCTTTCCTGTGCTATCGTTAACAGATGCCGGAAGCTGTAATGATTTTAAAAAATCATTGAGAGAAAAAAACAGCACGCCGGCGCTATCCACACTGCCGATAACTGTCGTATCTCCAGATGCAAGGCGAAAGGAAATAGATGTTTTGTGTTCCGTTGTTTGGGCATGGCACAACGAAAACATAAAAGAAAAAAGGATAGCTTTTGAAAAACAGGCGAGTCTCATCTATCTGTAATTTACGAATTGCAATGCAAACGGAAAATCATGACTCTGAATCATTGCCATGATAGCTTGCAGGTCATCTTTATTCTTCCCGCTCACCCGCACCTGATCTTCCATGATTTGTGCTTGCACTTTCAATTTTGAATCTTTCACAAGTTTTGTAATAATTTTTGCATCGTCTTTCGCAATACCAACCTGCAATGTAACCGTTTGTCGCACAGAATTGCCGGTTGCTGGTTCTATTGCCCCATAACGGAGCGCCTTTATTGGAACACTACGCTTGATCAACTTAGATTGCAAAATGTCAACTACGCTTTTCATATGAAATTCATCACCCGTCATTAAGACGATTTTCTTCTCTTTTTGGTCTAATTCGATGGAAGTACGAATTGCTTTAAAGTCATAACGCTGGATTATTTCTTTTTGTGCCTGATTCACCGCATTATCGACTTCTTGAAGATTTACCTCTGAAACTATATCAAATGAGTTCTGTTGTGCCATGAGATCAATTATTGTTTTAACGTTGGATTGAAATATTTCTTATGTTACGCACCGTATATTCTTTAAAATTGTCCACCTCACCTCCGTCCCGATACTCAGATACTGTATATTGAAAAGTACCACAAATCGGGCCGGTTTCCCCTCCTCAAACGAGGAGGGGATGAAGGGGTGGTGTATTTTTTGATTTAATATTGTCACTTTCGACTTAAAAGTCAATCGGAGCCCTAAAAGAGCGATGCAGGATTTATTATTTTCTGATTTCGCCGGTTTCCATACTCCAGAAGACAAGATCAAGTTCATCCAATGCGATTCCTAAATCAATCGCAAACTTTGAAAAACGTTTTTCTATGTCCAAATAATGTTTTCTGCTGATAGATTTTGGAATTGAGTTAATCACGCCGAGTCGTTTCAAATTACGCAGGATATGTCGATCGAGTATCGCAAGACTGTCATTTCTGCCAATATTGCGTAAAAAATGCGATGCTTCTTTATATCCTAAGCCAAGGACATTTTTTACCAGCCATTCGCGCAACTCCACAGCAGAAACGGGCTCCGATAATTTTTGAGCAATGACAGAAAATTGATCTTTCATCCGGAGAAGATGCAGGGATTTTGTTCTATGAAAACGGATATAACATTCCTTCCGACGAAGAAATGGTTCTGGATTTACATCGCGATATTGGAATCTCGCTTCGTGAAGTTTGGCTACGACTTGTTCAGCATGAGCGGCACTCGATTGCGGAGTGAGGAGACAATAGACAAGTTCGTAGAAATAATCTGCTGGTTGAACTTTGGAGAATTCCCTAAGCCGTTTTCTGATTGCGATTCTTCGCTCTTTATAGGAATGAATCATCTCTTCTAATTGTGCAGATTTTATTTTTGGCATTTTAATATGAGAATCAATAAATGTTAATGCGTTAGTTTTTCTACAAAAGGTTTGTTGCCTTCAAGTAAATCCATTTCTTTCAATTCATCGATTGTAACCCAGCGAATTTGTTCGAAGACATTATTCTGCGGCTCGCCGTTAAATCCGGAGACGAAGCAGTAAGAAACATTGAACATTCCGCCGTCTTCGTAATATGCCGCCTCGGTTTGGATGTGTTCGATGGAGTGGATCTCTATCGATAATTCTTCCTGAAGTTCGCGACGTAGACATTGTTCCACCGATTCACGCAACTCGAGCTTACCACCGGGGAATTCCCATTTTAATGCATACCTGCCGCCTTGCTTTCGCTGACAGATGAGGATGAGATTATTCCTTTTTAAAATACCTACCGCGACTTCTGTCATTCTATTCCTTTTCTGAAATATATCGAAACCCGATTAGATTTCCAATTGTGATGTAATCATTGGTAGGTGATGTCAGAAATTTCTTGTTCCAAATTGTGATGTAATTATTTGTGTAAAAGGAGAAATTGGTTATATTAAAACAAAGGAATAAATCCAATATTTATTATTGAGGCGGTACAATGAGATATAGCATACGGTTTTTGATGGCGATGGTGCTCTTCGCAGGAAATGTATTTGCTCAAACAGCAAACCACATAGTGATTAGTGAAGTGTATGGTGGTGGAGGAAATAGTAATTCTACATGGAAGAATGACTTTATTGAGTTGTACAATCCGACTACCTCGAACGTGAGTATTGACGGTTGGTCTGTCCAATATGCATCGCCAACAGGAACAAGTTGGACGGTGACTAATCTTATTGGCACAATTGCTCCACATGGCTTTTATTTGGTGCAGGAAGCAGCGGGTACTGCTGGAACAACAAGTCTACCTACTCCCGATGCAGTAGGATCTATTGCAATGGGTCAGAGTAATCTAAAGGTAGCCTTATGTAATTCTATGACTGCATTAATTGTAGCAAATCCAACAGGTGGAAGTGTCGTTGATCTCGTAGGAACTGGAACCGCTAATGGATATGAAGGGACTGTGGCACCAGCCATTTCCAATACAACAAGTCTCGAACGTAAGGCATCCTCAACGTCAACTGCTGCATCGTTGTCGGGTACTGGCTCAGAAGTGAACATGGGAAATGGATATGATACCGATAATAATGCAAATGATTTTGTTGTACAAACTGTCATTAATCCGCAAAACTCATCCAGTCCGGCAGAGCCGGCATTATCTGGTGGAGATGTTACGCCGCCGTCAGTCACATCTGCCAAAGTACTTGCATCCACCCAAATCGAAGTTCTTTTTAACGAGCCGGTGGATTCTGTTTCATCTTCAACATCAACAAATTATACAATGACAAAATTGATCATTGTTAGTAAAGCGCAAAGGGATATTTCTAATGTAAAGCGGGTAGTGCTAACAGTCTCTACTATGGCAAATGATATTTATACGCTTACCATTCAGAATGTAAAAGACACAACAGGCAATAAAATGACAACGCCTGCGAGCTTCCAATTTACTGTTGGTGCGCTGACGATCGCACAAGCCCGCGCAGCAGGGACAGGAGTCAATGTGCGTGTCCGCGGTACTATTACAGTGGCGAACGAGTTTACATCCCCATCATATATGCAGGATAGCACCGGTGGACTTGCAGTGTACAATACGAAGTTCAGCACGAGCGTCAAGTTGGGAGATATTTGGGAAGTCGCCGGAGTCTTATCGAACTATTATGGTTTGATGGAGATGAATCCTTTGACTGATTCAATTAAAATCAGCTCGGGAAATCCAATTCCAACCCCAAAACTTCTCTATTCATCGGGACTCTCAGAAACTGAAGAATCGGAATTGGTTCGTGTGAATAGAGTGAAGTTTGCTGCATCCGGAACATTTGCCGCAGGTGTTGACAGTAATTATGCAGCAGGCGATCCATATGGACCAATGACAGTCTACATCAGCAAATACTCGAATGTAATCGGTTCTCCGATACCGACAGATTCGGTCAACATCATTGGTGTTGTGAATGAACACAATGGAGTCTATAGTGTGCTTCCTCGTACACTCGCCGATATCAATGTCATCGATCCGCCATCATCACAAACTTGGTTGGATATTAATATTGCCCGTTCACAAGCGAACGGCGCTATGGTAAAAGTTCGCGGAGTTGTCACGTATGCTCAACCTTCTAAAACAGCGGGAACAATGACAATCTTTCTCCAAGATTTCTCAGGAGGTATCGCTGTCTATGATCCGAAATCAGATACGCTCCGTCTCGGTGATTCAGTCGAGGTAAAGGGTGTCCTTTATGATTACAGTAATCTGCTTGAATTGTCGCCAGTTGATTCTGTCCGGCTTCTTGTCCGCGGGGTTCCCTTACCGGCACCAAAGGTTATTACAATTGCACAGGTATCTGAAGCGTATGAATCTCAACTCATAAAAATAAATGGCATGCATTTTACAGCACTTGGTACGTTCTCAGGCGGCACTGCTGGTACCACATATACTATCACTGATGGGATAAATTCACTAACAATTTTTATTCCTTATGGCTCAGCACTTGCCGGTACGAATATTCCTGGTGGGTTAATGGATATTGTTGGTGTAATATCGGAACACAACAGCGTATATCAATTAATACCGCGAACCTCAGCAGATTTGCTCGTATATCCAGGACCGCAAATCACATCCACACCAGCTATCGCCTCATTAACGGATTCAAGTTTTACGGTCACTTGGTCGACATACTTTAATAGCAGCTCAATTGTGTATTATGGCTCGACAAAAAATCTGGGCGATTCAGTGGTAAACGCTGCACAGACAACTAGCCATTCTGTAACAGTGTCGAGATTGAAGTCTGGCCGAATCTATTATTATAAAGTATCTTCGACAGATTCATTAGGCACCGCCGCGTCATTTGTTGCCCCGCAGGTGACCACATCCTCTGCAAGTTCCGGTCAGATGAATGTCTATTTTAATTACCCGGTTGATGCTACTTTAGGTCTCGCACCGCCCGCAAATGGCAGCACGGATTTGTTAAGTAAGCTGTTGGCACGCATCTCTAACACAAGAAATACTATTGACATGGCTGTTTATTCATTTGATGATTTTGAAGGCGTTCCTCCGTGGGTGGCAAATAGGATCGCTGATTCTCTCATTGCCGCACATCACCGCGGTGTGAAGATACGCGTAGTTTTTGACAACAAGACCTCATCTCCGATGAGCCGCTTAGAAGCAGATGGCATCTCTGTGATGAGACGGAGTGTGCCGGGTATCGATGGCGGTATTATGCACAATAAGTTTTTTGTGTTTGATGGGAGGGATACGACCGATGCAACGGACGATTGGGTGATTACGGGTTCTTGGAATGTCACGGATGACGGCACATTGCAAGATGCACAGAATGCAGTTTTCATTCAGGACCAATCGCTTGCCCGTATTTATACGGTGGAATTCGAAGAAATGTTTGGCAGCTCAACAGAAACAAAAAATCCTAGTCAAGCGCTTTTTGGTCCTTACAAAACAGATAATACACCGCACGTCACATTTGTTGGCGGCAAGAAGGTTGAAAGTTACTTCAGCCCTTCGGACCATACAACAACCTACATCATTAATGCTCTCTCAACTGCAAATAAAAATATATTTTTTGGTGTTCTTGCTTTTACACGTGATGATATCGCACAGAAACTTATTGAACGAAAGAATGCATCTGTTATTGTCCGAGGGCTCATTGATCAGCAGCCAAGCGTGTTGGGGACACTACAAACAGCGGGAGTTGATGCACTGCAAGCGGGCCATAGTGTTGTAACCGGTTTGTTCCATCACAAATATGGTGTGGTCGATCCATTCAATGATGAAAGTGATCCATTAGTGATTACAGGCAGCCACAACTGGTCTACTGCCGCTGAACAAGATAATGATGAAAACACACTCATTATCCATTCAGGTGTCATTGCCCGTCAGTATGCACAGGAATTTGCAAAACGATATAAGGAAAGTGGCGGAACCGGAATTATTGTGGGAGTGGAAAAAATAAAAGGGAGTTTACCGACACAATTTACTCTTTCACAAAACTATCCCAATCCATTCAATCCAACGACAACTTTCCAATTCCAGATTCCGATCTCTGGATTGGTTTCTATCAAAGTATTTGATATTCTCGGCCGTGAAGTTGTCGTTCTCTTGAACGAAGTGAAATCCGTCGGTACCTATCAAATCACCTGGAACGCATCAACATTACCGAGTGGTGTTTATTTCTATCGAGTGCAGGCTGGAACTAACACAGCGGTGAAGAAAGCAATGTTACTCAAGTAAAGACTTGTATCGTCTATTTCAAAGCCCAATCAGTGTTGCGCTGGTTGGGCTTTTCTTTTGTTTCTGAAGTTCCTTTTGGTTAGATTTTCATTGTTATTCATTTTGATTAAATATACTTGGAGGTTATATGAAAAAAAACCAACTATTAACAATCATTTCTTTAATCCTGCTTGTCCTGACAATCGCGTTTCCCTCAACTGCTCAGTTGACCACGAAGAAAGCACTGACATTAGAAGCAGCAAAGAAGCTTGCGTCTCTTGCTGAATCAGAAGCAATAAAGAATAAGTGGACAATGGTTATCGTTATTGTTGATGATGGAGGCAATGTGATGTATTTAGAACGAATGGACAATACTCAGATCGGAAGTATTGAAGTTGCAACTCAAAAAGCAAAAACAGCGATCTCGTTCAAACGGCCGACAAAATCATTTGAAGAGCGGGCACTTGCTGGAAGAAATGTTCTCCTTGCATTGCCTGGAGCAATTCCTATTGAAGGAGGACTGCCAATTGTTGTAGAAGGACAATATCTTGGTGCTATTGGCGTAAGCGGGGGAGCTTCTGATCAGGACGGTATTGTCGCAAAAGCAGCTCTTGATGCATTCTCACCTAAATAAATTAGGATTAGATCTCCAATTGATATTTCTGTTATGATGATTAACGATTAAGAATGGAAAAAATACTATGCTTTGCCGAACTCGGTTGAATCAAATATTCAATACAACTTTATCTATACTCATTTGCCTTATCCTCGGTGCCTTCCATTTATTCTCGACCGAAACACATTCTAAGAAAACAGAGCAGGGATTATTGTTTTATCTATCCGGCGACCAAGGCTTCAAAGCAGATTATTCGGCGGGCGGTACGCCGGAGCCAAATTATTTAGAAAAGGTAGAAATCATCAAAGACGGAGCAAATGGCCCCGGCTTTCGATGTGCTGATAGGCAATTAATGTCTTATTGGGCACCGGGAAATATTTATTCCGAAAGGGGAACATTGAGTTTCTTCTGGAGGTCGCGCGAACCGGTGGGAAAGACGGAGTTCCCGATTTTTCGTGTCGGGTTTGCCGATCATTCCAGCTGGGATATGGTTTGGTTGCGTATTGATTACAACGGACATGGTTTCGATGCATTCGTGACCGATGTGAATCTTGCTCGAGTTCGTGTTTCCTATACGATGACTCCATTTCCTGCTCCTGATAAATGGATACATTTTGCATTGGCTTGGGATGAAACGAGTGGAATTCGTTTTTATGTAAATGGCAAATTAGCTGCGAAGAAAGACAGCGTTGTGGTTCTTTATACAGGTCTGGATCAGTTCGGACCGCATTCTCGGATCATTGCCCCATCGCAAGTGCAAAGCGCATACAACTTTCAGCGAGGTGGAGATATTGACGAAATCAAAATTTACGATCGAATGCTTTCTGACAAAAATATCGCCCGATTAGCAAAATGTGAATCAGCCGGTGAAATTCCAAAACTTCATCGTTCGCTTAATGATACTCAGTGGCAGACGGAATGGAATCTGCGGTATGGATGGAACCGAAAAGGAGATTTGCCTTCTTATCTGCAACAACAATTCACACGAGTAAAAAAAGTTGAAATCGAAGATGTTTATGATTTGAAGCGATGGTGGTGGAAAGCAACGGATGGTATTCGGGAAACGACATGGCCGGGCGTCTACAACCGTTCGCGTTTGCCGGGTCGGAATGACTATTTTCAATTGCCGGATTGGGATTGCTATTCGCTCTCAGGTAAATCTGTAACGTTCTTTATGCCCGATGAACCGTGTAATCATTTGGAAATATCCGGTTCGGCATTCGGTAAAATGGAAGTCATGTCATCGGCACAGGATACCGCGGGTCAGATATTATTTCAGCGACCGCAAAGTCAGGAAAAAACTTTTCATGATATTTCACAATCGATTCGAGGTAAGAGAATTCGCTTTACAAATGTTCAACAAGAAATGCCCATCGGCGAATTGTCTGCATATAACGTCGATGCCGGAAAAGAACCATCCGGAATTCTCACTCTTACATATTCAGTCATAAATAAAGCAGACCAGCCAAATGACCAGCTCCAATCATTATTAAAGTTCATTGACGGAAGATATATGCCGGATGAACGAGCGATGATGGTCGCTGTTCCGCAAAAATCAAAACAAAAGCCATCAAAAAAGAGTAATGAAAAAACGTTGCCGTTAGTTCATCTGCTCATTCCGTGTAATTCTCAGTTTGATTCCCAAGACACAATGTCTACTGAAAACTCAGACTCTTTGTATAACTTGGAAAAAATCAACGGGGGATTGGATGGAATTGCAATCGATCTACCGGCAATGAAGGTGAAGCCGGTGGGCGGTGGTTATATTCCATTGAATATTCAAATCAAAGATCCCAATTGGCCGATGCGCAATATGCTGGACTTTTCTTTCTCGGTGAAGCCGGGCGAAGCGCGTACACTTTGGTTAGATACACGGGATAGAATTTTGGCAAAAGGGAAGAATCTCTATGTTACCATTGCGAGTGCCTGTCCTGATTTTAGTCCGCAAGCGCTGGATGGTGCACAGATCCGGTTGATCTTCAAACCATGGAAGGAAGCATACCGAGAGCATGTACAAGACCGTTTTACACAAGTAAGAGACAATTATGCAAATCTTATTGAGGAGCATCCAGATGATCCGCGGTTGAATCTTTATAATAGATTCGAGGCCGACATTACGGATCTTTTACGTGTAGACCCAAAACATTATCCTGGACAAAACTATTGGTACGATCATAATCACAGCAATAGAAAGCCGTTCTTTACTCAACCGGTTGCCCCAAAGGGAGTTCCGCTCTGGGCGTTTCGTCAAGTGGAGGACTTGAAGTACTTTAAACGATTTGTACTCTGGTGGATCGATCATCGCCAAATATCCAATGGTGAATTGGGCGGCGGCCTCTCGGATGATGACGATCAAACAAATTGTTGGCCTGGTGCTGTATTGATGGGATGTGAACCGGACAAAATCAGTAATGCAGTCTTGAAAATGTTGGATGCAATCTATGATCAGGGAATGTTCGCTAATGGTCTTTCAACGATTCAAACAGATGGATTGCATGCTCATGAAGATGGGATTGAAGCGCAAACACAAGCGATGCTGGTGGATTATGGAAGTCCGAAACAGATTGAACGGATGATGGAAACTGTTCGTGCGCTGGATGAGAAAATCATGCTGAAGAACAAAGCAGGTCATCGACATTTTCGTTCAAGTTATTTTAGCGGGACAAAGATAGCCGATGAAAGTGTCTGGGAATGGACGCTGCAGCCCCAAGAATTCTTGCTTCTTCAACCGGCACTCACGCTGGCTGAATTCAATGGAAATCCACGTGCACGTCAACTTGCAATCGATATGGCAGACGGATTGTTAGCGCATGCACGTAAGGACAAGGATGGGAAACTCATACTGAATACAGAAATCAATTTCTCTAGTGATTCGGCTCGACCATCTCGATTAGGATCAAAGGCTATTCTTGCTTCAAGTATGGGATATGGCGAAACATTGAGCACATCATCGGCAGGATTGCAATTGCTATGGGCAGTGTACAGGTTTACTGGGGAAAAAAAGTATCTTCAACCATTACTCGATTTGGGAGAAGATGTACTTGGATCAATTAGTGGAAATGCCCTCGATATTCTGAGCTTGCGAGACTCCTGGGGAAAACATATTGTTGAAAAAACAACTCCTACGAAGGGCACCGATCTTTTTAGGCATATCGCTTGGCAGATGACGGGAGATAAAACCTATTTGGAACATTACTATGCAGATCAGATCGAAGAAACTGCATTGCGAGAATATATCAATACGGAAGGATCGTTGTGGAGCGATCGAGTTGTTGTTGCGAATCGCGAGTTGCAGCGTTCGCGCCTCGGTGGAATCGCGCTAGTGCGAGGATGCATCCATTCCGGTCAAGTGGTGAGCTGGAAATTTAAATCACCGGCAACCGAAGAAAGTGTAGCAATCCTCGTTCCTCAAGCCACTGCATCTGAGATCAAAATTCTTGTTTATACACTTGATCAGAAACCAGTAGAAGCTATGATGACCGGGTGGAACATCGAGCCGGGAACTTGGGAGATCACTCAGGGGCTGGATCTGAATGGTGATGAAAAAGCAGATACAGTTTTATCGACTCAGATTGTTGACTGGGAACGAAGTAAGAGTGTGAAGCTCACATTTGATCCGCAAAAAACGACGGTTCTGATGATGAAGCTCCAATCGAAGGCTGTACCATATTGGCAGCGTCCCGATCTGGGAATTGGGAAAGAGGATATTGAGGTTGTGAATAATGCCATCAAGGTGAAAGTACACAGCCTCGGTTCGGTGGATGCACCAGCGACTACGCTGGCATTGATAGACAGTGGGAAAGTGATTTCAACGACGATCGTGCCGGCTCTTCAAGCTCCTTGCGATTTGATACCGAAAATTGCTGAGGTCATGCTAACCGTGCCGCCAGGCATCGATCCTATGAGATGCAGTATCTCTATCGACCCTGACAAGAAATTGAATGAAGTAACAGTGAAAAACAACTCTATAACATTAAAGGAAAGCATGGAAATGACAGATCTGTCGAATCAGCCGAAGTCAAACGACCAAATCGTTTCGTTGACGAAACAACCGCGTCCAGAGCACGTTGCATTCAATGTAAAGGATCCGGCTGCTATTGCTAAGTGGTATTGTGATCATTTAGGAATGAAAATCGTACGAAAGAGTCCGTCCCCTGCAAACACACATTTTATAGGAGATGCTGCGGGGAATATGACATTCGAACTTTACAATAATCCTGATGTGCCGGTTCTTGAGTTTGCGTCACTCAGTCATATGTCGTTGCATCTGGCGTTCATGGTTGATGATATGAAAGCGATGCGCGATTCGCTTCTTGCTGCAGGAGCGCAGCTAGTAGAAGATATAACTACAATACCATCCGGAGATCAGATACTGATGATGCGCGATCCGTGGGGACTTGCTATTCAATTTGTAAAACGATTTTCGCCAATGCTTATTCCTACAGGCATACGACCGGAGCATTTTGCACTTAATGTTGCGGATCCGCAAAGCATGACGAATTGGTATTGTGAAAATCTTGGTATGAAGGTCAATCGGAAAGGTACTCCACCGACTTATACAAATTTTGTAGCAGATGCCGGCAACAATATGATGTTTGAATTATACAACAATAGCG
>Ga0182027_10006600_pt1 | contig 17310 bp, 25 predicted proteins | sample 712E1DmetaG_FD_121300 | JGI IMG/M metagenome (GOLD analysis project Ga0182027, IMG submission 121300) | Permafrost microbial communities from Stordalen Mire, Sweden - 712E1D metaG (Illumina Assembly) | ecosystem: Environmental > Terrestrial > Soil > Wetlands > Permafrost | place: Sweden... | reverse complement strand
GAGCAGCAGCAGCATCGCCAACAGCAACAGCAGCAGCAGCATCAGCATCAGCAGCATCAGCATCACGAGCAGTACATCTTCTTGCTCTACCGACTAATAAGGTGAGCCACAGTCTCATTTGGAGTTCATTCAGTACATTCGGACGTGTCAATACCCACACACGGTCTGCGGCCGAAACGCTAGCCCATAACCCATCTTGTCTTGTGAGAACATCTAATATTGTCATATCGCGATCATAAAGTTCTTTTAATTTTGAAGCTGTGTAACAGGACCCCTGTACGAGATTCCATTCAGCATTGATAAGTAGTGTTGGTGTTGGTGAGTTCATTTGAATACTTCCTGTGTAAGGGGTTGTGGTTGGTTGTCAGATATAGGTTTTAAGTTCCAAAGGTTCTGTGTATCTTTATTGTAACCTAGTTCCTTAAGCATATCACCTAGTTGACGGTCGTTGCTCACACCTATATCCGTGAGTGAAATATGCATCAATTCGCACCAACTCTTTAGTGCGGAGAATAGACTGGCCGATTTGAGTGTACGCTTTTCACCATAAGGAACATCCGTGAAGGCGCTTTTGAGCCACATTTCTATTGGATTGACATTAGAGAAATAGTCCTTTCTGCTTTCAATGATACGTGATGGAGTATTCGCCGAGAGATGTTCACCTTTGATCCAACGCCTAGCTCCTTCTACCATCCACGCAAGGATAGCCTGTTGTTCTTTCAAATCCAACTTGAATGCCCTTTTCATTTCTGCATTCGGTTGCTTTGGAACGAAAGTGAACGGTATAGGAATGATACGGCGTTTCATTCCTGTATCCTTATGATGGAATGTCGGCAACTCATTCATCGTTAGCCAGATTTTGAATTTCGGTTGGAACTCGAATTCTTCTTTGAATAGGTGTCTTGCAGTGACTGTATCCCCTCCAGATAGTGCTTTAATAGCCCAACCTGAAAGACGTTGTCCTCTTGGCATTTCCGAAGACGCAACAAATCTCGCTCCAAGTAATTTAGCAATGGCAGGACTTGCGTTACCAGATGCCGTCGTGTCGTCGAGGAAGACTTGAGGACGCACAACTTTTGCGTACTCTCCAAGAACGCATCTAATAGACTCAACGAAAGTTGTTTTTCCAGTTCCTCCTGGTCCGTGAATAAAGAAGAGCACTTCTTCATCAGTGAACCCAGTGCAAGAATAACCGGCTGCAAGTTGCATGTAGTTCTTTTGCGCTTTATCATGTTCGTCTGCTTCTTCTAAAAACCGTTCCCACATTTCACTTTTCGCTGAAGGAATATAGGGAACGTTAACAATCTTCGTACACATCTTTGATCTATCATGCGGTGAGAGACGTCCAGTAGATAGATCAACGATACCGTTGAGACAGTTTAGTAACAGAGGGTCTTGATCCAATTCCTGTGTAGCTGTCCACAGTTCAAATGCACTAGGACAGAGCTTGTGTAGAGCTGCTATCCGGGGTTCGAAGCGACATCTACGCGCCCATGCTTCTACGGCATCGCGTACAGCTGGATCTGGTATAAGGTCTGCGTCTCCTTTCATCTGTTCGATACTTTCGATACATTTCTTTGTAATGAAGTGTTCGTGGAACTGCGGTTGCCAATGATTGATCAACCATACCAACCATATACTAGCGTCGTTGACGTAGCGTAGTGTGTTTTTGTGATCGTTGGTGAAACGATTGAGGTTACCTATGTCATCACATGTGTAATTAGTTCGGTTGTAGGAGTAGACGGCGTCCACAAGTTCCATTAACTCTTGATCTGGAAGTTCTCTTTCGCAGTGTGTTCGATTAAGTTCACGAGACTTGTCTAATGCTTCCTGTTTAAGCAAGCCCGCGTGTCTGAATCTACCAAGTACTCGCTTAAGTGTTTCATGCGTTTCACCAATTGGTATAGTCTCCGGAATTCCTTTTGAAGTCGCATCGAGTTGGATTTGCGTACAGGTTGCCAGGATCCAGTCAGGTAACTTCGCAAGTTGACAATTATGCTTGACGCGATACCGTTCACCACTCGGATGTAAGGTTGGAGGAGCGACGACGAAATGTCCACCGTTCATGCTCCTTGCATTAGCTTTGAAATCTATTCCGACGCCCAATTTACAGGATAGAACGCCATTAGTGTCTTTTGGATATTCGAAGTAGTAATGTAGACCACCTCCACCCGTTTCCACTGTATACGTTTCGGGTAACGGTCCATGTTGTTTGATCAATACAGCTAGACCTTCATTACCACCGTTGCGTGGATCTACGTCTACGACAACTATGTCACTCCTTTTACCAGTTATGATACCAACGCCTCTATTCGGATGATCCTTCCAAAGGCCTGTTATCGTTGTTTCTTGTCGCGTAGCAAGCGATATCCAGTCTCTTAAGAACGGGTGCTTGCCCGGGCAATCTTTGCTGTTGCAAGTACATTGGAGTTGTGCATCTAAAGGAAAGAGTGGTATCACACACCACCCTCTACTTGCGTACTCCAACGCCTTCAACAAAACTTCGTTCATTTCAACTGACATTGGTTTCCTTCTTTGGTTCCGTCCACGGGTTGTGCGTATTTACAAAAGAACGGTACTGGGCTTCCGCAGCTTCCATCGTCCGGATAGCTTTTTTGGATAATTCATCTAGGTGGTTATTATAGCACGTTTGATGATAGTAGTGTGGGCCCGCGACAATGACAAACATACCTACGGATAGTTCTACCTCACACAGGCGGCACTTAGGTGAAGCTTTGAGTAGTCGTTGAACTCGAAAGGAGTACGTAGAGTCACTCATCGTCGTTATCCTCCGCCTGTGTTAACGGATTACCTTCAATAGGCGCTTCAACAACCGTCTGGGGCAGCTCCGTCTCTTCTTCACCTTGCTTTTTCACCATCTGTTGTGCTTTCAAAAGTTCAAGGATACCCTTAATGTTCTCTGCCTGTTGTTCGTATGCGTCTTCCTTACGCGTATGCGGAAAGATTTCATTGATCTCCAACTTACGGCAACAGTTCATACATAGATGAACTTCCTTAGGTTCGAGTTCAATATCCACCCTCATAACTTGCAGTACCGCTCCTGGTAGCGCATTAGGTTTGATTTCCTCGAAACAGATATCACAAACGTAACTGACATTGATCATTGCTTTATCAACCTTTCTGAATCATCGTAAGCACCTTTTTCCTTGTTCTCCATAACTGTTAACCGTAACAGTAGAGCACAAAGTTGAGATACGCTATGAGCAGCGTCTTCCAGTTCTTCGTCGCAGACTCCTTTCTTCTTGAGCATTTTAATCATGAGGTTCTCCAGAACTGTAATTCTGAAAGATTGTCCCCGTGTGACACCAACGAACTTACGTTTGAGTTCTTCTAACTCCTGCTTGCATTTAGGGAGTTGCGTTGACGCGTTCATATGCAACGTACGTAGATACTTCTCTTGTGCATCTAATCTCTCGCGGTGTTTTTGTATGGTAGAGATTTCGTGATCTACGTTGTGAGGTTCCAAATAGTACTCGTAACCCTGTATCGCAGCTTGTTTCAGGAAAATGTCTTCCGCAAGTTGTTCTTTTTCTGTGAGATCTCTTTCGAACCCTGCCATCAAGAATCCTCCAAAGTATCGTCTACGAGTTTCACTGGAATCTCAGGAATGAACGCCGTTACAGGCTCACGAACAATTGGTTGCGGATTCTCAATACTCGCTAGTTTTTGTTCAGGTGGCAAAGGCAACGATGGTGACCCAACGGACAACGGCGAAGCAGTTTCATCACAGTTAATTGTTTCATTGAACGCAACTTCACGTTCATTCATCCGACGGCGTGTTTCTTCAATCCACATCTTTGCTTCTTCGATCGTTGGAAAGTGTCCGTTACAGGTTTCATAGATCTGTTGAACGAGTAACGGATCAATGGCGCTGTTTCTGAAGAAAGCTTCAGCTCGCATGAAGTCCGGACCACATTTCCAACACGGTCTTGCGTTCTGTTCGTAACACGACCACGTGAGATAGAAAGGCGTATCCAACGCCAATCCTTCCTTCACGATTTCGTGTTTCATTAGATGACTGACTGGACAGACCAATTCTACTACGCGTTCGTTCTGTGTAGCATGAGGTAACAACTGATTGAACAAGTAATTGAACTCTTCTTCATTATCGGGGTAAGCTCCAGATTCCTCAAGGTTGTTCCCTAACGCGATATGCGTGAAGCCTTCCGTTTCAGCAATCGCAGTAGCCATAGATAGGAAAATGAGATTCCTTGCTGGAACCCACTCATGCGCGTATTCAGCTCCTTCTACGGGTCCTGCTAATTTCTTCTTCGTATCGAACAGTGTAGAGTTGCTACCTTCCTTGCTGTTGAAACAGATCTGCGGTATATCAACTATCCTGTATGTACACTTGAAGAACTCCGCTAGGTTACGTATGCTCTCAAACTCCTTATTGGAAGCTCGACAACCGTAGTTGAAGTGAAGCAGTTCCATGCTTTCGACTTCAGTTCCGATATCTGTCCTGAGCGACTTGAAGATCTTGTTAGCGACGTGTGTCGAATCCAATCCACCGCTACACACAACTAAGTACTTCTTCGTTCGTTCTGCAAGTATATCGCGTACGTCACAAACTTGTTGATGGTAGTGGTATACAGAGTACGGTTTCATCTTCATTGGATTATTCGGACACGCTCCAATGAAGTGTCTAGCCATAGAGGAGAAGAACACCGTCTTCGTCTGCGGATCCTTCCATATGTAGATGGGTTTGTAATTACACGCGAGGTATAGCGTCACATCGTTTTTGACTTCTGCGACACATCCAATTGCGTAGGAACCTTTGAGTTTTCTAACGGACTCAAGGAAGTCATCCACACCTGTTCTTCGAAGGACTCTAGGTAGGATCTCAGAATCGATTTGGCCTTGCTCAAGTCCGAGTTCTTCTGCATTGGCAATAGTGCCGTTATGAACCACACCGTCGTAGGGTTGCAATTTGCCTTCTTTAACTTCCGTGGTTGGAGTTGCCCTCCAGTTACCGATGATCGCTTCACCGTAACCCATACCTCCAATACGTTGCATCCTACCACCGTCACGTCCTCGATCCATTGCGTTAATTCGCAATACTTGTAATCGAGCGTGATCTTGCGCAGCCAATTTGATAGGATTCCAAATGCCATAGATAGAACAAATGTTACAACTCCATTTCTTTCAAAAGAGACTTGAGAGATACCATATTGTCGAAGAACTTCTTTCCGTATTCTGGATTATGTAAACCTGCGCCTGGATGATAGTTACAAAATACGGTTACTGGCAATAGGTCAGGTTTCCAAGACGTTTTTACATTCCAATGCGTACCAGCGAGGTCGGTTACTTTCGCTGTTGCATTGAAGACGTGAAGAGCCTCCGTACCCATTGTTACGATTAATTTGAGATTAGCGAGTTCTGCAAGCTCATTCCAAAGCCAAGTGTCACGACACATTTTCTGACAGAAAAGAGACGGACTTGTACCACTAGGCGTATAACACTTAACTGCATTGGTAACGTATACGTTCTCTTTCTTCAATCCGCATTTGGATAAACCGAGTAGGAAACACGTTCCTGCAGGTCCAAGGAACGGACGTCCTCCTGCGTCTTCTTGTTCACCCGGATTCCTTCCTATGAAGGCTATCTTGGCATCTAAAGGTCCAGCTCCGGGTACTGGAAGCCTTGCGTACTTACGTTCCATGCATTTAATGCATCCGTCGAGTTGTTTTAATGCAATCATGTTTCGTCCTTGAATCGTAGAAAGGTTGGTGCTAACGGTCTACTTACACTGCCGCAATTCGTACCTCTGATTTCGACAGTGAGTCCAATAATTTCTTCTTTTCTTCGCCAGAGATCTCTCCGCTGTAGATCAGTGAAGCCGGAACCGACATCAACTTCTCTTCCATCTGAAAGTTTGAGTTTAAGAGCTCCACAAGCTTCGACCAGTTCTCTCGAAGTTGCTTTAGAATCTCGCTTAATCCTTCCGTATTGATCATAGCTGAGTTGCGCGTCTGCGGAAAGGAGGTTCTGTTGCTTGACATCTACTATCACTCCATCAAATGTCTTCCAGGCTTTGAATTTCCATATAATACCTTCACGCGTAGTACACCGTCCGTGTTTATAGCCTCCTTCTGTAGAACGGAGTATGAGTCCTTCGCCGCCTCTTTCAATTATCTTTGCATGCGTTTCTAAAATCTGCTTCCAGGTCAATTTAGCGTGTTCTAGGAACCTTACTGGGGAGTGTTTCGTTTCGCATTCCAACCATCGACCGCGCTCATAAAAAGGATTCGTGGGTCTCTCACCTAACCATTCCTTTTCTGTCAAACCGTCAAAGACTTGTAGATCAAAACTGGCAGTTGGCTTGCGATCAATAGAATTAGCCGTACGTAGATGTTCACCCCAAGTTGCGTGTTGTGAATAGAGTTCACCGTCCAAGATCATCTTGTGATATCGAGCGAAGTCGAAACAATGTTTGAGGTAGTCTTTCAAAGCGCGGTTCTTCAGTTCATCACCGCTCCGTCCTATTGGATACTCACGATCTGGATAAATGAGACAACGGATACCGTTCAATTTCTCACTAGCAAGGATGTGACCTTCATCTGCTAACCAGGGTAAACCTAACGCCTCCAGTTCTTCTTGCGTACTCGCCGTATCAGGCGCTAACATGGGTTCCCGTATTGGAATCAAGCAACACCTCCGTGTTCATTCAAATAGCATTCCAACGCGTGATAGATTGTCTTTTCGTTGAGTTCCATTTTAAGCGTTCCGATCAACATTATTTACTCTCCAATTCCGTTATGTAGAGTTCCACATTCATCTTGGCATCCAAAGGTCTGTGCAGACAGATCATGTGGCATGCACTTTCGAGTTCTGGAGGAAGTTGCCATAATAAGAACGCGTGTACAAGAAAGTGGTGTTGTACTCTCGATAATGATTGTAGTATGGAATATGGTTTGAAACCCGCATATCGATCCAAGAACCAACAGGCTTTCTTCAGATCGACAATACCACCCTTATCTCTGAAGCGGACAATGTACTTGAGAGCGTCTCCAAGATGGTACGGTAAGTCGAAGGCTTCGATTATGTCTACTGGACTGAATGTACCGTACTTGGTGTAATGTTGGGGCTCTACTTGATCCATATGTGCACTTCGCGGATCACTTGAAAGCTTCGAAGGTTCCTTTGTGTCTGGCGTAAGATCGTTTTGCGAACCAGTCTGCGATTCCGACGGCGTCTGACTCGTGGTCTGTTTCGAATTTGGTTCCATAGAAACTCTCCATTTTAGTTTGTGTGACTGCCTTGGGTAACTGACCCTTCCATTCTCTTGCCTTTACTAAATGACCCTTACCAAAGCTTACTCCAAAGAATAACAGTTGGTAAACGACGCCTATTATCTCCTGTAGCAACAGTAAATTACCACTCGAGCGAGAAGCGAAAGATTCTAGTGAATCATGTTGTTCCGCTTCTTCGATAACGTAATGATCCAGCGTAGATCTATCAAAACTACCTAACCAACGAGGGCTGTGACACCCGTTCCACGCAGCATATGCTGTTCTATATAACTGGCGTGACATCCATTCGAGTCTGTCTTCACGGTTCTTCGCTTGAACTGACGTCGGAGTTAAGATTGATCCCGACGTCAGTATCTGAAGGCGCGTTATTGTTGAAGTCGGTGTTATTGTCACGTCCTTCGTTTCCTCTACTATCGGGAGATGAACTGCCAAGAGACAATACCCGAGAGAGTTTACGGATGGATCGACTGACAAAATTACTCGTATGTTCTCTGGTTTCGTCACTTCGATAGCGTATCGGATCCTTGATTCCACTTGCTTCGAAACATCGTTTACGTCGTTTACATTTTGGACAGATTCCACAGTGCTTGTCTCCTGCTTTAAGACAGTCCCAAGTTAGATCAAAAGGAACTGACCAATTGTTGCAAAGGTACGTCAACGTAGCGTCATTGAGTTGGAGTAATGGGGCTTCTACGCCCATCACTGAGCGCCGCTTCAATGTTCTATCAAATACGGGTTGAGCTTGATTAACCATCGCCTTGAGATAGTCCAAGTACTCATTGGTACATTCTTCACGCTTGTCATCCTGTGACGCCCCATAGTAAACGTTCTCTACACCATAACGTTTACCTAACATCAAGGCGAAGGATATCATCCACGTGAGTTTGAAGACAGGAAACGACGTATCGTAACACGGTAACCTGTATTCTTCATAACGTGTTCGAAATCTCTCATGCATTGCTTCATTCGCTCTCACTTCACCTTTATAGTTTGGTTGACCGTGGTTGAGGAAGAGTTGTATCACACATTCTGGTTTGTTTTCTACTTCCTTGGTGGCACACGCGAGTAGACATGCACTTTTGAGTCCACCACTACTGAGCACTAATATACTCACGACTTCTCCTTTGCATCGTCTCGTGTGAATTGAACCTCATCCGATCCTTTCAAACCAATACGTACTTTATCCCCGCGAATGGTACAACATATTACTTCAATACGTATTTCTTGCGTTCCACTGTGGAACGCTTCTATAGGTACGTCTATGAAGACACGTTGACCTACATTTCTAGTGACGACTAACATCAGAATCCTTTCCGCTAGAGGACAAGTAAGCAACGGCTCTCTCCATTGCCTCTGGTCCTTTGAATTTCTTCATTGATAACAGGTTCTTTCCGATTGAGATGTCTGAGATGAGAGGCACATCCAATTGTGGAAAGTTGATCATTGCTTTCTTGATGTGGGGTAGGAGTTGAGCGTCTTCTGGAAACAGCTCGATAACAATATCATCGTGTACGTCTAACTGTATACCAGATCGACGCTTATGAATGAAAGCTTTGCGAGTATCGCTACGAGCACAACCAGATAGGATTTCATCGATACGTACTAGAGATATCTTCTTGATGTTCGCTAATGTACCCGCGCATAAGTGTGCTACGCAGATATAGTCTCTGGAATCCATTCCACCCCAAGCGTTAGGCTTAGGTGGTTCCTTTCTATAGTAACGTCCAAAGACATCTCTGACATAACCCAACTCATTGTATGTGCGTTTCAACCGTTCTTGGAACTCACGCATTTCTGGTAGATTTCTTTCCAACTGACGTAACGCTTGTTCCGCTTTGCTTCTACCACAGTACGGTTCCAAAATTTCAATTACGCTTGCTTCTTGCATTCCGTAGAGAACACCAAAGTTGATGATCTTGATGATTACACGTAACGCTTCAGTTTCCTCACCGAATACGAGTTTACAGATGATGGTATGGAAGTCCTCCTTGCCTTCACAGAGCCATTTAATGATCCGTTGTGCCCTCGTATAGTGCGCGAAGCATCTATATTCACCCTGACCGTAGTCTTGAGAGACTAACCAACCTCCTTCGGCAGCGACGAAGACTTGGCGTACAACTTTCATTGCTTCTGAACATTGTTCGGCTAAAGCGACGTCACCAATTTCTATTTCCGTTACGTTCGTAGCGAGTTTTGGTATGCTCATGAGGTTAGGTGAACTGCTGGCTGTTCTTCCAGGAATAGTATCTGGATGCCATCTCGAGTGTAGTCTCCCATCCGCCTTGATCTCCTTTCTGTAACCTTTCAACATAGTCGCACATGTATTCAAGCGCTTCCAAGCCAGCAAGAATGGCATTCCAGGTTGGTGACGAAACTTTCTTAACTCGTCTTTGTTCGTTGACAAAGCTCCTTTGTCTGTTAGGGTTGTTAGAGGTATGTTTGCGCATTCCGTTAATACCTTTGCTAGTTGTGCTGGAGAGTTAGGATTGAACTTCCGTTGCCAAAGTTCTTGCATCTTGTCTAGCAACTCTACCAACGGTTGCTTGAGTTGTTCAACGGTTGCATCAATGAGATCGTTAGCGATACCTTGACCGCGTTGTTGCATCTTCCAAAACACTAAAGCAACGTCAACTTCATTCCTATACAGAGGCCAGAGTTCCATTTCCTTTATCATCGTTCCGAACATATGGAAACAGTCAAGTTCGTCTTGAGCATCTGCTGTAGCGTAAATGTGTTGGAGTTTCTGCGGAACGTATAAGTTGCAACAGTTGTCTGGATACTTCTTCTGTTCATCATGAAGCAACGTTTCATCGAATCTATCACGTCCTAACAACCGCCTACTCAACGGCTTCAAAGCGTGGTGATCTGGATCGTACTCATCGATCAGGTAATGCATGCATAACGTATCTTCGTACGGACCTAATAGTTCGAATCCCGTCTTCAGACAGAATCCAATATCCGCAGATATGCTATGACAGATCTTTGGTCTCTTACACGATATCAACTTTTGAAAGAACTCGTTACCCGTATCCGTGAACAGCGTTCCAGCCCCTGCTGGCATATCATCCGCCGCCCAAGAATAGTAGAAGACTATATTACTCTCGTCTGTTTTTCCTAGTGTTTCCGTATCAACAACGATAGGCGAATTACTAGCATCCAATTGTTCTTGAGTCGGAAACGGACTCATATCAAGCCATTGTTGTGTTTCCATCGATACCTCTTTGTGTGGCTTCTTCGGCACATTTTAATGCCCGATTTGTCAAACCTTCCAATACATTCGGTAACGGTTCGTCTGTTCGATCAAAATAGTCTTTCGGTCGCTTCTTGAACGTTTCGGGCAGACCCTGCCAATAGACGCAAGCCGTATCCATGCTATCAACCATATCATAGTAACGCAAGTAATAGAAGGAATCACCGATACCCAGGAAGTGAAGTTTATACATATCGCGTGACTTGAGTAGACGCAACTCTTCAGCGTACTTCACAGTCCATGCGTAGCGCATCCGTTCTTCATCTTTCGGATAGGCTTTCCAACCCAAGGACGAACGGCAAAAGTTGAAGCAGATACCAATCCAATCGAAGAAGCTTGAACAATCTTGTGGAAGGATCAAGTTGTCCAATACGTGATTGCATTGCGGAACGAACATGTATTGGGGAGCGTATTCTAATTCGGGTTGGGCGTCGCATAACCTCTTCTGACACCACTGTTGGAACTTGGAAGAGCGTACGTAGTTATCCGTCCAATCACTATCCATTATGTCTGGACAGACGATCACGGTTGGTTTGACGTAACCTATGATATAGAGATAATCCTCGTCATTGAGAACATCACCTTCGTAGACACCTTGATCCATTATTACTCTGTGACCTTCTTCAACCGCCTTCTTGAAATAGTCTGCATAGCGTTTGTTTCGAAACGCTACAGACGCGATACAAAATCTACCAGGAAATGTTGGCGTATATTTTTCAACATTCGCTGGTGGTACTATTAAACAAAGATCCATTATTGACCTACTTTCCAAAAACCTGACTCATGAGGAATGGTGAAACCACACCTCGACTGCAACTGGTTACCATATGCTGTCTATGTTGTTTGATGCCTCGTGAACGACAGCACATATGTTCTGAATCGATACAAACAAGAATACCCGTAGGATGCAAATACGTATCCAACGCATCCGCAATCTGGTTCATAAGACGCTCTTGAATCTGTAGACGTGAAGCAAAGCATTGAACAAGTCTAGTGACTTTGGAAAGACCACAGACGCGATCTTCAAACTTCGCTTCGTATCCAACGTGTGCTTTACCCGTGAAAGGCAACATGTGGTGTTCGCACATAGACGTGAAGTCTATGTCTCGAACTGCAATGACGCCTCCACCTGCTGAATCAAAATCCGTTTTGAGAATATCTTCCGGATTCATGGTGTAACCGCATAGAATCTCTTCCCATGCGTTACGTACACGACGTGGCGTATCCAATAAACCTTCGCGTCCAAGTTCTTCACCCAAACTAACTAAGAGGTCCGGAAGGTTAATCGTGTTCTGCCATACTTGTGCCAGATCCGTTTCGATTCCTGTCATAAAGATCCATCTTTCTCTCTTATGGGAGATTAGCTAATTTATGCATCTGTATGGATAAACGATATCCATGTTGCATGCATACTTCTACACATCGTTTGAGATTCATGTGATTCCTATCTTCGTTACCATCATCCCGGGGTTGAATATAGACTTCACAACTTTGAGGCGGTTTGGCTAGTTGATGTATTTTGCCTTGAACTTGCGTAGATGACATAGGCAAACCGTCAACATCGAGTTGAGTATCTTCGCCTACGATATACTTGTAGGATAACAGGTACGGCGCCATCCAGCCCAATCCGTTTCCTTCCATTTGATCGTGTATTCGCGTATAGTAGCTTTCCAACTTGTCAACGACGTTCTTCGTCTTGGGTGACACGACGAAACAGGGCCACAGATCTTCGATACCTTCTATCCAAAGTGTACCTGCTGTTTCAATCTGTACGATCTGTCCACTACCGTACGTTTCACGCAACCATGCAATCATAGGTATAAGATTCTGACGCATTGGCTCTCCCCCAGTAATGACGATGATGTCATTGCTCTTCTTAAGCCGATGGATCATATTCTTCCAAGCGTCGCTATCCGTAAGTGTAGCGTCAGGTTGAGCGAAATCTGTATCGCAGAAATAGCATTTGAGGTTGCAATGAGCCATTCGTATAAAGACAGCGGGCGTACCCGCAAAAGGTCCTTCACCCTGTATTGTCCTAAAGATACTGTGTATGTCATATCCTAAGGTCTCCTGTCGTTTGAGATCCTGAGGCAACGGTATATTCTTCCCGAACATATTTGATCCTTATTTTATATAACGCAATAGGGAGTCCTAACCCATAGCGGATTAGGACTCCCGAGAAAGGAAGGATTAATTAAGCGAACTGTTTCAACAGGTCGTTGAGCGACATGCCATCATATTCACGCTTACGAGCTCCAGCGTTAATGTAACAAGAAGGCGGATACTGCGGATCAGTATTATCAGCCAGTGTACCTTCGAAAACGATACCAACGAGATCATTCTGCAACCTGATGATATCCTTGCGAGTCATCGCCTTCGCTTCGTCTTCAGACATGAGTTCAAGCGATACCATATTGCCTTTGAACCATTCCAAATTCTTAACAGTATCGAGTCCCCAAACTTGACGGTAGGTTTTACCTTGCAATTCAGAACCACCTTCGTGTTGAATGACAATACAATGAGCATTCAACTGCAACCGGTTGGCTTTGGAAGAGCGATCTGCAAAAGAGTTCTGAACATAGAAGAGCGCTTTGCCCGCTGGAAGATTTTCCATCTTACGAACACCAGCTCCTGCGAACACATCGTCGCCAGGAAGTGAATTGAGAAGTTCGTCAGCGGTCAAAACTTTGCTTGGATTAGCCATTTGATAAGCTCCATAGAAATAGAAAGACATAAATGTACTGCTACGCTTGTTCGTTTGCTTGCTGATGCTTGCTGTTACTGCTTGCATTGCATCGCATTGCTACTGTTTCGATTCGACATTCGTTGTTGGTGTCTGTCCTCCTTCCGCCGTCTCTATAATCGACAATTCAAGGAGCTCTTTCATGAGCGTCTGCAATTCCGCCTTGTCCTTGGCGAACGCCCAATGTTGACCTTCGATGTCAATAACGTAACCCTGTTTAGCTACTTTGACAAGCGAGATAGTCAAACCCGTACGTGGTGTAATTGGTTTCGCAGGTTCTTCTGCGTACGCTAGTTTTTGTTCACTCATGCGGTCTTCTTTCGTTCGGAAACCTTTACAACGGTTTCGGCAAAGATCTTTTCATAGTCTTGCCACATCGTATGGTGGTTCAATTCCATACTTTCAGGAAAACCCTCAAGACGATGTTTCGCTACGATTTGAAATGTTGGTTGGAATCTAGCGCGTCGAAGAGACTTGACGCTCAGTATCTCTCCAGTAGCTCCTTTCTTGTATTCCTCTTCTGTTCTAAAGAACGCAATGACGCCACACGCGTCAATGATAGCATCACAACCACTAGGCGGTAACTTTGGGCCGAACCAAGTCACGTCCTGTCCTTGCCATTTGACTATACGCTCCTTAACATGTGACGCAAGAACTATACCGAAACCCGCTTGACGTAATTTATAAATCAAACCGATGAGCAATTCGTTGACGCGCTTATAGCCTCTGCCATACGGTACGTCATCCACTTTAGCAAACTTCTGTGCTTTACCCATCTCCATGAAGATTTCTTCTTGAACGACGTAGACTCCGCAGAGTTCAAATAGACGGTCATAAGTATCAATCACTACGACTTTGATTTCGCGTTGATCTTTGAAATGAGTGTTCTTAGCATTGATCAACTCCGTAGCAATCCTAAGGAAGGTCTTGAAGTCAGGACACGGCTCACCGTGATACTCTACACCTTCTTGACCCGGTTCGCATCCAATGATATAATGATCTGGTATCTGAGAACAGAACGTTGTCTTTCCAGAACCCGCATCACCTAGTACCATTGTGATATAGTCCCTAGGGTCAACTTTGATATGGATCTTTTCTTGTGCTAGTGCCATACGACTCCTTAAATGCTCTACTTATTGCGATCGGATAACTCTGGATTGATCTCACCAGGTAACCGTACCTGGAAGTACTTGTGAAGGTTCATATCTTCTTCACCTCGTAGACAGATACCCTCAAATCCACACGGATAACGTACTCCTTGATGCCACTTGGTCCAAAGACCTTCCATACGGCATTCGAACAATTTTTGACCTACCTGTACAAGCCAATTACGGTGTTCGTCTATGTCTTTGTCACTGAACTGTATCGGTCTACGTTCTAAGTAGGATTCGGGACGCGACATATAGTAAGATCCGATACGCTTAGAATAGTCATCCAGAGATTCTCTATCCCAACGTTGGATTTGTGGTTTCTTAATGACGTCGTACATGACCGTATTGACTTTGTGAGCGTAAGCCAACTTTTGGGCTAGCAGATAAGTCTTCGGTTGCGGATCCCATTGTAACGCCCAATAGTAACTAGGTCCTGTTTGAGCGGCTGTCTTACGTTCCCAAATGATTAAATTGTGCGTGTGCTTGTTGATACGGAGTTCATCACTACGTCCTCGGAGCAATATACGGTACTCCATATTATCGTAGCGTACATCTGTACCTCGCCACAATTCAAGTTCAAACTCCTGTTCACCTTGAATCGTTTCCCAAACACTGTCATCAACACTCCATTTCATCGTATGTGTCAAAAGTACGCTGGGTAACGTATATTCCAACCACGAATAGTGTTGCTCAGCTTTCTTCCTGTATACCTCTTTGAGCAACATCTCATCCGTATACTCACTCTGGTAGTCTTCTTTCATTTTTTGGATGACATCTTTGGGTTGAAAACCCATTCTACGGTACTCAAACATTTTGTGGACCAGAGTACCCCAGAAAAAATAGATAGGTTCTTCTAACGGTGACAACCTACGTTCGTACTCACAGAAGTACTTGTACTGGCATTCCATAAATGCCTGTACACTCGAAGCTGTCAGGATAACATCCATCATTGCTTCACATCTTCTTTCGGTTGCGTTGTCTGTTTGGTTTTGAACACGGGTTCCAGTCTAGGCGAGTTCTTGCGCAGGAGCGCTTCACTACTTTCGATTATACTACGCAAGAACTCTCGCCTAGGATCTGGAACATCCCTATTGGTATGAAACCACTCAACAAACTCTTTCAATAAACCTTTCGCCTCAAGAAACCTAGCTTGCATCTCACCTATACGTGAGTGTTCAAGTTGATCTCTCAAGACTAATAGGTTATCTGGCGAGTTGTCAAGTTCGAACCAATTAACGTGATGAACTACTTCACCATCCACTAATTTCCGTTCGAGTTTCTTCTCAGCGACAAGAATATGCTGAGGAACGAAACCCCAAGGGTCACGTTTGTGATGTTCGGGAAGAAATTGTGTGATGTATTTCGCCATAAATTATAGAGACCCAGACCCAGACCTAGACCAAGACCAAGACCAAGACCCAGACCCGGACCCAGACCAAGACTTTTTAGAACACCTCATTTTAACACCATGAAACTTTCAATTGAGCTGTTCATAATATAAAGTGGGTGTGGCAACGCTTGCGCCTCCTTCCATTCTTTAGAAGTAAAATCACCTGTTTCATAAACAATAGAAGCCTCGTGCAACAAAACACACGTTTCGTTTACACCTACGAGTTTACCCGTATAGATATAATTAGAACAGAACACCGTGATACGCTGACCCAACAACTTCACCAAACCTTCACCGGAGACTTCTTCAACGAGTTTCGTCATAAAGCAACCTCACTGTTTGCAGATCTATTGATAGATATATTATACAGGACACATACTGTGAACATCAAGAAAAAATAATTATTTTTTCTTTTCACAGTCCATAGCGAACTAAATACTACCTCCACCTGTAAGTTTCCTTGGGTCATTCTTGACACTATCAGGCGTAGCCACCAGAGTCATTGTCACGGGGGCTCCCGCAGACGGTTTCGGTCGTTTCTTCAATGAACCGAACATTCTTGTAAATTGTTTCGAAGGTGGCGAGTTCCAATCTCTGCCCACGAACGTAGTTGGTTGCTTCATAGCCATTAAATTTCTCCAAACAGGATACGTTTCTGATCTGCGCGTAAGATCGCTTCAAACGTCTTATCATTCATACGCATAATGTCTTCTTCACTCCAATTACACTCCTTCAACTGTTCCTTCATCTGTTGGGCCAATACCGGACCATCAAGTGGCGGACCGCCTTCATAGTCAATCTCGATAATGAACTCGTCAGGTCCTCCTTTCATAGACAGTTCGCGTTTGACTCTGGCGTCGAGTATATGACAACGTTGACGTAACGTCTCGGAAGTGAATCGAATAGTCTGTCTCATTGCAATCCTTTCTCAAAAGAGTGTGTTCTGTAGATCTTTCATTTGTTGGAACGGTTCATAGAGTTCGCGTCTCCTTTCAATGATAGCGTCTATGGATTTCACTAAGGCATCTACCACACTGGTATACTTATCATCCTTCGGTTCAAACGTCAATCCTTGCATACGTTCTGAAAACGCTTTCCAAGCGACGCCGCTTCTCAACGCTATAGACAGCGTTTGAGCTAAAGCATCTAACATGCCTTGGATTGTAGAACCCATCTTCGCTATATGTACAAAGACTTCTGCTGGTTGATGATCATCATAGAAATTCACTATCACGTACATATCGAAACCTGCTACTTCTACCTTCCGTGTAACGCCACTCCTTTCTGCTGGAAGGGCTTGCCATGCGGGTGGGGTGGTTTTGCTCTCGGCCGCGGGTGTATTCGACATTGTATCTCCAAGCTCGGGTAAACGGACTACAATTCTTAAAGAAAGAAAAACAACACTGACTAAAATTCCCTTTATTCCAGGCTAAAGCTATATATATATTTCCGGTTTTTATAAACACGTTAGGTAGCCCAATATCAGTGATATTTGACAGTGT
>Ga0182027_10006599_pt1 | contig 17311 bp, 17 predicted proteins | sample 712E1DmetaG_FD_121300 | JGI IMG/M metagenome (GOLD analysis project Ga0182027, IMG submission 121300) | Permafrost microbial communities from Stordalen Mire, Sweden - 712E1D metaG (Illumina Assembly) | ecosystem: Environmental > Terrestrial > Soil > Wetlands > Permafrost | place: Sweden... | reverse complement strand
CGCCCGGAGGAAGTGGCCATTCTGCCCGGGGCGGGCGCGGCGCTGCGGCGCTTGTCGGATGCCGGCTTCAGGCTGTTCATCGTCTCCAATCAATCCGGCGTCGGCCGCGGCTGGTTCACCCTGGAGGACGTGGCCAGGGTCCACGCGCGCCTGGCCGCCGAGCTGGCGCGCGAGGGCGCGCGTTTCGACAAGATCTATGTCGCCCCCGAAGCGCCGGACCAGCCCTCGCGCGCGCGCAAACCGTCCCCGCAATTTCTTTTTGACGCCCGCGATGAATTCGGCCTCCGCCTGGAAGAAAGTTTCCTGGTGGGCGACAAGATGCTGGATTTGGAATGCGGCTGGAACGCCGGGGTCAAGAAGAGCATCCTGGTGCGCACCGGCTACGGCGCTCAGGTGGAAAAGACCGGCGACCCCCGCCTGGCCGCCGCCGTAATCGTGGACGACCTCCCCGCCGCCGCCGCGTGGATTCTAAGCGGTTAAGGAAACCACATCCGACAATTCGGTTTCCAACTCGGCATCCAAATCCACGCTTCGGCGCATTTGCACCACTTTGCACCGTTTCGGTGAAATATCAAGAGTCTGGATCTCCATCCTGCGAATCATTCTTCATCGCAATGCAACAAACTTCCAAAAAAGTTCAGCCGCCATCAAAAGGCCTCCAATGAACGCACAGGTCGAGCGAAAAGGATAGGGGTCCATGGGACCAACAAATGGCCCGGAGCAAAAGCAGGCCAAATAGTCGGCGACGATATAAACGTCAATCCCGGGGCCGTTGAACCGGCTCGAAAACACACGGAATTTCGCGCCGGTCACATCAATGAGCAGAACGTAGAGTGCGATCAGTGCCAGAAAAATTATTGTCTTCGTGCTCGTCTTCACGAGAAGTTCGTAATTGTAGCGGCGGTCTATGACCGTCGCCCTCCATGTAGGCTTGATTTGCGGCGGTCGCAGACCGCCGCTACAGGTGTCCGGCGCCCGCGCTTCTTGAGGAAGGCGGCGGCTTTCTTCTTGACGGCATTTCTGCGGTTGCCAAGCTGGCGCCGGACGAAGGCCAGCACCGGTTCCGGGCCGGCAATGTGTTCAAAGAACAGGTCCAGCGAATTGACCACATGCCCCAGGGCCACATTGCGGCATTCCGGGGTTTGATAATTTGCCGCCTCAACCCGCAGCAGCGCGCGGACAATCCGGTCCGCCAATTGCGGCTTGGCCCGCGCGATCCTCCCGGCCCCGGCGATGGTGTTGGCGGCCGTGATCATGACCGGCCCGGAGATGGGCGCCAGGTATCGTTCCAGAATCCGGCCGATCTTGTCGTCCGCGTCCACCGCGGCCAGATTGCCAATGATGATGATGGCGCCCCATTTGAGAATGGTGTTCTCGCTGTCAAGCAGAGACACAAACCGGTCGAATTCGGGATAAAGCAGCGCCGGCTGCTCCTCGCTGATCGCGCGCAGCGCCTTGAGGCACCCGTATTTTATTCGCGGCTTGTCCGCGCGCAGGCCGGCAAAAAGCTCCGGGAGGGATTTGGGTATTTGGGCGGCGCGTTCCGCGCGGGCGTCCAGTTTCGCCGTCTGCCCGGCGATTGGTTTTGTTCTTAACGCCTCGATTGTTTGCATGCCTGTGTTGTTTGCTGATGGTTATTGAGACGGTCTCAAATTGCTTCGCGTTCGTGGGCCGGGCGGACAAAAACTGGATTGGTTTCTGCCGACTCTGGCTGAAAACCGTGCCGCGGGAGGCAGCCAAAGTCAAGTCTTTTGGCCCGACATGAAATTCCATGGGCGCAACCAGGACACTGCGGCATGTCGCAATCGTTGACACAATCGCTCGCCATTCGCAACCGGGCATGGTAGGCTTTCCGTCATGGCAGACGATTTTCGCCCGGACCCCGATGCCTTGCTGGCCGCCATCCAGAAAACCGAGGCCGCCAAGAAACGCGGCCAGTTCAAGGTCTTCCTCGGCATGGCCGCCGGCGTCGGCAAGACCTACGCCATGCTTCGCGCCGGCCAGCGCGCCCAGCGCGAGGGGCGCGACATCGTCATCGGTTACGTCGAGACGCACGGGCGCAAGGAAACCGACGCCCTGCTGGCCGGGCTGCCCGTCCTGCCGCGCCGCCGGGCCGAGTACCGCGGCGTGATGCTGGAGGAGATGGACCTGGACGCGCTGCTGGCGCGGCGGCCGCAGTTGGCGCTGGTGGATGAACTGGCGCACACCAATATCCCCGGCTCCCGCCACGCCAAACGCTACCAGGACGTGATCGAATTGCTCGACGCGGGCATTGACGTGTGGACCACCATGAACGTGCAGCACGCGGAAAGCCGGGTGGACACCGTGCGGCAAATCACCGGCTCCTCCGTGCAGGAAACGGTCCCGGACAGCGTGCTGGACGGGGCGGAGATCGAGTTGATTGACCTGCCGCCGGACGAATTGCTCAAGCGCCTGGATGAAGGGAAAGTCTATATGCCGGAGCGGGCGGAACTGGCGATGATGAATTTCTTCCGGGAGGGCAATCTGAACGCGCTGCGCGAAATGGCCCTGCGCCTGGCGGCGGACCACGTCGGGCAGGAGGTGCATGATTATTTGCAGGCGCTGCAAATCACCGGGCCGTGGAAGTCGGGCCACCGCCTCCTGGTCGCCGTCAGCCCCAGCCCGTATGCGGCCCACATGATCCGCTGGACGCGGCGGCTGGCGGACAGTTACGACTGCCCGTGGCTGGCGGTCTATGTCGAGCAGCCGAAGTCGCTGGGCGAAGAGGACCAGGCGCGGCTGACCAAGCATCTGGCGCTGGCGCGGGAACTGGGGGCCGAAGTGGCGGCCACGGCGGACGCGGACATCGCGCGCGGGCTTTTGCGCGTGGCGGAACAGCAGAACGCCACGCAAATCATTGTCGGCAAGCCGGGCGGCGGCGGCCTGATGGACCGCTGGCGCGGGGGCAGGCTGCTGCGCCGGCTGGTGCGGGACAGCGGGCATATTGACCTGCATGTGGTGCGGCCCGAGGCCCCGGAGGCCGGCAAGGCCGTCCGGCGCCGGCGGCGGGGCGGACTGGACCACTCGCCGCCGGGGCAGTATCTGGCCGCGCTGGCGATGGTGGGGGGCTGCACGGTGTTGGACGCGGTTCTGCAAGGCGTGCTCAATGTGGATGCCCACGCGCTGGCGCTGATCTATTTGCTGGGGGTGGTGGCGCAAGCGGCTTTCGTCGGGCGCGGCCCGACGTTGTTCACGGCGGCGGCGAGCGCGCTTTTGTGGGATTTCTTCTTTACAGAACCCCGCTTCTCGCTCAAGATGTCAGCGTTCGGGGACGTGATGATGTTTGGCATGTATTTCGTGGTGGCGATTGTGATGGGGCAATTGGTCTCGCGCATCCGCTGGCAGGAACGGGCGGAGAGCCGGCGCGAGGTGCGTTCCACCGCGTTGTATCTGCTGACGCGCGACCTGGCGGACGCGGCGGACGTGGATGACATGGCGCGAAGGCTGGTGCGCCAGGTGGCGCAGGCTTTTAAGTGCGACGTGGCGATTCTCCTGCGCGACCCCGACGGCGGCGTCTCGCGAACCACGCATCCGGCCAGCATGTTCTCCATTTCGGAAAAGGAACAGGGGGTGGCGGCGTGGGCTTATCGCTTCGGCAAGGCGGCGGGCCGCTTCACCGACAACCTGCCGCTGGCCGAGGCGGTCTATATCCCCATGACCACCAGCCGCGGCACGGCCGGCGTCATCGCGGTCAAGCTGCCGGGCGAGCAGCCGCCCACGCTGGAACAGCGCGACCTGCTGGACGCCTTTGCGCGGCAGACGGCGCTGGTGCTGGACCGTTTCCGGCTGGACGGCGAGGCCGAACAGGCGCGGTTGCTGGCGGAATCGGAGAAATTGAGCAAGGCGCTGCTCAACTCCATTTCGCACGAACTGCGCACACCCATTTCCGCCATCACCACCGCCGCCAGCACCCTGGCGGAATTACAGCCCGGCGGGCAGCCCGCCCTGCAAAAGACCCTGGCGGGGGAAATCCAGGAAAGCGCCGCGCGCCTCAACCGCCTGGTGGGCAATTTGCTGGACATGACGCGCCTGGAGTCTGGCAAGGTCAAGCCGCGCCTGGAATGGTGCGACGCGACCGACCTGGTCAATGTCGCCCTGCGCCGCAACGAAACGGAACTGGCGCGCCACCCGGTGCAAGTGCAACTGCCCAAGGGACTGCCCCTGGTGCGGATGGATTTTGTGCTCATTGAGCAGGCCCTGAACAATCTTCTCCTCAACGCCGCCGCTTATACCGCGGAGGGCACGCCGGTGGAGATCACGGCGGCGGGCGGCGTGGGGGAGGTTTCCATCACCGTCGCTGATCGCGGGCCGGGGCTGCCGCCGGAAAGCCTGCCGCACGTTTTCGACAAGTTCTACCGCGTGCCCGGCGCGCCGCCGGGCGGCACCGGGCTGGGGCTGTCCATTGTCAAGGGCTTTGTGGAAGCGCACGGCGGGCGCGTCGAGGCGCGCAACCGGGAAGGCGGCGGCGCGCAGTTCACCATTTATCTGCCGGTCGAAAGCAGCCCCGAACCCACCCTGGAGGCAGTCGCATGAACGAAAACCCCGTCCCCGCCCAGTCTGTTTTAATTGTTGACGACGAAGTGCAAATCCGCCGGCTCCTTCGCGTGACGCTGGAGGCCAACGGCTACCGCGTGCTCGAGGCGGCCAACGGCCCGGACGGCCTGGCGGAGGCGGCCCAGCGCAATCCCGCCGTCATCATCCTGGACCTGGGCCTGCCCGGCATGGACGGGCTGACGGTGTTGAAACGGCTGCGCGAATGGAGCCATGCGCCGGTGCTGGTGCTTTCCGTGCAGGAGGGCGAAGCGGACAAAGTGTCGGCGCTGGACAACGGGGCGGACGATTACATGACCAAGCCCTTCAGCAGCGCGGAGTTGCTGGCGCGCCTGCGGGTGGTGCAGCGCCGCGCCCAGCCGGAGGCGGAGAACGCGGTGTTCCACTCCGGCCACTTGGAGGTGGACCTGGCCGCGCGCAAGGTCCTGGTCAAGGGCCAGGAGGTCAAAATGACGCCGACGGAGTATTCGTTCCTGCGCCTGCTCGTGCGCAACGCGGGCAAGGTGGTGACGCACCGGCAGATTCTCAAGGAGGTCTGGGGGCCGGCCTACGGCGAGCAAACGCATTATCTGCGCGTCTATGTGGCGCACCTGCGGGAAAAGATCGAAGCCGACGCGGCCCGCCCTGAGTTATTGTTGACCGAGCCGGGAGTGGGCTACCGCCTCATGGCGGAGCGGTGAGATTTAGGGAGTCGAAAAGATTTGCCAAAGAACGATTTTAGGCCAATTTGCATCCCGTGAGCCTGGCACCGCAGACAGAACAACCACGCGCCATCGCCTCGCCCTTGCTGGACAAGGTTCGGCGGCTCGGTTTGACATCGCCGCTGGATTTGGAACGGCTCGCGGTAATGCGGGGATGCGATTACTACGGGCGCGATCTTGGGACGCGCCAACCGCCGCTGGGCGAAGTTCCGCTCTCCAACGCGGAGCTGGCGATTGCGATCATCGTTCCTCCGCTTGGTCCCGCGGCGCGCGAAGTCCGGCTGGCGGCGGCGCTGCTGGGCGCCCCCGATGTGCGGGCGGATGAAGCGGCGGCACTGGCGGTTCAGGAAAATTGCGCGGAGATCGTCCGCCACATCGCGCTGTGCGGACGGCGCTTCGAGCCGGAGAATTCCTTTTGGCCAGCATTGCTTGCCCGGTTGCCGAACGTCAGAGTGGATGCTGACCGATTGCCGCATCCGACCCGTTTCGTCGAGATGACGGGCATTGATCGCGGGAAGGTCGGCGTGTTCACGCGGTGGATTCGCCCCCGCCGGCCACTGGCCGCATGAGTTCAATTGCCGCCCATCCGGAGCGTTTGCTCCTCGCGTTGGACGAAAGTCTTGACCATGAGGTTCGGCTCATCATCTATGGCCGGAGCGCCATCTGGCTGGGGTTTGACAATCCTCCAGAAGAGGCGGCAACCACGCAGGACGTGGACGCGATCATCCCGAAGGACCAAGTGCAAGCGCTGGCCGATGACCTGCGATTTTGGGATGCGCGCGATGCCGTCAACGAACGCTACAAGTCCGAAGGACTTTACATCACTCATCTTTTCCCGGAGAGTCAAGTGTTTCTGCGACGCGACTGGATAGGGCTTATCGTCCCTCTCACTCGTCTGCGACTGAATCACTTGAAGTTGTTCCGGCCGGCAACGATTGATCTGGTTTTGACCAAGATGATGCGAGGGAACGACGAGCAAGACATGGTGGATGTCGAATTCATCATTCGGCACGACCGCATCACCGAGCCGCAACTGGTCGAAGCGTTTTCTCAAATGCAACCGATTGAACTCGTTGAACTGCGTGATGCCTTTGAGCGAGCCAAACCGGTTGTGTTGAACCTGGCGCGGGCAAATTCGAGCAAGTGAAAGATGTCGAATCAAATGAAATTGATTTACACAGCACACGCCTTGCAGCGAATGGCGAAACGGAACCTGCGCGAAGAATGGATTGAGCGCGTGGTTGGCAATCCGTCGCGTATCGCGCCGGATGAGGTTGGTTCGACATTGGAACACCGGCTGGCGGTTGTTCCCGAGCTTGCCAATTGTGTTCTGCGGGTTGTTGTTTCAAGAGATGAACCCAAGCGCGTCGTCACCACGCATCTTGACCGCAAAATGAAAGGCAAATTATGAAACTGACGGTTGATCGCGAAGCCGACGCGCTTTATCTCGACTTGGACGAAGCTCCCGCCGCCGAGAGCGAGGAGATTTCGCCTGGCGTCATCCTTGATTACAACGCGGAGGGAACGGTGGTCGGGATTGAAATGCTTTATCTTTCCAAGCGAGTGCCTCCTGAAAAACTCGGCCGGATGCAGATGGAAACGGTCGGGACTTGATGGCGGCGCGCCTGCCCTCCGGGGCTTGAGCGGAGGAGGGGCTAATTCCGTCCGCCTTTGCCCAGGCGGGACAGTTGGCGCGGGGTCAGGAGCCAGCAGAGGGTCGTGCAGTCTCCAAAACGCAGGTCCTCCACGCTCAATTTGCACTTTGCATTCACTCTCCCGGCCTGCCTGGCGAAGCAGGCTTGGTCGCCTTTTCAGCCTGCCGTTTCAAAACATCATCAATCAAGGAGCGATTAATTCGCATGTTTGTCTTCTGCAGGGCGATGAGGGATTCCCGAAGATCAATCAAGTTCCCCGCTGCGGCGCGCTCGATCAGGCCCACAGTGCCGATGACGAGCAGTCCCTTGTCTTTGGCGACCTGTCGCGCCTCCTTTTCGTCCAGAAGAATTGGGGCGTTGAATTCCAGCGCCAGCGCGATCGCATGCTCCTCGCCAATGTGCAAGCGCAGCGCTTCGGGTTTGGACGGCTTACGAACTTCCACCCATGGTGGAAGGTTGGACACCCAGGCGCGAACAAGGGGTGGCGTCCTGCTGCTTTGCAGTTCCGTGGCAATGACGTGCTCCGGGATAATGACTTTGGAGAACAGCTTGGGCAGCAGACTTACGGCTTTGATAAGGACGAGGTAATGGATGGGGGAAGCATCCGATACGACAAGATTCATGCGGGTCCGAGGATCTTGTCCAGGTTTTGACGGTCTGCTTCCAGATCCTCAAGGTCGTAGTGCCGGTCGCAATGGTGCTGCACCAGAAACTCCTCGGTTTCGGCCCAATCCATGCGGAGCATCCGGGCCACTTGGCCTCTTGAGATCTGCCGCATGCGATATCCTTCGACGGCGGCTTGCTCCATCAGACGCCGGGCAATTTGCTCGGGAGCCGGACCATATTGGCGCGCGATGTCCGTGGGAATCTCGACCGTCACAGCCACAGTCCCTTGTTCTCGCTTTGCATGGGCAGTTCGCATCTTGGTGAATCTACGCTTTCTGCCAACAATATTCAAGCTTGGTTGTCTTCACTTTTCCCCCGCCGGGCAGGGTCACCGTCCGCCTTTGCCCAGGCGGGACAGTTGGCGCGGGGTCAGGAGCCAGCAGAGGGTCGCGCACTCTCCAAAACGCAGGTCCTCCACGCTCAATTTGCACAACGCGGCCTTCTTGAAGTCAATTTTCATTCCCGGCCGGCCGGTCAGCAACACGGAGATCAACCCGCTCAAAAACGGCTCGTGCCCGACGAGAACGATGTTCTCCAGCGCGCCAAAGTTGCCGTTGATCTCCGCAACCACCCCGCGGGGAACGGCGTCCGCCGCCAGATTTTGGGTCACGAACAGCTTCCTGGCATCGCGCGTCCCGGCCAGGATTTCCGCCGTGCGCAAGGCCCGCGCATACGGGCTGGCCAGAATCAAGTCGAAGGACAACTCCAGCCTCCGAATGCCGGCGGCCGCCTCGCGCATGGCTTTCTCTCCTTCGCGCGTCAGCGGGCGCTTGCTGTCGGGGCGGTATTTTGGGCCGCGGGGAAAGGCCCTGGCGTGGCGGAGAAAAAAGAGGTTCATGGCGGGGGTTGTTTGGCTTCGTGGCGGATATCGCGGGCTTCGCAGAGATAGACGACTTCCTCGGCGATATTGGCGGCGTGGTCGGCGACGCGCTCCAGGCTTTTGGCCACGGTCATCAGGCTCAAACAGCGGCTGATGGTGGAGGGATTCTCCACCATGCAGCCGGACAACTCGCGGTAAAGCTGGCGGTTCAGGGCGTCCACCTCCTTGTCGCGCGGGACGACGGCGCGGGCCTTTTCGGGTTGTTTGTTGACAAAGGCATCGAGGGAATCCTTGAGCAGGCCCAGGGCGACGGCGGCCATGCGCGGGATGTCCACGTAGCCCTTGAGTTGCGGCTCGGTGTTCAATTCGAGCGCGCGGCGGGCGATGGTGGTCGCCTCATCGCCGATGCGCTCCAGGTTGTGCGAAATTTTCATCGCCACGGTGATCAGCCGCAGGTCCGAGGCGAGGGGCGACTTGGCCAGGAGGTTGATGGCCATGTCGTCAATGTCTATCTCATACCGGTCCATGATGTCGTCATTTTGCTGGACCAGTTCGGCGAGCTGATCGTTGCGCTCTGTGACCGCCTGGACTGCCTGGCTGACCGAACTCTCCGCGTAGCTGCCCATCGTCAGCAGGATTTCCTTGAACTTGGCCAGTTCCTCGTCGAATTGTCTTGTCATAATCAACTCGGGCGGCGGTTCAGCCGAAACGCCCGGTCACATAATCCTCGGTTTGCTTTTGCCTGGGATTGGTGAAAATCCGGCTCGTCTGGTCAAATTCTATCAGTTCCCCCAGGTAAAGAAAAGCGGTCTGGCCGGAAATGCGCGCGGCCTGTTGCATGTTGTGAGTGACGATAACAATCGTATAGTCCTGTTTCAATTGCAGAATCAACTCCTCGATCCTGGCCGTGGCCAGGGGGTCCAGCGCCGACGCCGGCTCGTCCATGAGCAGAACTTCCGGCTCAATGGCCAGCGCGCGCGCGATGCACAGGCGTTGCTGCTGTCCGCCCGAAAGGCTCAAGGCGTTGGCGTGGAGGCGGTCCTTGACTTCATCCCAGAGCGCGGCCATGCGCAGGGAGCGTTCCATGCGCTCGGCCAGGAGGTCCTTTTGGCGCAGGCCGTTGAGGCGCAGGCCGGCCGTCGCATTTTCCGCGATGGTCATGGTGGGGAAGGGATTGGATTTTTGGAACACCATCCCCACCCGGCGCCGCACCAGTGTGGCGTCCACGCCCGGCGCGTAAAGATCCTCGCCAAACAAGGTGATGCGGCCTTCCACCCGCGCGGCGGGCACCAGGTCGTGCATGCGGTTCAAGGCGCGCAAGAAGGTGGACTTGCCGCAGCCGCTGGGTCCGATGATGGCGGTGACGGCTTTGGGCGGGATTTCCAGCGAGACGCCGCGCAACACATGGTTGCCGCCAAACCAGACGTTGAGCTGCCGCACGTCAAAGGTGACCGCGGCAGCCGCCGCCGGAGCCGGGGCGGCCGGCGCCAGGGGAGCCGGGGCCGGGGCCGCGGTTTTAAGCGCGGGCAATTGGATTTGGTTGGTCATGCCATGTTTATCTTGCCAGATGGGGTGCGCGGCCGCGGGTCATCACCCTGACTCCAATGTTAAGGGCCAGGACGAGCAAAATCAAGACCAGCGCCCCCGCCTTGGCCTGCCGGTGCCAGTCGTCGTAAGGCGAGATGGCATAAGTGAAGATCTGCAACGGCAGGGCCTCAATGGGCTGGGAGAGTTTGTGATTCCAGAAATTATTGCCGAATGCCGTGAAGAGCAGCGGGGCGGCTTCCCCGGCCACGCGCGCCGCCGCGAGCAGGATGCCTGTGATAATTCCCCTGCTGGCCGTCTTGATGACGATGTTGAGCACAATTCTCCAATGCGCAATGCCCAGGGCAAAGGCTTCTTCACGGTAGCTGTTGGGCACCAGCGCCAGCATTTCCTCAGTCGTGCGGATGATGATCGGGATCATCATGAAACCCAGCGCCAGTCCGCCCGCCAAAGCCGAATAACCCTGCATCGGCAGCACCACCAGCGCATAAACCACGATGCCCCAGACGATGGATGGCGTGCCATTGAGGATGTCCGCCGCGAAACCCACCGCCCATTTCATGCGCGGGGACCCGAACTCGGATAAATATATTCCACCCAGCACCCCGACCGGGATTCCCACCAACCCGGCCAATCCGAGCAGCGTCATGCTGCCCAGGATGGCGTTGGCCATGCCGCCCCCCGGTTCGCCCGCGGGGTTGGGCAACTGCGTGAAAAAGTGCGGGTCCAGCGAGCTGGCCCCCGCCTTGAGAAGATAAAAGAGCACCAGAGCCAGCGGCGTGATCACCACCAGGGCGCAAACCAGGCACAGGCCGGACACCATGGAACTCTTGACCTTTCTCCAGCGATAATGCCAATCATTCATGTCTTCTCAAATGCCGGAGTGTTGGCGCGCTCCCACCGCCCCGATCCAGAGGCGGGCCAGGATGTTGGTGACGACCGTGACCAGGAGCAACATCAGCCCCAGTTCAAAGAGCGCGCTCAGATTGATGCCCTGGAATGTCTCGCCATATTCGTTGCCGATCTTGCTGGCCAGGGTGTTGCCGGGCGCAAGCAGGGAGGCTGAGATCTTGTCCGAGTTGCCGACCACCATCATCACCGCCATCGTCTCTCCCAGCGCCCGGCCCAGTCCCAGCAGGGCGGCTCCAAAGATCCCGCGCCTCGAATAGCGCAACACGGCCAGCCGCGTCACTTCCCATCGCGTGGCCCCCAGGGCATAGGCCGCTTCCCGCTGCGAATTGGGCACGGCGCGGAGAACCTCCCGCGAAATGGAGGTGATGATGGGCAGGATCATGATGGCGATGACCACTGCCCCCGAGAGCACGCAGAACCCGGTGGCCGGCCCGCGGAAGAACGGCAGGTACCCCAAATACCTGACCAGAAGCGGATACGGGCCCTCCTGCAGCCACGACACCATCACAAAGATGCCCCAAAGTCCAAAGACCACGCTCGGAATGACCGCCAGCATCTCGATCATGGACATGGCCGGTTGCCGCACCCAGCCCGGCGCCAGCTCGGTCAGATAAACCGCCGTCGCCAGGCTCAATGGCAGCGCGATCAGCAATCCGAGAAGGGAGGATACAAACGTGCAGCCTATAAACCACAATGCGCCAAAGTCGCCGTTGACAGGGTCCCAGTTGGAATGGAGGAAAAAATTCCAGCCGAACTTCTGCAGGGAAAGCGCCGACCCTTTGCAGAGGGTCCAACCCACCAGTCCCAACAGCGCCGGCACCATCATCGCCATCAGCCAGGTGAGCAGACGGAACGCTCTGTCGCCGGCCTTGCCCGGGGGGGCCAAGCCGGTCCCCGCGGGCGGTCCGGTTGTGACTGAAATGGCGCCAGCGTTCATAAGTCTGATTCAATACGTGATCGAATCAATCTTCTCGAGAACCCGCTTGGTGAGGTCCTCCGGCAACGGGGCGTAATTGAGCGCCGGGGCCATCGCCTGGCCGTCGGTCTCCGCCCACTTGAGGAACTCCACCAGCTTCTTTCCTTTGACCGGGTTGGTTTGCTTCTGATAGACCAGCAGCCAGGTCGCCCCGGCAATCGGATAGGACTTTTCCCCCGGCGGATTGACCATCGAGAAGCGGAAATCGTCGGGAATTTTGGCCGTGGCCAGCGCCGCCGCGACAGACTCGATGGTGGGAACCACATAATTGCCCGCCGCGTTTTTCACCCTGGCAAAAGGCAGCTTTTGTTGCACGGCATAGACCAGTTCCACGCAGCCGATGGAGCCGGGCATCTGCTTGATTTGTTCGGTCACCCCTTCGTTCCCCTTGGCCCCCTGGCCGGCGGGCCACTTCACCGCCGTGCCGCGGCCCACGTTGGTTTCCCATTCCTGGCTGATGCTGCTCAGGTAATCCATAAAGATGTACGTCGTGCCGCTGGCGTCAGACCGGTGTACCACCCCAATGTCCATGGCCGGCAAGGTTATTCCCGGATTCTGCGACGCGATTTTCGCATCGTTCCATTTGGTGATCTTCCCCAGGAAAATCCCCGCGATCACCGGCCCGTCCAATTGCAGGGCCGGGTTGCCTGGAAGGTTGTAAGCCACCACGTCCGCCCCGGCCACGGTCGGTATGTGCAGGATTTTTCCCGGCGCCTTGGCCAGGTCTTCGTCGCTCATCGGCCCGTCCGACGCCCCAAAATCAACCGTTCCATCCTCAATGGACTTTTGCCCGCCCCCCGATCCGACGGACTGGTAATTGATGCTGACGGCCGGGTCCACTTTCCGGTATTCAAAGGACCACTTGGAATAAATCGGGTACGGAAAAGTCGCGCCCGCCCCGTTGAGGAGCAGTTGCTCGGAACCTTCTTGCCCGCAGCCGGTCAGGGACACGATTGCCAGAGCGGCGGCCACAGTTCTTGGATGAGTCATCATCTCGGTCTATTCCACCCGCTGCCAAAATAGGCCCCCGGCTTGTTTGCCGTCAATGCAAGCACTGTGACAATTCAGTGACAGAATCATCCGCCTGAAACTAGAACTTCCAGGTCACGTCCACCTGGATGATCTGGTATCGGTTGACCGGGTTCGGCAGGGGCAAATCCGCGTTGTAACCGCCGGTGCCCAGGTTGTTGTCAATGCGCTCGGCCCAGCCGTAGCGCACCGTGCCGATGATGGCGTCGGTCACGCTGTAGGCCAGCGCCGCGTAAAGTCCTTCCAGGTTGCCGCGGCCTTCAAAAAAGTCCGAATCCAAAAGATTGGGGTCCAGCGCGTATTGCTCGACGTGCTGCCAATAGGCCCGCGCCTCCCAGGTCCCTTTCCTGGCGGTTGTGCCGCTGGCCAGGCCCAGATTGTTCCCAACCGCGATGCCGGCCTGGTAGGCTTTGTCCTGGCCCAATTGCGCGCCGCCATGGAAAGCCGCCGGGGCGGCGTGAAATGCCGCCGCAGCCCGCTGATCCCCCTCCAGGTTCACGGCAAAATCGCCGAACACCCTCGCGTCCAGCGGGCCGAGTTTGAAGTTGACCTCCTCCGGCAATTCAAAAATAAACAGGTTGTTAATGCCGGTCTGATTGTAGCTGCCCCCCACCGATCCAGGCAAGGTGCTGCTGGTCGCCGCCAAATTGGTGAACTGCAACCCGTTGGGTTCCCCCTGCCCGACAAACGGGCCATAAAACCCGGCGCTGCCGTTGCCATGCCCCACGTAGTTATACAGAACGGGCGCGATCTTGGCGGTGACATCCGCTTTGAGGTGATAGTTCACGCCCGCCTGCCACGACATCAGGTAAGCGTTGTTGTCTGAATTGGGGACCGCCGCGCCCACAATCGCCGTGCCGCTGCCCGGCGTGGTGTCCTGATACACAAATTGTCCAAAAGTGGCGAACAGATCGGCCCGGCCCGCCGTGAACTTGAGTTTCTCCACCGCTCCTTCCGGGGTGTAATCCGAGTCCCACACCATCGGCGTCGTATAGAGCGGCTGCGGCACCCGGCCGATGGACACATCCAGCCAGGGCGCCGGACGCCACCCCAGGTAAGCCAGCCCGATGAACAGACTGTAGTTATTGGCCTTGCTGAACGGTCCGTAATAGGGTGACTGGCCGCCGCCGGCGTTGCCCAGCGTGTTCCATGTTGACCGCTCATTGGACCCGGTCTCCAGTCGCAGACCGTAGTAGAAATCATCCGTCAAATCGCCGCGCACCCCGGCGCGCAGGGCGTACCGCCAGCGGTTGGCCGCATCGTAATCTCCCGCCCGGGTGGTTTGCGGCCCAAGCTGGGCGGCGCGGTATTCGTAACGGAACCGCAGATCGCCGAACAACTCCATGTTCTTGATGGCGTCGCCGATCTTGAACTTCGCGCTCCCCGGATTATTCGTCAGCGATTCATTTTTGAGCGCCTCCGCCTCGTCGGCTTTCAGAATGCCCCGCTCCACCAATTTGTTCAGCAGCGCGTCGGCCGTCACTTGGGCCGCGCCCGAGTTGGCGAGCGCCAGACCCGCCGCCGTTCCGGCCAAAATAGCCGCTGTTTTCCTTTTTAGCTTCATAATTTCATGGTTTTTCGATGTTGTGGATGAGCTTCTTCCGCCCATTTCTACCGGGCTAATGTGACAATCCAACGACGGGTTTGTGACAATCCTGTGACGATAGTGTGACGAATTCTCCCTTCGTGCCATGTTCCATGTGCGAGTTCCCGGAACCCTCATCAATTGGCTGTGGCGGCGCCCAGGGCGCAGGGGACAAAATGTTGGAGCGCCGGGTTGCAGCCGGCTTTCAGCGGGTTCTCTTGGGGAAAGCCGAGTGCGACTCGGCGCTCCGATTCCTCCGCGCTCCCGTCCGACTTTTTTGCGCGGCACGCCGGCGCCCAAATGCGCCTTTTTGATTTGCATCCCGGCCTGCAATGCCTTAAGCTAATTCGCGGTGCGGTTAAACAACTGAAATCAATAAAGGAACGAACATGAGACACAGGATTGCGAGCTTTTTGTCGCGGACCGCCTGCCTGGCGGCGCTGATTTTTTTGACTTTTTGCCCTTTCAGGTCGCCGGCGCAAGTTTCCATTGGCATTAATATATTCTATAATACTTACCCTGGAGAGAGCAGTTATTACATCCAGCTGCCCTTCACCAATGCTAATTCGATATTGACCTATGACGAAGTCATCAGCCCGCATACCAACTTTACGGCCACGCTTGATTCGAGCGGCAATAATAGTTTTTCCACCTATGTTAACATCACCCGGTTCAGCGATTTGGCGAACGCCATGACCAATGGGAATTGGCTGTTGATCACGGACGTGGGCGCGCCTTCACAACAAATTTATTCCTTTCAAGTTGCTTTTACGGGCTTCACCAGCAACGACATGCCGGCCTTCCAGGTTACCTATCCGATGCCGGAGCAGGTTATCACCGATCCGAATGTGACGTTCACCTGGTCGGGCGGTCCCGCCAATTATTCCCAACTTTGGCTGTATCTCCATAATACCGACTACAGTTATTGGCAGGGCGTTGGCATTTCGGCGAATAATAGCAGTTGGAATTTCGGAAACCCGTTGTCGGGCCCCGACACCAATTTCTATTTCCAGGTCAATTATCAAACCAGCGGGACGAGTTTTCTGGCCGTTTCCACGCCTCGGACCGCCGGTGGAAGCGGGGTCCCGGGGGGGTGGTCTGCGACCTCAACTTTGAACCTTACCGAAAACAACGCCACTAATGCGGACGGCGATGGCGTTCACTTCATCCTGATGACCAATCTGCCGAACAGCGGCATCGTCGGCCATACGCTCATCGCCCAATATCCTTTCAGCCAGTCCGCTGACGGGAACGACGTGTCGGGCAACAACAATAATTTCAATTCCAGCGAGTCATGGGCGCACTCCGGGCAGCTCGTGTTTAGCGGGACTGGGATTGCGGGCGGCGGCTCGCTGCAACTCGACGGCGGGGAAGCCATCGTCGCCGGGTCGCCGCCGGGAAACCACACTTTCGACAACTGGCTGGCCGCCTTCTACGGCAGCTTCTCCGTTTCGCTCTGGATCAATACAACCACCGTCGTGGGCGGGGATGGGGATGACTTCTCCGGTTACAACGGGGCCTCGGTCCTTTGGACCTATAATAACGGCGTTAACGACACTCTTCCCATCGTGCTGACCGGCCACAAGGCGGCTTTTTTTACGGGGGACCCCACTGGCGGCAATGGCGATACGCTGCATTCGACGGCCGATGTCACCACGGGAACCTTCGTCCATATTGTCGTGACGCGCGATCAATCGAGCGGACGGAAGGCCATTTACATCAATGGCGTGCTCGACTCAGCGGACAACGGAATCACGGGCAATTTGGGTGGAGACACGAATCAGTACACCATCGGCGGCCTCTTCTGGTCGAGTTACGCGGGCCTGTTGGACGACGTGCAGATTTACACGGGGGTCCTGGACGCAACCGAGGTGGCTTTCCTCCACGCCAACCCCGGCGTGCCTGTGCCCAATGTGGTGGGTTCTTCCAGCGGCCTGGTTGCCGATTATGATTTTGACGAGAACACGGACCTGGCGGCGGACCTGTCGGCCAATGGCAACAACCTCGTCTATGGCGGCAGTTTCAGCGGCCCGGTTCTCAGCACAAATTCCGTCAGCGGGAGCGGGGCGGTCTCTTTTAACGGGGGCAGTTACTTGGTGCCTTCGCTCAATCTGCTCTCCACGCTGGCGGGCAACTTCTCGCTTTCCCTTTGGGTGAAAACGACGCAAAGCATCGCCTGGGATACCGCGCCGGCCTTTTATGGCGCGGGGATCGTGTCGGCGGACGTGTCCGGCCTGGCGAACGATTTGATTCCCATGGCCTTGACGGGCGGCGCCATCGGCTTTAACTCCGGGGGAACCAACGACGATACGCTCAATTCCCGGACGCACATCAATGACGGCCATTACCATCATGTGGTGGTGACGCGGAACCAGGCGACGGGTGAAAAACAAATTTATATTGACGGGTTGTTCAACACCAATGATTTCGTCACCAAAGGGCTGTTGAACACTCCCAAACTGATCACCATCGGGGCGCTGGCCGATGAGTCCAATCCTGACCCGACCAGCCCCGAATATACCGGCGCCAATGGATTTGTGGGGTTGATTGACGACATCCAGTTCTACTCGCGCGTCCTGACGGCGGGCGAGGTGGCCGCCCTCCACGCCACACCGGGTTCAAAAGCCAGCACCAGCCTGGTCTGCCGTTATGATTTTGACGAAGGCGCCGTCCTGGCGGCGGATGTCTCCGGCAGCGGCAATAACATGGTCTTTGCCGGCGTTTTGGAATACAACGCGCCCGGGCCGGCGCTCACCGCGGACTCGGCAAGCGGCCCGGGCGCGTTGAGTTTTGACGGCACCACCTATTTGGCGCCGGAGAACAATCTGGTCACCAATCTGGCGGGCAGCT
>Ga0182027_10006598_pt1 | contig 17316 bp, 12 predicted proteins | sample 712E1DmetaG_FD_121300 | JGI IMG/M metagenome (GOLD analysis project Ga0182027, IMG submission 121300) | Permafrost microbial communities from Stordalen Mire, Sweden - 712E1D metaG (Illumina Assembly) | ecosystem: Environmental > Terrestrial > Soil > Wetlands > Permafrost | place: Sweden... | reverse complement strand
GTGGATGAAGGCCAAAGGATCCTATTTGCTGCAGTGGCGGATGATGCAATTGCTGAGGCAACGCGGTTGCCTCTGGTACGATCTGGGAGGAATCAATCCCGAACGGAACCCAGGAGTGCATCACTTCAAGTCGGGTTTTGGCGGACAGGAAGTTACCCAGTGTCACCGACTCGAATTCAGGAGCAGTAGTCTGAGTGCTCTCTGTGTGTCCGCGGTGGAAAGCATCAAAAATGCATTGGCATCATCCAAAGCGGGTAAGCATCCGCAGAAGAACCTGGCCGCTTCACGTTAAGAACTCGATCGAAACTGCCGGAGTCGGATTTGTGGATCTCACCATAGTAATCGTGAACTGGAACGGAGCAGAGTTGCTCCGCAATTGCCTGGCGTCGGTGGCCAACGCCCAGGGATCGTTGGCCGTTCAGGTGATCGTGGTTGACAATGACTCCTGGGACGGGAGCAGAGAGATGGTGCAATGGAAATTCCCGCAGTTTCAGCTCGTCAATTCCGGGGCAAATCTGGGATTCGGCAAAGCCAATAACCTTGCGCGGCCGCTGGCTAGATCTGACCTCGTTCTGTTCCTCAACCCGGACACAGTGCTACTCGAAAACTCGTTGGCCCCGATGGTCGAGTTCATTCGGCGCCACCCCGAGATCGGAGCCCTTGGGTGCAAAATGCGGGAAGAGGACGGCACACCGCATGAACTGCCGCTGCAATGGTCGCCGACACCCTGGACCCAATTTTTGCATCTGCTGTTGGCCACGAACAACATGCCCTCCGGCCTCAAGAAGTTGTTGCCCTACGCCGATCCGCGGCACAGTGGTTTTGTGACCAAGCTGTATGGGGGCTGTATTATGGCCCGCAAGACGGCGCTCGATGCCATCGGCTGGTTCGATGAGCGTTATTTCATGTATGCGGAGGATGTGGATCTTTGTTACTCACTGTTGCAGCGCGGCTGGAAGCTTTATTATCTAAGCGAGGCCGAAATTATCCATATCGCCGGTGGCACCAGCCGGAAAACAAAAAGAGAATTTCCTATCCTGATGATGTGCGAATCCATCTGTCAACTGATGCGCAAATATTATGGCCGAGCCGGCGGGCTTTTGTATCGGTTGGGGGTTTTTACCAGTTGCCATTTCCGCCTGCTGCTCCTGGTCATCTTGCGGGGGTTGGCAGTCGTTTCGCCGATTGGCCGCCGGGTCAATTTCGCCGACTCCTCTTTTCGCTATCGAGTGATGATCCTCTGGTGTCTGAAGCTAAGGAAGCCCATGATTCCACAGAAAGTTGGTTAAACATGGAAGACTGTTTTCGCAGGAAATTATAACAACCCCAAATTGTGCAACCCGGAGTCATCATCGCCATTCTGGCAATCCTTGTCCCGCTCTGGGTTCTGCTCCGTCATGACTTCATCAAAGGGCTGGCGTTTGCCATTTTTTTCTGGGTGTTCATGAGCACCCAGCTCCGGGTCCAGTTCGGAGATGCTATTCCGGCGTTTACGATCCATCGGCTGATGCTGATCGTCGTTGCCGCCGTCTGGCTGACCCGCAACCTGCTGTCGAGTGTGCGTTCGGTCCCTTTGATCGGCTGCTTTGTCTTTTGGTTTCTAGCCAACCTCGTTTCACTGGCCGGTACGCAGATTGATTTCGCGACGAGTCTGAAGGGCTTCCTGGATTTCGTGCTGGAAATCTTCGTCTTTTACGTCATGGCGTCCACCAGTCTTAAAAACGAAGAAGACGCGCTGCGAGTGTTGCGGGCTGCATGGCTTGGCCTGGTGGCGGTTGCTTTTCTTGCCGTTGTCGAACGGCACACGGGCTTTAACCCGGTGAAGAGCTTCCTCCCGGGAGGCGAGGACGATGGAAACGAGCGCATGATTCTAGCCACGTATCAACACCGCATCCTGCTCGGCACTGCGATGGCCATGGGAGTGGCCCTGTCGTTCACGCTTCTGGAGGCGTATCGGGGTGTGGGCAGGAAACTTAAATTTTTCTGGGTTGGGTTAAGTCTGTTGCTCGCCGCCTCGTATTACGGATTCAGCCGTGGCCCCTGGCTCGGATTGACGCTGGCGTGCGGAATTATGTCGGTGATGGGCTCAACCCAAGTGCGGAAGAAACTGGTGTTAATTGGAGTCGTTGCGATGGTGATCTTGGTGGCTCGCCCTGGTGTGGTTGAAACCATTAGCCACTTTGCAGAAGACACCTTTAACAAAAGCTCCTTCAAGGGTGGCACAGCCCAATACCGTTTGGAATTGTGGCAAGTGGCCTTCCACGAAGTATCCAAATCGCCTTGGAGTTTCCTGTTTGGTTGCGGCCCAAGCGCCGGAATGAAGATGCACGTAGATTGGGCGCTGTCCTATCGGGACGAACAATATGTCGTCGACAGTTGGGACAACCACTTTGCCTATGCTTTATTCCAATTCGGATTCGTGGGGTTGGCCGCCACGCTGCTGCTTTATTTCAAGGGCCTGGTCTTGTTTTTCAAAGCTTGGCGGCGGTCCTGGCCCCCAAAACGGCATGTCCTGTCCGGCTTGCTGGCCACAGCCGCCGTCCTTGTCTTTATGATGACGAATGTCCTTATCTTTGCAAAACAACTTCACTATTTGTTCTGGACCGTCATTGCGAGCGGTTTCGTAATTGTGCAAGCCAGCGACTCGCTGCAACCGGAGCCGGTTCGTGAAGAGGAAGACGACTTCACGACGGAGCCGGCATCAGAGTCCGTCAACCCGGTGGAAGCATACTGAGACCTGGATCGCCATCGGAAAGCCACTTGAGACTTCGGAAAGAGACCAATGACCGGAATGTGTCAAGAATTCGCGTGCGGAACCGGAATCCCGCACTCGTTCTTCGAATTGGCCGCAGACACTTTGTCGTTATCGGCGCAAGATTTGCAAATCCTACCCGATCCAGGAAATATAGGCCCATTTAGGCCTTGTATTCCCGGCACGAATCTTGCGTAAGTGACAGTATGCGTGATGAGTCAGGTATGTTTTTGCCGAGCGAGCGAGCTTTGCCTTGTTTTCCGCGGTGCCGAAAAACCAAAAGATCCAGCGCGGGCCGCCGGTCAGTCTGGAATCAGGACATTTTCAGTGGCGACCGCCCACGAGTTATACAGCAGTTCATTTGGGTTATGCTGATGTTCGTGTTCACGATCAGCAGCTTCCGGATGTCCGGGGCGACTTATTACGTTTCGCCCACCGGCTCCGACACCAATTCAGGAGCGACGAATTCACCATGGGCAACACTGTGGCATGCTCTACCACAACTCACTGCTGGCGATACTCTAATTCAGCAGCCGGGAATTTATGTGACAAACTTTTATGGAAATAATGACAATGTGCATGAACCAGACTTAACAGGTTCAGGAACACCATCTCAACCAATCACGATTCAAGGAACTCCGGGTGCAATAAACTGCGATATGGGAATTACCATATCGGGGAGCAACGCGATTATTGTTGGCATGACGTTCAGCAATATCTGGCAGGGGGCAGATGCACCAGCAACGATTATTATTGGGCCAAAAGCAAATCACACTTTCATCCACGATTGCGTCATTGAGAATCAGGTCATAAACGACAGTTCCTATGGAATAGTGTGGGACATTCCGCATGTTACCGATGACACGAATAACATTGTTTACGCGGGTGATTGCGCCAGCAGTTGCATGGTTAGTAATGTTCTTTTCAATAGAACTAGGGGAGTCATTTGTATTAGGGTTGGTGGCACGAATAACTTGATTGTGAATAATAGGATTCTCGACAGCACCAATGACGATTGCTTCCATTTCTTTGGAGCATGGAACACCATCCGAGGTAATTACTGCAAGAATGTTAACGAAGTTGCCGATTATACCTATTGGACAAATATAGTGTCTGGTGTAATTCTAACCAACTCAGGTCAGCACCCCGATATGTTTCAGTGTTTTGGTCAATCAGCATCATGGGCACCAGTGAGTTCTGGTAATGTTTGGTACGAAACTCATGACAACGTAGCCGAGAACAATCAGTTTTGGGATTGCCTGATGGACTTTGCCCAGATGGTGAATGGTTCCTTGCTTGTCCCCGGCTATACTGTGCGTAACTTCACTGAGCGAAATAATCTTTTTGTCCGTTGTGGCCCTCCATTTGGATCGATGGGTTCAGTTGGCATTCCAGGGTTTAAGGCGGTCAACAATACCTATGTTTTGTGTGGAACAAACCAAAGTGTTTCTGGTGAAACTATTAATTTTCAAAATCACACTACCAATGATGATTATGGTTATTGGGGAACTGCCAGCAATGGTGTCGTTGCGAATTGCGCTTTTATTGGTTGTGGACCAAATACAAATAGTGGTTTTGTGATGTTTGCTTGTACTCACGGAGACTCAACTAATGGCTGGTGGGGCCTTACCATGATCTCTAATTATTGTGTGTCTTGGGACGGAACGAACTGGTCGCCAAAAACAACCTCTATAATTGAGTATGTTGGCGATGCTACTGACTCAGACCAGTGGATACTACCTGCTGACATCAATCCCGGCACCGACCCCAAGTTGGTGGCATTCTCCTACGCGGCGTTTGCCGGTGATTTCCGACCCCTCTACGGAAGTCCGCTGATTGATGCCGGCACAAATGCGTCGGCTTACAATACGTCGGACTTAGAGGGGACGGCAAGGCCATTGGGGACAGGCTACGACATCGGCTGTTTCGAGTTCGACCCGAACCTGCAAGTGCATCTCGACTTTGACGAGAACTTCGTCTCCGCCGGCAAGATAGCCGACACCACGGGCTACGGTCACGACGCCTGGAATTTCAACTCGACCAACTGGATTACCGCGACACTTGGGCCGGATGGAAACGCGGGCTTATGGACGGTCGTGGGTGTGATGACGAATGACCCGCCGCAGGTTTACAACCTGTCGCAATACGCGGGCATCACCAACCTCTCGAACATTCAGTTCATCACCAATGGCACGATTTCCGCTTGGGTGCTGTGGGCTACCAATACCGAGCGGTACGACACCATCTTGGATTGCGGTTATCCTCCAATGTATGCAGGTAACAGTAGTGCAGCCACCAACTCATGGGAGTTGCAATATGGTGAGCCTTACGCCATGACTGGCAGCCTGGAGACGAACGAAACCTCATTTGGCCCATGCTTTATCGTTTATGGGAATACCGTGACGAACAATCTCACGAACCCAAGTTTGTGCCTTCATTTCAACCAGCCGCGTGACGGAAGCAACTGGTGGCACTTGGCGGTTGTTTGGAACGCGGCCAGCAACACAATTGTTGCCTATCAAAACGGTCAGCCCATCAGCACAAACGCGCTCGGCTCGCCCTGGCTGCGTGTGAGTGGAAGCCCGGTTACTCCCTGGCTCAGTGTAGGCGCAGATCAGCATAACGGCACGCCACAGTGGGGCGATGACAGGTATCCCAACGCCGGCTTTCTCAAGGGAGCGCTGGACGACATCCGTATTTACAATCGCGCACTGTCGTCGGTGGAAGTGGGAAATACATACTTTGGCTCCAAGTCTTCGGGCAGGCCACAACCTCCCTATACAACAACGTGGTGGTTGCCTGTCACCTTCACTCCCGGAGCCAATTGAGCGATAAACCCCAGCACGTGTGCATAATCCGCGCGTGTTCTGAAATGGGCTTGTTCAGCGTTCGGGTCGTTTCGAGAGGCAATGCAAGAGCCTGCGAACCGCGGATCGTCGGATCGGACTTCAAGGAAACAGAAAGCGGATGAGTGACCAACTCTCTTCAACCCTTGGTACGGACCGTTCCAAAATCCTTCCAGGAACGGAATCACCTGCTGAGAGCCAGGCAATGGAAGAGCTGAGTTGCCGGGTAGAAACCTCCTTTGAGGCGCTGGAGCCATTTCGTCACACGTGGGATGAAGCGGTGGTTCGCCTGGGTGGCAGCATATACATGTCCTATGACTGGAGCCGGATTTGGTGGGAGTTTTATGGTGCCGGCAAGGAACTCCGCATTTTTGTCTTCAGCGCCGGGGACGTGGTGGTTGGCATCCTGCCACTTTACATCTCGACTTTGGGTGCTTGGCCTTTCAAGCTGAAGGTTGCACGCTTGGTGGGCGCGAACATACCACCGAAGGTATTCAACCCGCCCGTGGATGTGCAACATGCAGAATCGGTTCTTAAGGTGGCGATTACCCACATGCTCACTTGCGAATCATGCCAAGTGATCAGTCTTGGCCCCATCTCAGAGCTGTACGGGCAGCACATAATCCAGGCCGCGAGAAAATACAGCGTCTCAACGTGCGAAATTGCGTTGAAACCCTGCGGAGTTCATTCACTTTTTGCGCTGCCTGGGAGCTACGACGAATACTTTCAAAGTCTGACAAAAAAGGAGCGGAAGAACAACAGGAATCGTTATGATTTGTCCCTCCTCCGCCAGGACCATGCGGCATTCGAGGAGTTCGTTTCGGATCCTGAGAGGGTCGCAATGGAATACGAGACATTTGTGGACCTTCACACCCGCGAGTGGCAGCAGAAGGGCGGTACTGGCCACTTTTTCTCCTGGCCCTCGGGCAAGGAATTCAACCGTGTCGTGGTATGCCGGCAGGCCAGCTTGGGACGAACCGAGTTCCTTAAGATTGTTGCCGAGGAGAAAACCGTCGCCAGCATCTACACTTATTACATTGGAGGCATCTGCCACGCTGAATTAATGGGGCGCCAACTCGGTCAGGAATGGGACAAATATAATCTTGGACGCGCGATTCTAGTTCGTGCGGTGGCTCGTGCGATACAAAGGGGTTGTAGATTTCTCGATGCTGGCTTGGGGCATTACGATTACAAAGATAGACTCAATGCTCAAGAGCATGCCGTTTTTCAGATTAGGTGTGAGAGAACCGGGCCGCGCGCGCGGATGGTCATTTTCATTTTCAAGTGCATCCGCATTTTCTTGCTGGCTCTGTATCACAAGTTCTGGTATCGAAGAATTCGAAAACTGCTTCCGCTCAGATGGCGCAAACCACATGCGGCAATGTGGCTGCGGTTCGATTACTGATCGGAGCAGGCTCATTGGGCGCTTAGCTCAGCGGTAGAGCGCTACCTTCACACGGTAGAGGTCGCAGTGTTCGACTCCTGCAGTGCCCACCAGCCTTGTCAAGGCAATCGGAGGACTCAGCTCCAAGCTCCAAACCAGCTTGTTGCATTTCCCTTGACGAAGCTGTACCGAACCGTTAATCATATTCCATGAATATGCGCGTGTTGGAACTGTGCCATGAACCTTTGCATGGCGGGATGACTTGGGTTCACGCCGACTGCGCTGAGCGGGCCGAATACCTAGTGCTCAGACTGAAATCGATTACGCAGCGCCGCCTCTTGGAATTGAAACGGATTCTTAGCGAAGCCCGCACTGGACGGTCTTTTTGTCGCTCTGGCTAAGTCCATACCTCACTACTACGATGAAGCACATCAAGTACTCTGCTCAGCCCAAAAACAAAGCGAAGGGCAGTTACCATGTAAGCTGTCCCTTAGACCTTTATAAGGCGTTGCTTTGCTGCACCATGTTCCTACAGCCCTTCTTGGCACCCATGGCGCTTTATGGTCAGCCTGACCCGAGCCTTAAACTGTACTTCGACTTCGACGAGAATTTCTCCAATGGCAGAGTGCTTGACGTGAGTAGCAACGGCAATAACGGCTTGCAATTTAATCCTACCAACTGGATTACGGTGACCAACGGCGTGTTCGGAACGAGCGGAGCCAAGTTTACCAGAGTGGGGGTTATGACGAATGATCCGCCACAGGTCTATCCTCTTTCCCAATATATCGCGGTGACCAATCTGAACGGTATCGCCTTCCTCACCAACGCCACGATCAGCATGTGGGCGCGTTTCGACGCCATCACCAATGGTCATAACGCAGTCTTTATGATGGACTGCGGCTACACTGTTACTTACGCATGGTCTCCCAGCCTGGCCTCAAATTCCTGGACGTGGGGCAAGGACACCTACGAAAATTATCTCTCCTTTTGGGTTTATCCGGCCACGGGGGGCAACGATAAGATCCTAACGTGGCCTGATGACACCGTAGGTGGGAATAACGAGTCCACGACTAACTATAACCTATACACCGTCACCATTGATTGCCCCGACAACCAGGCCATCGCCTACTATAATGGCCAGCCGTACTTGACCAACATGATAAACCTGCCTTGGATACGGATCTACGGCACCGCGTCAATCCATTGGCTTTGTATTGGAGCAATGTCGCACGACGGCACTCCACAGTGGGGCGATGACAATTATCCAAACTCTGGATTTTTCATAGGCAGGCTCGATGAAGTGCGCATTTACAGCCGGAAACTTTCGGCGACGGAAGTCCAGGCTCTTTATGTTGGCAGCACTTTCGCGCGGAATCTGGCAATTCAACCGATCGGTTCCCAATCAGTCCAGGTGGACTGGGCCTCCTTATCAAACGTGCGATATCAAGTTGAAACGGAATCGGTGTTGGACCTGAATGCCTGGACCCCGCTGGGGGCGATGATCTCCGGCACAGGTAGAACCAATTCCATTACCGATTCCATCCTCGGCCAACCGGTGAAATTCTACCGGGTCCGGGTCCTGGCCAGATGACGTGTTCGGCCAGGCACTCCCGAAACTCTGCGGTGCAACAACCGATCTGAATCTCGGAGCCAAAGAATAAACATGATAAACCAGGCGCATTTGGGTTTGGATGCCTCCTACTACGGCCGGGAGCGGCCCTCAATCTACAACCGCATTGACGAAGGGCCGAATGTCGTTCTCGACCTTGGATGCGGTATGGGGGCGCTGGGCCGAAAATTGCGCGAACTCAACAAGGCCAAAGAACTCGTCGGTGTCGAAATCTTTGAGACGGCCGGAAAAGAGGCCGCCAAATTCTACGACAAGGTTTACATCGGAGACATTGAAGGCATGCAGTTGCAGTATTCCGACTTCTTCGATTACGCCATCTGCGGCGACATTCTTGAGCATACCAAAGATCCTTACCGACTGGTGTCACAAATTCGGACCTGGTTAAAACCGGGCGGAAGACTGTTGTGCAGTCTGCCGAACGTCCGCAACTGGCACGTCTGGAGCAAACTGATTTTCCGGGGCCAATGGGAATACGAGGATTCCGGCATTCTGGACGCTACGCACCTTCGGTTTTTCACGAGGAAGAGCGGATGTAAAATGGTCGCGGATGCAGGTTTGCTGGTCGAGAATTGCACCATGTTGACGTACGGAGCCAAGAAATTGTTCTTGAATGCGCTTACGCTCCGGCTCTTCGAGGAGTTCCTAGCGCTGCAGTTCGTGGTCGTGGCACGGAAAGCGTAAACGAACAAAACCGGTCTGCCATGCACAAAGGAAACATCGAGCGATGTCTTGTCACCTGGGGGAAGCTGCAGACTTTCCTGTTCACCCGGCTCATCGCCGGCCAATTCCGACGATGCGGGTCTGGGACCAGAATTTCGCCTCCCTTCCGTTTTGCCAACCTCTCGCGCATCAGCCTGGGTGAGAACGTGATAATTCACCGCGATTGCTGGATTCATGTCTTGGAGATCCCTGGCGGCGATCAAAACTCGGGTGAGATTGTAATCCAATCGAACGCCGGCATCGGAATGGGAGCAACCATTTCTGCGATCCGGAGGATTCTGATTGGAGAACATGTTATGCTCGCCCGGAACGTTTATATTTCCGACCACGGGCATGCTTTCGAGGATATGAATGTGCCCATACCGCTCCAGGGCATCGCCAAAGTGGCGGAAGTGGAAATTGGAGCCTCAACGTGGATCGGTCAAAACGCTTGCGTGCTTCCGGGGGTCAGAATCGGCAAGCACTGCGTGGTCGGTTCAAATTCCGTAGTCACTCACGGCCTGCCGGATTTCTGCGTGGCGGCCGGTGCGCCGGCAAAGGTTATCAAACGTTACAACGAGGGAACCCGGCGTTGGGAAAAGGTCTCTTCAGCAAGCGAATGAGCAAGACTTTCAAAAACGTCCTTTATGTCACTGCGGGAGTATTGTTCGCGCAGGTGGTGGGAAGCTTCCAGTCGTTTTTTCTGGCGAGGCTGTTGGAGCCATCGGATTATGGAATCTGGACAGGTGTTCAGGTGATCGCCGTTCTCGCCCCGATTGCGTGCCTCGGGACCGTCGAAGCTTTGCTGAAACAGGTCCCCTACTATCGCGGGAAAAATGATCCGGTCAGTCTGCGAAAAGTCGAAAACAGCGTATTTGGCACTATTGTTCTTGCAGCCGGTTTTTTGGCCGTCTTGTTGCTTGCCGGCGCCCGGTTTCTCCCGTTCAAGTTCATTCAGGACAATCTGCTGGTGACTCAGATCACCGCGGCGTCCGCAGCGATCAGCTTTTTCACATCATATTACTACTACCGATGCACGGCTTACGAAGACTTCAAGCTGGTTGGTTTTTTCGATTCGTTCCGTTCCTTCTCCAGCTTCGTTTGCGTCCTGCTTTTCGCCTGGAGATGGGGGTTGTTGGGAGGAGTCATCGGGGCCTGGTTGAGCGAACTTCTGAACTGGCTCCTGGTAGCGCGTGTTGACGGCAACGCTCACGGCAACGTCCGGGCATGTTTCCAGCCCTCTCTCATGGGCAATGCTGTGCGGGTGGGTTTCCCTATCACCATCATCTGGTGGGTGTATGCCATTCACATGAGCGTGGGACGCATGACAGCGATCTCGTATTTGGGCAACACCGCTACCGGCTATTATGGCGTCGGAAGTTCCATCGCGATGCTTTTTGCGTTGGTGCCAAACATGATCGGCAGGGTTTTTTATCCCCGCGTAAACGCTCAGATTGGCGCCAAGGCCGGATTGCACGCTCTCAGGCACTCTGTTGTAACACCGACGTCAGTGATCTCTTTGCTGCTGCCTCTGGCTCAAGCGGTCATCTTTTTTCTCCTGCCCCTGATCTACACCCATTTTTTGCCAAAGTACAAGGACGGGGTGATCTGCGCACAGATTTTGATATTTGGGGCCTTCTTTGTCGGGATGATTCGGAACGGGGCAAATTACCTGATTGCCGCGGACATGCAGACTCGATTGCTGAAATACGTCATCATCAGTGTCGCGGCAAACGCCGGGGGCAGCATCCTGCTGGCCCGCTTGGGGTTTGGGATTAATGGCATCGCGGTGGCAGCTTCGGTTGCCAGCGCCCTGCTCGCCTCCCTCGTCTGGCGACGCGTTTTTGTCGAATTGGGATATGCCTGGAAAAACCGGATGATGCTCCATGCCAGTTTTTATTTGCCGTTCTTCGGCACTTTGCTGACCATTGTCGTTATGCGTCTTGCTTTCTCTCACTTCGGGGGAGGCTCCGAACATTGGCTGCCGTTGCAGATGAGCCTGGTGCTGTGCGTTTGCGTGAGCGTTATCCTGGCGGTTCCGAGCACGCGTGCTCAACTCAAGGATTTGTATGACCGTGCGCTGTTGGGTTTTGTTTATCGCTTTAAACCACCTCTCGCCAAATAGCCGAACCTCCGCAACCTTCAACTCCATGCCCGTGCCCGAAAGCAAAGAAAACCGCGTCGCCACAGTGCTCATTGGCGCCGACATTTGTCCGATTGGCGGTAATCTGCCGTATTTCAAAGCGGGCGATGCCAGGAGTCTTCTCAACAACCTGCTGCCGGAGTTTGGAGCAGCCGACCTGACAATTGCCAATCTGGAATGCCCGCTGATTGAACGGTCCACGCCCATTTTGAAAACCGGCCCGGTCTTTGGCGAGCCCAGCGCCTGCATCAATGGCCTCAAGCAGGCCGCCATAGACGTGCTGACACTCGCGAACAATCACATCATGGACCATGGAGCAACGGGGCTTAAGAATACTTTGGACGTTTGTGCAAGCGTTGGAATAGAGACCGTGGGCGCGGGTGAAAACCTCAAGGCAGCGAGGCGGATCCTTGTCAAAAAACTTGGCAACCTGAGGATAGGACTGCTCGCCGTTGCCGAGCATGAATTTTCGATCGCGACGGAAGATTCCTGGGGGGCCAACCCGCTGGACTTGATTGATTACGTGAGGAACCTGAACGGCCAAAGGAATAATTTCGATTACCTCGTTGTATTGCTTCATGGCGCGGACGAGTTTCACGTCCCTACCCCGCGGATCAGAGACACGTGCCACTTCATGATCGAGATGGGAGCCAATGCCGTGATTGTCCAACATCCTCACTGCCTCGGCGGTTACGAGCAGTATCAGGACGGTCATATCGTCTATGGACAAGGCGCCTTGATCATGGACGAAGGAATCTACCGGAATCTAAAATCGTTTCACGAGGGGTTTTTGGTGAAGCTGTCGATCTCTGACGATACCACTTCAAAGATGGAGATTGTGCCATTTGTCCAGTCTCATCCATTGCCCGGCGCTCGCAGGATGGAGAAGGAAAAAGAGCAGCAATTTCGCCGGCAGCTTGAGGAGAAAAGCCATGCCGTCAAGGATGATGCTTTTGTAGAGGCGCAGTGGTTGAGGTTTTGTGAAGAAAGAAAACACGATTATGTCAGCAGCCTGTTGGGGCACAACCGCATATTGAGCAAGCTAAACGCAGGTGGACTCGTCGAAAAACTCCTTCACGGAAAGAAGGCGTTACTGGGTACCAAGAACATTGTCTGTTGTGAAACTCACCGGGAAGCCATCGAAACTATATTCAACCATCACTTGATATGAGCATCAAACCTCTGAAAATCTCATTGAGCCAACGGAAAGAGACTAAGTCTTCCCGGATTCTACAAGTGCTTGGGCACAACCCGTCACCTGCCAGATTGGCATGGGTCCTTCTTGTGAGCCTCACGGGAGCGGGGGTCTGTCCAGCAGCGACTGGCGATACCCCTCAGGCGGCTTCTGCCTACCCCGCCTCGATTTCGATTGCGACGCCCGACCTCGCGCAATTGCCGCGACTAAAGACCATCTCGCAATACGGCATCACTTGGACCTTTGAGAACCCGGCGCCAGTAGGCCACTTCATCAATGGCGATTTTTATGTAGTGGGACCGGTAACGGTGGCCAGCATTGATCCCCGACCGCTGGTCGGCGCCGAAGTACCCGCGTCCGAACTGGCAGAGCGGGAGAAGGAGCGAATCGAGAAGGACCAATATGAGCGCAACGGATCCATGTTGAACCCGCCCGCGCGTCAGGAAGTCGCATTTGACAGTGACATTCGCAACTACTTTGAGTTCAAACTGCTGGCCGTGGCGCCCTTGCAGATGAAGCCGGGGGATTGCCTCGTCTCAACGATTAGTCTGAAGGTGGGAGAAAAATCCAGCTTTCCCTACCACGTGGACGGCGAGGAGCGTGACAAGGGCGACGACAGCCCGGTGAAAACTGCAGCCGTTCTGACCTGTGTGGCCCAGCCGCTGCCTACAGACGCATTTCGTCCCGCGTACGGGGACCGCAGCCAGAAGATCTATCTGGCGCGCAACCTGCGCTGGAACCTGCTTCGCCGACTGCCGCCTCCAGCCGACATTCCCGACGTGAAGACCTGGATTCGGGTTTTTCAGCGCCCGTGGATCAATCCTTGTTTCTTTGGTTTTGAGCAACCCATGGAGAATATGCCGCATTACGGTCAATGGGTTGGGCAAGCCCAATCAATGGGCGGCCTGCTGTTACTGCTCGACCTGCCGCCAAAGGAAAAGGAGATGCTCACCATAAACATGGTCCAGGTGGGAATTGACTATTGGGGCTTGGTCCGCAACGGGCATCCCGGATGGCAGGGATGGGGTGGCCACGGCAGCGGGCGCAAGTTTCCCATCGTTCTGGCCGGAATCCTCTTGGGCGACGATGAAATGGCGGCTCCGACCAGGAGCTTTCCAAAGGTTGAATTCGGGGAGGACAACCAGACCATGTACGGCCACGGCTGGACGGGAGCAACCGCTTCGTTCGCGGGCCATTCCGGAATCCAGAGCGCGACTGGAAAACCTGAGCGGCCGAAATGGGGTCCTTACGAGGAGTTGGATCCTTCCAAATGGACCAGTTCCAACCTGCAAAGTGAGGAATATCGCCGCGCCAACACCAGCAGCTCCTGGGTGGGCCAAGCTCTGGTGATCCGGATGTTGCATGCCGAAAAGGACTGGAATCACGAAGCTTTTTTGGATTACGTGGACCGATGGATGACCGAGGACGACACGGAGGCGCGGCGCACGATTATGAAATACTGGCCCGAGGCGGGGCTGACCGACAAGTCGGAGTGGAATCACGAGGGCTACACTTGGGAACCGTTTGTCAAGACGATGTGGGACCGGTATCGCAATCACCTCGATGCAGGCAAGTGAAGCCGCGAACCTCATGTCCGGGGCGCTGATCGAAATCCACGAACTGTTGTTGTCGGTATGGGATTTTTGAACCGTCATTCTGAAGCCGGCACTCAGCCGGACGCAGGTGCCGGCTTGCCAGCCCCCGGCGCTTCAAGTCGCTGTTCACCCGAACGGCGTCATGCTCTTGCCGGGCTTCTGGTACGTAAAGAATGCTGGCAGCTTTCAGTACGTGGCAAGATTCTGGCTCTCCTCATACTTGTCGGCGCACTGTTTGCCGTCCATAATTCGATTTATCCTTGGCTGGCAGTGACGCACCGCGTTTCCGGCCAATACCTGGTTGTGGAGGGGTGGATTTACAACAGCGGCTTCAAGGAGGCAATGGCCGAATTCAACAAGGGTGGATACCGCAAAATCCTGACGAGCGGCTGTGTCGTACAGGACCCTTTGGACTTTGATGGCAAAGTCACTTATGCAGATTGGGGAGCGGTCCGGCTTAGAAAGCTCGGTATGTCAAAAGCTCTCGTTCAGCCAATTCCCTGCTGGGTTGAGCAGAAAGACAGAACCTATTACTCCGCCGTGGCGGTGAATGAATGGTTTCTCACGAATCACATAATCGTGAAATCGATTAACGTGCTGACGCAAGGGCCTCACGCGCGGAGGACCCGCCTGCTCTTTCAGGAGGCGTTTGGGAACGAAGTCAAAGTGGGCATCATTGCCGTGCAAGACCCCGCGTATGACCCAAAACACTGGTGGCGTTCCAGCGAGGGTGTGCGGGATGTGATCGGTGAAGGCATTGCCTACCTTTACGCCAAATTCCTCTTCTGGCCGTCATCAGAACGATAAAAGAGGAAAACAGAAAGCGGAAATGAATCAAGGACGGCTTTCGGTTGAGTTTCGAGACCGCACGAAGGAATTTGCCTCATCCATTCGGCTACCTGTGGCGCTTCCGAAAGACCGAGAGGAAGCGCGGACTTTGGGCAAACAACGAGAGCAGTCGGGAACCTCGGGGTCTGCACACATCCGCAGAGCCTTGCGCACACACTCTGATGAAGAGTTTGCTTCGAAGAACTTCCAGCGGGGACACTTACTTAGCGCGGCTCTGCGGTCGCGAATTATTCTGCCGTTCCAAGTTCCAATTTTCCTCGGTCGTAGAAAGAAAGTGGAAATCTTGTCGTGTCGCACGGTTTCTGGCTCCGCCACCCCGGGAAGAATCGCAAATTTCCTGAAAAGCAGGCCCATGCTGCCGACTAAAGAATTGTCGCTCGGGCTTACAGATTGAAAGATTTATGTATAACACGTTTTCATTCAGCATATTACCACATTCAACACCCCGTTTGAACGTTATATGTCGTCGGATAGTCTTACACTTTTCCGCCTGTTCGTTTCATCAGATCGCCGTGCGTTCTCATTTTTTTGACTTCTTGACTAACGTTTATCCTGTTAAAAATCAAAGCGTTATATAAATTTTATGGAACAGGCAGCGGCTGTCAAAAAAATTATGGCACGAGAGCGGCTAAGTGGTATGAAGGAAAAAAAATTAAACTATAAACTATAAACTGTAAACTGTTTCGGAAAGGAAAAAAATATGAGAAAGCTTTGTTTGTTAATCGCGTTGACGGGGGTGATGACCTCGTTACAGTGTTGGGCGCTTACGGTGAACGTGACAAGAATTGACGGGTATTACACGTTTCCTGGTGGAGAATTCAATGTGGCTTCGGTTGCCAGTGATCCGAATTTCACAAAAATCCTTGGTGAATACGCTCCAAGTGCGATAGTCAATGGGGGATTCGAGACATTCTGCGATTCAACGTCGACTGGTATACAGAACAACCCACTAAACGGCATGATTGCCCCCGGCGATGTAACCATAGGTGCGGCTTGGCTCTATTGGCAATTCTCGCAAGGGACATTGTCGGGTTATGATTATCTTAACACGACACCAGGTGGGTCCGGGAATTCTGGTCGGGCGAAATCCGCTTATGCGTTACAGCAAGCATTATGGGTGTTGGATGGCCAGACAGGCGGAGATGTGGTCCCATCGGCAGGGGCGTACTATTTGAATTTGGCCTATTCCATGTTCGGTAATACAGAAACCAACGCCAACAATGGAACTTACCGTGTTCAAGAATTATTTCTAAGTTACGTAAATCCCAACGGCGGACAGACTGTCTCCCAACCCATGTTGGTGACTGTGCCGGACGGTGGCTTGACGATGATATTGCTGGGGGTGGCTCTCAGTGGATTAGGGTTGGTATTTCGCAAGTCACGGGCAGCGTGAGTTGTCCTTTCTCACAGAAGAAATAGTTTGGGGCAGCATTCCAATGCTGCCCTTTCTTTCCCCGCGACGGCACAATCGGAAAGGTCGTTGCGCGACAAAAAAACAGTGACCCGTTAAATAAGACCGGGGATAGCCATCACGCGCTCTCTAAAAAGGGGTTGCAAGATGGGTTCCAGAGCAAAAAAGACACCTGTTGCGGAGGGCGCAACTCGACATAGGTGGCGGAACGCGGCTGCATGCGGAGCATCAGCCCGCAACGCATTCAACGATTTCAACCGGCTGACTCTCACTAAAATGTGTGACGCGCTTCCAGAGCGTGCATACAGGTTGCGGTTTGGCTTGACACGACGGCACCGCGTCGTTGAAAGTGCAACACGCTGCCGCACTTCAAAATTCTGGAGGCGCGCGGAACTTTAATCAATGCTGATTCCCTGGCAAAGAATGACGGTTAAAGAGTTCGCTGTTTATGAACGAATTCTCGGACAGGGTATTATTGCAGTGAACGGCACGTATTGGAGGCAGGTTCGTCCTCTGTTTTATCGGCCGCTCCTGCCGTATCAAGAGTATCAGCCGGGATTGGTTGTGCCTCCTTCCTTGGGTTTGCTTGGCGGATTTCAACATGCTGTGCCTCCCGATGAGACGGCGAATTCAAGCCTGAATCTTTTGATGTTTGAGGATGCCAAAGCCTACTCGCTTGACTGTTTGGATTACAACCGGAAGCGGCAGGTTAAATTGGCCGCCAAGCAGTTCATTATTCGGCCTGTTGCCGATATCAACAAATTCAAGCAGGAGGCTTATCCGGTTTACCTGTCCTTTTACGAAAGAACTCG
>Ga0182027_10006597_pt1 | contig 17318 bp, 13 predicted proteins | sample 712E1DmetaG_FD_121300 | JGI IMG/M metagenome (GOLD analysis project Ga0182027, IMG submission 121300) | Permafrost microbial communities from Stordalen Mire, Sweden - 712E1D metaG (Illumina Assembly) | ecosystem: Environmental > Terrestrial > Soil > Wetlands > Permafrost | place: Sweden... | reverse complement strand
TTGATTGGAGTGTTTATTCCCCTACTAAAAAGTCTGAAATCCTAGAAGCGGAAAGAGCTAAAGACGAAATGCGCGATATTATGTCCAGAATGATCGGAGCAGAAATACGCTACGCCAGAATGGGCTATTGGGTTAGAAAAGCACCCTACGGTTTTGTCAACGAACAGGTAGAAACACCAAACGGCAGAAGAACTATTTTAAAGCCTCATCCGACCGAATCACAACTAATTATTAAGATGTTCGAATTAAGATGTCAGGGGACGCTTACAGACCGTCAGATTGTCGAGAAAATAAACAACTTAGGATTTAAAACTAGAGTTGACCTTAGAAGAGACCCTAAAGACAGGACAAGAATAATCGGACAAATTGGTGGGAATAAGCTGAACATAAAGGGATTTTGGAGATATATTCAAAATACAACATATGCCGGAGTAAGTTCCGAAAGATGGACACAAGGACATCCTTTAAAAGCCAAATACGAGGGCCTAGTTTCAATTGAGATGTTTAATAAAGCGAATAAGGGAAAAGTAACAATACTTGAGGAAAACGGAGAAATAACAATTTACAAAAGAAGAGCACCCGAGTATCTGATTAAAAAAGGAGTGAGGAATGCTGATTTTGCTTACAGAAAAATTGTAATGTGTCCGCTTTGTCAAAAACCGTTTTTTGGCAGCGCTTCAAGAGGAAGACTGGGCATTTACTATCCGGCCTATCATTGCAATAAAAGAGGACATTATTACAGAGTGCCTAAAAAAGACTTTGAAGAAACAATTGTTAAGTTTGTTAAAAACATACATTTATCTAAAGGGTACGCTGATGAGCTTACAAAAACAGTCATTGTAGAGTGGGACAAAAGAAATGTTGAAACTGTTAGAGATGACGTAAGCATAGAGAGTAAAATAACTGAACTTAATTCTCAAATAAATATGACTCTTAGTAAAATCAAATATTTAACATCTGAAACTGCAATTAAATACATTGAAGATGAAGTAAGTAGCATGAAGCAGGATATCTCAAAGTTATTGGAAGAGAAAGTAAAACAGGCAAAAGGCTACGATATTAGAGTGGTTATGGCCTACATAAAGTACTTTCTGGAACATATGGATGAATTACTACTTTCGAACCCAGATCCGCTTCTAAAAGCCTCATATTTTGGCGTTTTGTTCGATAAAGCTCCAACCTATCTGGAAATATTTTCTGGAAACCCTGAATTAGCTCAATTTATCAAGCTAAATGATGCATATCGTCAGTCTCAGGGGAAGCTAGCTGCGGAGCCTGGACTCGAACCAAGATAACATCCTCCAGAGGGATGCGTACTACCATTATACGACTCCGCATTATATTCTTCTTTGCTTGGTGGAGTTGTGCCCTTGAGGTACGACTCCGCAATGAATTACTCCCTAATTCACTTGAATTATATCAAACCGAGTTTAATTCTGCTTGGTAAATGATTAGGGGATTCTTATCGTTATTCCTATTTGATAAAAACTGTGCCTTAATGCCAGTCGATCGGTGACAGACCGTGTTTTACCAGATATCCATTGCATTTGCTAAAATGCTGGTTTCCGAAGAAATTTGCAGCAGAATATGGTGAAGGGTGAGCCGAGGTTAACGCCAAATTTTTATTCCTATCAATTACTTCTCCTTTGCCTTGGGCATATCTTCCCCACAACAAATATACTATGTGCGTACGATGCGTATTGAGTGTTCCAATAACAGCGTCTGTAAATTGTTCCCATCCTAAGCCGCTATGAGAAGCCGGTTTGTTGGCCAAGACGGTAAGCACGCTGTTTAGCATCAGTACTCCCTGACTTGCCCAACGGGAAAGATCGCCCGATGGAAATGGGGTAATGTCTAAGTCATTATGAATCTCTTTATAGATATTTTGCAGCGAAGGGGGAAGAGATATGCCATCGTTAACGGAAAAAGATAATCCATTCGCCTGGGAAACACCGTGATATGGGTCTTGTCCGACAATTACTACCTTAACTTTATCCAAAGGGCAAAGGTCAAAAGCCCGAAAAATATTTCGGGCGGATGGATAAACGGTGGTTGTTCCATACTGGTTTCTAACGCTTTTAGTTAGCGTTTCCCAGTAAGGCTTACCAAACTCAACTTCTAAAACTTTTTTCCAAGTTGGGTCTATTTTTACGTCACTCATCTTCTTATCATAATTATACGCAAAATAAATGATTTTTTGATGACCAGTCTTTTTTAATTCATAAAACATGTGCTCTGTAGTAGGATTGGGCGTTGTCAACACAGACCGAGATTTTCAGTATAATTTATGCTATAATTCTAAAATGGCAGTAAAAGCAAAAACCACAAGAAGAACAACTAAAAAAATAACTCCTGTTTCCGCGCCAAAAGTTCAATCTTTATCTACTAATCCTAAGCGACTTGATTTGTCTTTTGTATTAAAACATAAAAAGATTAGCGGGGGAATTGCAATTGCGGTTGTTGTAATAGTTTTATTGGCAGTTTTGTTTAAAAGTGTTTTTATTGCAGCTGTCGTAAATGGAGAGCCTATCAGTAGACTTTCGGTTGTGACTGCGCTTGAAAAACAGGGTGGTAAAACGGCGCTTGATAGTTTAATAACAAAAACGTTAATTCTTCAGGAAGCAAAAAGGAGAAATATAACGGTAACGCAAAATGATATTGATGCCGAAATAAAAAGTATTACAGCTAATTTGCAATCCCAGGGATCAACGCTTGATCAGGCATTGGCTTCGCAGGGTATGACAAAAGCCGATTTAAATGACGCGGTAAAAGTTCAGGTTGCCGTTACTAAAATGGTAGGAACAGACGTTACCGTAACCGAAAAAGAAATTGATGATTTTGTTACGGCAAATAAAGCGCAAATGGCCCAGGGAACAACCGATGTTCAATTCCGTGGGCAGGCAATAACGCAGCTAAAACAGCAAAAGCTTCAGACGGAAACACAAGCCTTTATAAAGAGTCTTCAGGATAAAGCAAAAGTCCTCCGCTTCGTTTCGTACTAGCTAAACATTTTACGAATCATTAAGAACTACCTATTTTCTGCAATCGTATTGGTAAAAATGGTCGGTTAGTTTGTTAACACAAGCAGTAGCCGCAACATCTTTGGAATAAGGCAACTGCTTATCATTAATAAATATATATAGAGGTTTTGGCAATTTATCCAAAAGACTGAGTTTTTTCGCAACCGTAACGCTTCCAAAAAAATCATTCCACTGATTCTTATTCCAGTATTTATCTTCGCCGCCAAAATCCCAGGCAATCAGTTTTAAATTCGTATATCCTAAAAGCCAGGCGCTGTCTTCTTTGGAAGTTGATAATATATAGCCGTTTTTTGCGTTTCCAAAATCTTTTATTTCTCCTAAAACTTGTGGAGTTATAAGCGGTTGTCCGGTTTTTAAAATAAAAGCGGTAATAAAGAAAATTAAAACAATAAAAAGAATAGGGATAATATCTTTATGGTTTTTATATTTTTCAAAAACATAATTTATTGCGTATCCGGCAAAGAAAATTAAAAATAAATCAAGCGGAATAAAGTAGCGGAGAGAGAAGAAAAAATTAGTTATAACCATTAGGAAAAGAGCGATCAGCGTAATTAAAAATGGTTTTGTGTTTTGTTCTCTTTTGAGAAGCCACGCGCCAAAAAAGGCAAAAGGCAAATAAAAAATTGTCATCAAAAAAGAAATTGGCAAACTGTAAAAAGTACCGCCTGCGTCGGCTAAATTTCCGGTTGTTATTAATTTGTAGGGAGCAGCCGATTGCAAAACAGGAATAAGTAAAGGTAGAATTGTCTGGTTAAAAGTTGGCAGGTAATAGATAGAAAAAATAGCCATTACGCTAATAAAAACTTTTAAATAAAACCGAAAGTTTTTGTAGTCAAGAAGAGTAAGGACAATTATTGCAACAAAATAAATTAGAAAAGTCGGGAGATGAAAATAAGAAAGCAAAACGGCAAAGGCAATTGACGGGAGAAGCTTCTTCTTGCTTAAAAAATAAAGAGCGGGCAGAAAAATGGCAAGGGCAAAAGTATTTTTAACGTAAAAAAACCAAAAAGTTCTAAATTGAATAAGGGAAACCGTAAAAAGAAAAGTATTTAATAAAGCTATTTTTTTGTTAAATATTTTTTTTGAAACAAAGTAAACGCTAAAAAATAAAGCAATTTGGGAAAGAATAGAAACAGGAATTAAAAGAGATTCAGAGCTGAATAGTTTTGCAAAAGGAAAAACAACTACAAAAAGTCCGGGGGAAAATCCGGACAACTGCCAGACCGGCAATTTAGGGAAAATGTTAAAAAGATAAAGGTATATTCCGCCGTCGTAGCCTAGGGGTACGTTATTATTTAAGTAGGGCAAAAGCCTAAGAACTAAAAAAAGAGCAAATATTCCCCAGATTGAATAAAAGATTTTTTTCATTAATTTCCTAAAATTAGAATAATTCCTGTTTGGCTGGCGTTTATAGGGGGAAGCATATTAACTATTTTATATTTATTCTTGCCGGTTAAAAGAAAAGTAATGTAAGAAGCGACTGCTGCATTTTCATCGTTGAACTGAAGAAGAGCGTTTTTGTAGTTTTGATTATCCGCGCTGCCTACGCTAACGGAGCCAAATTCATATTGTTTCAGAAAATTAGCCATTGCAGATGCAGTTCCGGGTTTCCCCGTTCCGTTTAATATCAAAATGGGAGTTTTTAAAAGAACGGTTTTGCCAGGTGATTTAACAATAGGATTTTCGATGGGAGTTGAAATTACTTCTGCAACTTTTACTGGAGGTTGTTGAAGTTTTTTCTGAGAGAAAGCAAAAAAAGACACGGGGATAATAATGATTAAAAACAAAAAAACGGAGGAAATTCCAAAAGGGGATAACAAAAATTTTCTGTAATTTATTTTTTTCTCTATTTGATTTTCCGTTACTAAATTTAAATTCTTTGCCGGGAAAATAATAATTAAGGATATTAAGGCAACCAATAAAGAGCTAATTAAGGAAATCAGAAATCCCATCCGGCCTAAATCCGCCGTTTTGTAAAGTAGGATTACAAAGCTTAAAATTACCAGTCCGGCAATAAGCGTAAAATCCCATCTTGTCGGTTTTTTTTCATCTTCATTCTCGTTTTTGTTAGCAAATGCGGCTAAAAAGCCGAAAAGCAAAACCGGAATCAGGAAATAATTAATGTCGAAAATGTTACTGACAAAACCGGGGAAAACATTTTCCAGCAAAAATAAAATCAGATATAAAACTAAGGCAAAGGGAAACAAGAAAGCGGAAAATTCAAAGAGAGGATTAAGTATTTTCTTCACGATAATATTCTAACAGAATATTTTGTTTAAGAGAAGAAAATAAGCCTAGTTGCTAGTGAGCCGATGGCGAGACGGTTGGTGTCGGCGTTGGAGTAGGAATTGCTCCCAAGATTACAATAATATTATTTTTATCAGCGGTAATGATCCTATTAACTATTCCATAATCAGGACTTATTATCGTTTCGATTTCCGTAACCGTTGACTCAAGCTCTGTTTTTTCATCCTTATTTACAGAAATGGTAGCTTCTTTAGAAGCGAGTGAAACATTTTCTGCTTGTACGTTTTTAAAACCTGCTTTTTTAAAGAGATCCGAATATTTCGTGGCTATTCCTATTGCTCCTCCTCCGTTTTGGATGGTAACTATTACGGTATCTTTTAAAGTAAGAATTGGAGTAGGAATAGGAATTGGAGTAGGCGTGGGACTATTCGTCGCTTTGGGCGTTTTACTGATCACTGGCTGCTGATTACTGATTACTGATTTGAACGGCCAGAGGTTTTTGAAGAAGTTAATGATCTTAGTCAAGAATCCTTCACTTTCTTTTGTTACCGTGGCGATGGGAGCAAGAGTATTGCTTATTATTTCTTGTTCACCTGCCCCGCCGTTAGATGGGTTATTGAACCAGCCGGGTTTGTTTACTGTAACTTCCAAGCTGCCGATGGCAATTTCTCCTTGACTTTGGGAAAGTCCGGGAGATTCTAGGGAAAAATATAGCTTGTTACCATCTACATTTATATCTTTCGGATCAAAATATACTTGCGCAACATTCCAATCCCCATCCTTTTGCACCTTTTGATATCTGGCGATTACATAGTCAATACTGCCAGTATCCGTTAAGCCGGTTAAATCAATTGAATTAAGCGGTTCGGTATTAAAAAAGGAATTTTTGTCGAAAGTAAAATATCCGTCGCCTTTTATGCCAAGATCATTTTTGGGAATATCTATCTCGCTTAATGTCTGATTAAGATTAGCGCTTTTGCTTGCTTGTTTTTGATTTTGAGTTGCGTTGATCAAATCTATATTGTAAACTTCTCCTTTTTTTGCTATTTCAAAATCCTTATTGCCGTTTATTTTTAGCGTTTGTAAACCTGCAAGATGCGCAGTGGATACGGACACTTGTGAGGCGTTTGTAAATAAACTGGTTGGTTTGCTGTCAACGATAAAAATCGGAGAGTTGAAGACAACATTTTTTTGATTAATTTCGATTGAGCTTATTCTGACGTCGCTTCCTATTGATTTGTCTGAAAGTAATAACCGATAAATTCCAGGTTCAATATCTTTTAACTCTAATTTTGCATCCTGGGGCTGTAGCATTAAATTGGTTGCGTCTACGATGCCATCATCCGGAATTACTTTTGTAGCCAATAACGTATCTTCTTTATATACTTCAACTGACAAAACATCAGGGCCTTTATACATATTCTGATCTTGTTTCTTAACGTCGATTTCCAACGGGCTTTGGTCTACTCTTATTAATAATTCATGAGTTCCCCTTAGTAATTTATTGCTTGAAAACTCGCCAACTATTGCGCTAGCCGGTTGATAAGAATAAATTTCAAGCGGATCAAAAAAGTAAGTAGCAGTTAATTTATCGGTTGGCGGATTTTTGGTGAAATCTGCAAATGAATTAAATTCTTTTCCCTTTTGCCAGAATAATATGCCATTATTTATTTGTTCTCCGCTTAGATCTTCCAGAAGTTTGTTATAGAGGGGTTGATATATATATTTTCCTTTTAATTCTCCTTTAACACCGATTTTAAGTTCCTTAGGATCTCCTTTAAATTTTAAATTTACCCAAATGCCTTGAATGTTATTTGATAAGAGTTTTAGATTAAAAGTGACAATATTTTGTCTGATTGTTTGTTCGGGAATAATCAATGTGCTTGTGGCATTGTTGTTTATATTTTCAGACGATTGGGCACCCTTGATAACAGATATTTTATCTTTATTGCTCGAAGTGAATTGGTAAACGACTTGCGCTCCGAAAGGAGCAATGTAAAAGTATGCGAACAATCCCAAAACGATTAAAATTATTAAGCCTATTCCAATAAGCGCAAAAAAGTTTTTATTTAATTTCATTTTCATTGTCTTTCATTGAGGCAGTTTCGGGATATCAAAGCCGTCTTGCATAGCAAAACCTTAAGTTTAATAAGTATAATTCTTGCTATCGAGAAAAACAACTTATTTTTTGCCAGAAATCAACTCGATTCTGTACAGATCGTCTACGATTCGTATATCTTTTAAATTACTTCGTAAAACAAGCCTCATCTTTATGGAGTTGAGTATCGATGATTGTTGAGCGTAGACGAATTCATGCTTACGAAGAAGATTGGTAATTAAGTAATTTAATTTGGTTGGTTGAAAAAAAGTATCAACTTCTCCGTAGCTTTGCCACCAAGTTATTGGTTTTGCTATTTGAAAAAGATATTTGTCTGACATCGGAGCTAAAATATATGAATTATGTTTAATATATTTTTCATAATTGTTATTAATTTTTTCATACTGTATTAAAAATTCTCTTCTGTATGATAATTCTTTTAACGTAGTTGGAAGCGACAATAGGCAACAAAAAAGGATTAATACTATTATGATCTTTTTTTGTTTAATAAGAAAATAAGAAAAACTGGTTGATAAAATAAAGTACAGTGGAAGCCAATATCTGACAATTGCCTTTGCGCTGCTAATTTCAAAAGACCCACTTAAATAAGTATCAGACGTGCCATTATAAAGGATAAACCAAATAACTAGAGGAATAAAATAGATCAATTTTCTAAAACGTTTTATCAGCATGATTAACCCAAAATAAGCTACAGCGAAATATATCGGAGAGAGTTGGAAAAGCGACGTTACGATATTACTGAGAAGGGTTTGGATGTTAAGAATTCTTGAAGGGAAAAGGTAGGTGATAATTGATTGATATATGGATGAGCTTCGTTCCTGGTAAAAATAAACTTTTGTGAAAACAGAGTAACCTATCGTTAAAGGATTACCGTATAATTGTTTGTCAAAGATGAATAAGGGCGCTAGGAAAACAAGAGTAACAATTGCTAGCGATAATAAATAGGCCGGAATTTTGAGTTTAATTATTTTAAATTCTGAAAAAAATTGAAAGCCATAAATATATACATAAAATAAAGCCCAATAGTAGACGAACCATAGACTTAGTCCGGCAAAAAAAACAGAAATTAATAAATAAAAGTCGTTATTGGGCTTATGTCGATACTTTATCAAAAATAATAGCGCGAGTGAAAAAAGCGCTAAAGCCGGAGTTGCATTGAAATAAGGAAAGTTTAAATAATAAATAATAGTACCATTTAACAGAATTGAAATTGATGCAAGAAGAAGATTATATTTATTCCTTTTGGTAAGAATATTTAAAATATTTAATTGTGAGTAGATTATGGCTAGCAGGAAAATGACGTTTATGTACCTGATATTATCTCCAACAAATTTATAGATTGCGCCATAGATAACAGGTAATCCAAGAAAATTAAATGGAACAATTTTATTACCTATTGTCAAAAGGCTTCTCGAATGTAGATTATTTCCTATATCTAATTTTGCATTTTTCTCTGTGTAATATAAATTCCCGGTTTTAGCGAACCAAGTCATGGATTGATAACCACTGGCTTCATCTGGGGATGTGAAGACATTGCCTATTCCGAAAGTGAGCATACTTATCGCTAAGGCTCCCAACACTAAAACCATTGCGAAGGCAGCAAGATTTTTCATACATATTTATTTTATCCTACGTATCTTTATAATGTAATAACCATTATTTCCTCTAAGGCTCTGTAATTCTTTATCTAGTAAAAAAAGAATTAACTTCTTTGTTAGGTTCGGGTTTAATCTCCATAGAAGAGATAGCATTAAATATAATTGAAGGAAATATTTGGTGTTAAGATCGGAAATATCATATCTTATTTCTTTAAATTTACTTAAATATTTTGTGAGATTATTTCTACTAAGTCCCGGATATTTAAAATGTTGCCATTTTTTACTAGCAAATTCCGTGAGGAATTGAGGAAAAATTCTTATTTTGTTTGAGGGACATGTTATAACTATTTCTCCCCCCGGCTTTGTAACTCTTATTAATTCCGACAAAAATTTTATTTCTGTATTTTCTGGAACATGTTCAATAACATCAAATGCAAAAACCCTATCAAATTTATTTTTTGGAAAAGGTATATCTAAAGCTGAAGCTTTAATGTATTTGATGTTTTTATATTTTTTAACAATGTCGATATCTAATCCGTATTTCTGTTTTGCTTTCTGTGTTGATAGCCAATATCCGTCAAAACAACCAACATCCAGAACAACATCACTGGAATTAGATTTGATATTGATTTTATTTAATAATTCTTTCCTAAAATATGTTCCTAGTCTCATTTTAAATAAATGTTATTATATTTTTTGCTGATAATACTCCAATCAAAGTTATCTTTTACAAATATTCTTGCATTTTTTGAGAAATTTAATCTAAGCTTATTGTCTTCAAGAAGCTTAGTAACACTAACTGCAATTTGCAAATGGTTTTTTTGTTTTAATATAATCCCACTTTCTCCATGTTTTATTATTTCAGCTATTCCTCCCGCATTGGTTCCGATCGGCACGCAACCCGAAGCTGAAGCTTCCAAAAATGTTACGGGTAATCCTTCTGTGTCGCCGTTTTTTATTTTTATCGATGGGCCTATGAAAATATCAGCCGTTGCATAGTATTTAGGGAGTTCGGAATTAGGCAGGGGACCGATAAAAATAATATTTTTGTTTAAGTTCAGTCTATTTGCTAGTTCTTTTAATTTATTTTCTAATGTTCCTGACCCGACAATCAGCAGTTTTACTTTTAGGTCTTTCTTTATTATTAAGGGCATAGCTTTGATTAGATATTCAACGCCTTTTTTTTCTGCCAGTCTTCCCACAAAAAGCAATATCGGGCCGTTGGGATTATATTTATTTTTTAGCGATTTACTGTATTTGTTTGGGTTAAATAATTTTGAATCCACGCCCATTGGAATAACTTTTATTTTAGATTCCAATTTATGATTAAGATTAATAACATTATTTTTAATAGCAAAGCTTACTACGGTAATAGTTTTAGCGTTATTTAAAATCGACAACTTTATACTATTCAACAATTTTCCTTGCAGAGCAAATATGTCACCACCATGAGAAGTGACTACATATGGTATATTAAAAAGCTTTTTCATAAACAATGCTATTAAACCTTGCGGAATAATCCAATGGGCATGAATAATATCGGGGTGATCTTTAAGAATTATCCTAATAGCTCCGATTGTTTCTCCGATAAAAAAGAAGGGAACGAGAAAATAATTAAGTCTATTTTGTTTAAGAGTTGGAAGTATGCCTCCGCTTCCTGCCAATTTTTCTAAAGGTGAGATAAAATAACGAAAACGATAAACTTTAAGCCCGTTCATTGACTCAAGTGTTTTAGACCGCGCATAATGGGGAGCAAGAACTGTAATTTCAAAGCTTTTAACTAAGCGCCTGGATAAATCAAAAACAAAAGAAGGATTTGTATCATTTTTCCATCTTGGAAAAGTAGAAGTCAAAACTAAAATTTTCTTTTTGGACATTATAAAAATTACTTGTAGCTTTTGTTTTGATTAAGTACAGTTTTTGATATGGGATCCCTTAGAGTTTTTTCTAAAATTTCGCAGTTTGAGATTATACAGTGTCCGCCGATTTTACCCGGATAGTTTTTAAGCACCGGCCTTACGACATGAGCCATTTTTAGTTTTGTATAACCCTCATTATATGTTTTATTCCATTTTTCGTAAACTTGCTCAAATGGTATTTTATTTTTCCGGCATATTTTATACATTTCTTTTTGAAATATAATGTTCCATCCGTAATAAGTGGTATCCATAAGTTTTGCAATTTCTGTTGCTTTAGAATCTTTAAAAATTTCCGTTTTTAATCCTAATTTTTTGTAATATGCTTGAGTTTTTTTACCTGCTGCTTTGGAAGTAGGACCGATATATTTAACAAAAGTCATTATGCCCTTGTAAAGATTTGGGTGTATGCCACGGATAGGCGAATGGCAAATAAGAGTTCTCGTCAGCTTATAAATTTTGTCCGTAGTTCCCGGAGCAACGGTTGATTCAATAATGGTTAGCGCAGGCTTATACTCCTTAATGGCAATAACAACGATTTTTATAAATTCATCCGTGTAAGGAATGCATATGTGAAGCACCTCAATTTTTTGCCCTTTTATAAAATCGTTTTTTCTGTCTCTGGTAAAGACTTTGTATTTTTTTTCAACTATTTTTTTAATAGCCAAACCTACTTCTCCGGTTCCAATTATGCCGATCTTCATATTTGTCGTTTCCATTGGGATTTTTTAATCTGATAAAGAATTTCTTCTTGTGTATCCTTGACTCTTCCTATCATGTCGGCGACCAGTCCTAACAGTATCAAAATTAATCCCGTAACATTTAAAAAAGCCCCAATCATTCCGTAGGTCCTAAAGGGGGTTGTTCTAAAAGTTTTAAGATAATCAATTATGAATATGGAATCAAATACTAAACCGATAATAAAAATATAAAAACCGGGTATGGCAAAAAAATTAAGCGGCCGATGATCTCTGACTGAACGAAAAATAATTTTCAGAGCAGAATAACCGTAATTAGCCAAATTGCCTGAAATTTTTGATTTTCCCTGTTCCCGTTTCGGTTTTACCTTAACAGGAACCTCTTTTATGATCATTCCTTTGTGAACCAAGTCGAGAAAAACTTCGTGGGTATAAGTAAAATGGCCAAAAATCATCAGGCGAAGTAAAGATTCTTTGTCATAAGCTCTGAATCCGCAGGAAACATCCGTAAATGTTTTTTTAGTTAAAAAATTAATCAGTTTCGTAAACAGTTTATTGCCCAAATTTTTAATGCCTCTGTTTTTAAGGTTATAGTCTAAATATTTTTTGTATCTGGTAGCGGTGACAAAATTAGCCTCACCCTGAAGAATTGGCTCTATCAGGTTTGGTATGTCCAAAGGGTTAAACTGCATGTCTCCGTCAAGGGTTACGACTATGCTTGCTCCTCTTTCCAAAGCTACATTAACTCCGGTTCTAAAAGCTGCACCTAATCCCAAATTAATTTTATGTGAAATTACGATTGCCTTATTTCTCTTGGCTACTTGGGCTGTTTTGTCCGTGGAGCCATCGTCGATGACCACTTTTTCGATTCTTCGTATTCCTTTTATCTTTTTTGGGATCGAATTTAAAACCTGAGGCAGAGTTTTTTCTTCGTTAAAGCAGGGGATAATTACAACTAATTTCATATATCTAGTGTTTCTATGGCAGATTTTACTTAGATGTGTGACTTGACAGAGCTAGTTTTTTGCTCTACGCTTTATATAGGTTATATTTTTACATATCAAACCGTAAAATACAATATGTTAAAGGGTCTAGTGAAAATTTTACTACTAGGGATAGCTTTAATTGCGGTGACATTAATCCCCGGCAACGCTAAACTGGTATTTGGTTATGGCAGCAGTTCCAATTCAAATTCCGGTTCTTTAAATAGCACAACAGGTGCTCCTACTTGCGATAAACAGCAGCCCGATAAGGTAACTCTATATGAACCAAACCATCCGCTTTTGCCTAAGGCCGCTAATCCAAAAGACGTAAGGCTTAACTGGCTAAAAGCCAACCGGTCAACCAAATATACTCTCGCGTTTGGTCTTTCTTCGGGAAATTATATTTATGGCCTTCCCGATATTGGCAATACGGATAATTTCACAGTCAGCTATTTAGCTCCGGGTACAACATATTACTTTGTGGTAAGAGGTGTTAACGATTGCATGCCCGGTCCGTGGTCAATGGAATGGGCGGTAAAAGCAGGTGGGGAAACAGGTACTTTTACAAGTCTTGATACTAATGCGCCTTCGGTTATAATACCTCCCAATATACCGGTGGCTTCTCCGGCCGCAGAGATTGTAGCCCCGTCGGTTACAACTGTTCAGCAGCCGACACAAGCACCTGTTCAGCCAACCGTTCAACCGACTGCTCAATCGCAGCAGCCGACACAAGCACCTGTTCAGCCGACTGTTCAGCAACAGCAAACCGGAGCGTACACACCTCCGCAGCCGACGCCAACACCTCAGCCCGGCTTCTTCCAGAGGCTTTGGAATGGATTCTTAGGCCTCTTCGGTAAAAAATAAAAGTCCGGTATTTCCTAAGGCTTCCGTTAACTTTTAAATTTTAGAAATTGGATTCGATCTTTGCTATAATTACGTCATACTTAACAGGATGACAAAATATTTACCTTTAATTTATGTCCTCTTATTTACGCTTTTTTGGTCTTTGCAGATTTTTGTCTCCAAATTGGGTTTCTTAGCGGGACTGCGGCTTCTTCCATTTCTTTTTCAGTCGTCTCTTTTGGTTTTTCTTCTTTTGGGCGGATACATATGCTTAACAAAGTTCAAACAGTTAAGAAAAGTTCCTAAAAGAGTTAGTATAAGGCTTTTTTGGGCAAGCGCTCTGCACGCGGGTCTAGGAGGACTGCTGAGTACAGTCGCTATTTTGTACACAACCGCTATTAACGTTGCGTTTTTATTCCAATTTACAACCGTTACAACCGCTGTGTTGGCCTGGCTTATTTTAAAAGAGAAAATGACAAAAGGTAAGATTCTTACGATCGTTTTGGTGATGATTGGTATTTTTTTGTTTATCACAAGCGGAAAATTAATCACTCCGCACATTGGAGATCTCTTTGCTCTTGGAGCGTGCATTGCCTGGTCTTTGGGAAATGTACTAATAAGAGGAGTTCTTAAAGAAAATCCCGTGGATGCAGATGTTTCAACTTTTTTTAGAGGAGTCGGCAATCTTTCCGTCGCAGTTATACTGATCGTACTAGTTCCTTTTTATCCGTTAGTGTTTAAGTCGATTGCTCAAACAAATCTGTTTAGTCTAAATCTATTTCCTTATATTTTCCTAAACGCTCTTTTCGTCAGCCTGTTATGCATTTTTCTAAACAGGGCCTTAAAAGTTGCCAGCGCATCGTATATGACGATTATGTCATCACTTTCTCCGATTATTGTTGCCGTTTTGGCCTTCGCGTTTTTACATGAAACGCTAAATACGGTTCAATTATTCGGAGCCGGTTTTATTGTGTTCGGAGGAATAATTACGCAATATTTAAAAATAGATAAACACTAATATCAAAATGGTATAATTGCGGTATGACAGAATCGGTTATTGCATTAATTTTTGATTTTGACGAGACTTTGGGTCCCGATACTATTTCTTTTTTTCTTGAAGAACAAGGCGTTGATATTATAAAATTCTGGCAGGAAGTTAACGAAATGGTTAGGGATGCCTGGGACCCGCCGCTGGCTTACATGTCGAAGATGCTTAAGCTTTCAAGAGAAAATAAGCTCGATATTTCTCAAAAAGCATTAGCAGATGCGGGCAAAAATCTTTCTCTATTTTCGGGGCTGCCGGAGGCTTTTTCGGAGCTTAAAGATTTTGCTAAAACAAACCAGGAATTAAAAGATGTAAGAATTTCACTTGAATTTTACATTATCAGCGGCGGATTGGAAGAAATGATCAGGTCAACAAAACTGGCTCAATCTGTCGATGGAATTTTTGGCAGTAATTTTGCCTACGATCAAGATAGTCAGCCAATTGGCATAAAATCGACAATTACTTTTACGGAAAAAACCAGATATGTCCACGGCATTAGAAAAGGAATCAGCGTTTCGGATTTAAGAAATAATCCCTACCGGATTAATGACTCAATCCCATTTGACATGCAAAGAATTCCTTTTTCGCAAATGATTTATTTAGGAGACGGGCCAAGCGATATTCCTTGTCTTTCGGCAATTACTAATAACGGTGGAACAGGCATTGGGGTTTCCGCGCCGTTTGGAACATTTAAGAAAGGCTATGAACTGGCCAGGGGAAAAAGAATTACAGTCGGACCATATACGGCAAATTACAAGAGCGGATCGGACATGCGGAAGGTTTTGGAAGAAACGATTTTAAGAATCGGATTAGAAATTGATGCCAAAAGAAAGAAAAACATCATTAAAAGCCCCAGTGTTTAAATTCTTGTAAATTATAGATAATCAATTGATTTCGTTGTATACTTTTACTAAGGATGGGAAATATTGTTTCAACTGTTATAAGTTTTTTTAGAGCCTTGGTTATCGATATTTTGTGGGCAGCAGTAATTATATTAGTAGTAACAGCAATAATAATAGTCGCAAAAATTGTTATCTCAAAAATTTTATTTAAAAAAGAGCTTGAAAAAAATCTAACGGGCAAAAATCTTGTTTACCTCTTTATAAAAATACCTCCGGACAATGAACACAAGGAAGATGCAATGGCTTCCTTTTTACAGGCGCTGCACCGGATTTTACCCAACGGTACTCCTTTGAGTCTTGAAATTGCCTCGACTAATCAATTTATTAAATTTTACATAGTGGTTCCAAAATTCCAAAAAAATCTTTTTGAATCACAACTTTATGCTCAATATCCGGATGCCGAGGTAGAAGAAGTAAAGGACTACTTGCCTAATTTGGAAAATGCTGCCGTTAGGCAAATGAAATTTAAACACTTAAGCATTTATCCGTTAAAGACTTATCATAATCTTGAAGAGGGGCTTTTGAAAACGCTTTCGGCAATTCTTTCTAAAACAGAAAGCGAAGAAGAGGTTTATTTTCAAATTGCCTTAACCCGGATTGGTTCGAGATGGTGGCAAAGAGGACTTCACTCAGCTCAGTATTATCTGCTTGGCAGCAAATCCGTTGATGCAGCGGATAGTCCTACCGCATATAAGTGGTCGCAGGAATTGTATAAAGGGAAGTTAAGAATTGCCTATATTGCAAAAGACAGACCGACAGCGGAAAGAAATTTAAAGTCTTTAATGGGAGTTTTTAAAGCGGTAAAGGGACACAATGAGCTTAAGGGCAAGAGGCCGTGGTTTGTTCCGACTTTTTTACAGTCTTTTAAAGCCAGGCTTTATGAAGCGGGGGATCTTTGGACACCGGCGGAGCTGGCAACAATTTACCATTTTCCTTATGCCGGATCGATTGTTTCAAATGTGGTTAAAAGCACCTCAAAACACGCGCCGGCTCCCGACACGCTGCCGTTTAAAGGATTGGTAAATGAAAATGAAGTTTCATTTTTCGCAGAAACAAATTACCGGAACGAAAAAAAGATTTTCGGCATAAAAAGAATTGACAGGAGAAGACATTTGTATGTTGTTGGAAAAACCGGCAGTGGAAAAAGCCGGCTTTTGGAAATGCTTTTAATTTCCGATATTCAATCGGGGCAGGGTTGTTGTTTAATTGATCCCCATGGAGATTTAGCCGATGAGCTTTTGAAGTTTGTTCCCAAAAGCCGCATTGATGATGTGATTTATGTAAATCCAACCGACCGCGATTTTCCGATTGGATTTAATCCTTTGGAGCCGGTTGAAAGCTATGAGGAGCGTCAGCACTTATCGAGATTTTTGATCGCAATCTTTAAAAAACTTTTTGCCGAAAACTGGAATTCAAGAATGGAACATCTTATCCGCTACATTACGTTAGCGCTTTTGGAAACGCCCGATTCAAATGTTTTGGGAATTCCCAGAATGCTTTCGGATATTAATTTTAGGCAAAGGGTCATAAAGCAACTGCAGGATCCGGTCGTAAAAAGTTTTTGGACTAACGAATTTTCGACTTCCAACGAGCAGTTTATGGATGTTGCGGCAGTTCCGATTATGAATAAAGTCGGTCAATTTATTTCCAATCCGATTATCAGAAATATGGTTGGGCAGCGCAAGAATATGCTTGATTTCGATAAGTTTATGAACGAAGGGAAAATTGTAATCGTTAATCTTTCCAAAGGGAAATTGGGAGAAGATAACGCCGCGCTTTTGGGATCAATGATTATTACCAAGGTTCAGCAGGCGGCTCTGGCGCGTGCCGGAATAGACGAAGAGCAAAGACGGGATTTTTATTTCTATGTTGATGAATTCCAGAATTTTGCCACCGATGCGTTTTCCAGCATCCTTTCCGAAGCCA
>Ga0182027_10006595_pt1 | contig 17322 bp, 14 predicted proteins | sample 712E1DmetaG_FD_121300 | JGI IMG/M metagenome (GOLD analysis project Ga0182027, IMG submission 121300) | Permafrost microbial communities from Stordalen Mire, Sweden - 712E1D metaG (Illumina Assembly) | ecosystem: Environmental > Terrestrial > Soil > Wetlands > Permafrost | place: Sweden... | reverse complement strand
TTTGCGCATTCCATAATAGCAGTAATCTGTGGAACACCAACACCCGCCACAATACGCGTTGTACAAATAGAACCCGGTCCAATACCAACTTTCACCGCATTGACCCCTGCTTTGATGAGATCTTTTGTTCCTTCTGCCGTACCGACATTGCCGGCAATTAATTCTATATCAAACTTTGCGCGGACCCGCTTCACCATCTCGATGACACCCTGGGAATGTCCATGCGCCGTATCCATGACAACAACGTCGACACCTGCAGCAACAAGCGCACTCACACGGTCGAGCGTGTCAGCTGTAATGCCTGCTGCGGCGCCTACGCGCAACCGTCCATGCTTATCTTTACAGGCGTTTGGATGGCGCTTCTTTTTTTGAATGTCTTTGAATGTGATCAATCCCCGCAGTTGACCCATCTTGTCAACAACCGGCAATTTTTCAATGCGATGTTCTTGAAGAATCACCTCCGCTTCTTCAAGTGTTGTGCCGACAGGCGCGGTTATAAGATTTCCTTTGGTCATCACCTGCGAGATGATGAGATCGAGATTCGGTTGAAAACGTAAATCGCGATTTGTGAGAATACCGACAAGGTTTTCTTGATCAACAATGGGGATACCGGAAATGCTGTATTTGCGCATCACATCTAATGCATCGCCGACAGTTTGATGAGGCGATAACGTAATAGGCTTTTGAATCATACCGCTTTCTGAACGTTTCACCCGGTCTACTTCCTCAGCCTGCCGTTCGATAGTCATGTTCTTGTGCAGAATACCGATACCGCCCTCGCGTGCAATTGCAATTGCCATTTCGGCTTCTGTCACCGTGTCCATTGCCGCTGTTACTAACGGAATGTTGAGGTCAATATGCTGTGTCAGTTTTGTACGGAGATCAGTTTCGCGCGGTAAGACCGATGATTTTGCTGGCAACAAGAGAACATCATCATAGGTTATCGCTTCACCAAGTATTATTTTATTAGGCATAGTATACAACCAGGAGGTGATACATAAAAGACAGAAATTTCCTGAAAAAATTAGTCAATAATCGATGCAAAAGCAAGAATGAGCTTCGCGGATGAAAATAAAAGAGCCAGTTTCTCGATCGACACCACCACGTGCGGCCGATTACTGGCTCATTAGAAGGAGGTTCGGATTAGTTATCACCTTACCTTGTTGATACTACGATCATGAGGATAAAAAGGTTGCACGTAAATAAAATTAAAATGCAAAAATGAGTACTATTCTGGAGTATCTAAACGCGGTACTTGAATTTTATATCGCTTTATCTTTAGGTAGAGTGTCTTTGGAGTCATGCCCAATGTCGCCGCAGTCTTCACACGATTCCATTTGTGATGCTTCAAGATGCGTTCGATGTATAGTTTTTCAACGTCTTCCATCTTGATGAGTTTGTCGGCGGTGGGTACTTGAGACGAATCGGCTGTTGCAGAGGGTGCAGAACTCAGCGCAACATTCATCCACAAATCCTTCGGCTCTACAATGTCGCTGTGGCTGAGAGCGACAGCACCTTCAATCACATGCTCAAGTTCACGCACATTTCCCGGCCAATCATAACTTACAAGCACTTGCAATGCTTCCGGGCTGAGATACTTCGTTTTTGTTTTTCGTGAAAGGAAGCTTTCAACGAGAAGTGGAATATCTTCTTTTCGTTCTTTCAAATTTGGGAGGCGAAGACTGACAACATTTAATCTGTATAACAAATCTTCACGGAAGCGGTTTGCTTTTACTTCTTCCTGCAAATTTTTATTCGTTGCAGACACGACACGAACATCAACCATTCGTGTACTCGTACCGCCGACTCTTCGGAACTCACCTGTTTCTAAAAAGCGAAGAAGCTTTGGCTGCGTCGTGATACTGATATCGCCGACTTCATCCAGAAATAACGTACCGCCGTCAGCAACTTCCACAAGACCTTGTTTTGTTTTGACGGCACTCGTGAATGATCCTTTTTCGTGTCCGAACAATTCACTCTCTAACAATTGATCCGGCATTGCAGCGCAGTTGACAGCAATGAACGGTTGGTCTTTGCGTGTACTGTGCTGATGAACAAGCCGGGCAAAGAGTTCTTTGCCAGTGCCGCTTGCACCTTGAATCAAGACAAACGCTTCGCTCGATGCTAATTTAATCGCTTTGTTGACGATATCTTTAAATATCTGACATTCACCAATCAGTTCACTCGGTCGTCCAAGCTGATTCACTTCCTTGTCGATCAGCAGCTGCTTGTGTTCAAGTGCGCGACGGACTGTGGCTAAAAGTTCAGCTGATTCGTACGGTTTGCTAATGAAATCATACGCTCCTAATTTTGTTGTTTCGATTGCCGTTTTGACATCAACAACGTTGGTGAGTATTATGACTTGAGTGGTCGGGGTATGGTCTTTAATATATCTGAGAACTTCTACGCCGCCGATGCGGGGCATCTTGACATCAAGCAACACGACATCATAGACTTTAGATTGGATGAGGTTGATCGCATCTGAACCGCTTAATGCAGTATCAACTTCAAATTCCGGTAAATCTTCAAGTTCGGTTTTAACGAGATAGGTTATGGATTCTTCGTCGTCGACGACAAGAACCCGATGTTTTTTGGACATATCGGCAGGTCTCCCTTGCCGTAGCTATGCGCTTGTAAGAACTCTTTCGACTGTGGTGAGCAGATCGACGAGGTCATATGGCTTACTTACGAAATCTTCCGCACCGAGCTTTTTTGACTCGATAGCATTTTTAAGATCGGCAAAACCTGTCAACATTACTACTTTGGTCTTGGGCCAGCGATCTTTAACAAACTTGAGTACTTCAAATCCATCTACATTGGGCATTTTTATATCTAATAAAATAAGATCAAATTCATTAGTCATTAAAATATTAATCGCTGTTTGTCCGTCAACAGCACTGGACACTTGATACCCTTCACCTTCTAATTCAGCACTAAGCACAATACGAAGCGCTTCCTCATCATCAACAACCAAAATTTTATTTTTTGCTGGCATAGGACATCTCCTCACACAATGTCTATTGTCGTCTTGGAAATCGGACATTTAAAAATTTAACAAAACGTATGATGTGATTATATGAAGAATACATTTGAAAAGCAACCAATTCTATAAGAAAGCGCTTACCATCCACAAACATCAGGGAACAATTCTATCGTTGAATGTTATATTAACTTGTGGTACTATGAATCTATGGAAACACTCGATAATGAGAAATCAAAGTCCGTGCACGTCCTTCTTGTGGATGATGATGTCACATTTGCAAAATTGGTTCAGGTCATTCTCAAACGTTTTCAAAAACGCACATTTGTCACAATTTGGAAGGATTCTGTTGAAGGTGCGCTTGGTGAAATCGCTCAGAACCAAGAAATAGATGTGATTCTCATGGACTACTACTTCCCAACATCGAACGGTTTGGAGTTTTGTCTGCAATTGGATCAGATGGGACGTTTTATCCCGATCATCTTTTTGACCGGCTTTCGCGATTTCAAGCTTGCAGTGGAAGCGATGAAACTTGGCGTCGAAGATTTTCTGCTCAAAGAGGATTTAAACGAAGTATACTTGCCGCGGACAATCCTTAGTATTCTTGACCGTGTCCGCCTGCGGAAGCACAAACAAGCGATCGAAAAAAGATTGGCGATGGCTGAAAGTCGCGCCCAGGCCATCCGTGAGTTAGTCGTTACAGTGTGTCATGAATTCAACAATCCGCTTGCAGCAGTCAAAATTAGTTTCGATCTCCTGCAACGCCAAACTTTAGAAACCTCACAGCCCGAGGTAATGAAATCATTTGAAAACCACTTTAACACAATTGATTCCGAGATCAAACGGTTACGTGATTTAAATTTTGAAAAAATAGATTTCCACGGTAATCATTCTGATTCTGTTTGACGGACTGTGCATCTTGCATCTCTATCATTTTTTTGTTATTATTTTATAGGCTTATGGAGTTCAATGAATTATTACAAATGGCTGTAATGCGAATCAACATGCCGGTAAAAAAGAAATTATTAATCGACAAAATTAGAATTCAAAAAACTTAGAGAATTTTGCAAAGTGTCCCGCCCAACCAGCGGGACACTTTTTTTATATGAGCCTTCGTGTCACAAATATTGTTCAGATATTTGAAGAATGGGCGCCGCAGTGGATTGCGTGGGAAAAAGATAATATCGGTTTACAAGTTGGCGACACGAACAATACAGTCACAAGAATTTTAGTAACACTTGATGTCACCAAACAAATCGTTAACGAGGCAATCGCGCGAAAGGCGGAACTCATTGTCTCGCATCATCCATTGCTTTTCCGGCCGCCATCTGCAATTACCGCGAGCGATCCTATCGGTACATTGGTCTTGCGACTTGCTGAACAGAAGATCGCCCTATTTTCAGCACACACGAATTTAGATTATGCACAAGGCGGTGTGAACTTTGCTCTTGCCGAAAAACTCGGATTAAAAGACATTCGATTTCTCACACCATTGAAAAATTCCCTGGCAAAAATTGTTGTATTCGTCCCAGTTGGGCATGTGGAGCGGGTACTCTCTGCAATGACTCAAGCTGGAGCAGGAGTTATAGGGAAATATTCATCCTGCTCATTCGGAGCAGAAGGAACAGGAAGTTTTTATGGTTCGCCCGCATCAAATCCTTTTTTAGGAAAGAGGAGAAAACTTGAGTTCATTGAAGAAACACGGCTTGAGATGATTGCACCGCGGGGAGTTTTGTCAGGTGTGATTGCTGCATTCAAAGCTGTTCATCCATACGAAGAACCAGCATACGATATTTATTTTATTGAAAACACGAATCCAAACTTCGGAATGGGTGCTCTCGGCAGATTGCCGAAGCCCCAACAGCTTGGAGATTTTTTAAAATCTTTAAAGCGAATACTGAGCGTTAAGGCGCTGCGATATACAGGCAGGTTGGCACACAAAATTCAGAATGTTGCTATGTGCGGAGGCGCTGGAAGTGATCTTCTCCCCGACGCTATCACGGCGAAAGCAGATGTTCTTATTACTGCAGACGTGCGGTATCATACATTTCAGAAAGCAAGCGACACCATCGCTCTTATCGATGCCGGTCATTGGGAAACTGAACATGTAATTTTAAAACCTATTGCAGCCCGGCTCAGATCTGCTGCTCGCGTGATGCATGAACCATTAACTGTATTTATTACAAAATATAAAACGAACCCGATTAAGATAAGTTAAGTTGTTTGATAACAGAGAGGAGCACCCGTTGGAAAATAGATTACGCTCGTTGTACTTGTTGCAGTTAGTTGATTCAAACCTCGACGAGCTGCAAGAAATGAAAGGCGACCTTCCGCAGATTGTAGCTGAATTATCTGAGACTGTAAAAAATAAAATCGCAACCAAAAAAGAACTCGAAGACATTTTGAAAAAAACTATTGTTGTTCGAGATAAAACAGATGTCGATATACTATCTCTCAAAGCGAAAATTGAGAAGTATAAAACTCAACAATTTCAGGTAAAGACCAACAAGCAATATGATATGCTGGCTAGAGAGATCGACCTCTCACAAGAAAAGATCACAAAGCTACAAAAAGAGATGGAATCATTAGAAGGCAAAGCAATGCTTGCCAAAGAAGATGCAGAAAAACTTATTCCTGAACTTGAAACACTTCAAGCAGATCTGGCGAACCGGAAAAAAGAACTTGCTGCAGTAAATAAAGAACATGAAGATGAAGAGTTAAAATATCAGCACCAACGCGAGAAATTAGTCAGCAAAATCTCAAAAGCAGATTACCAGATGTACAGCAGAATCCGCAAGGCAGAAGATGGACGTGCAATTGTAGCGGTTCAGCGAAATTCCTGCGGAGGGTGCTTTAACCGTGTAACACCGCAACGGGTACTGGAATTGCGGAAGAATGCTGCTCTTATTGCTTGTGAGCGGTGTGGCCGCATTCTTGTATCAGATGAAATCGTCTTGAGTGCAAAAGAACCTCTATGACCATCCTTGCCTATACAGATGGCGCTTCGCGCGGTAACCCTGGTGAAAGTGGTATTGGTATAATATTAAAGGATGAATTAGGCAACATCATTGCATCTCAGTATGGTTATATCGGAAAGGCGACAAACAATATCGCCGAATATACGGCTCTTGCCGCTTGTCTGAAACTGGCACAAGCAACTGAATGCAGCCGACTTGTCGTCCATTCAGACAGTGAGTTGATGGTTCGTCAGTTGAATGGTCAATACAAAGTAAAGGATGCAGGACTGAAGAAACATTTTCGGCATATTCAAAATATTCTCGGTGCATCTCCATTTCAATTTAAGATTAGGCATATACCGCGTGAAAATAATCAGGAAGCAGATGAATTAGCAAACCGCGGTATAGATACAAAAAAATTATTAATCATGTGAGCATTGTTTTATAATTGCGTTTCATGCAGTAGTGAAAGTTATGTTGAGAAAGCTGGACGTAGGGTCCAGAAGCAGAAGCTGGTGCATCAGGCAGCCGCTCTATTTCATTTTAGATGAAATGGGGAGGAAAGTCCGAACACCACAGGGCAAGGTGCCTCGTGTGTTTGTCAGAAGCGGTTCCATCCGCGTCTGATTGAGAAAGCGAGGGTTCTGCAGGCAATATCCTGTAGAAACGGATAGTATCACAGAAAAGATACATCCCATTTTCTTCGCAAGAAGAAAACGAGAGAAAGGTGAAAAGGTGGTGTAAGAGACCACCGCATCGTCAGTAATGGCGATGGTCGCGTAAGCGATGGCGCCTCACGGCGTCACACGAGAAACCCCGCCTGGTGCAAGACCATGTAGATCCCGTTCTCGGTTTAGTGAAAACTAAATCGGGATAGAGTTGCCCGCGCAAGTTCACGCAAGTGGAGACGGGATGGGTAGGTCGCCCAGAGAAATGGCTGCCTCATTTCGTTGGATGCCTTGGCATTCAGCAAGATTAGACAGAATTCGGCTTATCGATCAACCACTTCTTGCTTCTGGATTTTTGAATCGCTCGCATCTCACCAAGCGTTCATACTTCTCACGCATTCATTCATCATCGAACTAAAGGATATCATTGTCACCTATTCGGGAATATCGCTGGACGTTTCGCACAGAAACGAATGTAACGCCGGAAATGAAACAGACAGCTCTTGCGTTGTCGCAGGAACTTTCCATTTCTCCTATCCTGACCGAGATACTTGTAAGCCGAGGAATTGATACATTCGAGAAGGCACGGACCTTCTTTCGGCCCAGCATGGAAGACCTCCACGATCCATTTATCATGAATGATATGGATGCCGCTGTCAAGCGCATTTCGCTGGCAATTTTGAATAACGAACAAGCGGTTGTCTTTGGTGATTACGACGTTGATGGAACTGATAGCACTGCAATGCTGTGGAAATTTCTAAAAGACGCGGGCGCAAATGTCAGCTATTTCATTCCGGATAGAGTCAAAGATGGTTATGGCATTTCGAAAGCAGGCATCGATCACGTGCGTGATATTGGCGCTACACTTCTCATTGCAGTTGATTGTGGAATTACAGCAGTTCTGCAAGTGGAACAGGCTCGCTCATACGGCATCGATGTTATTATCTGCGATCACCATGAACCGGGAAACGAAATCCCACATGCCAACGCCGTGCTCGACGCACTGCAGCCGTCATGTCCTTATCCATTTAAATATCTTTGCGGTTGCGGGGTGGCATTCAAATTAATTCAAGCACTCGCAGGATCAGAACCTATCCGAAGCAAGCTTGGTGAGGATGCACCGAAACGCCTGCTCGACTATTTACAATATGTAACACTGGCAACCACTGCGGACATTGTTCCTCTTGTCAATGAAAACCGTGTGATGGTTAAATTAGGACTGGAACTTATTAACTCCATTCCCGTCCCTGGAATTCGGGCACTCATCGAAACCTCCGGTTTATCACTTGGCAGAATTTCTTCCGGACAGATTGTTTTTGTACTTGCGCCGCGTATCAATGCAGTGGGGAGATTAGGAGATGCCAACCGGGCAGTTGAAATGCTTGCGAGTGATTCGTTCGACCGTGCTGTCCAAATTGCCCGCGTCATGGAAGATGAAAACTTTCAACGGCGAAAAATCGACGAAGAGACCTTTCTTCAAGCGCAGGAAATTGTGGAAAAATTTCTTGAGGCAGATAATGACAGCGCAATCGTTTTACATCAGGAAGCGTGGCATCCAGGAGTTATTGGCATTGTTGCATCACGATTAGTGGAGCGGTATTATCGTCCTACCATTATGATGACAACGGTTGACGGCGTTGCGAAAGGTTCTGCACGGAGTATTTCCGGCTTCAATATTCACGAAGCGCTGAAGCGGTGCGAAAACAAGCTCATACAATTTGGCGGACACAAATATGCCGCCGGCTTAACAGTAGAATTAGATCGAGTCGATGAATTCCGCGATGCATTTAAGCAAGTTGCCGCCGAACTGTTGACGGAAGATTTGCTTACACCGGAAATAAAAATTGATGCAGAAGTACAGCTTTCCGATCTGACACCAAAATTTATTCGGGTGTTGAGTCAATTCGCACCGTTTGGGCCCGAAAATATGCGGCCAGTATTTGCTGCGCGCAATGTGGAAGTTCTCGGACAACCGAGAATTGTCGGGAAAAATCATCTCCGCTTCAAAGTACGAAGCAACACGCGCGTTGTGGATGCTATCGGATTTAATCTAGGCCATTTGCTCAGCCGAGTAAGGAGCGGCAGTAAAGTTGATGTTGCATTCTCGCTGGATGAAGGCGAATTCGCCGGTGAGACCGTTCCGCAACTAAAAATTCGAGATGTGATATAAAAAAGCCGATTAGCCATTGAGCAAATAAGTCTATGAGTTAATGAGTAATGAAAAACTTGAACATTATCTTCTCATCTGCTCAAAGGCTTAGAGGTTTAGAGGCTTCATAAATCTCACCACGTAAGGAGAGAAAAAATGTCCGGACATAGCAAGTGGTCGACAATAAAACGTAAGAAAGCCGTTACCGATGCTCGACGCGGTAAAATCTTTACGCAGGTTATAAAGGAAATCACTGTTGCTGCAAAGCTTGGCGGTGGGGATCCAAACAGCAATGCACGATTGCGGTTCGCGATTGATAAGGCGAAAGCTTCCAATATGCCTGCCGAAAACATTAAGCGCGCTATACAAAAAGGGACAGGCGAATTACCAGGTGTTAATTATGAAGACGTCGTGTACGAAGTGTACGGACCTGGCGGTGTAGCTATTATTGTCGAGACAGTGACGGACAATAAGAACCGTACCATCTCGGACATTCGTCATATCCTTGAACGAAATCATGGAAAAATTGCGATGGCTGGATCTGTTGCTTTCCAATTTCACAAGAAAGGTATTATTCTCGTTCCAAAGTCCATTGTGCCGGAAGACGATTTGCTTGCAATCATACTCGATGCCGGTGCCGATGACATGAAAATTGAAGGTGATGAGTACAGTATTATTTGTTTACCTGAAAATTTTGAAAAGGTAAAGCACGCCATTACTGCAAAAAGTATCAAGATCGAATCTGCAGAAATTCTTCTTATCGCCGATAATACGGTGAAAGTGGAAGGGAAAGATGCGGAGAACTTACTGAAGCTTATGGAAATACTTGAGGACTACGAAGACGTGCAAAAAGTACATGCCAACTTCGACATTGACGATAAGGAACTTGCGCGAATAGGAGCTGGTGTCAGTTCATTGGCTGGTTAGTGAATGGACGATTAAAAATTCTTATGTTACATTTAGTCCGTTTTTCAAATCAAGCGATCAACTAATATTATGATAATTCTCGGTGTTGATCCTGGCACTCTTATTACCGGCTTCGGTATTATAGATGTGGAACGAGGCAAGTATTCCGTTCTCACGTATGATGTTGTGAAGAATTCCGGTGATGATACCATGCCAATCCGGTTGAAGCGCATTTACAGCCGACTGTGCGAAATCATAGAACGTTATCACCCGGATGAATTTGCCATCGAATCTGCCTTCTATGGAAAGAATGCTCAATCAGCTTTGAAAATTGGCCACGCGCGCGGCGTATCAATCTTGGCAGCAGTGAATTATGAAATTCCCACCACAGAATATTCTCCACGTGAAATCAAAAAAGGAGTCACCGGAAACGGCGCGGCGTCTAAACACCAGGTGCAGTTCATGGTGCAGACACAATTGAAGCTTCACGAGGCACCGAAATATTTCGATTCCTCGGACGCGCTCGCAGTCGCCTTATGCCATTCATTCCATATGATAAACGGTAAAGCAACAACACGACGCACGCGGAGGACAGGGGCAAAAGATCATCGCAGCTGGTCGGATTTCATCCATTCTCATCCAGAACGCGTTGTGAGGAAAAAATGATCGCATCTCTTACAGGAACCCTCAAATATAAAAGTCCCACGGAAATTCTTATCGATGTTCACGGTGTCGGTTACACTGTGAGCATTCCGCTCTCTACTTATGAAAAGCTTGGAGACGTTGGCACGTCCATTTCCCTTTTGACGCATTTCCACGTGCGCGAAGATGCAATGCAATTATTTGGATTTTTTTCAAATGAAGAACGACGGCTCTTCAAACTTCTCATTTCTGTGTCGGGCATAGGGCCAAAGATTGCGCAGAGTATTCTTTCTGGAATGAACGTTGAAGAACTCAAATCACATCTTATGAGTGGCAACATCATTGCTCTCACTGCAATTCCCGGTGTCGGTAAAAAAACCGCCGAACGGTTGATCTTAGAATTGCGCGATAAAGTCGGCAAAACAATGGCAGATGCCGAACCTCTGTCTGCTCTCGACTTGGCATCGGCTTCTATGCGTGCGGAAGCGCTTCAAGCGCTCACATCGCTGGGATACAATCTACAAATAGCTGAGAAGTCCATTCGCCTTGTTTTGAAAGAAACCGAAGGCTCAATCATTTCTCTTGAAGAACTCATCAAACGGGCGCTCCGTCATACGATCGCCCGATAAATCAACTGCAACTCAATACTAAATGTTTTTCAAGCGTTGTATTGCAATTCTCTGCGGTTCTTGGTACTTTTGCATAAGTGAGACAGTCCAATTTGACAAAACCCGAACGACTGGATCAAGAAATTGATCTCGATCAAACATTGCGCCCGTCTGCGCTAACAGATTTTGTCGGACAGGATAAAATTGTAGAAAATTTAAAAGTGTTCATTGCGGCTGCGCGCCAGCGTGGCGAACCGCTTGATCATGTATTATTGACCGGTCCTCCAGGACTTGGGAAAACGACTCTTGCCCACATCGTTGCGCACGAGATGGGTTCGGGTATCAAGATGACGTCGGGACCGGCTTTGGAAAAACCGGGCGATCTCGCGGGCATTCTTACTTCGCTCGAAGAATCGGAAGTGCTCTTCATCGACGAAATCCATCGTGTGCCGGCAAGGATAGAAGAATATTTATATTCCGCGATGGAAGATTTTCGAGTTGATATAGTTATAGACAGCGGACCCGGAGCAAAAACAATTCAGCTTGGTCTTAAACCATTTACTCTGGTCGGAGCGACGACACGCGCTGGATTGCTGAGTTCTCCATTACGGTCGCGATTCGGCATTTCAAATCGCTTGGATTATTATTCTTATAACCAATTAGAAAGTATCATTCGGCGCTCGGCAGGTATTTTATCAATCAGAGCAGAATCAGAAGCAACAATGGAAATTGCAAAACGATCGCGTGGAACACCGCGTATCGCCAACCGCCTTTTAAAACGGTGCCGGGATTTTGCACAAGCAGATACTAGGCTGGCACATTTCGGTGGCATTATTACAAAAGAGGTTGCTGAGTTTTCACTCAAGGCGCTCGAAGTAGACGAGCATGGGTTTGATGAGATGGATAAACGTATTCTGCATACTATCATCAAAAAATATAACGGCGGCCCTGTCGGAGTCGGCACACTTGCTGTTGCTGTTGGCGAAGAGCCGGGAACGCTAGAAGAAGTATATGAACCGTATCTTATTCAAGAGGGATTTTTAAAACGCACTTCCCGCGGCCGCGAGGCGACAGCCCTTGCTTATACATATTTTGGTGCATCAGTAAAACGAGAGTCGACGCAGCAATCACAAATTGAGTTTGGCAGCTAAGGTCGGATCCTGAGGAATAACAACATGCAAAAGCAAAAGCAACATATATCATGGCTGCTTCTCCTTATCTGCTGCATGATGATTTTAGTCGTGAGGGAATTTGTCTATTCACAGACCGCACCGTCGGATGGTGTTTCATTCCAAGCAATAACATTTGCGGATGCAAACACAGTCGTTGCCGTTGGCGACAGTGGAACTATTGCACGATCTACCGATATGGGAAGCACATGGTCGATGTGGCGCAATGTCAATCACGTAACAACGCCTTTGCTTGGTGTTGCTTTTGTAAATGCAGCTCATGGATTTGCCGTAGGTGCAAATGGCGGTCTTCTTATGACGACGAATGGCGGAACATCTTGGACCAATCAGCTCATCAACTCACCAACGGCATTGCGCTCAATTTTCTTCAGCAATGGAACGACAGGCACGGTTGTGGGTGAAAATGGCGCAATATATCATACTCTCGATGGCGGAAATAATTGGTATATGCAAGCAAGCGGTGTTAATCTCGCTCTCAACGGCATTGTCTTTATGGACGGCAAAACAGGGATTGCTGTTGGTGATCACGGAACAATTCTTCGCACAACTGATGATGGAAATTCATGGATAAACCTTTCTTCTTCATTCATTACTTATAATTTTTATTCTGTTTCTTTTAACGGATTAAATAACGGAATAATAGTTGGTGAGAACGGAACCATTCTCCATACAACGAATGCCGGTATAAGTTGGACGTTAGAACCAAGCGGCATCACACAAACACTTTTTTGTGCTGCCTTCCCCTCTGCAAATTTTTCTGTCGCCGTAGGTGCTTCTGCCACAGTCCTAACCTCTAATTTAAGAGGAATAAACTGGCTGAAACAAACAACTCCTACGCGTAATACAATACTTGCAACGGCCTTTGCTAATGCGAAGGTTGGTGTTGCAGTCGGCGGTCAACAGATTATTATTCGAACAATGGACGGCGCAGTCACTTGGAATGCAGTGACACCAGTGTTGGAAAAACCGGTCACACCAGCAGGGACAACAACATTTCCTGGCGAATTCCCTAAGAAGAATATTGCTACAAGCGTAGGAACGAATGGGTTGATTCTCCAATCTAAAGATTTCGGTGTGACATGGACAAAAATCGCCAGCACAAGCGAGAACACCCTCATGGCAATTACTGCTATAGACCAAACGAATGCAACTGCTGTGGGAAACGGCGGTGTTATTCTCCGGACAAGTGACGCTGGCGCATCCTGGATTACTCAACTGAGTTCAACGACCAGACCATTATTCAGATCATACTTCACAAGCATCGATACCGGAATAGTCATTGGTGATTACGGTATTATACTGAAAACAATGAACAGCGGCGTGACGTGGATGAAACAGTCGTCGGGTACGATCAACCATTTACGCGATATTGCATTCATCGATAATAAATCTGGTTTTGCTGTCGGAGCGATGGGAACAATTATAGGTACGAGTGATGGCGGAATGACATGGGCACCGCAGGAAAGCGGGACGTCAAGCTGGCTTAATGCTGCTGTGCTTCTCTCTCAATCCACATTTATGGTTGTCGGCGCAGACGGAATAATCCTTCGGTCACAGAATAAAGGAAAAACATGGGCATCACAAGTAAGCGGAACTACAAAGGAATTGTTTAATGCTTTCGGTATCGATACGTCAAATATCTTTGTTGTTGGAGCTGAAGGATTAATTTTACACACTCAGGATGGCGGGACAAAGTGGACTGAGGTGAGAAGCCAATCTACCTACGACTTGCGAGCAATTCAATTCTTCGATGAAAAACGGGGTATCCTCGTTGGAGCTGGAGGAACAATTCTGAGAACGACAAATGGCGGAACCAGTTGGATGAAGGTAGACACGGATTTCCCCTTATCGCTCTTTGATTTGACAATTAATTAAAATCGAAGTGCACTTCATACTTCATCTTCCTTAATATTTTTTCAGAACTTTGAGCACTGTTTCCATATCTTTTGGTATCGGTGCTTCGACGAACATCTTCTCGCCTGTCACTGGATTCATGAACAAAAGAGAAAAAGCGTGAAGCGCTGTCCGCGCTAACAGCGGCTTCTCTTCTCCATTCGATTTGTAATTTCTTTTGACGCTCGAAAGAAAAAACCAGCTGCTGTTTCCATACAATGAATCAGCAAGAATAGGCATTCCGATGGCGCTCAGGTGAACGCGAATCTGATGTGTGCGCCCTGTATGCGGCTTTGCCTCGACGAGGGCGTGATCGTTAAATTTTTCAATTATCTTATAATCTGTAATGGCTTCCTTTCCGTTTTTTCGATCGATCCTCATCTTTCTTACACCGTGCTCATTCTCAGCTATGGGCAAATCGATGCGACCGCTATCAGTATTCGGCGATCCGACAACAATTGCCCGATATGTTTTTTCCACCTGCCGATGTTCAAATGCCGTATTAAGCATTGCGTGCATTTCGGCTGTTTTAGCAAAGAGCACTACACCGCTGGTTTCCCGATCAATTCGATGCACAATAAAAATAGTTCCGAATGTCTCCTTGAGTAACTCATAGAGATTAACCAATGTCCTGTCGAACCGGTCTGGCAGCACTAATAATCCAGTTGGTTTGTTGATAATAATAATGGCATCATCTTCCCGCAGGATACTACCGCCGTTCTTCTTGAGAATATTTTCAAGCTTCCATCGCATAAGGATTTATTTTCAATGTAAAACCGCGTTTGTTGAGAAACAAGCGGCTGAGCAAATTGATTGTCAAAAGAAATAGATTTACATTCGTTTCAATAAGTGTTGGGAAAGAGTAAGAGTAGGAATAGGATTATGGATAAAGACCTCCAATCAATTCAGGAAGCACGCGATCTTCTTGGCCGTGCCAAAGAAGCACAGCTTGCTTTTAAGAGCTTCACGCAGGATAAAGTTGATAAGGTTGTCAAAGCGATGGCTGATGCAGGTTTCAGTGCAGCCGAGAGACTCGCAAAGATGGCGACAGAGGAAACCGGCTTTGGGAAAGCGGCAGATAAAAAACTAAAAAATGAATTTGCTACACGACGCGTTTGGGAATCGATCAAAGACCTAAAGACCGTCGGAGTTATTAACGACGATAGAGAGAAACGCATAATTGAAATCGGAGAACCGATGGGCGTTGTTGCGACGCTTGTTCCTTCCACTAATCCGACTTCCACAATGATGTTCAAGTCAATCATTGCAATCAAAGGGCGCAATGCTCTTGTCGCAAGTCCGCATCCGAAATCAGTGAACTGTACGCTCGAAGCTGTACGCATCCTCACGCAAGCAGCAGAATCAGCAGGTGCCCCAAAAGGATTGATACAGTGCATGTCAATTCCAACAAACGAAGGCACAAGCGAATTAATGAATCATAAACTTACTGCGATTATTCTTGCCACAGGTTCAAGCGCAATGGTAAAAGCTGCGTACAGTTCCGGCAAACCGGCATATGGTGTCGGACCCGGAAATGTACCATCGTTCATTGAGCGGACAGCAAATGTTAAGAAAGCCGTTGCAGATATTGTCTTTGGAAAATCATTCGATTGGGGCGTGCTTTGTTCTTCAGAATCCGGAGTTATTCTCGATGCGCCCATTAAGAAGTTAGCGGTTGAAGAATTCAAACGGCGTGGCGCTTACTTTGCTTCCCCAGAAGAAAAAGAACGATTATCACGATTGATGTTTGACCCTCGCGGCGCGTTGAATGCGGAGGTCGTCGGCAAGTCGCCGGTGTTCATCGCACAAAAAGCCGGCTTCGATATTCCCCACGATACGACATGTATCATCGCAGAACTACCGGCGATTGGCAAAGAATATCCACTGTCGCGCGAAAAGCTTTCACCGGTACTCTCGATGTTCACTGTGGATGGGTGGTTAGAAGGATGTCATCGTTGCATCGAAATGCTGGAATTCGGAGGCTTGGGCCACTCGATGGTGATCCACTCCAGCGATTCAGAAATTATATTGAAATTTGGATTGGAAAAACCGGCATTTAGAATTCTCGTGAACACCACTTCTTCACTCGGTGCGATCGGTTATACAAATGAATTAATGCCGTCTCTCACACTCGGACCAGGCACGTGGGGCGGATCTATCGTTTCCGAAAATGTATCTGCAAAACATTTGATAAACATCAAGCGTTTGACATTTGAAACTCGCCCAATCAATCCGCCGGAAAAATTTGGCGGACAACCGGCGGCAGAAACGCACAAAGATCAGTCAACTGTAAATTCGCCTCAAATCGTTACTCCCCCTGGACATGCAGTGAAATCCTGGATGGATGAAATTGATGAACGGATTAGATTGAAGGCAGGAAATGTTATAGAAAAACCGAAAACAGAACCCAGAAAACAGAAGATAGAAGAAATAGTTAAACCTTCTGTCGCACAAGTCGAATTGGTGAAGCCAGTTGAATCAAAACCAAAGTACGGTATAGGAATTTCTGAGTCTGATATTGACCGCATAATGAAGGAATTTGGGAAACGATAACTAACAACTGATATTACACAAAAGAAGAATAATGTCATTCCCGAATGCTGTAATCGGGAATCTTGAGTGGAACAAAGTGAGATTCCCGCTAACAACACGCGGGAATGACAATCATATTTATGTTATGATACATTCTGCGTAACTTCAATTTTTAAGAAATTATTTATGGCTGTGAATTGAATTCCTTAAACTGGCAAATTGCACCGAAAACACATGCGCCCGCCTGCCAAAGTGGAACGGCGGGCAGACCTCTGGCACATATTACTGACTGCTAATTGCTTATTACTAATTAATCATCATTGCCCATTACTCATTGAAACCACTCCTCCGCTCTTTCTATCTTCGCCCGACACTTCAAGTTGCCCGTGACCTTCTCGGCAAGCACATTGTTAGAAAAGTCGGCAGCAAATTACTGATTGGTAAAATTGTTGAAGTTGAAGCCTACTGCAAAGGGGATCCGGCCTCTCATGCCTTTCGCGGAATAACCAAGCGCAATGAAGTGATGTTTTGGGAAGGCGGGCATTTATATGTCTATTTCACCTATGGAATGCATTTCTGTGCTAATGTGGTGACGGGAAACGAAGGAACCGGAGAAGCGGTGCTTATTCGTGCTGTAGAACCTTTAGCTGGAATTGAGGTGATGAAAATAAATCGATATGGTTCTAACAAATCATTAAATCTTCAATCTCTCAATCGCAAATCATTTATAAATCTCACTAATGGACCGGCAAAGTTCTGTCAAGCATTTGGCATTGAGCGCAAAGAAAATGGATCAA
>Ga0182027_10006594_pt1 | contig 17323 bp, 13 predicted proteins | sample 712E1DmetaG_FD_121300 | JGI IMG/M metagenome (GOLD analysis project Ga0182027, IMG submission 121300) | Permafrost microbial communities from Stordalen Mire, Sweden - 712E1D metaG (Illumina Assembly) | ecosystem: Environmental > Terrestrial > Soil > Wetlands > Permafrost | place: Sweden... | reverse complement strand
TTGTGAAAAACGCTTGCGCGAACTGGCTCCGGCGAGGTAAAACAACTTCATGTCCTGGGTGCGGTCCGTTGGCCGGTTTTGAAGTGACCACGTATGGCCGGTTTTGAAGTGACCCCCGAGGCGTCCGACCATGACGCTGAGTTCGGCTTCGTCCTCCGCTATCGAACTGTTGGCACCTGGCGCGCGACCCTCCATCAGCGGAGGGCTCTCCACTTTCCATTTCGGCAACCGCTGCGAGCAGCAGATCGCGCTGTGCGCCCTTACTTGTCAATTTGCCCCCGGCGCTTACCACGACCACTAGCTACTCGAGAGCGGGAAGGCCTACGGGGCAAGAAAGCGGTCTACGGTCCTGATCGTCAGAGCCTCAATTGTCCTTGAAACCGGGCAGGTCTTCTTCCAGAGGGATCTGGTCCGAGGCGGCCGCTGTCTCCCGGCGCACCCGGTTGCTAGCGGCCTGAATCCAGTGCTGGTATACCCTGGCGAGGGATTCGACCGAGTCGGCCAACTGCTCCGGTTCGCTCCAACCAGCATTGACTCCGGGGCATTTCGAGATCATGACCAAGCCAGCGAAAACATCGAAATCGAACGGGAAAGCATGGCAGATGGCCGGGCGGATTGTGTGGATCGAACAGAGGCCATTTTGAAAGGCCGCGCAGGAGGTATCCGTGCGCAGGTGCAGCTTATAGCCCGCGTCGGTGTGCTCGACGAGATCCATGCGGCCAGCCTGCAGCAGCCGGTCCACGTCCTCATCCAGAAGATACAGGTCGGCGAACGAAGTGACGAAGCAGGGGGTGAAGCCCTGGCCGAGACCCGCAAAGGGACCGCAGCATGGAGTTGGGCACTGATCAGCCAAGCAGTGAAAGTTGACCCGACCGTCGCGGATCACAACAGGGGCACGCTCCAAGGTGGGCCCGGCCCAGTAGCGGATATTGCGGTCGGCATCACCAGCAGCTTGAGTCGGAGCCGACGCAGCATCCACCCTTTCATCATCCTGCGCGCTCATGCCATCTGCTCCAGCAAGCGTTCGATGGACTCCACTGGGACGAGCAGAGGGTCGACCAGGATGGCCTCCTTCGCCGAGAGTACGCTCTGGTGGAGTCGTGGCAGGCAGTAATATGCCCGCGCCAACTGAATCGGCCGAGCTGAGTAAACGACGACATCCTGCTTCCCGCCTACGTCGGAAGTATAGCGAATCGTGGCGTGCCCTTCGCTGGTGTATTGCGCGGCGCGGAAGTGCATGACATAAGGGTAGACTGGATGGAGGGGATCGTTGGCATTTCGCAAGATCTCCAGCCAGTGCTCTACCCGGCCCAGGAACTCCTCGAGGAGGAGGCGTGGGTCACCAGTCCGCTCTGCACGGAAGTGGGCACGGGCGTGGCGGTGGATAAGGAAACCCTCCAGCAACGCGTAGCTCTGATCGAGTCCGTCTTTGGAGATAACCTGGGTGTGTCCGGTGAGGGCCCGGAGCGCACCCACAATGTCGGTGTCACCCGCGAGATCGCGGAAGCGGTTGCAGAGCGCGGCGACGGCGGGCTGACTTCCGTCAGGGACGCCGGTTTTGTCCCGCGTCAGAAGCGTTCTGGCCTGTTTTGGCGAGAGGATCGTCTGGAAGTCACGGTAGTTGGGCAAAGATCCGTAGAACACGATCAGCGTGAGAATCACGCGCTCTACGTCACGATTCCAGCGATTCACATAGCCATCCAGCCGATCCGTTAACTCACCCGGGTCCATGCCGTGAACTTCCTCAGTGTCCCGTCGGCATCTAGCTAGGAGTTGGTCAGCTCCGGCGTAGGAGCTGGTGTCATAGACCTCCAGTTCGAGAAGGCGGGCGGCCTCGACGGCGAGCAGACGCTGTACGAGGATGCCTTCCCGTTGGGCGTGCTCGAAGATCTCGGTGATGGCCTGCTCATCGTCCCCCAGGTGCGCCTCCCGGAAAACGTACTCCGCCAGCCCGCGATCGCGCTCAAGCAGGCCGATGGGTCCAAAACTCGTGATCAGACGCCATGTTTCCAGGTCGGGTGCCTGTTGAAAGCGCTTCAGGTCGGACTTGAATCCGCGCTCGGAAAAGGCCTCCAATGCGGCAGTGTGCTGCCTGAGGTACTCGCTGGCCAGCCGAGCCAGATGCGCCAGGGGCTGGAAGGAGTTGGAGAGCAATGCGGTAACCCAACGCTGCCCGCTCTCTGTAACGGCAGCGCCCCCGAATTCACGCGGCCGGGGTCGATGCTCCTCCAGGCTGGGGCTGACCAAGCTACGGTAGACATACTGATCGGCCGCCACGTCCAGCCGGGCGAAAGGCATCAGCGTTTGGTCGGCACTTGGCTCCGGGTGCCAAAAAAACGGGGCAAGCCGGAACTGCTGAGCCTCGCCGCTGGTGACTCGAAAACAGGCGTAAGCGTACTGTTCCGGGACGGGGTGGACGTTGGCTAGGAAACTAATCCCCGCTAACGTGTGTTCGACCAGGTCCGGGAAGGAGACGCGCGCGAGTTCCTGGGTGAACCGCTTGTAATCAGTGTGATGAGGTTCCAGGGTTCCGCCGGTGAGAACAGGACTCCCAGCGAGGGCGCTCAGGCGGTTTAGGTCAGCAGGCTTCAACGCATTGCGCGGCAACAGTGGCACCGCCTCGCACGCCATAGCCCACTGGAGCGCGAAAACGGCGGTGGCCGCGGTCATGGGCATGGCGCGACCGGGTTCCGTAAACATCCAGAGAATGAGTTCGTCCAACTGAAGGGAGCGCTGGTCAGCCTTCAGGGTCTTTGACGCGTCGTGGTAGTAGGACAGCAACGTTAGGCCTGAGACAACCAGTAGGTTACTGAGAACGTCGCAGACGGTATCAACGTGCTCCCAGATGGCCGGGAACTCGGCGTTCACGGGATCGATGACCGCCGATCTCCAGCAGGGATCCAAGCGGCTGAGGAACTCACGAACTTGATCAGCGGGCTGTTTCATGCGCCCCTTTTGTCCGGCTCCCCTGTCGGATGCTGAAGATGAGTTCTGCGAGGCGGCGGTAGGCTCGCAGGGCGGCCTCGACCTCAGCATCCTCCTTGCCGGCGGCTTCGCTGAGAACCTCGTCTCTCCACTTCAAGCGGCTCACCTCCGGGATGACCAGCCGCTCTGTGGAATCGCCGTCACTGAGCGTGGGGACCTCGACGCAGAACTGCGCTTTCCCTTTGCCCGCAGCCTCTGCGTTGATATCTTGAGCCATATTGCGTACCCGCTGCATTGCCTCCTCGCGGCTCTTTCGGAACTCCTCGCGGAGCGGGACAGCCGCCAAAAGCAGCAGGATTCGGACGTCCTGGCGGGTGATCTTGTCCACCAGTCGCTGAAGGAAATGTCGCGTACCTAGGAGAAACTGGCGGCTCGGGCGGCACAGGAGTACCATCACCGGGGACCAGTTCCACGCTACCTCGGCCAGGGGCTGCGTTCCCGAAGGGCTGTCGAACAGCAGGAAATCCACATTCATGAACTTCTTCAGACGGGCAGCCAGCGTCTGGACCACCACCAGCTCCCTCCTGAATCCCTCGCTCCGAGATGAAACCTCGGCGACCGGGCGGCTCAGCATGAGCAGACCGGTGGGTGCTGCGGCTGCCTCCTCAAGGCGAGAAGCCTCACCACGGGCCGTGTCGATGAACATGCGGGGAACAAACCGGCTGAAGTTCTTGAGGGGCGCCAGATCGACCAACTCACCCTGTGCCCGAGAACCAGCCAGGATGTCCTGGACGTAAACCCAATCCGAGTATTTTGGAGATTGGCCCAAAATCCAGGCGGGGTTTATCTCGTGGACGTAGCCCTGGCCCGCACTCTCGATGTCGAAGTCGATGAGGGCGGTCGAACTCCGCAGCGAATGGACGAGTTGATGGGCAACATTAGCGCAGGCCACGCTGCGGCCCGCGCCCCCCTTGTAGGAATAGAAGGTGACAGAAAGCGGAAAATCCATATATTGCAAGACCTCTAATCAGCTCACGTGCCGCCTCGGCGGTGCGTCCGGGAGAAGGCGTCTTCCAAATAGGCAGCTAGATCCATACGGGCCTGCTCACGGAAGTCCCACTGAAGGTACTTGACGGCAAGGTCGCGGATCTGGGATTCCGCGGCTGGCCGGTTGAAATTGGCAGCCAGGTCACTCTTGTCCGCCAGGCCCCCGAGCAGGGCTTCCAGGTAGTAGGCGAAGGCCTGCGGCAGCACGGCAGCCACCGCGCGGGCCAAGGCGTCAGAGAGTTGCGCCGTCACGCGATGCCGGTTATCGGACGGGCGAGCTACTTCCAGCACGGCTAACAGAGTCCGAACCAGGGTCTGGACAAGCATCGCGCGGTGCTGGTCCTCGCTAGACCGGCCAACGGGTCCACTGTCGAGGAGAGTAGTGACCTCCTTTGGCTCCAGCAGGCTATCGTATTGGGTGGGCTCGAGGAGCTCGAGCAGATCCAACCCAGCGTCGCTGGGGGCCGGGGCAGGAGGGGCACCCGCCTGGGGCGGCACCTGTGCCAGCAGCTGCCGCACACGTTCCAGCAACGCGGTGGCGAGTACGTTGACCTGGTCGGGCGGGAGGAGCAACTGGACCCCGCCAATCTGCTTCTGCTCCTCCTGCATCTTGTCGAACATCGCCCGGAGCATACCGAAGGCCTCGATGGTGCGCTCGCAGATCAGGACGTTGATGGCTTTGGTGTCCCAGAGCTCCGCTCGTGGATCGAGCAAGCCCGCGTGCCGCCGAAGGGCCTCCGAGACGAACTCCACAAACTGGTTGTCGCCTAAGTATTGAGGGCCATAGCTCATGGCGCGCAGCGCGAGTGGCTCCAGGCAGGGTTCCAGCAGGAACAACGTAGAGTCCTTGGCCGGGGAAGGCAGCATGAGGGGAATGCGCAGAGTGGATTCGGCAGCTGACTCATACCATGGGGTGTCTCGGAGCTCCCCGAGGGTCCGCACTGCCTCTGACAGGCGGGTAGACAATTGCGCTCTGAATTTCTCCGGAACAATCCCCAAGATGTCCGGAAGGAACTCATCCGCTTTCACGTAGACGAGCGTCTCCAGGCACAGGAATTCGTAGTAGATCTCCGCTTTCTTGGGATCTGACGCCCCGCGGGTCGCCTCATGAATCGTCGCGCGATCAGGACCGGTGAGCTCCTGATAAATCCAGCGGGCGACTTCCTTGTACAGCCCTAGGGTGCCCTCGATGTGTTTCTGTCGGAGCTTAGAACTGGCTACCTCGCGGAGATTTGCCTCCAGTGCCGAGCGTCGAGCCGCGCTTCGCAAGCGGCTGTCCGAAGGGTTAAAGGTGTAGTCCTCCAGATCCCCGATGGTCTGGACTGCCGACCACGTGTGATAGAGGTCTGGCGCGGTGGAGAGCGAGCACCAGCCCCAGCCGGCCCGCTCACCGTCGCGGCGGAAAAGGTCGAGCAAAAGACCGTAGAGGTCTACAATGCCCTTGCGCACACGCTCTTCGCGTTCTTGTCCCATCTCAAGCTTCGCGAGTACATCTGCGGTGTACAGCAAGAGAAGCGCGGACAGGGCCCAGGAAACGCCATGAGTAGATCGGAAAGTAGCGCGATTGATGGCTTGCTTCGCCTGCGGGGGCAAGAGCTTGCGGATTGAGCCGATGCTGATGTACGGTTGGAGATCCAGCAGTGCGTTCGAATCTTCCGAGAGAACCGTTTTCAGCACATCGTCGGCTGCCAGCAAGATACGTTCCGCCTCGACAGGACTTGGTGTCTCGAAGTCAGAGGTCAAAAATGGCAACAGAACGCCTACCAGTCCTTGGGCGTTGGTCAGATAGCTGGCACTTCCCCCGCCATAGTCCTCCTCGTCGCACAGGAATCCGTTGATGAAGATCTTATCATTTGCCAGCATGCGCCGGGCCAAACGCATAGCGGCCGCCGCCGTAGCCTCACCGCGAACGGCAAAAGGGAGGCCACCACTAGTGATCTGCTGACAAAGTTCCGGAAGGGGCTTGCTGGAAAGTTCGCTAGGCATGAACACACTCCCACTCGATCTCTGGATGAGCCTTCAGTTCGAAGTTGATATAATATAGGCTTTGGCAGAAAGAATCAAGTGGTATCCGGAAATATCCCAAGGCCGTAGCGCAGATTCCGGATGTCCTGACCCGGTATCGGCCATTCGGTATCGTTCGGAACTGACCCCTTTCGCAACCAGTCGTGATGCCCTGGCCGAGAGGTGAGGGCCGGAGAGCCTATGCGGAATTCCATTCTCGACGACGCCTTCGTGCGTACGGCGATTGCCGCCGCAAATCCCGCCTTCTTCCTTCCCCTGCTGGGAGCCAACCGGACGAGGCTCGAACACGCAACCTCGTTCATCTTCTCCATCACGGTCCGATTGCGGGGAATCCGAAGACCATTCGGAAGGCCTGGCTTGAGAATGGGCTAGACGAGATCGCAGAACCACCTTGCACGGAACGGTGCTATAGCGTGGATCATGTGTTCCCGGTCGCCTTTCCAAACGGAGAGGGGATGATCGTCCATCTACGCATTCAGCCCGCTCTCGACTGGGAGGTCTCGGACGCCTCCGGGACCTTCTGTTTCACAACCGGCGTGAGCAGCCCCGCGGAAGGTCTCGCCAAGTTGCTGGAGCTGATCGAAAACGCCTGCGACGCTCAAGCACGTCCGTTCCGGTGGCGCGCCGCCCTTTCGATTTCCATACGTTGTCCACTGCGTTTTCACGCGATTGAGGGAGAGAGTCTGCAAGTGCCACCCGCGGTAGCCACCGTCCGCGCACTCTGCGCAGTCCGACTTGCCTCCGGCGATTCGGGCCAGCTGCCGTTTGGGGAGGGGCCAGTCTTTTGTTCGGGCATGCTGGACACAGACGGAAGGTTCCTTGAAGTGGAGAACCTCGGAACCAAACTGGACCGGTTCTGCCGGGAGTATGGCAATGGAGGTGCGGCCAACCTGACCGGCGTTCCTCAAGGTAGAAAGAGAAGCGCAACCATGCGTGGAAATGCTGCGGACTACCTCGTTCGCATAGTGCAACTCGACCAAACTGCTTCCCATTTGTTCGAAGCGCTGCTTGTGCGGTGACGAGCGATACCGATCGCGCTCGTCACCAGAGAACCTGTCTGAGAACATCGTAGACTCCTTTTACAGAGTGAAATCAGCGAACCACGATGCTTTCGACGTTGGGAATCATGGTAGGCACGGACCGGAAAACCTTTATGCCGAGCGCCCAAGTCGTTCCGGAGGCACCGGACCACTCAACATGACGCGGGACTCACCATCTTCGTTATGTAGCGCACAACATAACGAAGAGGCGCAGGTGGACCACGGCGCCGGCCCGATGGTCCGCGACCCGGCCAGCGGCCACTACCAGCGCACGCGGCTGTTCGGGCTGACGCTGGGATACAGCCGCAAGGCCATCCGCCTCCTCACCTTCCGCTCCAGTACGCGCATCTGGGCCGAACTGCAGGAGCGGGCTTTCCGCCGGCTGGGCGGGGTCCCCGAGTTATGGCGAACTCGCCATAACCGGAACACTCCGCCAAAACAGTCGAACGCCTTCTCGTGCGCCTCCAGAAACGCCTGCTGTGTCGCCCGCGGATAGGCGCAGTGGAACGCTCCACCCGAGGCCATGCTCCGCATGCTGAACGCCTGCCAGACCTGCCCGCCCTCGTCCAGGTCCGCCACCGCTTCATACCAGTCCGCCTGGGCTTCCACGCCCCAGTCGTAGGACTGTTCGATGGACACCTCGGCCTTCCCCGACAGCCCCATCTCCAGGCACCGCGCCCGCATGTGGCGCCGCACCGTCGACTCGCCGATCTCGCACTCCAGAAGCTCCCGTCGGATATGCCGCCATATCCGGTGCGCTGTGTGCCGCTGCTTCCGCGGCGCTTTCCGGTCCGCTTCCAGAATCCCGTCGATGAACTCCTTCACGGGCTCGAGCTGCGGGCTGTCCGGCCCGGCCGCCTTCCTCTCCGGAGGTATCGCGCTCGCGACCGCCTGGCGCACCATCCGCCGGTGAACGCCGAACTTCCGCGCCACCCCGGCGATGGTTCCCACGCCGTGCTCGTACTCTCGTCTGATCTGTTCGAACAACTCCACTTTGGTCTGCCTCCTTGTCAAGGACCGTCGCCGTTGCGGGCTAGAATGCCCGAAACAGGATACCCGGTTCCTGTTCTGAAGGCGGGCCAAATCAAATGAGCGATGTGGGCCAGACTAGAATAGCGAAACCACCAAACAGTGACCAGGCGCGACTGCCGCGATGCAAGTGGGTCTGCGAGGTCGGGGAACACCCGAGGACCGCAAGGTGGAATAATAGACAGTCTACCCATGAGTTTACGAGCCGAGCACCTCTTCAAGTGCCGAGTCGCCGTCGCTCGTCTGGGCGAGATGGACAAAGCGGGTGCCGGCTGGTGGAATACGTCCGGTCTGCTCGGCGATGTCGGCGCCACTGCCTTGCGGCGCAACTTCCCTTACACCCACTGGTTCGCGCAGGCTCGCGCGGTAATCGCCGTTGCCGGCGCTCGAAGTTCAGAAGTCTTCCCACTGCCGAGGGGCTGCATCTCGCTTTGGAGTTTCCCCCCGGAGGTCGAGACGGCGTTGTCCGAAGAATGGCCGAAGTGGCTGAGCGACGAGCCGTCGTGGCGACCCTATTTCGAAACCGTCGCGAGGCTCTCTGGTGTCAGCGTGGCACAGGCGCTTCAGCAGCTCGAGTTGGCGCGGGTATCGGAAGTCTCCGCCGTCGAGTCCCTCAAACGATCCCACGAGGCCAAGGCGCTCCTCGTGCCCACGCGGGAACCGTTGGACAACATTGCGGTTACCCAATTGGCCCTGGGCTTCTCTCATGGGGAACCAGGCAAATTGACCGTACCCTACATGCGGCTGCCGGGAGGATTGAGTTGACTGAGACCCTGCCCGAGGAAGCAATCGTCTCGACTCGATTGACCAGGAAAGGCCCGCTTATCGAAGAAACGTACAGCGCCTTTCGCCACTGGAGCCTTGCGGGTACGTTGCAGGACAACCTGTCCAGGCTGCGGCGGGAGAATCCTTTTGGTGCGAAGAGTGAGCGCTGGCTGCATGAGGTCACCCGAACACTCTCCAACCGGTTCCGCGGGGTCCATATCCGTCCCTTGATTCTGCTGGCGCAGGCGGGATGTCCGTTAGACGTGTGGAAACCCTGCCTTCTTTGGCATTTGGGGCGCAGGGATCTGCTCTACTATCTCTTCAGCTCGGACTGGTTGTATCCGGCTTATAGATCCGGAGTCTATGCTCTGCGAACGAAAGACCTCGTGGAGTTTGTTCAGCGGATTACACGCGGGCGATTGAGCAAGGCCACGGTGATCAGTGAATACGGTGCGACTCGGCTAGCGCGGGATCTGCTGATGGCGTCTGCCTTATTCGGACTGATCGAAGGCAACGTGTCTCGCAACTTCTCCCACCGGCACTTGCCGTCGACCAGCTTTCTCTACATCGCCCAGGGCATTGCGGAGACCGCGGGCGGCGGGCGCGTTTTGATCGACTCCGCCGACTGGCGGCTGTTCTTGTTGAGTCCGGAAGACGTCGAGCGAGAGTTCCACGAGCTTCACCAGTTCCGGAAGGTCAGTCTGGAAACGGCCGGAGGCGTAGTCAACCTTCGCCTCCCGGCAACGTCGCTCGATGAATACGCCGCGACGGTCGCGCGAGAGAGGAGTTGGAATGCCTGACTGGTTGGCACGACTCACGCAGCAATTGGAGCCGGCATTGGCCGCTTCCGATCCAAGACCCGCGATTAGCGCCTATCACGATATGCCATATGCGATCTTCCGCTATCCGCCGGAGGCAGAGTTTGAAGTTCGCCGCCAAGTGTCCTTGCTGAAGACCCGATTGGAAACGAACCACGGCAAGAGCATCACCGTCATCAGCCTTGCGGATTGCCTGAGGAGGGCGATCGAGTCCGAGATCCCCGTCGGCCAAATGGTGGATGCCGAAAAGAAGGTTGGGGTCGCGGGCCTCATAGACACAGTACACGAGATCCTGAGCCGACGAGCATCATTGCCGGAGATCGTGTCGGGCATGTTGCCTGCCAACGGCGATCCCACGAAGGACATCTTCTTCCTGGTTCGCGCTGGCGCCCTCTTCCCCTTCTACCGAACGTCCGCCCTATTGGAGCAGATGATGGGAATCGTTAGCATCCCTGGCGTGCTCTTCTACCCGGGCATCCTGGATGGTGCTGCGGGATTGAAGTTCATGGGAATCAAGGATGCGGAACACAACTACCGCCCGAAGATCTACTAGCCAATGAATACCACCGCCATGCCGACCACGATTGAATCACTGTTCGCCCAGAACATTCACCGCCGCATCGAAGAGGTCATCAAGGTTGACCAGACCGACGAGCAAATCCTCGCCGACGAGATCAAGGAATACATCGCGACAGACTCCATTTGCCAGTTCTTTGAGCGGATACTCGATCGCTACCTGGAGACCTTGAATCAGCCGCATGAGGGCGTTGGCGTTTGGGTGTCTGGCTTCTTCGGGTCGGGCAAGTCGAGCTTCGCAAAACTACTCGGGCTGGCACTCGACAATCGGCCCATCCTCGGCGAACCAGCAAGCAAGAAGATCGGGGAACGTACCAAGAGCAAGAAGGTCCAGGCACTGCTGGCAGGCATCAACGAACGGATTCCAACGCATGCCGTCATCTTCGATGTCGCAACCGAAAGAGGAATCCTCTCCCCGAATCAGCGGTTGACCGAGATCATGTATCGGTTGCTGCTGGAGAGCTTGGGCTATGCGCGGGACCTCGACTTGGCGGAACTCGAAATCACGCTCGAGGGACAGGGCAAGCTGGCCGAGTTCGAGGCGCGATATGAACAGCTCTTCGAAAAGAGCTGGGCGAGCGACAAGAACCTGGTTGTCTTCTCCGTTGGGCGTGCAAGCCATGTCGTTCACTTGATGGACAAGGCCTTTTCTGCGCCTGAGTCCTGGTGGCAGTCGGCCAAAAAGCGAGCGGATGTCACCCCTCGGTCTCTCGCTGAGCGTGCGAAGGAGTTGATGGCGCGGCGGCGCCCGGGCAAGAGCCTGGTTTTCGTCATCGATGAAGTCGGCCAGTTTGTTGCCCGCGATGACCAGAAGATGCTCGACCTTCAGAGCGTCGTGGAAAGTCTCGGCAAAGTCGGTCGGGGCAAGATGTGGCTGGTCGCCACCTCACAGGAACGGCTGGACGCCAAGATCGACGATTTCAAGGGCGGCAGGGTCGAGTTCTCGCGAATGCGCGATCGCTTCTCCATCGAGGTCCATCTTGAGCCGTCGGACATCAAGGAGGTCGCCAGCAAGCGCATTCTGGCCAAGAACTCCGCTGCCGAGCCCAACCTCCGGGCCGTTTATGAGCAAAACCGTGGCGCGATCGAAACCCACACCCGTCTGACGGCTGACGTTCAGTTGGCGCAGCTTTCGCCTCAAGGCTTCGTGGATCTCTACCCGATGCTGCCCTACCAGATCGGCTTGATGATCGATGTAGTCTCCGGTTTGCGAAGCCAGGGCGGCACGCTGCGGCATGTCGGCGGCGCCAATCGCACCATCATTAAGCTGGCCCAGCAGATCCTGATCAATCCGGGCGTGAATCTGGCGGCGCAGGAAGTGGGCCAGTTGGTCCGGATCGACCAGATGTACGATCTGGTCGCCGGCAACATCGAGAGCGAGATCCGGCAGAAGATCAGCTCTATCGCGACGGCAGTGGGTCACCCGCTTGCCCAGGGAGTAGCAAAGGCCATCTGCCTTCTGCAGTTCGTCAAGAACGTCCATCGCACAGCGGAGAACATTGCCGCAGTGTTGCATCCCCGGATGGATGCCGAGTCACAACTGACCGCCGTGCGCGAAGCCCTGGAGGCCCTGGAAAAGGCGCACCAAATCCGCCATGGTGACGACGGCTACCGTATTCCTACTCCGGCCGAGGATGACTGGGAACGCCAGCGCTCGGGCTTGCAGCCGCGCTCGGGCGAGGCAAACCGCATCTATGCCGACGCTATCGGCAAGTTCTGGAAGCCCCAACCAGTTTTCTCGTACCTCAACACCAAGACCTTCAGCGCAGGGCTCCTGCTGCATGACCGAGAGCAGGAAGAGGGCGACGTGCCGACGGACCTTTTTCTCGCTGAGTCGGACGCCGACTTCGAGAAGCGTGCGCAGGAGCTACGCCAGCGGAGCCAGTCCGAACCCAAGACTGTGTTCTGGGTGGCACGCCTCACCAAAGCAGCAGAGACTCAGATGACCGAGATCTTCCGATCTAGGGAGATCCTGGCCCGGCGCGAACCCGGCGCAGCCACCGGGCCGGAAGCCCGGCTGGTGGCAGAAGAGAAGAAACGGATGGCCAGCCGCGAAGACGAGTTGCGCCGATTGCTTAAGGAGGCTCTGCTGGCTGGCTGCGTATTCTACCGGGGCAACGACCGCAGTCCCACAGACCAGGACACCGAGGTCGGTGCCTTCGCTGCCAAGTTGCTGCGTGTCGCAGTACCAGAAGTGTTCCACCGGTTTGGCGAGGCGGCGCAACGCGTCCAGGACGCGGACCTCCTGGCGGTAATGACTGCGCAGAACCTGAACGGCCTGCCGCAAGTGTTCTCGAATCTGAAGTTGCTGGAAGACCGGAACGGCCATGTCGCTTTTCGGAGCGAGAGCGGCCCACTGGCACAAGTATTCAGCATCATCCAGAATCGGGCCAGCTACGGTGAGCCGGCCAACGGGAAATACCTGACCGAGAAGCTCGCCGAGGAGCCTTTCGGCTGGGAGTTCGATGCCGTCCGTCTGTTCGTTTCCTGCCTACTGCGCGCCGGAAAGATCGAGGTGGTCAGCAAGGGGCAAGTCATCGAGATGGCTCAGTCGCTTGAAGCGCAGAACACTTTCAAGAACAACAATTTCTTCCGCCAGGCGGCGTGCCGACCGAAGGTGGACGACCTCAAGGCGGAAGACTTGGTGAACGCCTCCGAAGCGTTTCAGGCGGTCTTCGGCAAGGAACTACCAGAACTGGAAGCTGGTTCGGCGGCAGTTCACATTCGGGAGGCAGTTTCGCGCAACGAAGATCCCGTTCAGGAGATGGACAACCTACTGGTCCAGAACGCCCTGCCAGGCTCGGATGTCCTGGAGCAGGCGCTCGGCCAAATGCGGGCAATTCGCTCTGGGAAGCAGAGCTCTGCGATCCAGACTTTTCTCTCGGCGCATACGCAGATCAAGGAGGCGATTGCTCGGGCCACTCAACTGAGGAACGTCCTTATCGAACCGAACCTGTTGATCCTGCGCCGGGCGAAGGAGGTGTCGGGCGGGCCGTGGTCTTTCCTCTCGAGGGAAGGGGATCTCGCCGAGACGCTCCGCAACGACGCCCAGGTTCTCGAAGAACTGATGGGCCGCGAACGATTCTACGAGGAGGTGGCCGCCATCGATCAGGCGGCTCAGCGGCTTCGGAAGGAGTATGAGCGGCGCTACGGTCAGGAAGTAGCAAGACGAGCGCAGCTCTATGGGAACGCCAGGAAGCGGCTTGCCGAGACGCAGTGGTGGGAATCGCTGGAAGAGAATCAGCGGCTAAAGATCGCGGCGCCAATTGATCAGCGCACCTCGGCGGAACCTCATCCTCATCCTACGATCCCGGAACTCCGTTCCGATTGCGATGCCTGCGAGCGGCGCCTTCAGCAGGCGATCGAAGAGATGATGCGCATCCTGGACGGGAACCGCCTGGTGAAGGTCTCTCTGGCACAGCACTTCTCAGGAGGGATTGAAACGGCTGAGCAGCTCGATGCGGCTCTTCGTGCCGTGCGCGAGGAGTGTGAACGGTTGCTCGGCGAGGGGAAGAAGATCCTGGTGGTCTGATCAACTATGGACCGCGAAATCCGCAATCTCCTGGAGCGCACCACCCAGCAGGCCCGGCGGCTGTTGGAGGCGGAGTACAGTCGGCAGATCGAAGGGACCTTCGACATCCTTCCTGATGGCACCATCGATTTGGGGCCGGGGGCGCACCTCTCTCCTGAAGAGCGGTTCTTCCGCGGTCGATTGGTGGCCGCCGTTGAACACCGCCGAGCCATGGGAGAGTCGGCCCGGGAGTCGGTGGCAAATTTCCTCCGCGAGTGTGCGTTCACCTTTCTGAACCGCATCGTGGCGCTGCAGATGCTAGAGGCGCGCGGCATAACTAAGCCCTCCGTGTCGAAGGGCGAGGAGTCGAGTGGCTTCGCGAGTGAATTCCTGCTGCTGGCACCTGGCTTGAAGTCTCTGCCGGACAAGGGGTACCGGCTGTATCTCGAATCGCTGTTTGACGAAATAGGCCGCGAGGTGGGTGTACTGTTTGACCGGACGGACCTCGCCGGGCAACTCTGGCCAGACCGGCCAAGGCTCCTTGAACTGCTGGAGCTTCTTAACAATCCTGGGCTGGAATCGGTCTGGGTGGCTGATGAAACCATTGGATGGGTCTATCAGTATTTCAACAGCGACGACGAGCGCCGCCAGATGCGCGCCGATTCGGCCGCCCCGCGCAACAGCCGGGAGATGGCGGTGCGGAACCAGTTCTTCACTCCGCGCTATGTTGTGGAGTTTCTCACCGACAATACACTGGGCAGTATATGGTACGAGATGCGCCGGGGGCAAACTTTGCTCAAAGAGCGTTGCCGTTACTTAGTCCGGCGGCCGAACGAGTACTTTCTGCATCCTGGCGAGGAGCCGTTCCAGGTTGAGACTCGCGGCGAACGTACGCAGGAGGAGCTTCTCCGTGAGGGACTGTCCATCCCGTACCGGCCACCTAAGGACCCGCGCGCGATTCGAGTCCTTGATCCCGCTTGTGGTAGCGGCCACTTTCTGCTTTACTGCTTCGATCTCCTGGAGGTGATCTACGAGGAAGCCTGGGAGGCCGGCGTTGGGACTTTGCGCCAGGAGTATTCGGACAAGGACGACTTGAAGCGGGCCGTGCCGGAGCTGATCCTGCGGCACAATCTTCACGGGATCGACATCGATCCGCGGGCGGCGCAGATCGGCTCCTTGGCTCTCTGGATGCGGGCACAGAGGGCCTGGAATGAATTGGTCCGGGCAGATCGGCCGACAATCCGCAAGACCAACATTGTCGTCGCGGAGCCGATGCCAGGCGAAGCTGATCTGCTCGACGACTTCTGCAAGAGCCTTGAGCCGAAGCTCCTCGGCCAGCTCGTTCGCGACGTCTTCGAGCGGATGAAGATTGCGGGTGATGCTGGCTCGCTGCTACGGATCGAGACAGACATCGCCGACATGGTCGAAGAGGCCAAGCGCCAATGGCTGGCTGAGGACGCCCCGATGGACCGCGAGGGGAACCCGATGCTGTTCGCAAGCGTGAAGCAGCGAACGATCTTCGAAATGGAGCGCGTGACCGCAGACTTCTGGACCTACGCCGAACAACAGGTATTCGATGCGCTCCATCATTTTGCCGCGACCGCTGAGAATGGCACACATTTCCGGCGGCGGCTGTTTGCCGACGACGCGGAACGGGGCTTCGCGTTCATCGACCTCTGCCGGAACCGGTTCGATGTGATCCTAATGAATCCGCCTTTTGGCGACGCAACACTTACCACGTATCAGTATCTGGATCGAGTGTTTCCGGTGGCCAAAAGGGACATGCTCACTGCCTTTGTTGCACTGGCACAATTGCGACTCACGGAGTTCGGCCTATTGGGAGCAATTACGAAGAGAGAGCCGCTGTTCACGACCACGTACCAAGAATGGCGTCGTGCCTGCCTATTTGAAACGAACAGAATTGAAATCATGGCGGACCTTGGCGCTGGCGTCCTCGATGGAGCAATGGTGGAGGTCGCGGCTTACGTTATTTCAACCGGCACGAAGAGTGACCTGCTCCTTGCATTCGTTCCATCGGCCGCAGCAGCCCGAAAGGAGGACGAGGGAGGGCGGCCTCACGTGCCAGCCCAAAGTCTCTGTCGGGGCCTGGAGGGCTGGGCTTGTTTTGCTATCAAGCATTCTTCATTGGCCTCGATTCCCGGTTTCCCGATCGCTTACGCCACCCCTGAGATAGTTGTTCGCGCCTTTCAGCACTTCAAATCATTGACAGAGTCGGGGGGCCGTACCGCGCAAGGACTGGGCACCACAGATGACTTCCGGTTTACTCGGCTGCGGCATGAGGTCCCACACAGCGCAATTCATAACTATTCAAAGGCGGCCAGCACGCGCGGGATTGTGTGGGTGCCGTACATAAAGGGGGAGCCCACCTCACCGTACTTCGGTGATGTTCCGATGGTAGTTAACTGGGCCATGGATGGCCGTGAAATCAAGGAGTTCAATCGCGCCCGCTACGGTTCAGCATCGCGCAATGTCAAGAGCGAGTCCCATTATGGAGCCTGCGGCTTGGTGTTCCCGCGCCGCACTAGTCGATTCACTCCCCGAATCATGCCCACCGGCTGCATATTCAGTGTCGGTGGTCAGGCGATCTTTGCTCCAGAGGGCTCGCTCTGGTCTCTTCTCGGCATACTGTCATCGTCTTTGGCAAATGAGCTGATTCAGCCGTTACTTGGCAGAGCTGACCTTGATCCCCAGTTCGAAGTGGGCGCAATCGGGAAGATCCCGCTCCCGCCGTGGGATAGAGTGCCCCCTGAGCTAGAGCCTAAGGTTGTCCGTCTAGCTGGCTTGATACGTAGCCGCCTATCCAATATCGAGACTTCTTCATTCTTCCTCTCTCCGACGGTCTCCCCCGGCAGGGAATCCTTTCGCCGCTCGATGGAGGTTGCCACTATTGAGCTTGCTGAGATGCGGAGTGAGTTCGAGGCGTTGGTGACAGAGTGCGAGGAAACTGTCAACGTCTTGTATGAAGCTCAAGTAGTTGCGGCATTTAGGGTCGATGTGCCCGTACTCTTGAAGCCGCTGGACGAAACGTCAGAGGCAAGGAGTTTGGTGTCTTACGCACTGGGTATCGCATTTCGGCGGTACAGGCAAAGCCATGCTAATGGAACAGAACAGTGCCCGGACGGTAACGCCTTGTGTCGAGATCTCCCACTCAGCGCTCCAGCGCTTCGCCCACTTAGAGAAGTCGCGTGCGACGGCGAGGTGATCTCTGTGCTAGAGGATGAACCGAGCTCCTCATACGACGTTGTGGGGCGTACCAGGAGTGCCTTTGTCAGTTGGTGGGGAACTGTTGGCCCAGATGTGTGGGATGAGATCGGCTGTGCTGTCGCCGGCACTTCTGACAACCTAAGACCTTTCTTTTCGACAGAGTTCTTCGCGCTTCATCTTCAAACGTACTCTGAGAACAAGCGGAAAGCTCCGATATATTGGCAACTCTCGTTACCTTCGAAAAGGGGCTCTCCGCGGGAATTCGTGAAAACTTTCAAATGTCGATGATTCAGTGAGATGGCGTTTTTGGGTACACTCGGCAGTTGACGCACAAAGAATGGACGGCGATTCTGGCGTGGCCG
>Ga0182027_10006593_pt1 | contig 17325 bp, 20 predicted proteins | sample 712E1DmetaG_FD_121300 | JGI IMG/M metagenome (GOLD analysis project Ga0182027, IMG submission 121300) | Permafrost microbial communities from Stordalen Mire, Sweden - 712E1D metaG (Illumina Assembly) | ecosystem: Environmental > Terrestrial > Soil > Wetlands > Permafrost | place: Sweden... | reverse complement strand
GTTATACACCGAGAGCAACATCGGCAGGGCGATGAAGCAGGGCGCTTTCGCCGTCTCGCCGTAAGCCGCCAGAGAATTACCAGCCAAAACCTTAACCATCATGCCAAATTATGCCGACTTCCCCATCACCAGCGTTTGCCGCGCAGACCTCGAAAGCATCGGGTTTGACGCGGGCGGCGTTGACGATGCCACGATGAAGGAGCTCGCAGGCAAAATGGCCGACGACTACTGCGAACAGTTGTTCTGGCCGAGCCTCGAGATCATCGCGGAATACCTCAAAATCCCCAAACGGCCATAGCGGCTACCGTCGGCCTTCGCCCACACCGTCTCTCTTGAAAGGCAAGCGCGCTGTTTGCGCCGCGTTTGCCTTTTTCCGTTTGCGTTCGAGAAGAACCAGCCCGCCGACGACCCGAAACGGCGAATATGCCTCAATCATCCGCACCCGCAATTTGAGCAGGCTTTGTTCTGGGCTTTCCTCGGCGTTGAAAATTGAGGTTTGCGATACGCGCATTTCCCGCGCCGCCTGTGCGCGGGTTTTTTTCGCTTGCATTCGGAATCGCTTGGCCAGAGCCGCCAAGTCTCTTTCGGCCAGCATTTTGCTTTTCAACACGGCGGATGTTTAGCGCAATGTAAGCAAAATAGCTACATTTATTTCTTGCGTCGCCAGAGCGTTTTCGGATATATTCTCGCCCGTGAAAGATAACCTTGCACAAGTGAAGCCGGTCGGGATTTGGATTCGGGTTTCAACCGAAGACCAAGCCCACGGCGAAAGCCCCCAGCATCACGAGGCGCGCGCCCGTGAATACGCGAAGTGGAACGGCTGGACGGTCAAGGAAGTCTATGACCTCGCCGGCGTCTCCGGCAAAACCGTGATGGAGCATCCCGAAGCCAAGCGGATGCTTGCCGACATCAAGCGCGGCCACATCAGCGGCCTCATCTTTTCAAAGCTCGCCCGCCTTGCCCGCAACACCAAGGAACTCCTCGATTTCTCCGACCTTTTCCGTCAGAGCCACGCGGACATGATTTCCTTGCAGGAGAAGATTGACACCTCGACGCCGGCAGGACGCCTCTTTTACACCATGATTGCGGCAATGGCTCAATGGGAACGGGAGGAAATCGCCGACCGCGTGAAAGCGTCAATCTCAATCAGGGCAAAGCTCGGCAAGCCCATGGGCGGCAATCCCCCCTACGGGTATCAGTGGAAGGAAAAGAAACTCATCCCCGAACCCAACGAAGCGCCAATTCGCAAACGGCTTTACGAGCTTTTTCTCGCCAACCGGCGCAAAGGCACGGTGGCGAAGGCGCTCAATGACGCCGGCTACCGCACGCGGAAGGGATGCAAATGGAGCGACATCACCGTCGGACGGGTTCTCCGATGCACCAGCGCCAAAGGCATATATCATATCAACCGCACCCGCAAGACTGGAGATTGGCAATGGGAGCAGAAACCGGAAGCCGAATGGGGTTCCATCGAGACCGAAGCCATAGTCCCCGAGGAGCTTTGGAATCAGTGCAATCAGATTCTCGACGACTATGAAAAGAATCGCCACCGGCCAGCCCGAAAGCCAGTCCAGCTTTTCGCCGGCCTGACCCATTGCGCCTGCGGCCAAAAGATGTATGTGAAGGCCAATTCGCCGAAATACATCTGCCAAAAGTGCCATAACAAGATACCGATTGTGGACTTGGAAGCCATCCTGCGGGACGAACTCCGAGGCTATTTTGCCGCCCCAGAGCGGATTGCCGAGCATTTGCAGAACATTGACAAAGGATTGCAGGACAAGGAACGGCTCCTCGAATCCCACAAAGCGGAAGTCCGAAAACTGCGCGATGACATGGCGCGCACCCACCGGCTGTATCTCGACGGCAATCTCACCAGCCAAGGGTTTGGCGAGTTTTACAAACCCGCCGAAGAGCGCCTGAATCAGCTTGTCGCGGAGCTTCCCAAACTTGAAGCCCAAATTGACCATATCAAGGTTTCCAACCTCTCCACCGAAGAAATCATCGCCGAGGCCAAAACCCTCTATGACCGCTGGCCGGAACTTCCCGTTGACCGGCGGCGCGGCATCGTCGAATCTGTGGTTGAAAAGATCACCATTGGCAACGGCGAAATCGACATAACCCTCTCATATCTGCCTAGTTCTGAAGAAATGGTAAAATCCCAACAGGCGCTACACCGCCCGTCAGCGCCAATTCCCCGACCATGATGTAGTTGTCCATTTGATCGGATTGCAACTGGTCGCTGGCCGCCAACATGCCGACCGCGATGGGCAGATCGAAACTCGGCCCCTCCTTCTTGACGTCCGCCGGGGCCAGATTGATGGTGGATCGCCCCATGGGAAATTTGAACCCGGAATTGGTCAGCGCCGTGGTGACGCGGTCCCGCGACTCCTTCACCGCCGCATCCGGAAGGCCGACGATGATGATCATGGTATCCCCCCAGCCGCAATTGACCTCCACCTCGACGGGGAAGGCTTCGATGCCATTGACGGCGGCGGACAAAACACGGGCAAGCATGGGCGGATTGTGGGCCAACGCAGGCGCAAGGGCAATGCGGTTTTTTATGCCGAAGCCCATAGAAGCGCAATTCCAGAAGTTTGAAGATTGCCTTTTGCGCTATCCTCCACTATGTTCAAGCAATGATCACCGATGCGATCAAAGAATTGATGCAGGCCGACCCTTTTAGGCCGGTTCGGATTGTGCTTGGCAACCAGCAATCGTTCGTTGTCGCCCACACCGATTATCTGATGGTCAGCCCTGACCGCCAGACGGTCATTCTTTACGATGAGGGAGGCCATTTCAAAATCCTCAACGCCCAACAAATCAAATTCGTGGAACCGGCAAAGGGCCGCTCATCGAAAACGGCGTAATGGGGTTGGTTTCAAAAAACGGTCCCGCGACTCCTTCGCCGCCGCATCCGGCAGGCCGACAATGATGATTATGGTATTCCCCCAAGCCGCAATAGACCTCCGCCTCGACGGGGAAGGGTGGTTTAGAGCTTAAGGACCAAGGCATAAAGGATGAGACCAATGACCAGTATCGCGACGATCGTTAATTTTGCGATCAGCCGCCTGCGCCGCTGGCGCCTCCGGCTTCTCTTCCGGCGCCGCCCTGACCGCTCCTTAAAATAAGCGGCGCTGTCCGGCGCATTGGCGGGCGGGCTGGCCTTGCTGGAAAGCCCTGGTCGCTCTTGAGCATTCGCGGCCGCCTGTCCCGCATCGTTTGCGTCTGGCGCCGGCGCAGCTTGGTTGGCGTCATCCTCCGTCCCCTGCGATTCAATCGCCGGCGGATTGGAACCGCGCATCGCAGGCGATGGCAGAACACCAAAGTCCTTTCTTTTGGAGGGAGGTTTGTATCCCGCGGGTATGAGCAGGAACCTGGAAGACGCTTTCCTGACTTGGGCCACCTTTGCCATGTGCTCTGCAACGCGGTTTGCGGGAACGGCTGCTGCCAGGGTCGAAAAGTGGAGTTTCATGGTCCAGCGTCCCCATCCTTCCTCCACGGTCTGCCGGAACTGGAAAAAACGGCTTTCGATTTCGTTCCTGTCGGACTTGACGCTCTTCATGGTGGAAGATTGGACATTGAGGACATGCAGGACATGGCATGGATAGGGCAGGGCAAAGGGCGCGCGCCACGACGCTGCCACAGGCATTGCCAGGAGGGGGACAATAATATTGTTCTCGAGGGAGAAAACGAGCCTCTCTTGCTTGTCGGTCGCGCCTGTGAAGCCCTGGATCTCGAAGGCTTCCGCCAAAAGGATCTCGTTGTTGGAGCGGTCATCCCGGACGGCCATTTCACCAATCCGCGAAGCCTTGAAAAAACGCTGGACATAATGTTGCAGTCTTGCTTTGGCCATCTCCAGTTTTCCCAGGTCAGCCATTTGGTTGCGCACCACATCTGCTTGATGCCCCGTGGCGCGCACCACCGCCGACATCGGGGAAAGGGCGCCCGTCGAGTCCAGCAGGATGGTCTCCTTCAATTCGTAAACATCCGCATTTCCCTTTCGGGCGGGGGATTTAACCAGGGCGGCGGCGGCGCAGTCCACGGGCAGGCCCAAACCATAATCAGGAATAAACCGGTTCAACGCATCGCCGCCCTGCCACTTGAGCACGGCATCCACCCAGCAGGTTATGCCCTCAAGTTGGAATTCGACAACGGCATGATTAAACAACCCGGCCATGGGCAGCATGCCCGCGACCGATCCGCGCAATTGGTTATTGACCAATACCGGGCGCGCGGGAATGCCAAGCTCCTTGAGCACCCTGGTCAGGAGAAAAGAAAGGTCCTTGCAATCGCCGTAACGCCGCTGCGCCACGGCTTCCGGAGAGGATGGCGCATGTCCGCCGTGCCCGATGTCCACATTGAGGTAACGAAATTCATCCTGGATCATCTGAATCGCCTGGGTGGCGCGGCCCACCGGATCCGTTTCAGCGCGGGTGATCTCCTCCAACAACTTGCGCAGCGCGGGGCTGGCCTCTTCCTCTTTCCACGCCCTGGCGGCTTCTTTGGCCACCGTTCCCCAGTCCGCGCAATCGGAAACCTGCATCCAGGGATGGGAAACATATTCCGGCGGGGCGTTGGCCTCCGCGGCCGGCACTGTGTAATTCTCGCCCGTCCATGTCCACACCGTTTCCCCGTTTTCGGATTTCGTGGCGGGCTGCAAATCCCGGGAGGACGATCTCCATTTGAGGGGGCGCGACTGGTTGAAGCGCGCGGAAAAATGAAATTTGCCGATGGAAACCCCTGTGGGAAGCGTGAAGATATGCGTGCAATAGGCGCCGAGCAGTTCGGGCCGGCTCTGGATGGTGTAACAAGATTCGATCACATCCCCGGGGCGAACGTCCTCCAGCAACAGCAACAAGGTGAACCAGCCTTGAATCATGAATCTTTCCAAACCCGCTTCCCGCTGCAAAAAACGGATTTTCTCCATGTCCGCGAAATCCCGTTCCGCATCGCCGCGGCGGATTTTTATCCAATGCAACGTCACCAGTTGGGTGCGCGGCTCAAACTCAAGCTGCCATTGCGAGTTGTGTTGCACCGCCTGCATCGTCTCCAAACGCATCACGGTGTGGAAAAATACTTCTCCCGTCTCCGCGTGAATCTGCCGGCCGAGAAGAAGGTGCGTGTAGTGAGACGGGGTCTTCACCGCAAAATGGACATGAAAAGGACACGGGGCCGCCCAGGACGGAACGGATCCGATGCGCACGCGGTTTCTTGCGCTCAACAAGGGATCGGTGCCGGTGGATGCGTCCGTTCTCACTTTTCCAACCGCTTGCAATGAGCGGGGTTTTCCAGCGGAAGAAAGATGGGGCTTGGAGGAGTCGAATTCGACATGATTACAACGATGAGGGGGTCCCCCCAGCCGCAGTTGGCCTCCACCTCGACGGGGGAAGGCTTCGATGCCATTGACCTCCGCCGTCTCGCAGGGGGGAGACGACGGCGGGACAAAGCAGCGGACAAAACGCGCGCCAGCATGGGGGGATTGTGGTCCAACGCGGGCGCAAGGGCAAGGCGGTTTTTGCGCGTTCACTGGCAGAGGTGCTTTGCGGTTGGCAACCTTTCCGCATTATCGGCTGGTCGGCTCGGATAGAAATGGAGGCAGGAAAATAGAAGGCAAATGCGTTGACCGAGCGGTCATACGGTCGGCGGCTCCTCGCCTTGTTCGCGGAACCATTGGCGAAGAAAAACCAAATCGCCCGCATCTTTGGCACGATGAGTGATGGCCTTCATACGCCAGAGCAAACGCGGCGAGGCAAACGGAATCGGCACACCGCTCAATTCACGCGTCACCACCTCTCTTGCGGCTTCGGCATATTCAATGCCTCCGGCCGAGCGCATCAGGTCCACCAGAATTTCGTCGCCGACACGGATAACATTGTATTGCCGCAGTTCGCCCGGCTGAAGTTCGCGGACGGCGTTGTCGGGCAGGGTGGATAGCGCGGAAAAAAGCCTGGCTTCATTGTCCAAATCGGCCGCAACCAACAAGTCAACGTCCGCCGTCATTCGGGGAAGTCCGGCGGCGATAATGGCCAATCCGCCGATCACAATATATTGGGCGCCGCGTTGGTTCAATTCGCGGCATAACCCCGCCAAATCGGCTTCCGTGGGAGGCCGGCTGATCAGGTTTTCGGCAGGCTGCTGCGCGCCAGCATCTTGATCATCCATTCCTCGGCCTCCTCATGGGTTTTGAAACGATAAACGCCCTTGGGCATCCAACGATGCTTGAAGGACTGGTGAAGTTGCGCGCCGGTTTCCTGCATCTGCATTCCGGCCTTCAAGCTGTCCGGCGCGATGGCCCGTCGGCCGACAATGCGGTCAATTCTTTCCTCGACGTTGACAAACGGTGGTTTCACGGCTTTATCACCATAGGCCGCCTGCTCGGACAAAGCAAGCCAAACCCACCCGTTCAGGCGGCCGGTCCGGGAGCCTGGAACGCAAAGGCGAAGAACGCCGCCATGCCGAGAAAAACGAACGCCACGAAATAATTCCACGCCAGCCTCTCCTTCAAGAACACGGTCGCGAAGACGATGAAGACAATGATCGTGACGGTCTCTTGAATGATCTTGAGCTGGTAGCCCGAAAAGTGGACATAGCCGAAACGATTTGCCGGCACCGCCAGACAGTATTCAATGAGCGCGATTCCCCACGAGACCACGATCGCTTTCCAGAGCGGCCAATCATGGCCGTATTTCAAGTGCCCATACCAGGCAAAAGTCATGAAGACATTGGAACAAATCAGCAGAAGAATGGTGCTCATGGGGTTGGTGCTCGCTGGGTCGGATTCAGAAATTGCAGATCAATTGGATGCAACATAAAGGCGTTGTGAGCGCCCGCCGCCGCGTTTTCCAGGGCGCGCTGGACCCAATCCTGGCCCTTGACTTCCGCCATGTCAATTCCCTTGTCGCGACACAAAAAACTCTGTTCGCTCTGTTGGCTCCTGTTCACCTTGTTTCCATAGGGGAGGCTTCGATGCCATAGTGGCAGGCGAGTTTTGGGGCGCTTGCACTTCACTTGCGCAAACCAGCCGCTCTTGGCATCATCCGTTCAACATGACCCGGCAGTTTCAGATCTTCGCCAAACCGGCCGGCGCGGTCTGCAATCTCGATTGCCAGTACTGCTACTACCGGGACAAGACGAGCCTGTATCCGCAAACCGGCCCGTCCCGCATGACAGACAGCCTGCTGGAACAATACATCGTCCAGCATATTGAGGCCGCGGGCGGGCCGGAGGTTTCCTTCTCCTGGCATGGAGGAGAGCCGGCCACCCTGGGCGTGGACTTCTTCCGCAAGGCGGTCGAGCTGGAGCGCAAGCACAAGCCCGCCGGCTGGCGCATCCGCAACGGCATCCAGACCAACGGCGTGCTGCTCGATGAAGAGTGGGGCCGCTTCCTGGCGGCGGAGGCTTTCAGCATCGGCCTCAGCCTGGACGGCCCGGCGGAACTGCACGACGCGTACCGCGTGACCCGGGGCGGCCAGCCGACTCACCGCCAGGCCATGCGCGGATATGAAATCCTGCGCCAGCATGGGGTCTTCACCAGCATCGTCTGCGTGGTGCATAACCTGAACGTCCAGCGCCCGCTCACGGTCTATCGGTTCTTCCGGCAAATCGGCTGCCGCCATCTGGGCTTCCTTCCGTCCGTCACGCACGCCCCGGAGTGCGCCACCGGCGTGGACCGGTTCACGCCGTCCGCGGAGGATTACGGGGCGTTTCTCTGCAAAATCTTCGATGAATGGATCCAACGGGACACGGGCCGGATCTCGGTTCAGACTTTCGAGGAGGCCGCCCGGCCGGCCCTGGGCATGGAGCATTCCTTGTGCGTGTTCCGCGAAACCTGCGGCCAGATTCCGGTTCTCGAATACAACGGCGACTTCTTCCCGTGCGACCACTATGTGGACCGCGAACACCGCCTGGGCAACATCCGCCAGACGCCTCTGGCCGAACTGCTGGACTGCCAGGCGCAACGGGATTTCGGTCAGGCCAAACGGGACGCCCTGCCCCGCTGCTGCCGCGAGTGCGAAACGCTGGCCCTATGCAACGGCGGCTGCCCAAAATACCGCTTCATCCGCGCGCCGGACGGCCAGGCCGGCCTCAACTACCTCTGCGCGGGATTCAAGCGCTTCTTCCTGCACTGCCGGGCGCCTCTTGCCAGACTGGCGGCCCGCCAACGGGAGCAGGAGCCTGCGCCGCGGACCGTGCCGGCCAAGGCGGTCAAGGCGGGCCGCAACGATCCCTGCCCATGCGGCAGCGGCCTCAAGTACAAGAAGTGCTGCGCGGCCAGATAGTATGCGCGTTTTTTTCTTGCGTTTTCGGGGTGAACTGTTCCGAATATCGGCGCGGCTCATGCACCATAACAATACCGCGCTCCCGGCGACGGGAGTCCGCAAGCCGGCAACCAAAAATAATATGTCAAACATACACAACAACGAGCGCCCGGCCGCGGGAGTCCGCGGCGGCAATCCGAACCCGGGCGCCCCGGAAATACAGACGGCAACCGGAATAACCAGAAGGCGGTTTCTGGAAGGAACCGCCATGGGCATCGCCGCCACCGCCCTGGGCGTGTCGTCCCTCGAGGCGCAGGATTGGGCGCGCCAGGCGGTGGATAAATCGCCCCGGCGGCACGAGTCGGTCAAGGTCACGTATAACGCCAGGTCTGTGGACACGTTTATCGCCTACCCGCAGTCCCAGGGCAAGTCGCCCGCCGTCATCATCATCCACGACGTGATCGCCTTTGCCCCCTGGGTGGAAAACGCCGCTGACCGGTTCGCCGAAGCGGGCTATCTGGCGCTCGCTCCTGACCTGCTCTCGGGCCGGACTCCCGAAGAGAGGCAGCCGCTGCAATCCGCCACGGGAACAGTAGGGCCGGCCCGCCGGCTGCCCCTTCCCCAGGTCGCCGCGGACATGGACGCGCTGGCCGACTATTCCAAGAAGCTGCCCGCTTCCAACGGGAAGGTCTGCGTGGTGGGCTTCTCGTGGGGCGGCGACCAGGCGTTCCGCTTCGCGACGACGCGCAAGGATTTGTCGGCCGCATTCGTCTTCTACGGCATCTGCCCGGAGCCGGAAAACATCCCCAACATCGTGGCTCCAGTCTATGGTTTTTACGCGGGAACCGACACGCGCGTCGGCGCCACCCTGGCGGCGACCCGCGACCAGATGAAAGCGGCGGCCAAATTCTACGAGCCGGTTACCTACGAAGGCGCCGGCCACGGCTTCATGCAGGCCGGAGCCAAGCCGGACGCGGCGGATGCCGACAAAAAGGCCTGGGACGCCTCCTGGGTCAAGCTCAAGGCGCTCCGAAGCAAGTTCGACTGAGGGCGAATTGAAAGGGCGTTTCGAGAAGGATAAAGGGCATCCCGTCACGGTGGAAACGGCCGGCAAAGGGTCCATGCTCTCATGGGGTGAACACCCCATAGCGAGCGCGTTGCTCTCCAAGCTATCGTCACGCCATGAAAGACGACCCGTTCCGGCCGGCAGGAGAGCCAAGCCGGCGTGCCACGGCAACGCTGGAGGAATCCATCCCTTCGCATTCTCGTGATGGAAGCTCAGACCGCTTTGCGCCGGCTGGCCGCCGTTGCTCTGGTTCGCCTAAACGGTGATGAGGGATCCGACCGGCGCGCCCATGAACTCCGCCAGCGTCCAGTCAACGCATCATCAGGCCATCGTTGCAACCGGCCTGACAAAATGGTTTGGCGAAGGCGACACCAAAATGATAGCCGTCAATAGCGTCGCCTTGGTGGCTTACTTTGGCGAGATGCTATTCATCGTCGGCCCCTCCGGCAGCGGCAAAACCACGATGCTCAGCATGATCTCCGGCATCCTGCGTCCCAACGCCGGCAAGGTAACCGTCAAAGGGACCGACCTCTGGACTTTGAACAATGACCAGTTGGCTGACTTCCGCCTGAATACAGTGGGTTTCGTCTTTCAGGACTACCATCTGTTCCCGCGGTTGACCACGGCCGAGAATGTCGCCATCCCGCTGATCTTGAAGCAGCGCAACTGGGACCAATCCATCCTCGAGGCAAAAAAGACCCTGGAGATCGTCGGCCTGAAAGACCGGGGCGAAATTCTGCCCGTCAAACTCTCCGGCGGCGAGCAACAGCGCGTGGCCATCGCGCGCGCCATCATCAGCAGCCCGGAGATTCTGATTCTCGACGAACCAACCGCCTCCCTGGACGGTGACACCGGGAGGATGATCATCGCTTTCGTCAAGGAGAAAATACTCAATGAAAATCGCTGCATCCTGATCGTCACCCATGATGCGCGCATCAACGAATATGCGGACCGGATCATGCATATGGAAGATGGACGACTCACCGCCTTCGACAAGGGCACCGAATGAAAGAAACAGAACCTAATCCTCAAGCCACACCAGCCGAGGCGAAACCTCAAGCCACACCAGTCGAGGCCACGGCAGCCGAGCCTGCGCCTGGAGCCGCGGCCGCCGAGCCTGAACCTGAAGCCAAGACCGAGCCTGCTTCTGAAGCCCAAGCCAAAAAACCGTCCGATTTGACGCCGCAGCTAATCAAGCGAGTCCATGATTTCTACGCGCAGTTGGGGCGCGAGGAAGTCCGGGCAGTTCAGGAGTGGGAGAAGTCGGAGCCGAAGATTCGGGAAGACGAACCCAGCGCCGTGCTCAAGCCTGACGCCAAAGCAGCCGAGCCTGCGCCCGGAATCAACGTAGCTGATCCCAAGCCCGATGCCAAAGCAGCCGAGCCGGCGCCAGATCCTATCGCCGCCAAGCCCAAGCCCGAAGCCAAGGCAGGCGAGGTTAAGCCCGAAGCCAAAGACGCCGCGTCTGCGCCCGGCGCCAAAGCCTCCAAGCCCAAACCTGAATACAGGAATAAGATCATCTTCACCCTCTCGATATTGGGTGTTCTGGCCGCGCTGGTTGCCGCCTACATCATGGGCATGGAGAGGAAGGCCCAGCCGCCCGTCTTTAAGCCGGTCAGCAGCCCTTACGACTCGGCCATCTATGCCAATGGCATCGTCGAGAGCGACCAGCCGAGCGGTGAAAACATCAATATCTTTCCGGAGGTTTCCGGTCCAATCACCCAGGTGCTGGTGCGCGAAGGCCAGCAAGTCACGGCCGGCACGCCGCTGTTCTCCATTGACGATTCGGTGCAGAGAGCCGCCACCGGGCAGTTGAAGTCGCAATCGGAAGCCGCCCTGGCACTTCTGGACGAACTCAAAGCGGAACCGAGGCCGGAGACACTGGCGATTGCCGTCGCCCAGGTGGGACTGGCCGAATCCAATCTGAAGGAGGCCCGTGACCAGTACGACAAGGACCGCGCATCCTACGACATTGACCCGAAATCCATCAGCAAGATCGTACTGGATACCGCGGAAGACGCCGTCAATCAGGCCGCAGCCGCCCTGGACGTAGCCCGCAAGCAATACGACCTGACCAAAGCCGGCGCATGGAGTTACGACATCACCAACCAGGAGAAGCAATACGAGGCGCTCCAACAGGCTTACCAGGCGGCGAACGCGCTATTGGTAAAATTTTCGGTCAAAGCGCCGGCCGACGGCGTGGTGCTGGCCATCAACGCAGCGTTGGGCAGCTATGAGTCATCGCAGGGCGCCTATAACCCCACCACGGAATCATTCGGCCCGTTAGTGATCATGGGAGCGCCTCAAGACCATTTGGAGGTGCGCTGTTATATTGACGAGATACTGGTCTCACAATTGCCGTCCTCATTTCATGTTCACGCTCAGATGTCCCTCCGCGGGGCCTACACCAACAAGGTGCCGCTGGAATTCGTCCGGGTGCAGCCCTATGTCTCCCCCAAGATCGAGCTGGCGAATGAGCGCCAGGAGCAGGTGGACTTGCGGGTGCTGCCGGTGATTTTCCGGTTCGAGAAAAAGGATGTCCCGGTCTATCCGGGCCAGTTGGTGGATGTTTACATCGGCAAGGAATAGGGTCCCCCCAACCACACCAACCAATGCGATGAACCACTTTCAATCATCAGTCCAGCGAGGCGCATGCCTGGGCGCAATCCTGGCGATCCTGGGCGGCTGCGCCGCGGGTCCTGATTTCGTTCGTCCCGCGCCGCCCGATACGGATCGCTACACGAGCAAGCCGGGGCCTGAATCCACAGTCGCGGCGGATGGCCACGCGCAGCATTTCACGCCCGGCGCCGAAATTCCCGCCGACTGGTGGAGGCTTTTCCAGTCACCGCAATTGGATGCCGTGGTCCGGCAGGCCATCTCCAACAATCCGACCCTCCTGGCGGCCGAGGCCAGCCTGCGTCAGAGTCAGGACAACTTGCGCGCGGGTTATGGCTTGTACTTCCCCCAAGGCCAGGCTGGAGCATCCGCCATCCGGCAGCGCACCGCGCCGTTGCAGCAAGGCTCGCAGACCTCCGGCTCCATCTTCAACCTCTTCACCGCCAGCGGCACCATCAGCTACACGCTCGACGTTTTCGGCGGCAAGCGCCGCACGGTGGAAGGCTTGCGGGCGCAGGCCGACTCCCGGCGTTACGAAAGCAAGGCAGCCTACCTGGCGTTGTCCGCCAATGTCGTCAACACTTGCATCGCCCGCGCGGCCTACGCGGCCCAGATTCGCGCGACCGAACAGTTGATTGATTTGGAGAACCAGCAACTTCACCTCGCCGAAACGCAGGTCCGCGCCGGCACCGCTCCCTATTCGGCCGTGTTGAGCGTGCGCGGCCTGATTGCCGCCAACCAGGCCTTGCTGGCGCCCCTGAAGCAGAATGCCAGCCAGGCGGAACACCTGCTGGCAACGCTGGAAGGCCTCGCGCCATCCAAAGCCGAGCTGCCCGACATTGACCTGGCCGGACTCTCCTTGCCGGTGGATATGCCGGTGAGCCTGCCGTCCGATCTGGTCAACCAGCGGCCCGACATTCTCTCTGCCGAGGCGCTGATGCATGTGGCCAGCGCCAACATCGGCATCGCCACCGCCGCCATGTTCCCCAGCTTCAGCTTGAGCGGCACTTACGGCGGCGCCAGCAGCACTCTGGCCAGCCTTTCCGCCGTCAGCAAGTTCTGGAGCATCGGCCCGACCGCCACCACGCCCGTCTTTCAAGGCAACAGTTTGTGGTACGCCCGGCGCGCGGCCATAGACGCCTGGCAGCAGTCGCAGGCTACTTACCGCGGGACCGTGCTGGGCGCATTCGAGCAAGTGGCTGACTCGTTGAAGGCGCTGGAGCACGACGCCGAGGGGTTGCAGGCGCAGGACGAAGCAAAGCGCGCGGCAGGCCAAGCGCTCAATCTGTCGCAAGTCAATTACCGCGCGGGCCTGGTCGCCTACCCGGACGTCTTGACAGCCGACGTGCAATTCCACCAGGCGACACTCGGCTGCTTGCAGGCAGTGGCGCAGCGCCAGCAGGATACCGTCGCCTTGTTCGTGGCGCTGGGAGGGGGCTGGTGGAATGAAGCCCGTTCCGCAGCCAAGAAGGAGGCGCCATGAAGTACGGCGGGATTCTGCGGATTGGTTTCAAATTGCTGGTTAATGACAAACCCAAGTTCACCGCGCTGTTGATCGGGATTACCTTCTCCGTGTTCCTGATGATGATGATGACCGCCATGTTCGCCGGCATCCTCAACCACTCCTATTCGACCGTTACCAATATCGGCGCGGACATGTGGGTCATGGACCCGTCGGTCAATACTCCCACCAGTCCCATCCCCATGCCGGATTACGTGCTGGACGTGGTGCGCAGCATGGACGAGGTCAGCTACGCGGTGCCGCTCTTTATCGGCGGCGCCCTGCTCAAGCTGCCAAGCGGCAACTATCAATCCGCCACGGTCGTCGGTCTGGACGACGAAAGCCTGTTTGGCCGTCCCGACCTCGAACAGGGCAGCATTCTGAACATCTATAACGACAACACGTTTCTGGCGGTGGACGACGCCGAGTTTCCGAAACTGGGGAATGCGAAAATCGGCAGTTCATTCGAACTCAACGACCACCGCGGCACGATTGTGGGCATCGCCCGCGTCGCGGTCAACGGGCTTAATGGCACCCCCACGCTTTATACCACCTATTACCGCGCGATTGAATACATCCCCTCCACGCGTTTCACCTTGTCCTACGTGCTGGTGCAGCCCAAGAGCGCGGCGGCCGTGGCGGCCATAAAGCAGAAAGTCGCCCAGCTCGGCTATGTGGCTCGAACGAAGGAGGAATTCAACCAGAGCATCGCCGGCTATTACACCTACAAGACCGGGGTTGGCACCAACATCCTGTTGATGGTGGTGATCGCCTTTATCGTTGGGCTGTCCATTTCCGGCCAGACCTTTTACACGTTCATTCTCGAAAACCTGGAGAAATTTGGCGCCCTCAAGGCCATCGGCGCCAAGGGCCGCGAACTGGTCTATATGATCCTGTTCATGGCAACCTTCACGGCGCTGACGGGCTACGGCCTGGGCGTCGGTTTCGTGACGCTGATGATCATGATCGCCCGGTCCCGGCTCCCCAACTACGCCGCCACCATCACCTTCTGGAACCTGGGGCTGGCCTTCGGCATGGTCGTGCTCATCGCCGGAATTTCCAGCTATGTCGGCGTGCGCAAGGTACTCAAAATCGAGCCGTTCGATATCTTCAGGGGATAGGCGTGGACAAGCCCGTCCGCCAACAATTTTGCCGCGAAGCGGCAGGACAAAGTGTTTGACTATGCCGATCAGGCCTTTTTGGGCTTGACCAGCAGCAACACAATTCCGCCGGCGAGCGCGAACGCCCCGGCGACCGGCGGGATGAAGTGGCTGTGCGTCGTCTCAATATGCACACCGAGGAAATCCACCGGCTTTCCCGGGGTGTTGAAGGTGACGCCCGAGTAGGCGAGCACCACGATGCCGAAGGCGACCAGAATGACCGCAACGATGGTCTTTGTGTTCATATAATTCTTATTTAATATCTGAGTCACACTAAGCGATGCGCAGGGTCTTCGCTATGGGGTGTTCACCCCATCCGCAGATGGAACATTGGCGCAATCAATCAAATGCGTGAATTCCACGCATGGGGTGAACACCTTATAGCGCCCGCAAGTCTTCCCGGCTTAGAGTAACGTATATGACCGTAGGGAATATGTCGCAAATCGTTGAGCCGGCCGGCGCGCAACCACGAGGCCGTCTGAAACCGGCCCGCCGCATCCTCGTCGTGGAAGATGATGAGGTCATCCGTTGTCTCAACGCCGAAGTGCTGGCTCACTCCGGTTACCATGTGGACGCCGCCGAGGACGGAGCTGCCGCCTGGGACACGCTGCAACGCAACCGGTACGACCTCCTGGTCACGGACAACGACATGCCCAAGGTGTCCGGCGTGGAGTTGCTCCACAAGCTGCATGCCGCCCACATGGCGCTGCCGGTCATCATGGCCACAGGCAAACTGCCGGCGGACGAATTTACCCAGTGCCCCTGGCTCCAACCCGCCGCCCTGCTGATCAAGCCCTATTCCTTCAACGAGTTGTTGGGAACGGTGAGAAACGTCCTGCGCGCGACCGCCGCGGGCGGACAGGCCGCCCCGCCGCGCTGGCAAGCCGGGCCGCCCGCCGGAGGCTGGCAGTGCTGACCGTTCCAAACCCGGTTGAATGTTTAGTTGATACACCTTTGGCCCGGAAGGTCGCCCCGGGACCCAAACTGTGAGCGCAACCCCCAATCAAGGAACATTATGAAAGGTTTTTTCAACGGACTACTACTCGGCGTCATTTTGGGCGCTGTGGGTTACTGGTTTATCCAAAACAAAGCGCGGGAACATCCCGCGGCGGAGCAGCGCGCCGAAACCGCCGCCGCCCAGGCCCAGTCCGCCGCCGGCGAGGCGGGGCAGCATCTATCCAATGCGTTGAAGGCCAAGCTGGAAACCCTCGATCTGCGCTCCGATCAAATCAAGGACGAACTGGCGCGGACCGGCAAAATCGTGCGGCGCAAGGCGCACGACCTCGGCGAGCAGGTGGCCGACGCGGCGGTGGACGCGCGCATCGTCACCGCCATCAAGGCCAAATTCACGGCGGACCCCGACCTTTCCGTCTGGAAAATCTCCGTCTCCTCAGACCAGGGCCATGTCACGCTTTCGGGAACCGTTTCCGCCGAGGACAACATCGGCAAGGCGGTGGCCCTGGCGCTGGAAGCGGACGGCGTGCGCGATGTCACCTCCACCCTCGCCATCAAACCCAACCCCTGACCGTGATGTCATCCCGGCGCTTGACCGATTTGCCAGTGAAGAACTCAAACAAACCAGAAGAAAATATGAACAAAGAAACACAAGCAATCAGCAATGACATGTGCCAACTGGCCGATGACGCGCAAGCGTTGTTGTCCGCCACCGTTGACGTGGCCGGGGACAAAGTGGCGGATGCCCGCAAGCGTCTCGCCGCCGCGCTGGAACGCGGCAAGGCAATCTACGGCCGCGCCCGCGACAAGGCGATCCAAGGCGCCAAGGCGGCCGACGAGGCCGTGCATGAGCATCCCTATCAAGCCATCGCCATCGGCGTCGGGGTTGGGGCGGTCATCGGTTATCTCCTGGCCCGCCGCTGCTGCCGCCACCGCGACTAGCTTCGTTATGGAGGATGCCACCTTCAGCTTCCGCCAACTGGCCGCGTCCGCAAAGGACCTGGCGCGGCGGCTGTTGACCATCGGGGAAAACCGCCTCGAACTCTTGACGGTGGAAGTGCAGGAGGAGCGCGAGCGTCTCCTGCGCGCCTTCCTTCTGGCCCTGGGCGCCGCTGCGTTCGGGCTGCTCGCCGCCATGACGCTCACCGCTCTTCTCGTGGTCCTGTTGTGGGATTGCTCCCATTGGGCCGCTCTCCTGGCATTGACGGTTCTCTACGGAGCAGCCGGGGCTGGTCTTTACCGGATGCTCGCAAGACTGCTGCGCGACTGGCAGACGCTCCCCGCCACGCTCGATCAACTCCGAAAAGACCGCGTATGTTTGGAAGAAATCCTCAAATAAACCCGCTCCAATCGCGCAAACAACTTTTGCTCGCGGAAAGCGAACTCAACCGCGCCCAACTGATTGGGGACATGACGGCGCTGACGGCGGAGGTTCGCGCGCTCGCCGGCCGCGCCAAATCCATCGGTATCATCGCCTCGTCGGCCGCGGCGCTGTTGGCGGGCCTGGCGGCCTTGCGGCGCAAGAAGGCCGCGCCTGCCGACGAGAAACCTTCCTGGCTACAGACCATTTTCAAAGGCGCGGGCCTGGTTTCCAGTCTCTGGCTCGCGTTCCGCCCCCGGCCCCGCGACCGGGATGAAGCTTAACCCGCATATTTCACACTTTCCGGTTCGATAGGGGTAGAGATGGAGTTTGCGGCTCCACCCCTCCCTCCAAACCGGACAGGCCCATTTCGGGCATCCGGCTTTCCAGTCAGTGGGTTCTCTTTCGAG
>Ga0182027_10006592_pt1 | contig 17329 bp, 9 predicted proteins | sample 712E1DmetaG_FD_121300 | JGI IMG/M metagenome (GOLD analysis project Ga0182027, IMG submission 121300) | Permafrost microbial communities from Stordalen Mire, Sweden - 712E1D metaG (Illumina Assembly) | ecosystem: Environmental > Terrestrial > Soil > Wetlands > Permafrost | place: Sweden... | reverse complement strand
TACGCCTTCGATCTGCGCGGCAAGAGCTACATCAGCATCAGCAACGTGACACTGTTCGCGACGACCATCACGACCGACGACACGAGCAGCAACAACACCTTCGACGGCATTCGCGGCCAGTACCTATCACACTGGCAAACCGCCCAATACGACAGCACCTTGCCATTTGCAGGGATCTACGATGCCAATCACCGCTTCGACAGCGGCGTCCTGCTGCACGGGACGAACCACGTGTTCAAGAATTCGGCGCTTCATCTTTCGGCGGGCAATGGCGTGAACATTCGCGGTTCGGGAACCACAGTGCAGAATTGCACCATTTACGACGTCAGTTACGGTGGAACCTATACCGCGGCAATCACCATCGAAGTGGGCTCGCACGATCTCAAGATCCTCAATAACACGCTCTACAATACCGGGCGCGACGTGATCAATATGAACACCAACGCCTATCCGAATGATGGCTACAAGAACAACGAGATTGCCTACAACAACATCTACGGCTACGCGCGAACCCAGTTCGACCTGGGCGGCATCTACAGCTGCTGCGACACCTCGCACCTGGGAAGCCGCTGGCACCACAACCTGATTCACGAGCCCGCCAACACGGGCAACGGCATCCATCTCGACAACGGCACCTACGACGTCGCACTCGACCACAACGTCATCTGGGGCCTCAAGGGCACCGGCGATGTGAACCACGGTGGCAACGGAATCAACTTGGGCGGACACACCAATAGTCCGCCCGCGGGATCGAAACTGCCCTATCTGACAGCCACAATCCTCAACAACACCATCGTGTCCGGGCTGAACTACACCATTTTCAACTACTTCGCCTCGGCCAGCTACGACGCCAACATGACCGTGAGAAACAACATCCTCGACGGCGCCACGCCAGCGGGCCAGGACTTCGGCTACATCGCCGGCGGCACGCCAGTGGCCGATCACAATCTCGTGACCCCCAATGCAAGCGCCCAATACACCAGCTCAGCCACGGGCGATTTCACGCTAAAAGCGACGGCCACCGCCATCGACAAAGGCGTTCCCATCGCCGGCATCACCGATGGTTTTGTCGGCACCGCGCCGGACGAAGGCGCCTACGAATCCGGCCAACCCGCGTGGCAAGCTGGCTCGACGATTCCGCCGTAGGGCTGGGCTCCATCGGCGAGATCGAGGCCGCAAACCCGTCCTGCATCCGACGCCGAACGCGCCGCCGTCGTGAGCCTCGGCAGTTCGCCTTTCGTCGCCCAACCGAGGACTCGGCGGCCCTACGACGCTGAACGGCGAACGGCGCACGGAATCTAGAGGATTTGCCTCTGGGGACCAAAATATCGAGACCCAAAACCGCCGAGCCCTGCCCCTCCTAATTCATGCGCAAGGAGCGAATCTCTACGCCGGAACGACTTGGACCCTACCTGAAAGGAGCACAGATGACACTGTTTTGCACCGCAAGGTTTTGTCCATTGCTGACGCTTGTTCTGGTGGCAGGGTGCTCAGGGGGATCAACCAGCCCAGGCAAGACCGGGTTGGGTGGAAACGCCAGCGGTGGACTGACAGGCGTTGCTACCGGCGGCAGCACGGCAGGCGGCGGGGTTGCAGGGACCGGCGGTAGCGCAACCGGCAGCGGCGGGGTCGCGGGGACCGGCGGCAGCACTTCCGGCAGCGGCGGAGTTGCAAGGGCCGGCGGCAGTGCAACCGGAGGCGGCACCGTCTCGGGTGGCGGTGGCGGGCGCGGCGGATCGAGTGCGGCGAGCGGCGGCGCGCCGGCGGCGGGTGGGATCGGGGGCAGCAGTGGCGGGCAGCCGGGTGTCGGAACTGGCGGTGGTGCTGGCGCGCTCGGCGGCGGTGCCGGCGGCGCCAGCGCAATCGGCGGATCGTTCACGCTGCCCGGCACACAGGGGAGCGCTACCATTTATCGAGACGACACGACGGCGACCGCGCTATTTGCCGCAAGTGAAGCCGATCAAGCCATGCAAAACCGGGGTTACACTGTGACCGAGGTGCCGCTCACGCAGATCGCAGCGGCTAGTTCCCCCGTTAATGTGGTCATCGCCGTCGCCACCCCCGACCTGTTGACGACACTGCAGGCCCAAGGGGCCACTACGGTGGGCGCGCTGAAAGCCCAGGCGTTCTCGATCCGCATTACGAAATCCGGCTCGACGACATGGTACTGGGCACTCGGCGGTGATGCCACGGGCGCCATGTACGGTGGCATCGAGCTCGCCGAGCGTATCCGACTCGACGGCGTCACTGGCATCGTCAGCGGCGACCATTCGCCCTACATCCAGAACCGCGGCATCAAGTTCAACTTTCCCATCGACGTGCGCACGCCGAGCTACTCGGACGACGGCGACGCGGCTTGGAACAACGTCGAAGTCATGTGGGACATGCAATTCTGGAAGGACTTCCTCGATGACCTCGCCCGCCACCGCTACAATGCGATTTCGCTGTGGACCCTGGGCCTCTTCCCTTCGATGGTGAAGGTTCCGGGCTACGAGGACGTTTCGCTCAGCGACGTGAAGAAGAACACCATCGTCTTTTCATCCGACCTCGTCGGCAATGGCATGGCGCCAACCGCGGTGCTCAACGCCGCCGCCACCGTGGAAACGATGACCATCGACCAGAAGATCGCCTTCTGGCAACAGGTGATGCAGTACGGGAAAGATCGCGGCGTCGACTTCTACGTCATCACCTGGAACGTCTTCACCTTCGGCACGCAGGGACTTCACGGTATCACGCAGTCGCAGACCAGTGCGGCGACCAAGGCATACTTCCGCGCGGCGACCCAGCAGATGCTTGTCACCTACCCGCTGCTCGCCGGATTTGGGATGGATCCGGGCGAGGCCATGACCAATCCAGGGAAAGAGGCCTGGCTCTACGACACCTATGGGCTCGGAATCCAAGACGCGCTGAAGACACAGCCCAACCGTCAATTCCGACTTATCACGCGATTGAACCAAACGTCCGTATCGGCGCTCTCGACGGCATTCTCGGCCTACACCGGCCAACAGGACTTCAGCGACAAGTATTCACAGGCCCATATGTATTCGTCTGCGACACCGCATTTCGTCGACGCGACGGTGAACGCGATCCCGGCAGGAAAGAAGCTCTGGCTCGAGGTGCGCAACGACGACATCTACCTCTCGCGCTGGGGCGACCCCGACTACGCGCGCGCTTACATCACCAACATGCCGCCCGCGAGCAAGCTGGCAGGCTTCTTCATGGGGCCCGACGGATACATCTGGGGACGCGAGTTCGTCAGCACCGAGCCGGATTCGCCTCGGCAGCTGATCATCAAGAAGCAGTGGTACAGCTTCATGTTGTGGGGACGACTGTCCTACGAGCCCACCATCCCGTCGACCCAATTCACCCAGATCGTCGCCATCCGATTTCCAGCGGTAGACGGAACCGCCCTTTACGACGCCTGGGCCTCGGTCTCGAAGATTCTCCCGCTTGTCACCCAATTCCATTGGAGCAACAACCAGATGGATTACTCTTGGTATCCCGAGGCGTGTATCGGGCAGTCTTACCACGACATCAACAATTTCATGACCGACGGAACCTTTGCGGGTTCGAACATCATGGACATCCCCAGCTATACCGCTGCGGTGTCGGCCGGGAAAGCAACCACGGGCACGACGCCGCTCGATGTGGCCGCTCAGCTCCAATCGTTCGCGACGGTTGGATTGCAGAGGATCAGCGGCATGAGCCCGGGCACGGACAAGGAGCTCCGTCTCACTCTGGGAGACATCACAGCGATGGCCTATCTCGGACAGTACTATGCCGAGAAGATTTTGGGCGCCACTAACCTGAGCCTCTACCAAGCGACTAAAGACGCGACGAAGAAGACAGCTGCCGTCCAGCACCTCACCGCCGCCGCCGCGTTCTGGCGAAGCTACGCCAATCAGTCCTTGAGCCAATACAAACCGCAGATCCTGACCCGCATGAAACAGACCCCAGTGGACTTTAACTCCCTCACGTCCTCTGTTGACAACGACGTGACGATCGCTGGGAAGTAATTCGTGCGCAGACGCGCCTTATAACGCAATACAGATTCGCGCTGAGGAACAAAGTCGATGGACTTCGCGGCAGCAACGTGCCATACAAAGTTGATCCTGCGCAAATCTACCCTCCTCATGGTCGCTAGCCTCGTCGGGCTCTGGGACATTGCTGCCTGTGCCTCTGGGACCAACGCGGGATCGACCGCAAGTGGGGGTTCCGGAGCGGGCGGCAAAGACGGCGCCTCCCCATCGAGTGGAGCGACCTCCTCAGGAGGTACCAGCGTCGTGGGTAGCGGTGGGACGATTGGCAGCGGAGGCGTTTCAGGTGCCTCCTCGGCCTCCTCGGCCCGGACGGGTGGGTCGTCCGGCAGGACCACGACCTCGACCGGCGGTCGTGTAACCGGTGGCACGCTTGCATCAGGCGGACTCATTGCGAGCGGCGGCAGCGGTGCAACCGGCGGCATTTCCAGTGGAGGTTCGCAGGGCTCCGGCGGAACCAATGGAGCGGGCGGTACCAGCACGTCGGCTAGCGGCAATGGTGGCAGATCCGATGGGTCGCTAGTAGACGCGTCCGCCACCAGCGATGTCAATAGCAGCTCACCCGATCCGTTCGTCTCCGGCACGCATCCGGCGGCAGCAGCGCATTTCAATAAGGGAATCAATCTCGGCAATCGGCTGGAAGCGCCCAACGAGGGCGACTGGGGCGGCAAAGTGTTGGCCAGCGATTTCCCCTTCATCGCCAAGCGCGGTTTCGATCACGTGCGTATTCCTATTCGATTCAGTGGTCACGCCTCGACGAGCGCCCCCTACGCCATTGATGCCACCTTTTTCGCTCGCATCGACGCTGTTCTCGATCAAGCAACCGCCGCGAACCTCGCTGTCCTCGTGGACATGCACGCATACGACGAGATGGCAACCGACCCGACAGGACAGCGATCGCGCTTCGTGGCCTTATGGTCGCAGATAGCGAGTCGCTATCAGAATCGGCCAGATACCGTCGCATTCGAATTGCTGAACGAGCCCAATACCCAGCTCGACTCTATGTGGAATGATATTGCGGCCGCCGCTATCACCGCAATACGGCCGACCAATCCCCACCGGCTGGTGGTGGTGGATACCGTGTCATGGGCCGATCCGACCAAGCTTGCAACGCTCGTGCTGCCCGATGACGCCAACATCATGGTTGCTGTCCACTTGTACGAGCCCAAGTTGTTCAGCTTCCAAGGCATGAGCTGGATGGGCCCAGCTTACATGACCACGGGCGTCGTTTTTTCCGGGCCGCCCACAACGCCCATTACCCCGGTTGCTGCCGCAACTGCGGCCGCTTGGTCAAAGCAATGGTTCGACAGTTACAACACGCTGCCGGCAGCCACCAATCCCTCTGGCCCAGCCACCGTGACTGCGCAACTGGCATTGGTCACTAGCTACAAGCAGGCGCAAGGTCGTACGGTCTACAACGGTGAGTGGGGCCCACAGGACAACGGCCCCATGGACTCGCGCGCCCGCTTGGTTACGACCATGCGCCAGCAATGCGACCAAGCCGGCGTTGGCTGGGCGATCTGGGAAGACCCGGTCAACATGAACCTCTTCGATTCGACCGCTGGAACCTGGGTGAACCAAATGGTCGATGCACTTTTCCCTTAGTGGGTTTTGTGCTTCTTGCACGCTTTTGACTTCACCCCGAATAGCCATTTTCGCCCCTCGACGATTTTCCAACATGTCACCTGTTCGCCCAGCCTGCCCCTACATCGCCGTCCGAGTTACCCCCCGCCGATGACGGTTTTGGGGCGAGCGGATCAAGTCGGACGCAGCTTGCGAATGCAACTGGCTCGACGGCCGAAGAAGCGGGCGTGCTGGGCAACGATGGTGGCGCCGTCGAGCACACGGACGGTGCGGTCGTCGGCGACTAATTAGGGTCAAGGTGCGTTCGGCGTGCTCGGGGGCACCGAGTAAATGTTGATGTCGACGTATTCGCAAGTGCTGGATGAAACGTCGGCGCGCCAAAGGGAATCCAGACTTCCGCCGAGGCTCCCCAATCGATGGCCGACACCCCGTCGAGGGAGCGAAGATCCGCGTTACAGCCGGTCGTCGCCATCCCCGCGAGACAACCGGCAAGCCGAGCGGCAAGGACCGAGGGGCAGGCTTTGGACATTGGGACAAAGCTTGTCTTGGTGTCTGGGATTCGCCAACCGACAGCACTCATGCACGAGGATGCAAAAAGTTGAAGAAACTTGAATCCGATTTGGCCTTGGCGTCCCCCGTATGAACAGACACGGCCATGAATTCTTGCCTTGCTGTTCGACAACACGATTCGCCCGCCGAAGAAAGGTCACGGGTCTGATTGATGACACACTTCATTTGTAGCGCACGAAAGAGTCGCCATCTGGGTCGGTTCCTCTTGCCCCTCGCAGCGGCAGCCTTGGTAGTGGGGTGCAACTCCACGAGCGGTGGGGTGCCACCCAACTCCACTAGCAGTGGCGGCGACAATGCCTCGGTCGGTACGGGTGGAAAAGGGGGCAGCCAGGCAGGATCAGGCGGTACCACTTTCATGGGTGGGTCATCCCAGACCGGCGGATCGAGCGCCGCTGGGGGCACACTAGCCAGCGGAGGCTCGACAGCCGCTGGCGGGACCGCCAGTAGCGGCGGCACGCTCATCACAGGCGGTGCCCAGGGTTCGGGTGGGACGACCAGCGGCAGCGGCGGCGCGGCAACGGTCCGCGACGGAGGCAGCTCGGATGTTCCCCTCCAACGCGACACTGCAACGGGCGGGTCAGGAACGGGTGGAGTAGGCATAGGAGGAGCTGACAGTGGTGGAGCGGCAACCGGCGGAAGCGCCACTGGAGGCGCTGGCGGCACATCCACCACCGGACAGAAGTCGACCTACGACAACCAACAGGCGTTCGCCAATCTGCGCTATGGCATGTTTATCCATTTCAACATGGGGACGTTCACTGACCAAGAGTGGGCCAGCCCCAACCTGAACCCACTGACCTTCGCCCCGTCCGACGTGAATACGGACCAATGGGCCGCAGCGGCCAAGGCAGGCGGCATGAAGTTCGCGGTCTTGACGACCAAGCACCACGACGGATTCGCCCTCTGGCCAACGAAGCTCTCGAATTACAACGTCATGAACAGCGCGTACAAGGTGGATATCGTCAAGAAGTACGTCGATTCCTTCCGCGCCGCTGGCGTGATTCCGTGCCTGTACTTCTCGATTTGGGATCGCACGCAGGGCATCGCCAAGGGCTCCGTTTCCGCGGCCGATCTGAATTTCATCACAGGTCAGCTCACCGAGCTTTTGGGCGGAACCTACGGCGATATCCCGCTCATCATGTTCGACGGCTGGACCTGGCAAATGGGACACAACGAAGTTCCCTACCAGCTCATTCGGGAAACCGTGAAGGCGCTGCAACCCAATATCCTGATGGTCGACCACAACGGTTTGACCCAGCCCTTCGAAGAGGACCTTCTCAACTTCGAGCATTTCCAAGTTCCCTCGACCAACACCTATCCATCCACCCAGGGCAATCCCATCATGCCCAAGTGGTTCTGGCACCCCGGCTACGACGGCGTCACGCCTGACTCGACGGGGGCTGTATACAACCCGCTGCCGGCCAGTAGTATCATCAGCCGCTTGACCGCCACGGATGCACACTGGTGCAATTTCCTCCTCGATTGCCCGCCCAATCGCAACGGGGTCCTGGACAAAAACGTAGTGGACCGTCTTGCCGAAGTTGGGACGACATACAAGCCCAGTACGAATCGTGCGGCGTTGCCGGCGCAGCCCATTCAACTTGAGCACCCGGTGTCCCCCGTGGCCGTCACCGCCACCAGCGGAACGGCGGCCAACGCCATCGACGGTATGAACGACTACGTCAGTGGTGCGACAGTCCAGAGCCTTTGGCAATCGAACGCGGGCCTGCCCCAGTCGGTCACACTCGACTTCGGCAAGGTCTACAACAACATCGAGTATCTGGGCTACATGCCGCGGCAGGACCACGTCACCGCCGGAACCGTGACCAGCGCCTACGTGACGACCGGGAATATCACGGGATACAACATCTACACCAGCACCGACGGCACGACCTTCTCCAAGGTAGCCACGGGTACCTGGGCCGCGGACGGTGTGATCAAGCGCGTGCAGTTCACGCCCACCACCGCCAGGTATCTCCGTCTGGAGGCGACTGCCGCGAGTGGCGCCACCTACGCCGTGGTCAGCGAAATTGACGCTGGCGGCGTTTCCAACAAGCCCCTCGCACAATAGGTCTTCATATGCTGTGGCTGTGCCCACGATCAACGCTTGCATACCACGTCCCGCACACAACTTCGGTTTTCCGAGGCGCGTCCAACCTCAAGGAGACCCAATGTCCTCCAACGGACTCTTTACTACGAAAAGTAATACTCCTAGGAAGCATTGGACTGCTGCTGTGGCCCTCGTTTCAGTGCAGTTCTAGCACTGGTACGGGTACGGGGCATGACGCCGGGGTAGGAACGGGGGGGGCTATCGCGAGCGGCGGCAGCGTTGTGCTGGGAACGGGCGGTAGCATCGGGCCGAGTGGCGGGAGCGTCGCACCGGGAACGGGCGATGCTGGCTCGAACAGCGGTAGCGTCGGCACCGGTGGAAGCGGGAGCGGTGGGAGTATTTCGCCGGGAACAGGTGGCAATACCCGACTAAGTGGCGGTGCAGGCGAGCGCAGCGCGCCAGGGGCGGGTGGCAACACCGGGCCGAGCAGCGGTGGGAGCGTGGTCTTTGGGACTGGCGGCAAAACAGGCGCGGGCAGCGGTGGGAGTAGTGCGGCGGGAACTGGGGGAAACACGATAATCGGAAGAGGCGGCAATGGTGGCACGAGCGGAAGTGGTGGTGTCGGTGGAACAGGCACAGTCCTACCGTCCAATTCAGTGTCTTGGTATCCACAAGACATCTCGTTTACGTCGAAAGCGAACAAGGCCAACCCCTACGTGGACGTCACCGACTTCCAAGTGACCTTTACAGGACCGCAAGGTGTCAAGTTAGTGATTCCTGGATTCTATACGGGCGGCCAGGTTTGGAAGGTGCGGTTTGCTCCAACCTCATCAGGAACCACCTTTACCTACGTCACATCCTCCACGCAGGATTCATCGCTCAATGGCCTAACTGGCACCGTCGCGCCTGCCGTGAGCAACCCTGGCGGACACGGTGCAATGAAGGTCGATCCGGCACATCCCCATCACTATCTCTACGAGGACAACACGCGCCCCTTTCAAATGGGATACGAGCTGGATTTGCTTGGTCTGATGGACTTCGGCGATGCTAACGTCACCAAGGCAAAGAGCATTATCGATATCGTCGCGGGATACGGGTTCACCGAGGCGCTCATGAACGCCTACGCCTACGACACAAGTTGGAATACCGGACACACGTCCGCGTTCGACTTCGGCCCACCAGCGCTCATTCCTTGGGCAGGGACCAATGCCGCCCCTGTTCAAACCACAATGAACGAACCGTACTGGCAAGACTATGATCGGGTCATCGCCTATTTGTTCGAAAAAGGGATGACAGCCCACATCTTTTTGAGAGTCTACAACAAGATGGTCAACTGGCCGGCGAATGGCTCTGCAAATGACAACCTGTACTTCAAATATATCGTTTCCCGTTACCAGGCATATTCCAACGTCGTGTGGGATTTCTCCAAGGAGGCTTACTACGAAAAGGATCAGAACTATATCTTGACCCGCTTCAATCTGATCACCGCGAATGATGCCTATCACCGACTTCGCACACTGCACGATCCCGATGGCGGCCAGAGTCAACTTAGCCCGAACTATTACGATGATCCGGCCCATGCGGGTACGGTCGACTTCTACACAGACCAGTCGTCCAATCAATACGCCACGGCGACAGGTGCTCTAAGCAAGCGTGCCATGCCCTACTACAATGCCGAGGTCACACTCTACCAGGTCGGCAATGACGGGACCTTCACGTATGGCCCTCACAGTACCGCAGGAGACGTCTTTGCCGCCAGTATGGAAGTGGTCATGGCCGGAGGCTATTTTGCCTATTACTACAGTCTTCACGCTTGGGATGTGGATAAATATGGTGAGACCCCGAATAGCATTGCGTCGTATAGGAACCTGAGTGACTTCATGAAGAGTACCGGTTGGTTTACAATGACGGCCAATGATGCTCTCGTCGGCGGTGGCGCAGCTGGAATGCACTGTCTGGCGAATCCGGGTAAGGAATACATCGTTTACAAGATCGCAGCCGGGAATGTGACACTGAATGTGGCAGGCGCGCCCGGGGCGCTCTCCGCCAAGTGGATCAATCTCGCCACGAACACGCAATCTCTCTTGCCAGACCAGAGCAATGGCTCGCGTACCTTCTCGAATCCGTGGGCAGGGCCCGCAGTTCTTTACTTGCTAGCACGGTGAGCCGTCCTAAGAGCAGTGGTCCATAGGCGAATCGAAGCGGTCTTTTGAGCGTTGGAGAACCTGCTCGGGAGCCAAGAATCTGGGCCGTCCCGAACCGTAGACGGCACTACACAATTGGAGGAATACTGATGACGCGACATTTTTCTACGACTTCCCTGCCCGTGCTCGCACTAGTTCTGGCGCTCGGGTGCTCGAACAGCACGGGCGGCCCTAACGGGTCCAGCGGCGGCCAGACGGTATCCTTCGCTGGCGGGAGCGGGAGTGGAGGACAGACGGTCTCCGCCACGGGCGGCGGCAGTAGCGGCCAGACGGTTTTCGTGTCCGGGGGCAGCGGCGGTCAGACCGTCACTAACAGCGGTGGACAGACGGTTTCTAGCACGGGCGGCATTGGCGGGCAAACAACGACCAATGTCCGTGATGGAGGCTCTGGCACAGGTGGTGCTGGCGCGGGAGGTGCGGAAACGGGTGGCAGGTCTGGTTCCGGCGCCGCAAGCGGGGGCGCAAATACCGGGGGGGCGGCCACGGGCGGCAGAAGCGGCACCGGCGGTGTTGGTGCCGGGGGCAATAGTATGGGCGGCGCGGGAACGGGAACGGGCGGGGGTATGAGCGCGGGCGGGAGCACGAGTGGCGCGGGATCCCAAGCCACGGGCGGCGCGGCGCAGACCGGAGGTAGCGCCGGGCTTGCCGCAACGCCGCCGATGGGTTGGAACAACTTCAATCATTTCATAGATGCCTTCACCTACACCACCTTCGAACAAGAGGCAGATGCCATGGTTTCGAGCGGGCTCAAGACGGTCGGCTATCAGTATATCAATATTGACGACAGCTGGGACAACACCAGTCGCGACGCCAGCGGCAATCTCGTCCCGAATCCCGCCAAGTTTCCGAACGGGATCAAGCCAGTCGCGGACTACGTGCACGCCAAGGGTTTGAAGCTGGGGCTCTACGCCGACCGCGGCGTCATGACCTGCTCCAAGTTCCCTGGGTCCTACGGGTACGAGGCTCGGGATGCCGCGCTGTTTGCATCCTGGGGCGTCGACTATGTGAAGGTGGACAATTGCTACCCCAACACCGGAACGACCGCCTCGGCGGATCGCTCACAGATGGGCGGAACCGTGGACGGAACTGTCCCATCGGCCCGCTACCAGGCCGCACAGCTGGTCGACTACACAAATTGGGCCAACGGCATCAAAGCCGCCGGGCGGCCGATGGTGTTCAGTATCTGTGCCTGGTGGTCCTATTCCTGGGAGCCGACTCTCGGAAACATGTTCAGAACTACCAAGGACATCAAGTCTAGCTGGACCAGCTTTCTTGCAACTCTCGACGGAAACGGCGGCGATAAGTCGCGCTATACGGATGCCAACTATCCTGCTCCAGGAATCTCGTCATACGCGGGACCCGGACACTTCAACGACCCCGACATGCTTGAGGTTGGCAATACCATCGCTGGGGGAGGGATGACCGTGGTAGAGCAACAAGCCCAGTTCAGTCTGTGGGCCATCATGGCGGCGCCCCTGATTCTCGGCAATGACCTCACGAACATGAGTGCTGAGACGTTAGCGATTATCTCAAATGCGGAGGTCATCGCGGTCGATCAAGATCCTCTCGGTAAACAGGGTACGCCAATTAGCACGAGCACCACGCTGGAGGTTTGGTCAAAGCCGCTGGCTGCGGCCAAATCCTACGCAGTGGCTCTTTTCAACCGCACTGGCGCGGCGGCCAATATCACCGTCACCTGGAGCAGCCTGGGACTAACCGGCTCGGCCACCGTTCGTGACCTTTGGGCCAAGCAAGATCTCGGCAGTATGGCGACGCAATACTCGACCAGCGTCCCCAGCCACGCGGTGGTCATGCTCAAGGTCGTGGGTCAATGAAAAGATCTCAGTCCGTCGCCAAGGCGTTCTACGGAATCATTTTGTGCACGCTCAGTGTGGTCGGCTGTTCCCAGTCCACTGGAGTGCCTTCAAAGAATGACTCCGGAACAACCATTCCACCTGGTACGGGCGGCAATGGTGGCGTCACCACCAGCCCACCTATCACGACGGGAGGCGCAACGGGAGGAAACGGCAGTGGAGCGATGTCGAGCGGCGCCGGCGGCGCAAGCCAGACCGGCGGAGCGCCGGAAACCGGAGGGCGGTCTGCGCCCGGTGGCGTGACGAGTAGCTCTGGCGGAAGCAGCTCCACTGGTGGAGGCATTGTCTCAGATGCGGGGAGAGCCGGCGGGACGACCGGGACCGGCGGCATCAGCGCAGGCGGCTCGGGTGGACCGAGCACGGGCGGTGCAAGCATGGGCGGCTCGACCGGAACCAGCACAGCCGGCGCATTGGGCACAGGAGGATTGCCTGCCGGCGGATCGAGCGGTGCGGTCGGCGGCTCGGATGTGCCCGCGACCTTCTTCATGCGATACGAGGCCGAGTCGTCCTCGAACACCCTTACCTATCCAGTCGAGATCGTGACTACCGATGGGGCCACAGCCTGCCCGACGGATGGCGTGAAGGAGGGGGCCAATTGCGCCTCGGGGGGCAAGGTGGTGGCTCAAATCCTCGGACGCTCCCCGTGCACTCCACCCACGTCAACAACAAGCTACACCAATTGCCAAAACAAGGGCGGCGGCGTCCAATTCAACGCGGTCACTGTTCCCGCCGCGGGCAACTACGACGTGACGTGGTGGTACCACTGCGGACCGGACACGCCCGGCCACGCGGACGTCTATGGAGACACGAAGTGCGGTGGACTCAATTACAACACGGGTGCGGGCACCGGGTGCCGGCCACATCTCATTGACGTAAACGGCGTCCCGATGTCGTCGACGATAGCCGGCCAGACCGCGCTTTACTACCAGTTCCCGTGCTATACGGCACCTTGGTCCACCCTTCACGGCGCGACGACATCCCTTCCTCTGAAGGCCGGAGCGAACACCATCCTCATTCACGCCCCTGGCGCAACCACCCTCGACGCCGCGGACATTGATGCTATCGACGTGCAGCCGAACGGTAAGGGTGTCGCCCCGGCGCCACTTTGGCCGAAGCTCGTCACACCGGTGGTATCGGGAAGCTAGCCGGATCCTTTGAAAGCGAGGCCCCATGAAAAACAATAAGAGCAATTTACATTTCTGTTGCGCTCAGGCTCTGGCCAAGGCGTTTTGGGGAATCCTGTTCTGCACTCTCGGTGCGATTGGCTGTTCGGCCTCCGGTGGAGCGGCCGCAAACAATGACTCGAGTACAACGATCCCACCTGGTACCGGCGGCAACACCACGAGTCCACCCGTCACCACGGGTGGCGCCTCAGGTGTCGGCGGGGCGACGTCCACCGCCAAGGGCGGAAACACCTCGAGCGCCACGGCCACTGGCGGCTCCGTCGCAATTGGCGGCGCCGGGGGTAGCGGAGGCGGCGGAACGATGACGAGCGGTTCGGGTGGTGCTCCAAGCCAGACTGGCGGAACACCGGCAACTGGGGGCAGGTCCGGCGTTGGAGGCACGATGAGCGGTTCAGGCGGGAGTAGCTCGACCGCTGGGACCACAGCTCCAGATGCAGGGCGAACCGGCGGGACGACTACTATTTCAACTGGGTCGGGCGGTATTGCGGCGGCAACTGGCGGCAACGGTGGCACGACCAGCAATGGCGGCGCTGGCGGAGTCACGGGATCGGGAGGCAGCGCTGGAACTGGTGGCTCAAGTTCAGGCGCGCCGATTCTCTCCGTTTGCCCGAACTGCAAGGCGATATTCGACGGCACAAGCCTCAGCGGTTGGATTCAAGTGCCGGCCGCATCCTGGTCCATCGTGGCCGGCGCCATGCACAGCTTGGGGCCCGCCAGGGGATTCATTTACACGACCAATACCTACGGGGACTTCAGGTTCATCTTCACCTCGCGACTCGTAACGGATCCGGCCAGCCACCTACCGTGCGTGCTCTTCTGGGGCGACTCACCGACGAAGGACGCCCTAACCGCAATCCAGATTCAGCCACCGAACGGGTACATGTGGGATTACCGAACGACGAGTCCGACCGCGAACCAAAGTCCAGATCGGTATGAAACGCGGTTTTCCCACCCAGCCATGGTCGACACGCAATGGAGCCAGTGCGAGATGTTGGCCAATCGAGCGGCCGGGACGATGCGTTTTGCGTGCTGCCAGCTTACCGGGACCGCCCCGTGCAAAGCCGCCGAGGTCGTCGATTTCAAAGATCCAACCGCCGGTCTCGTAGCCCCACTCGCCCTTCAGGTTCACAATGCGGGCATGATTGAAGAGTTCAAGGATCTCTACGTCGAGTCGCCCGTGGCGGATCCGACCACGCTTCTCACGACGAAATGAGGCACGATGAGATTTCCTATACAGTCGGCGATTCTTGCCTGCACAGCCCTCTTGGCCGCAATCTTGAAACTGCACCTGACGTGGCCACTGCCAACTACGCCGGCTTTGGAGAGCGCCGCCGCATCACCAAGCCAATCTCGACCCTATCGCCCGCAGCCGTCTCTTCCGCTCCTCGTAGTCAGGCATGACCCGGCCGAGGGTGGCGAATCCGTTGAACGCGGCCCTCAACTCAACCGAATCCCCACAACCTCGCGCAAGTACCGCTCGGTCATCGGCCCCCGCCCGGACGTCGCCAGCCTGGAACCCGCTCAGAAGTGAGAACAAGTCGCGAGATAGCAGCTTTGGTCTCCACCCGACTCGGCGTAGCAGCGATCGAGCGCGTCGTCTTCAACGGTAGTCATGTTGACCAGACCAAAACCCGAGAAGCTGTCTTCGGTCACAGGGTACTGGTCGCCATACGAGTCTTCGGCGATGCAACTGATGCTACGAATGACGGCCCAATTCCAGTAATAGATCGGACGCGAGAATTCGGCATGCTCCCAATGACGCCACTGGTGCTCGCCACGCTTGACGACCCTGGGGCTCATGACGCGAATCGGGTGCGGCCGCACGATGGGGCCGTGGGGATGGGCTCCCGGAGGGTGCTCCTGGAAGCGAGGCGGGGCTGGGCGAACGGGCGGGTTGGCCCTGCCTCGCTCTTCCCGGCGTTCTTCAGCCTGCGCGGCCGAATAGACTTGCAGCAAGGTGGCCGACAGCGCGATGGCCAACGGAAACTTGAACGTCATGTGCGGTCCTCCTGGTGAGGTGGTGATGGTGGGACAGGCGGAAGTATAGGCGAGAAGTTCCCCGACGCGCACCCATCTGAAATTGCGACAGCCACGCCATCAGGCGGCAACAGAACGGAGTCCGAGCATCGACGGTCGAGCGCAGCGTCGAAAAGCCAAAGCGTTCATCATCGTCACCGACGCTGGCTTCCACGGCCTCTTCTTCGCCCCAAATCCATCAATCGTTTGCACCAGCGTAGTAGGCTGTTCACCCGCATGGCTCATACCGGAAGGACACAAGACACCGAGGCGCGGCTTGCCCTGAGGGACGCACTGGCCGGGCAGGTCGTGTCGTCGGCGCAGGAACTCATCGATATCCAACACATTCAGCGCCCACTCGACCGGACGTGGATCCGTACGGCTCGCGAGGAGCAAACATTGGCCCGACTTGCCGAGATCTACCTCAAAGCTCCAGCTAGCACCGACCCGGTGGTCTTCTTCCGGACCGCGCCCCTGCTGGCAGAATCGTCGACGCACTCCAAAATAGGGACGATCACCCTCCTAGTCTTGGCTCTGCGAGCGAACATGGGACGGCGAGCGCGTGAAGGCGCTGTTTCCCGCGCGGCCGCATGGCTCGACCAAGCGTTCAGGGTAGAAGAGTAAAGGACGAATGGCACAGCGGCACACACGGCGAGATCGCGGCCGGATAGGCCGTGGCGTTCTGTTTTCCATTTTCCTGCACGCGCAAGTCCTGGTACCGCTGATGGCGTGGGTGTTCTTGTGGAGCAAGCCTGAAGACAACGAGGTGGGACTAAGCTTCGAGTCCATCAAGGACGATGAACTACCCCCAAACTTGCCGGCCATAGAAGAACCGAAGGAGCCCAGAAGGGCAACCAAACTTCACGAAAAGACCGAAAAGCCGCTCATCGCCACGCCGCCCAAGCCCGAAGCCATGGCCGAACGCGAACGTAAGCCCGAACCGCCGCCGCCCCAGCCAGTGGCGCCCAAGCCCGAACAGAAACCTGTGGCGCAACCGGAGGAGTTGCCTCGGCAAAAGATAGTCGACCTGGACATGGGCAAAGAGGTGGAAGAGCCCAAGGACGCCAAGTACCTGGCCCAGCGAAACAACCGCACCGACCACGAGACCCGCGCTCGGCAAACCAACCTAGAAAAGGATCAACAAGGGAAGCCATCCGAGCCTGCGGACGACAAGGACAAGATCGCGCAGCTGGAAAACAGGGACGCAAAGGCCGGCCAGCGCACCTGGCAACCCATGGCCGAGGAGCCAAAGTCCACGCCGGATCCCAGATCCACCTTGTCGATGCGGGTGCCTGGCTTCGACAAAGCGGGCGCACGGAGCGAAACACTACCGGAAGATCTCGATGGAATGTTTTCCAAGGTGGAGAATGGCCGGCGCGGGACGGAAGGGCCGCGTCGTTCTTCCACCACGGCAGCCCCGCCCCATTTAACCAAGCAAGGCTACGCCTCGACGTTTGGCGACGACGCCGAAATGGCGGCGGCGGTGGCCAAACAGGAAAGATCCAAACACAAGGGGAAATTCACCGAGCGGAATGAGCGCGTGTTCTCTGCTTTGGAGAATTTCATCAATGAGGTCACGCCGGACAACCAAACCGAGCTGAATACCCGAGCCGCCCCCTTCGCGCAATTCATCACGCGCATGCACCGGCAAATCCACGAGAAATGGGCGTTTGGGTTCCTGACCCAAATGGATACGTCGTTCCGGGATAGCCCCATGAACGACCTAAAACTGGTCGCGAAATTGGAAATCGTCTTGGATGGGAAAGGCAACGTGGACAAGATCGCCATGGTGCGCACGTCGGGGATCACC
>Ga0182027_10006591_pt1 | contig 17331 bp, 10 predicted proteins | sample 712E1DmetaG_FD_121300 | JGI IMG/M metagenome (GOLD analysis project Ga0182027, IMG submission 121300) | Permafrost microbial communities from Stordalen Mire, Sweden - 712E1D metaG (Illumina Assembly) | ecosystem: Environmental > Terrestrial > Soil > Wetlands > Permafrost | place: Sweden... | reverse complement strand
GTCGCTTTTCACCTCGTCGCCGAACGGTCTCAAGTCCTACGCGGGCCACGACGCCATCCTCGACACGCTCCTCGATGGGCTCGAGCAACTCCACGCCCTCTCCATCAGCTATCTTTCTCCGAAGCACCAGACGAAGAAGTCGTACCAGGTCCATCCCTTGAAGCTATTCGAGCACCACGGCGGCCTCTACATCTTCGCCAGGCTCCCGAAGCACGACATCATCCGCATCCTCGCCGTGGATCGGATCAAGTCTGCTAAGCTTCTCGATACAGTATTTGCCTACCCCCAGGATTTCGACGCCGAAGCCCTGCTCGCGGGCGCATTCGACCTTACCCTCGATGACCCCATCACGGCTTCGATCCGCTTCTCCGCCCAGGATGCACCTTACGTCAGTGAACGCCACTGGTCCGATGACCAGAACGTCGACAACCACCCTGACGGTTCCTGCACGCTCACGCTCTCAACTTCGGGGACACGCGACCTTCTACGCTGGCTCCTGTCCTTCGGCTCGGGCGCCGAGATACTTTCGCCTCCCGAACTCCGCGAAGCCCTTCGCGACGAGGCCCTCAAGCTCTCCAGAATCTACGGTGGCGCCCCTTGAGGCTCGATCGCTAGACGAACATTTTCACAGCTCGCCTTTCTCATCGAGGCCGGGCCGGTACACCCCAGCTTCATCGCGGTTGCAGTAACCGCCCGCGCGGTAGGAGTTACCGCTCATATTCGCCCAAGAGGGGCGCTCCTTCCCTAAAGTCCGGGACGGTCATCGATTGCCCGAGAGGGGCTCACTCTCCTTATTCGCCTTCTCTGTCCGCCGAATCCTCGTAGGGATCGATGTCTGGTCGATCGTGTTCATCGCTAGCCTGGAGTCATTCTACTCATATTCTAGGCACAACAGCGCCAGTTTTTGTCATACCAGGGACCTACTATGCCTGACGCATAGTTAAATCATCTCTCCGTAAGGAGTCCATATGAGACGCATTTCATCGATCACACTTTTACTCCTGTTCGTAGTCCTCGGCGCTTCACTCTACGCTGAGGCCGAGCGTGTCAACTTCATCAACGATGCCGGAACCCGCAACGTCAAAAACGTTCAGGACTTCTTCGACAACCCTGCCGCCTACGAGGGCAAGGTGATCACAATGCTCGTCTGGTATTCCTACAACAAGGCGAATCTCCGAGACGTCCGCGGCCTCAATGTTCCTTTCATGTCCTATCTGGATGCCGATGTCAATAACTTCCACATCTTCATCCAGAAGGATACTCCAGTTCCCAGTGCCGATTACTTCCAGGTCCTCAAGGTGACCTTCTATCGAGGCAAGGGCACAGGTGATGACGTGAACATAGCTCTCTCAATATCCAAGGTCTATTAGCGGCCCTCTACCTCCTCCATAGACTCAGCTTCATTCCCTCCGCCACCCCGTTAGGGTTCGTTCCTGACGGGGTTTTCTATTACGCCTCAATCAAGAGCAGGAGCCATCGATGAAGACTATATGCTTCTCTTCGATCAAGGGCGGTACGGGCAAGAGCTCGCTCTGCATCCTCACCGCCAACTATGCGGCCTCAGCGGGCTACCGTGTCCTCGTCGCCGACCTCGACATCCAGAACAGCGCCACGTCCTACTACCTCGACTCACCCGAGGAGGCCGACCGCAGGAACATCGCGGCCGTCTTCCACACCGAGCGTGTACTTGAGAACATCATCCCGTCGAACTACGCCGGCATCGACCTCCTCGCATCATCACTGGACCTCGTGAAGTTCAGGTCTATCGGCGAGCGCACCTTCAAGCGCATCCTGGCAGCCTCCGATCTTAGCTTTGACTTTTTCTTCATCGATACCGCCCCGACTTACGACAACATTGTCTTGAACGCCCTCAATGCCTCGGACCTCATCATCACGCCCGTCGCTTTCAGCCAGTTCGATTTCAAGGGTGCTCTCTTCTACGAGGCGCAGCTCAAGCGCGAGACGGACAAGCTCTCTGCTTGGCGCATCCTCTTCAATTTCCACAAGCCCGCGAGGACCGAGAACCCCGATGCCCTGCGCAACCAGTATGAGGCCCTTTTCCGTGGTTCCTTCGGCGACATCATCGCCCCCGTCGCCATCCCCGACACCGCCCTTATCCGTCGCTCGATCGACACAGGGGAGCGCATCACTCCTTCGCAGGCGAAGGCCCCGCTTCACGCCGCAATCACGTCCCTCGCCGCCTACTGCGGTATCGATCACACAGTCGAGAGGTTCTAGCCATGGCCAAGCTCACTATGACCACCAAGCCCGAGAAGGCGTCCGTCAACAACTCCGGGGACAAGACCGTCGGCATTGAGCTCTACCTCGACCAGATCACCAAGGCTGATCCCTTCGCCTCGCTCTTCACGATCAAGGCCGAGGTCTTCGAGGCGATCAAGACCGACATGAAGGCCAATGGCTTCGACCCTTCCAAGCCGGTCAACGTCTGGAGGAAGCCCGATAGCACCCGCGTCCTCATCGACGGCTACACGAGAGTCAGAGCAGCAGAGGAACTCGGCTTACTCCGGGTTACTGCTTACGAGAAGACCTTCGCTTCCGAGGCTGAGGCGCTAGCCTATGCGATCCATACACAACGGGACCGTCGCAACCTCGCCGATGCCGAGCTCTTGAGGCTCATTGAGCTCGTTGACCAGCCTCAGACCGGCTTCAATATACCGGTAGCCGCGATTGAGGCTACCGATGAGAAGCCCCACAAGACGGCGGATATAACTGCCGACGCCATCGGGACTTCACGCGCCAAGGTGGAACGCGCACGAGTCGTGCTTTCTGATCCAGAGGAGGCCGCCGCGGTCCTACGTGGCGAGAAGACCATCCACCAAGCAGCCAAGGCCGCCAAGACCAAGCGGGGCACTCAGCCTACCACTACCAGGAAGGCGAGGCTGTCTCCTGACGCCAAGCACGCGAACGAGGAGGCAATCGAGGAAGGCCTTCGCATCCTTGGGCTTCTCAAGTCGCTTGCTCAACGTGACCCAAACGCGTCCCGGCGGAAAGTCCTGAAGTCGGCTATCAAGGTACTCCGAGCAATTTACTACTGATTTCCCTATATCCTTGATCTTTATATTTCGTTCTTAGCGAAGGGACAAAGTCTTGGGCAGCACGTCAGGCACTTACTGGACTTGCCCCTGCAGGGATCCGCTATTGCCAGGCGATTGGACTTGGACCGGAACCAATAGAGCGCCTGCTGGACCATTCGAGGCGAATATGATGCAACTCGGGAGTCGAAGGCCCGCAAGTCTACCTTCCGAGCCTGTCGTTGAAGCCAATGAGCTTGCGCTTGATAAGTCAAGCCGATCCTAGTTCCGGCTAGGATGCTGATTGACTGGCTAACATTGGTATCAATCACTACGAGTTCGTCGCCTTGAATTGCTGGAAAGAAGGGTGTCAGGCCCGGCGCGAGGCTCGGAGTAGAAAGTGCGCTGGTCCACATCATGGCCAGCTTCGTTCCCACCCGAAAGACCTTGGTCAGATTCGCTATGATATGGTTGGCTCGTTGAGCAGGCTGATCCGGGCTTTCGAGGATGCGCTGGAGCTGTAAAGCTAGCAATCCTTCCTGACGATGAAGCAGAGCAGCCGAGACTGGGAGCTTGCCCATGTCCCCCATGCGCCTCAACAATTGTGACGCTTGCTTTACTGGACATTCCTGACCGGGATGGCGATGGCAGTCGACCTGGCCTGCGGATTTATATACGTCACAAACCAGCGGAAACGTCTCGGCATCACTCAAAGCCCGACACCGATGTCCATCGATCTTGTTCAGGATCCTGAGCAAACTAGTGAGATCTCGAGCCTGATCCCAGGTCATGGCTCGTTGCCGGTGCGTGATCACGACATCTCGGAAAGCCTGAAACATGGTCATGGTGATGAATAGCTTGAAGAGTGAACTGGCCGTGGGCCGCCCTAATAACCGACTGGGATCAAGAGCAAAGTGACCAATTCGGTCGGCATCACAGTACCAAGGCAAGATCCCTGGACCTTCAAATATTCCATATACAGTATGGAAATACCAGTTAAGTACAGGATCTAGTTGCTCACGAATGGTAGATTTAGCCACGATGTAGGCAAGTCCCCCAGTACTAGATTCTCTCTTGACTTCTCCGTCAAAGTAGCACATGTTATGTCGAGTTGTAACACGCACGCGATCATGGATCGAAGGGAGGTTGAGGCATGTACCATCACTTTGGCCAATCCATTCCCGACGACTATCCTCAGTTGATTAAAGACTTTCGTCAACAGCTGGAACTGACTCAGCAAGCCCTGGCTGAGCGCCTTGGGGCTTCCTATGCCACCATCAATCGATGGGAGAATGGCCAGTCCAAGCCCACCCGCCTCTATTGGGACCAACTCCGAGAGTTAGCAACTTCAGTTGCCGGGTTGCCGGCTCAATACGACGCCCAGCCTATTAGTATCGATGAGGTGGCGATCGACTTCACCTCGGACGCTTCTGTAGTTAAGAGCCTCGTGGAAGGGGAACGGCTTTCTTTTGGTCATCAGGCTAACTCGGCCTTTGCTATTGAGATTTCGGCTATCGATCCCCTCCCTCATCAACGAATAGCTGTCTACGACCGGATGCTTCCTCAAGACCGCCTAAGGTTCCTTGAGGCGGATGATGCTGGTGCCGGCAAGACCATCATGGCTGGCCTCTATATCCGGGAGATGCTTTCTCGTCGAAGGATCGACCGGATCCTCGTGGTAGCTCCGGCTGGCCTGGTAGGTAACTGGCAGAGTGAGTTATCGAAGCTCTTCAATCTCCAGTTTCAGATCATTAGTGGTTCCGATGCGCGCCGGGGCAATCCCTTTTGTGGCACCGGAAGTGATCGGCTGATAGTCAGTGTCGATTCCCTGTGCAGCCCGCGCCTGTTCGCTGCGCTCCAGTCCCAGGAAGTCATTCCTTACGATCTGGTGATTTGCGATGAAGCGCACAAGCTGGCCGCCGATCGCGGAGCTGATCTACGGATCCGCAAGACGGATCGGTATCGAGTGGCCGAGGCCTTGGCCGGGGTTGTTCCGCGAGATCCCGGTTGGGAACTCAGCTGGTCAGCTCGGCACTTCCTGCTCCTCACTGCTACCCCTCACATGGGCAAGGCCTATCCCTATTTTGCCCTCTGGCGTCTCCTGGAACCAGAGATCATTTCAACTCCAGCAGCCCTAGAATCTCTGGCTCCTCATTGGCGTGAAGCCCATTTCATCCGCCGGACCAAGGAAGAAATGGTCTACCTCGATGGGCGCCCTTTGTATCCCCTCCGAATCTCGGAAACCTTTGGTTATGCCCTTTCCGGTGGGGAGTTCGGAGAGTTGGCTCTCTATGAGAAGACCACCGACTACTTGATCTATATCTACAACCAATCCCGGATCCTGAACCGGGAAGCAGCTCGCCTCGCGTTGAGCGTCTTTCAACGCCGGCTGGCAAGTTCCACCTATGCTCTGAAATGTTCCTTCGCCCGCCGTTTGCAGAAGCTCGATGAGCTCATTGAAAGGTTTGAAGGTGGGGATTACTCGACCGAGCGCTTGGTGCGTGATCAACGGCATCTCCTAGATCAAGCTGATGTCTTTGAAGCCATGACCGGGGACGATGAGGAAGGCCAAGAAGGCCTCGAGGAGAACGAGCAAGCTGAAGCTCTGCACCTTGGAGGGGCCGCGGCTTCTTCGCTCATCGAACTCCTGGCCGAACGTGACGTAGTAGTCCAGCTCTTGGCTCGCGCCCAGCGTACTATTGAAGAAGGTCATGAATCCAAGTTCTCCAAGCTCCAGGAACTCTTAGCCAGTCCCCGATTCGCCAATGAGCGCTTTATCATCTTCACGGAATACCGTGATACGCTGGTGTATCTGGAACAACGGCTCGAGGGTTTAGGTTATGCTGGCAAGATCGCTCGGATCCACGGCGGTATGGATTGGCAGGCCCGAGGTCGGGAGGTCGAGCATTTCCGCCAGGATCCAGCCCAGGGGGGAGCCCAGTTCCTGCTCTGCACCGATGCTGCGGGCGAGGGCATTAACCTGCAGTTCTGTTGGATCATGGTGAATTATGATATTCCCTGGAACCCGGCCCGGCTCGAACAGCGCATGGGACGCATCCATCGATATGGCCAGAGGCATGATCCCGTCTTCATTCTAAATCTAGTAGCGCCGGAAACCCGCGAGGGGAGAGTGCTCAAGGTGTTGCTGGAGAAGCTGGAGAAGATACGCCTGGCCCTCCGCTCCGACAAGGTCTTTGATTGCATCGGCCGACTCTTCGAGAATCGCTCTATTAAGCAGTACATGGAGATGGCCCTCATCGAAAGTCCGGAGGCCGCCGCTCGGCAGCTGGAAGGGATCTTCTCCGAAGCTCAGGTGGTAGCCCTCTATGACCGGGAACGGGCCTTATTTGGTGAGGGTGGCGAGGTCAAAGCCGACCTGCCCCGCATCCGTGAGGAGATGGATAAAGAGGTCTATTCCAGGCTGCTTCCTGGCTATGTTCGCCAGTATCTCGAACGTGCTGCACCCCAGATCGATCTCCGTCCGTTAGGTAATCTTGAGACAGACTTCAGCCTCATGCCCACCACCAATGGAGCCCTCGATTCGATCATTCGAACACTCGACCACCAAGATTTCGGGGAGTCTCAGGGTCTACTCTTTTCTCTCCTGCGTCCCACCAGACCACGAGTCCTCTGGTTCCATCCTGGCGCCCCAGCCTTTGAGGCTTTCCGTAAAACTTTCCGGGACCGGTATCGGGCTAGTGCCTTAAGAGGTGCCATCTTTATCGATCCGGCGAGTGAACGCCCCTATCTCCTGCACTTTGCCCTGCTGACCTTGATCAAGACCGGGCAGCCTGGTTCACAGGTGGCGGGAAACCCTGAAACTCCCGCTGAACAAGACGAGGCGGTCCTCGAAACCAGGTTAATAGCTGTGCGGCAGTACTCGCTCTCCGAGCTCGCCAGCTGCGCTCCAGAGCAGTTACTGCTCTTGGGGGCAAGCCAGGGGATTCCCGAGTCAGCTCAAAAGCTTGCAGCCCAGGCTGAGGCTGCTACCACAGCAGCCAGCCTGTTCCTAGATGACCAGGTGGGGCAGGCTCTAGTGATGGAGCATCGTCGGGAGTTGGGAGCTACCCTAGAGGAGCGTTTGTCGGTGCTCCGCCGAGGCTTCGATTATGAAGAAGCCGAGTTGGCTTCGGCTCGGGCGAAGCATACCGAGAAAGCTCGCAAGGGAAATCTCAAGGCTCAGGAGGCCCTGGAGGCAGTCAAGCTTCGACAACGGCAGCTTGCTCAACGCCGGGACCAAGCCTTGGAGGCCTTGCGTCAGGAACCCGAGCTCCTAGCGGTACGCCAGGCCATCTATCTGGCCCATGCTCTGGTGGTCCCCAGCGATGAACCGCGTGAGCAGGAGCGTCAGGACGCGGAGGTTGAGCTGGTCGCCATGTCGGTGGCCCAGGCCTATGAAGCCAGCGCCGGGGCGGTGGTCTATGATGTCCATACTCCGCAGCTTGCGCGGGCTGCTGGGCTCCCGGACAATCCAGGTTTCGATCTCCTCTCGAAGCGACGCTCTGAGCGGCGTGGAATCGAGGTCAAAGGCCGCGCCGGGGTCAGGGACATTGAAATCTCCGCCAATGAATGGGCCAAGGCCTGTAACTTGAGGGATGAGTATTGGCTCTACGCGGTCTTTGATTGCGGCACCAGCCATCCTCGCCTCGTACGGGTTCAGGATCCTTTTGGCAAGCTCCTGGCCAAAGCCAAGGGTAGTATGATTTTAGGTGCAGCTGCGATTCTGGAAGCCGCGGAGGTGTTGTGATGGATCACCTCCAGCAGCTTCATCTGAGCTTGACATCGCCGGTCAGCCGTGGCATATTTTTCTCTAGAAAGACCTCCGGTAGCTTCGGCGAAGGAGTGCGGAGCCGTTCCTTTGGGGACGGCTCTTGCTTTATCCGGAGGTCGAGATGAAAACTTCGGTCTATATCGATGGGTTCAACCTGTACTATGGGGCCCTCAAGGGTACAGGGTATAAGTGGCTGGATCCCACGGCGCTTTGCCGGGTTATGATCCCCTCTAACACCATCATCAACCTCAAATACTTCACCGCTAGGATCTCCGCGCGACCGGATGATCCTGACAAGCGCAATCGTCAAGAGACCTATCTTCGGGCCTTACGCACTGTCCCCAATCTGTCCATCTACTATGGCCACTACCTCTCGCATGTGGTGTGGATGCCCTTGGCCCACCCCCAGCCTGGCCTTAAGCCCTTCGTCGAGGTCATCAAGACTGAAGAGAAGGGGTCGGACGTGAACTTAGCCACGCAGCTCCTCGTCGACGCTTGTGCCAACGCCTTTGAATGCGCCGTGATCATCAGTGGCGATTCGGATCTCAAGGCCCCGGTCCAGATGGTGATGGAGCACTACCATAAACCCGTCGGGGTGCTCAATCCCCAGCAGGTCCCCTGCAAAGCCCTCCAAGGAGTGGCGCGGTTTTATAAACATATCCGTGAAGCGGCCTTGCAGACCAGCCAATTCCCGTCGGTGCTCGCCGATGGAATCGGCAGTTTCCATAAGCCAGCCTCGTGGTGAAGGAGTAGCAAGATGTCGGATTATTCCCGCCTGATTGAGCATGACTTCCCGCTCAAGCAGGCTTCCCTCGATTCGGTTCATGAGAAGAACGTGCGACATGGCCACATCTCCACCCTTCATATTTGGCCTGCCCGTCGTCCACTTGCAGCATCACGAGCCGCCTTGCTCGCCACGCTCTTGCCCGATCCTGGCACTCCCGAGGCACGCCAGGCGCTGCGCGAGCGTATCGGGGGCAAGCTCCAAACCCGGCGCGAGCAGAAGAAGATGCCGTCGGGGGAGATTGTGGAACGGGATCGTGAGGAAACCACCGGGGGGATTCTGCATTGGGGTCTCGAGACCGAACACGTCGCTGAAATCGAACGCTTCCGGGCCGAGATCCTCCAGGCCTTTGGTGGACGGGCTCCGAAAGTCCTCGATCCCTTTGCCGGTGGTGGGGCCATTCCCCTCGAAGCCATGCGCTTGGGTTGCGAAGCCACCGCCATCGACCTAAACCCCGTAGCCTGGTTCATTCTAAAATGCACGCTCGAGTATCCCCAGGCTCTCACGGGTCAGAAGTTGCCCCTCCCTCCTTTCATTCTCGGTCACGAAGATTTCATGGAAGCCTATCACAAGGCCTTTCCTTCCGCAGCTAGTGGCAAGCGTAAGCGGGCCAAAGCCCAAGCATCCGGTATTGACGAGCTACCAGGGATCAATACCCAAGAAGCCGCAGCGGAACTCCCAGCGACTGATCTCGGCTGGCAGGTCCGGGCATGGGGAACTTGGGTACTCGACCATGTTCGCCGAGAACTCGCTGGGTACTATCCAACCTATGCGGACTTCGAGCCGCTCCCACTCACTCCTAAGGACCAGCGAGACGGCCTCGTTCCTCATTCTTATGAGCATCAGGAGCGCCGTCTCGTACCGCTCGATGCCATGGGTTTGCCAGATGCGGCAAAGCTCAATGAAGGTTACGACGCTGTGTACTTGAAGGACAAACGTAATCCCCGATGGGTAGCCAAACCAGCAGTGGCCTATCTCTGGGCCCGCACCGTGACCTGTAAGAACTGTCGAGCCGAAGTCCCCCTTCTCAAGACCCGTTGGCTTTGCAAGAAGGATAATAAGCGAGTGCTGTTGACCATGACGCCCAAGCCCGACAAGACAGGTGTGATCTTCGGCGTGAGGACCGACGTACCTGAAGAAGGCCACAACGCCGCCCAGCGCCGCGAGGCTGACCGTCGTGTAGCCGCTGGCACGATGACGCGGGCAGGAGTTACGTGTCCGTGCTGCAAAGAATCCATCATGACCATGCAAGATCTTCGCCTCGAGGGACGAGCCGGAAGAATCGGAGTGGTGAACACGGTGGTGGTAGTCGATGGATCCAAGGATAAAGAGTATCGTCTTCCTCTCAGCCACGAGCTTGATTGCGCGCGCCGTTCGGAGGAGGCTGTGAAAGCTGTCTTTGCTGAGCTGCCATATGGTATGCCGGACGAACCCATGCCTAGCAAGGAGACCCTTGGCTTCCGAGCTCCCCTCTATGGTTTCACTACCTGGGGATCGATCTTTACGAAGCGACAACTCCTAGCCTTGGGAACCTTCGCCAAGTGGACCCGAGCCGCTCGCGAAGAGATGAGAAGACTGACGTATCCGACGGCGTGGGTGGAGGCAATATCGGCTTTCTTGATGAGCACCTTCGACCGCATGCTGGATTTCAACTCTTCACTGCTTTCCTGGATTACTAGTGTGGAGGCAATCAGTCATACCTTCGCCCGCTACGCCCTACCGATGACCTGGGACTACTCGGAGGCTGCTCCTATCAACGCAGTCCGGGGAGGTTGGGCTATGTGCCTGGATGCCTGTGTCGAGAGTCTCGCTACCATTTCCAAGGCTTCGGCTCAAATCGTCCCGACTCCTCAGGTACGCCTTGCGAGCGCCATCGCTCTTGACGAGCAAGGTCAATACGATCTCGTCGTGACTGATCCCCCTTACTATGACGCGATTCCCTACTCGGATCTCATGGATTTTTTCTACATCTGGTTACGGCGCACTGGGTCTGGCTTAAGTCCGGCCTTCGACCAAGCCTTCCAAGCCAGCCTTTCCCCCAAGTGGGATCAGGAGCACAGGGACGGGGAGTTGATCGACGATTCCAGTCGTCATGCGGGGGATGCCGCCAAATCCAAACAGGCCTATGAAGATGGCATGGCGCAAGTCTTCGTGAATTGCCATCGAGCCTTGACCGCCGAAGGCCGCTTGGTGATCGTGTTTGCCCACAAGAAGCCTGATGCCTGGGAGACCTTAGTGGCGGCGATCATTCGAGCCGGCTTTGTGGTAGATGGTAGTTGGCCTATTCAAACCGAACAAGCTGCCCGTATGCGAGCCCAGTCGTCCGCGGCCTTGGCCTCCTCAGTCTGGCTAGTTTGCCGCAAGCGGCCAGCCGAGACCAAGCCTGGCTGGGACAGTAAAGTTCTCGCCGAGATGAAGGCGAACATCTATGTCCAGCTCCGCGAATTCTGGGACGCGGGGATCCGAGGCCCCGACTTCGTCTGGGCGGCCACGGGTCCAGCGATGGAAGCCTATAGCAAGTATCCAGCGGTGCGGAAGGCCGACGTGCCGGATGCGGTGATGTCGGTGGGAGAGTTCCTATCTGAGGTGCGGCGTATTGTCGTGGATTTCGTAGTGGGTCGTGTGCTCGATCCCGAGGGCACAGCCACAGGGGAAGCCTCAGATCGCCTCGATCAGCCCACAGCTTACTATCTCTTGCATCGTAAATACTTCAACCTAGGTGATGCTCCGGCCGGAGCTTGCATCCTCTATGCGCTATCCTGTGGCCTGAAAGACCGAGACTTGGCAAATACCTGGGACCTGGTGAGTTTCACCGGCGGGCCGGCTCCCGAGGACGACGAGGAAGATGAGACCTCTGAAGCTGAAGACCTGGGGGACAACGACGAAGGTGGCGGCTTCGTGCGACTGAAGGCCTGGGATCGACGTCGGCGCCCCTCTCTGGGTCAGGACCATGACTCCGGCCAACCGGTGCCCCTAATCGACCGGGTTCATAAGCTGATGCAACTCTGGAAGGCTGGGGAACTCGCAGAAGTCGACGAATACATCGACGCCCAAGCTTTGCGCAAGCAGGAGCTATTCCGAAGGTTTATCCAAGCCCTCATTGAGCTGGCTCCCCAGCCGAGTGAGGAGCGATCGATCTTGGAGTCTCTGTCTAATCACCTTGGCGCCCAAGGGGCTATCACGAGCCGTGAGGGCGAACTGGCCTTGGATTAAAGTCGGGGAGTAGTATCAGGCCGGGTTGGCCCGGAGCAGCTGAAGCAAAAGACCGGAGGTAAATATGGAGCAGTTAGCTTGGAAGTCATGGCACGCCGTGCTACGCCTTCGCGAGGACCTCAAGAGCGGCGAACTGCCGATGAATCTCTTCGCTGCGGATTTATACGAAGTCTTGATGCAGCAAGGCAAGCATCCGATCTATGAGCATCCCGACGAGTTCTTCGCCCTCACGTATCCGACCTTTAACCTGCGGAAACTGGTGAAGGACGTGATCCTCCGACTCGCCGGCAAGAACGACAAGGCGGTCCGTCAGCTCGAGCTAACCTATGGCGGTGGCAAGACCCATACTCTGATCACCTTACGGCACCTGGTCAGCGATCCGGCCCATCTTCCCGACTTGCCCGCAGTGGAAGAGTTCAAGCAAGATATTGGCTTCCTGCCACCTCAATGTCGGGTGGTAGGTCTGTGTTTTGACAAGATCGATCCGGAGTCCGGCAGCGATGTCCGTGCCCCTGACGGGAAGCTTCGGCGCTTGAAGCATCCCTGGAGTATTCTGGCCTATCAACTGGCCGGCGACGAAGGCTTGGCCCTAATCCATGCCGATCACCTGGCCGAAGAGCGGGTCACACCTCCTGCCGAGAATCTGATGTCCGAGCTTTTAGCCTGGCCTGCCAAAGACGGCTTAGGTACGCTCGTGCTCATCGATGAGGTTCTGATCTTCGCCCGGCAGAAGTACAATCTCGATCCCGTTTGGCAGGGGATCCTCCAGGATTTCTTCCAATACCTCACCCAGGCAGCCTCGAAGACCCCTCGCTGTTGCATTGTGGCTTCCCTCTTGGCCTCGGATCCCAGCAAGAATGACAGCACTGGGATGACGCTCCAATCGGAACTCGCCGCCATCTTTCAAAGGCAGAAGGAAGAGACTATCGAACCCGTGGTCAAGGAGGATGTGGCTGAAGTCCTCAAACGCCGGTTCTTCACCCACGAGTCCTTGAAGACCAGTCAAGCCGATTTAAAACAGCATGTGGTCGCGGCCTTGAAGGGCATCACTACTCTCGACGATCAGCTCCGGCTCAAGGCCGCCGACGCTGAAGAGCGTTTCGCCAAGAGCTATCCCTTCCATCCAGACCTCACGGAGGTCCTCTACTCAAAGTGGACTTCGTTGGCTGCCTTCCAGCGGACGCGGGGGGTCTTACGAACCTTCGCCCTGGCGCTCCGGGCCGCGGAAGCCTGGGATACCAGTCCGATTATCGGACCCGCGGTCTTCCTTCCAGCGCCAGGCCAGAACGGCCTCTCGGAAGCGCTAGACGAACTGGTCACCGTAGCCAATGCCGAAGTCGTCGATGGGCGCCGACCGGCCTGGACCGGCATTCTCTCCCACGAGCTGGAGAGCGCTCGGGAGATCCAAGAGGATACTAAGCAACTCAAAGGCCGGGAACTTGAACAAGCCGTCATCGCCACCTTTCTGCATTCCCAACCCCAGGGTAACTCTGCCCATCGGCGTGAGCTCATTGTCCTCTCGGCCTCAACCCGCCCCGATAAAATCGAGTTTGAGAAAGCCTTGCAGCGCTGGGCTCAAACGAGTCACTGGCTCGATGACCGGAATGCTCCCGAGGAAGCCGGTAAATTGCCGGAGATGTGGAGGCTCGGCACTCGACCCAACCTGAATCAAATGCATGCTGAGAAGCGCCGGAATCTCGATGAGGCGCTGGTGCTCGCTCGACTACAGCAGGACATCCGCGATCTCAAGCAGCTCACGGCTGGGGCCGGGGCCGCTGGCGCCAGTGTGCATAACCTCCCGGAGAAGCCCAAGGATATCCAAGATGATGGCGCCTTCCATTATGCGGTCTTGGGTCTCGAGGCGGCCTCGGAGAGTGGTAAGCCTAGCGAGCTAGCTAAGCGCTTCCTCGAGGAGACTACCAGCTCCGACCGGCCTCGAGTCTTCCGCAATGCTGTGGTCTTGCTCGTGCCTTCGCGCGATGGAGTCGAAGCGGCCAAAGCTCGAGTCGCCGATTATATAGCGTGGGAGTTGGTGCTGCAGGACTTGAAGAAGCAGATGAAGGAAGGCGATGTTGATGCGGCCCGACTCCAAACCCTGACGCAGAACCTCAACACCTCCAAGGGCAAGGTGCCGGAGGCGATCAGTCAGGCATATTGCCTGATCGTGACGATTGGGCCTGCCAATGAGGTCCAGGCCTTCCGGATCTCCGTAGGGGTGGATCACCACTTTCTCGTCGCCAAGAATGACAAGCGGATTCGCATCACAGATTCGGCCATTTCCGCTGCCACTCTCTTGCCCGATGGTCCCTATGATCTCTGGAGAGCCGGGGAGACTTCTCGGCGCGTCAAGGATCTCGCGGGAGCCTTTGCCCAATATCCTCATTTGCCGAAGATGATTCGTCAGGATGCCATCCTCAGTACCCTTCTAGACGGTTGCGAGGCGGGAGCCTTCGTGCTCCGCTTACCCCGACCTGATGGGAGTGCTCGAACGTGGTGGATGATCCGCCCGGATGAAGCTTCCATCAAAGATCCAGCCCTGGAACTGGGGCTATCCGAACATGCTGAGCTCATGGACCTTGACCCTATGCTCCTAACCCCGAGGCGGCTGCCACAGCTCTGGGCCTCCCCCTCGACCACCTTCAAGGCTTGCTGTGACTATTTCGACGGAAGGCAAGATGTCTCCATTGATCGTAATGGCTATAGTGAGACTATCCGCATTCCCCGAGCAGCGCGGCCAGTCATGGAGAGCGCCGTGAATCTGGCGGTGGAACGCGGAGGCCTCTGGCTAGTCGCTGGACAGGCGAGTCTCTGGGGCAAATCAGTTCCACCGGGGATCATAGACGACGGAGCCTCGCTCCAAGGTCCACCCGAACCGATAATGCCAGCCAAGCTCCTGCCCTCGGTCTTACCGGCTGCCTGGAGTGGCGATAAAGCTAGCGGGCTATCCCTCTTAACTCAACTCTCGGCCTCGGCTTCCCTGAACCTTCCCTGGAAGGCAGTCAGCGATGCAATCTCAGCCGCGTTGAAGGCTCACTTCCTAGAAATCGCCGACAGTTCCCAGACCTGGCCATGTGACCTTGCAGGCTCCCAGTTCGCTCATTTCCGGCTGCCAACTACAGCCACACCCCCGATCCCACGCCCCGAACAGCCTCCGACTAATCCCAACATAGTACGGGCCCGAGCTCAGCTTGAGGGTGCCGCCATCCAGGATCTCGGCGATGTCGCGAACGAGCTCCTGGAGCTGCGGGTCAAGTATTCGACGGTGATAACCTTCGAGGTGACCATCTCGCTGGGTGATGGGACTACTCCTCCTCCAACTGAGGCGATCCAGAAAGTGAACACTATACTGAAGACCATCCACTCCGACCTGCAACTACAGTGATACGGGGCATCCCTGGAGGCTAGGAAATGCGAAGGGAGATTGAAGAGTTTCTAGCAGCTCGCGTACCTGACCATCGCTATGCCTCCTGGGACTTTTGTTATTCCTACTTTCGGACCTCCCGAAGCCATCTGGCTGACGATATGGAGAAATCCTGTGCCGTATTAGGGTTCTATTTGGCTAGCTGGGGTATGTTGCGCGGGTCCAGCCCCTTGCTTCAGATGAGCTACCGGCATTATTGGAAGCTCATTGAGTTTGTGGATCAGGTTGACTCTGAAGACCCGGAATATCTCCAACTAGACGTCCCCGATTATGCAGATGCTGTTAACCGCCAGTCCCTACTTGAGCGATATGCCCAGGTTCAGGAACTACTTGATGGCGATTCCCATGAGAGTAGTCTGACTCGAACGACCAAGGTCTTGCTCGGGGTCTGGGGGAATATTCCAGCCTTTGATCGGTACTTCTGTGCGACGATCAGGCATGATCTGGGATGTCGAGGATACTCCCGATTGACTGATCGAGCTCTAGTGGATGTTTATCGACGCTTCGTTCGGGTACCTGAAGAGGAACAATTCTTGAGGACTGCCCGCTATCGAGTCCTGGCCTTCTCTCGTCATCCAGCAAAGTTAAGGTACCCCATCGCCAAGCTCATCGATATGTATGGCTTTATCCGCGGTACAGAATTGCTAGGCTGAATGGATATCGCCTGCACTTTCCCAGTGGTTGGCAGCTATTTACAGAGGAGATCGATCCCCTAGGAGGTCTCCCATGTCCCAAGTTTCGGCGTTCCCCACCCCGGTCCGGGAGGCGCCATCCAGCCTTCAGCCTACTGAGGTCCAGAAGCAGACAATCCTCGACTATCTTACCGCCTTCGGCCTCGCTTCTCAGCTTACCGAGGCCGAGAAACTCCAGTTCATCGAGGTCGCCCAGGCCTTCAAGCTCAATCCGTTCAAGCGCGAAATCCATGTGGCAGTTTACGGGGAAGGAGAGTATCGCCGGCTCAGCATAATCACGGGGTTTGAGGTATTTTTGAAACGCGCCGAGCGGACTGGCAAGCTCGACGGCTGGAAGGCCTGGGTTGAAGGCGAGGGCGAAGCCATGAAGGCCTTCGTCGAGATCCACCGCAAGGATTGGAGCGAGCCCTTCCAGCATGAAGTCTATTGGCGCGAGGCCGTGCAAAAGAAGCGCGATGGATCAGTCACGTCATTCTGGTCGAAGATGCCCAAGTTCCAGCTCAAGAAGGTCGCCATCAGCCAGGGCTTCCGCCTCGCATTTCCCGACGAGTTAGGCGGTCTCCCATACGACGCCTCGGAGCTTCCCGATGTCGAAACGGTCATGACCCCTGCTACGGGATCGCCTGTGCCGGAGGCTCACTCGTCGGCTATTCCGACGCCCACGCCTTCGAAGCCTGCCGCCGAAGCCCGCCGCCTTGTCCTCCCAGTCGAGCTGAAGCCCGTTGTGACTGAGCCCCCTGTAGCCCCGCCGTCTGAGCCTGTGCCCATTCGCTTCATCGGGCGCCAGGACCAGTATCCCGACGAGCCTCAAGACGCACTCCTTCGCCGTCTCGAGACCTACCTCGACAACAACTACGAGGCCTTCGGTGAGAAGCACCGGGACTGGATCTTCGAGAAGGCCAAGCACTCTCGTGATCGGGAGGGTGTCCTCAAGATGTTGACCTACGCTCAGAAGGTCGTCAAGAACGTCGGCGCAGTAGCGGGCGCTTCCGCCTAACTCATCTACAAGAGGTTACCAACACAATGAATTTCCTCACCGTTGAGAAGAAGCGCCAGCTCGCCTGGAAGCTCAAGACCAAGACTCTGCCGCGAGAGGCCAAGGTGCCCGGCCTCTACTACTCCCGGCTCTTTCCGTTCTGCCTGCCGCTGGAATACGCGGCCTTCAATCTCTATCAGGGCATCCGTGATGAAGCCCTGGCTCTATTCGAGCGAGAGCATATCCTCTGGCACACCTCCGCGCTGCCAGGCCTACCGTCGAACCATCTCTGCTCGAGTCAGGTCTTCTGCGTGAACTCGCTTGCCCCATTTCTTCATCAGCCCGAGGCTCTCGCTGAGCTACTTCGCGCGTTCTTCCCGGATATCGTTCGGATGCTACCCGTCGAGGAGGACCGGTTCGTTACCTGGGAATGGGTCGATCC
>Ga0182027_10006590_pt1 | contig 17334 bp, 11 predicted proteins | sample 712E1DmetaG_FD_121300 | JGI IMG/M metagenome (GOLD analysis project Ga0182027, IMG submission 121300) | Permafrost microbial communities from Stordalen Mire, Sweden - 712E1D metaG (Illumina Assembly) | ecosystem: Environmental > Terrestrial > Soil > Wetlands > Permafrost | place: Sweden... | reverse complement strand
GTATTGCTGCATATCGGCAATTATATCTATTAATTGTCCCCGTTCCGCAGTTAATAATTCCGGAATATTCTCTCCTGCAATTTTTCTTAGCGCGTCGATAAATCTGTCCGTGCTCAATAGTCCGATTGGTATATCGAGAATTGTGCAAGGCACTTTAAGTTTAGTATCAAGAAGTCTTGCTGCCGGTCCTGAAGCTAACTGTCCCAATGCCACGGTTCCTTTGCTGTCGCCTGTACTTTTCAACTGTGGTATTTTTACTCCGCCTTTCGGATACATTTCATATTTACCGGTTAGCGGTGCGTCAAGAACATTCGAAGTGTCCGGAAACATTATCGCTTTTATCTTCATCTGTTTGAGAATATGCTTTATCTCTTTCATATCCGACGGTTCAACCCAGCCGGGTATTATATTCAACTTATCACTTTTTTCTCCGGAAGATTCGGAAAAATAATCAACCATCGCTTTTGTCATATTAGCAAATCCCGTAACATGCGTACCGATATAGCTCGGTGTGTTTGCATGAATTACAAACTTGCCTTCTGGTATTTTTCCTTCATCTTTTGCTTTTGAAATAATCTGTGGTATATCATCACCTATTGTTTCTGAAAGACATGTTGTATGAACCGCAATTATATCAGGATTATAAATTGTAAAAATATTATTGATAGCCTGAAGCAGATTTGCCTGTCCGCCGAAGACAGAAGCTCCTTCTGTGAAGGAGCTCGTCGCAGCCATTACCGGTTCTTTGAAATGGCGTGTAAGCATACTTCTATGATAAGCACAACATCCCTGAGAACCGTGACTATGAGGCAGACAACCGTGAATGCCTAACGCTGCGTACATTGCCCCTATGGGCTGACATGTTTTCGCAGGATTGATAATTAACGCACTTCTATCTAAAATTTCTTTTGATGTATGTCGTAGTAACATAATTAATCTCCTTGCCGCAGCGTTATGATCTCATGCAGCGACGTATATGTAAATGATTTTTTTTCCACTTGATCCGGGCAGTTTTAAAACCGACTGAGTCTGTACCCATCCTCGATGGTACCCGACTAAATCGGTTATTCCCAGACGTAGTTTGCAATCAGTTGCGGACTATCCTGCCATGGTGCTTTTAAATAACCCCATACTTTGCTGTTGACTAACCGGTCTATTTCCTTATAAAAATTGATCGCGCCTTTGAATCCGGCATATGGTCCGCCGTAATCATAATTATGTAATTGCTTTAACGGTATTCCGTGTTTCTGAATAACATATTTTTCTTTAATCCCGGCACAGAATAAATCCGGTTTATATAGTTCCAAAAGCATTTCCGATTCATGATGATTCACATCATCAATTACCAATGATCCTTCCTCCATATCGACCATCATGCCTTTATATTCACTCATATCAATACCCATCTCAATCAATTTCTGAATTTCCTCGGGAGTCTTTCGCGGTCTGTAAATTTCAGGATCTGCATTAACTTCAAGTTCTTCTATATTTCTGCTGTCGGAATCAATTTTCAAAGGCAGTACTTTTCTTCCTTCATAATCATCACGGTGAGCAAATTCATATCCGGCCGAGATTACTTTCATTCCGAGTTCTTTAAATAAGTCCTGATAATGATGAGCTCTGGAACCACCTACATATATTAAAACTGTTTTTCCCTGCAGCCGCGGATAAATTTCTTTTCTTACCTTTATTACCTCTTCCATTTCTGCTTTTATAAATTTCTCAACATTGTCAATTAATTCTTGATCTCCGAAATAGGAAGCAATTCTTCTCAGCGACTTAGTTGTTGATTCCGCTCCGATAAAATTTACCTTAAACCATGGAATTCCGTATTTCTTTTCCATCATATCTGCCATATAGTTTATCGACCTATGGCACATTACAATATTCAAATCAGCGGCGGGAGATTCCGCCATTGCAACCTGAGTTGAATTACCGCTGAATGTACAGATCAATGTTATATCACAAGCTTCTAAAATTCTTTCCAGCTCGAATGAATCTCCGCCGATATTATATTCTCCAAGCATATTTAATTTATACTTTCCGGAACCTTTATATGGTTGAGTTCCAACTATATTTTTAAATACGGCATTATTTGCTATATGATGCCCTGCAGATTGGCTTACTCCTTTATAACCTTCGCAGCTCATTCCGAAAACATTAATTCCTAATTTTGATGTCATCTCACGTGCTACGGCATGAACATCATCACCGATTAATCCAACGGGACACGTAGAAAAAATACTTATCGCTTTCGGCTTGAAAATATTATATGCTTCTTCGATTGCCTGTTTTAATTTCTTCTCTCCGCCGAAAATAATTTCGTTATCATGCATATCGGTGGAAAGTGAATAAGGCATGAAATTATCTTCAACACAATTTGGCTTGGTTTGATTTCTTCTTGTAAGCCAGCTATAATAACCGCATCCGATTGGTCCGTGTGTAATTTGAAGAATGTCTCGCGTTGGCCCAATAACAACACCTTTACATCCTGCATAACAACATCCGCGCTGTGTTATTATGCCCGGAATTGTTCTGATATTGGACTGAACTTCCGGAACCGAGTCGCCTTTTTCAACTTTATTAACTACAATTTGTTTTGATCTTTTTCTTGCAACTTTAGCCGGGTACTTATCTAATAGTTCTTTTTTTGCTTCATCCGGTGTAACTGTATTATATTCAAACATGATCGCTCCTTAAACAATAATTTAGAATTCATCGAGAGCCCTATCCCCCTCTTCACCTGTTCTTACTCTGATAGCATTCATTAACGGTAGAACAAAAATCTTTCCTTCCCCTGATAAATTACCTACTCTATTTGTATTTATAATTGTTTCTACTGTTCTTCTTACAAATTTATCGGGAACCGCAATCCACAATATTCGTTTTGGCACCAGACGGCGTTTTGTTCCAAGCTGGGCGATTGCTTCTTCATAACCAAGATCTGCGCCTTTAAGAACATTATTATCGACAATTCCTCTGCCCCTGCCCACAGCGTCTTTCGCCGTAAAGGAAATTATTCCCGCATCTGTAAGAGCCTGCTTCGTTTTGTTCATCATATTCATTTTTATTACGGCCATTACTTCTTTCATGATACCGCCTCTTTTTCTTTTGCTCTTGAAAATTCTTTTACTCCCGAACTAACCGTATAAACCTCTTCAACTTTTGTAATGAATATTTTCCCGTCTCCGTAAGAACCCTTTTCGCTCGTCCTTGCAGAATTCATTATTATTTTTATTACCAGATCTTTATCTGCTTCATCAACTACAGTTATTAATAATTTTTTAGGTATCTCATCGTAAGTAATTTCTCCTATCTTAATTCCCCGCTGTTTTCCTCTTCCAACAACATTCATTTTGGTAATAGCCGGAAAATTTGCTTCCATCAATGCTGCCATTACGGCATCTTCTTTTTCAGGTCTAACGATTGCTTTTATCAACACCATTTATTTTCTCCTTTGAATAATTAAACTCTTTTTTGCATATGACTATCTTAAATGAATTGAAGTATCTAAAAACCATTTCTTGCATAATTGTATTTGAAAGAAGTCTTGAAACCGCGCATGGCAGCTTAACTTGCGATACCGAATTCAATTAATAATTTTTCAAGTACGTCTTGATGCATCGGTTTGGGGATTACAAAATTTTGATTCTTATCAATTTTATTTGCAAGAGCTCTGTATTCATCTGCCTGTACATGGTCAGGGGCATATTCGATTACTGTTTTTCTGTTAATCTCAGCTCTCTGTACCATATTGTCGCGCGGAACGAAGTGAATCATTTGTGTGCCTAATATGTTCGCGAATTCTCTTATCATCGCTTCTTCATTATCAACATTCCGACTGTTACATATCACTCCGCCCAGTCTTACACCTCCTGCTTCGGCAAATTTTACAATACCTTTGCAAATATTATTCGCTGCATACATTGCCATCATTTCTCCCGATACAACAATGTAAATTTCCTGGGCTTTACCCTCGCGAATCGGCATTGCAAAACCTCCGCATACTACATCGCCAAGAACATCATAAAAAACATAATCCAAAGCCTGACTATCCGCATAAGCTCCGAGCTGTTCAAGCATATTAATAGACGTAATTATTCCGCGACCTGCGCATCCAACACCCGGTTCCGGTCCACCTGATTCAACACAAACTGATTTTCCATAACCGACTTTTTGAATGTCAGCAAGTTCAAGTTCTTCACCTTCAGCTCTTAGAGTATCAAGAACCGTATTTTGTGATAACCCGCCAAGAAGCAACCTTGTAGAATCAGCTTTAGGATCGCAACCCACAACCATTACTTTTTTACCCATCTCTGCAAGACCCGCTACAGTATTTTGTGTCGTAGTAGATTTACCGATTCCGCCCTTTCCATATATCGCGATTTTTCTCATTTGATTCTCCTTATTTTCTTTTATTTGTAATGTTAGTTGTATAACATATTACAAAGCAGATGCCATACTTAATTTTATAAGGAATATTTTGAAAACGGTTGATTTGAAAAGAAATGGAACAATTTATCTGAGCAGCTGTAAAAATTTTCTACATTAATGTTACATAAGAAAATATAAACGACAATTTTGTCGTATTAATTATTATTTTTTAATATTCAGATTGAAGTAAGTAAATCTTTTCTTGTGCCGGATTATACAGGGCTTGTTGATTGATAAAGCAAATCGAATTTTCTTAGGCAGTAAGCTTTATGAAAACATTATTATAATTGAATAAGCTCGGTACATCTACCTTGCAATCTCCTTTTACATAAATACTGTATAACTGGCATATAACTGGCATATAAACGGCTTTACCAAGCCGTTTATAACGAAGGCATAAGGGAATTATACCGGATTTATATGCACTATGACTGTATGGAGTCTATATTCTGACGGTAAAGTTATAAGAATTGTGCTGTTTTGAAGGATTTTGACTAATTCGGTCTCTTGTAAATCTTTGGATTAAGTGTATACTTCTTTACCCTCAGACTCATAATACGTGTGGTTAAACCAAGCTCTTTAGCCGATTTAACCATATTACCTTTATGGTTTTTAAGACTCTCGATTATTAAATCATATTCCAAAGCATCAAGTCTGTGCTGTAAATTATATGTATGCTTTGTATGACTAAAATGTGCTGTTTGTAATGTCGGAGGCAAATGATATCCATGAATAACTTTATCTTCACTTAATATCACAGCCCTTTCAATTATATTTTCAAGTTCCCTTACATTTCCCGGCCAATGATAACTCATAAGCATATTAATTGCGGAAGTTGAAACACGTTTGATTTCTTTACTGTTTTCCTTGCTGTATTGTTCAACAAAATGATCTGTTAATAATAAGATATCAGTTTTACGTTCTCTCAGAGGAGGAACTACAATAGGAAATACATTTAACCTGTAATACAGATCTTCTCTGAAAAGTCCTAGTCGTATCTGCTCTTCTAAATTTCTATTTGTTGCAGTAATAATCCTGATATCAACTTTAATTGTATCATTCCCTCCGACTCTTTCAAATTCTCTTTCCTGTAAAACTCTCAAAAGTTTTGTTTGAGTTGACGGTGTTAGTTCTCCAATCTCATCTAAGAATATTGTTCCGCCGTCGGCAAGTTCAAATTTCCCGATACGCTTATTAAGAGCACCTGTGAATGATCCTTTCTCATGTCCGAATAATTCGCTCTCAATTGTACTTTCGGGAAGTGCCGCACAATTGAATTTAACAAACGGCATTTTATTACGACTACTGTTATAATGTATTGCCTGGGCAACTAATTCTTTTCCGACTCCGCTTTCACCAAGAACTAATATAGTGGTATTAGTTTTTGATATTTTATCTATCAATCCATACACCTGACGCATCGATTTTGATTTACCAACAATATTTGACGGCTTGAATTTCTCTTTTAATTCATATAGCAGCCTCTGGTTTTCTTTTTCAAGCAGTTCAAGCTCTTCATGTTCAATCTGATGAAGCCTTACTGCCTGGCTGATCATTGTAGTAATAATAGAAAGAAGTTTTACATCATCCTCAAGCATCAGATCCATATCAAATAATTTATCGGCACATAATGCGCCGATTACTTCATTCCTGTATTTAATAGGGATACAGAGAAAAGAATACTTTTCCTTATCGAGGTTTTTTCTTGAACCTGTTTTATCCAAAAATCCAGGTTCGTCGGATATCTTTGGAATAATAATAGGTTTTCCCGAATCTATTACTTTCCCTATAATTCCTTCACCAAGTTGATATACTCCCCTTAACCTTTCTTCATCTGTTAGTCCAAATGCCTCTTCAATAAATATTTCACCGCTTTTTCGATTATAGATAGTCAGCATTCCTTTAACCATGCCCATCGAATCAGATAGAGCATTAAGGACAAGTGAAAAAACTTTATTAATATCATGACCTGAAATAACAGATTCACCTATCTCATATAGTAAAGAAATTTCGCTATGTATGGTTTTAATCATACTTTGTCTGTCATTAATGATTACATGCATTTATAGATTCTAAAGTTTCTCTAACAAATATACTATTCGGTATGGTAATAAATCAAGGCGTTTATGTATTTATATCTAACTTTATTATACTATAGTGTATTTTTTTCTTACTTAATAAGGTTTATGCCGCATATTATATTAATAAGTGATCCAGCACATTCCATTATCCATAGATAAATATCGAATACGATAGAATTTTCTGCCCTTACAAATTAGTTCGGAGGATAGCGAAAAAAGAAAGGTATTTTAATTATCGTCTTCTACGAGGATACGTATTTTTTCTTTTGGGCAATTCTTTTCTTTGATGTTTTTGAGGATTTTTATCAATGTGCATCTCAGGAATCGGTATTAAAAGACTTTCCTCAGGGAAAACACATTCAATTTTTTTACCAAGGAATACTTCGAGTTTCTCCAATTCATATGAATCATTTTCATCCGCAAAATTTATTGAGATACCGGAAGCCCCTGCCCGGCCGGTACGTCCGATACGGTGAACATACTCTTCTATATCCTGAGGCATATTATAATTTATGACATGAGAAATTGCTTCAACATGTATCCCTCTTGATGCTACATCTGTAGCGACCAGTACGCGCACTTTCCCATTCCGGAAATTCTCCAATCGTTTAATACGCTGATTTTGGTCAACTTCACCTGTAAGCAAAGCACAGTTAATTCCATACCTTTCAAATGTTTCTTTTAACTTACTTGCATCATCACGGCGGTTTACAAATACCAAAACTCTTTCAAGTTTTTTTTGCATAATGATATTGTAAAGTAATGTAGGTTTTTCTTCAATTGTAGTAATATATGTTATTTGATCGATGCTTTGTACGGCTACTTCTTCAGGATTTATTTTTATATCAAAAGCTTGTCGTGTCCATGATTCAGCAAGACGTGTAACATTAGCTGATAAAGTAGCGGTAAAAAACATAGTTTGGCGATCTGTTTTAGGTGGTGTATTTAAAACAATTTCTCTAACAGATGGAATGAATCCCATGTCGAGCATTCTGTCTGCTTCATCAATTATAAGAATTTCAACTTTTCTTAAATTAACATCTCTCTTCTTCATAAAATCAATTAATCGTCCGGGAGTGCATATTAAAATATCGCATAATTCCCTTTGAAGAGCGTTCTGTTGTTTTTTATAATCGATACCGCCAAGAAGTGAAAGTATTGAACAGCCGGTATATTTCCCGATTCCACGTGCATCTTTTTCTATCTGCAGAACAAGTTCACGGGTCGGTGCAAGAATGAGAGCTCTGGGAGTACCGCTTTTCCGTTTTTCTTTAATGGGTTTATTAAGGAGCTGATTAAAAATAGTAATTAAAAATGCTGCTGTTTTTCCTGTTCCTGTTTGAGCCTGTGCCGTAATATCTTTACCGGAAAGTGAATTAGGAAGAGTTTCTGCCTGAACCTGGGTACAATATTGAAATCCCAAATCAGAAATTGCATGCAGCAATTCAATTCTTATATTAAAATCATGAAATCTTGTTTTACCTTCAAATGCCGGAACATCAAACCTGGATATTTCCCAGGGGTCAGCGGGTAGTTTTTCTTCCGGTTGTATTTTATTTATTAAGCTACGAGCTCGTTTTTCATGTCGTAGTCTATATTCTTCTTTTGTCTCTCTTTTATACGGCTCACGTTTGATTGTTTTCTTAACCGGATTTGAATGTACTTGAACCGTAGTTTTGTTTTCCAGGATACTAATTGAAGGTAATTTGGATTCGGAATTTAATTTTGTACCGAAAAAGGTCTTGAGATTTGTAACTATTTTCTTGAGCAAATTGGCTGCTTATTTGTAATATAACTGTAAATTGTTAGTGTAATATACAAAATACATAATGAAAATATTTAGTATTATGATAATTGTCATAATATTCTGCTGGAAAAACCCCAAGTTTTAATAAAATACTGTCTGCTTATTGCCAACTAATCCTTAAACCCCGATCCCTAATCACTTATTTTAGAGTAGTATGTATAATATTATCTCCTTCTAATTTGAATACCGTATGCGATATTTCATCTTTTACTTCAAAAGTCGCATGTTTTATCTTTATCAAAACTCCCGGGTATACTGTTTTAATAACGGTTACAGTCGGGTTGACAACATTATAGTACGATTCTTCCAATTCTTCAGAATCTTTCCTCACCTTTTCAATTTGAGCTGTGCATTGCAGCCACTGATCTTTCAATATTTTTAGTCGCGCAATTTTCACATTATTATTTTCAATCTCCGCAGCAAGGGAAATCTTTTTCTTTAATTCTTCCATTTGTTTTTGCAGTGAAATGATCTCCGCTGCTTTAATTAAAAATCGTTCTTTAAATATCAAGTTAACTCCTACTTCAATTTCAGTAGGAATATTAAAAGCATTTCCTATAATCGGAGAAGTTATTTTATTAGTTGCGGTTATTTTACCCCCTAAAATAATTCCTGTGTTTTTTGTAACAATAATTTCATCATCACAATCTATATATGCATTCCGTATTTCAGTTGATGCAATTACACTTCCTCCGCATTTTACATGATAATTATCCAAATAACAGGTATGAATATCTCCACCGACTTTTAATTTTTGTTCACCGTCCCCATTAATTCCGCCTTTTACTTTTAACGAACCTTCACATGAAACCGTAGCATATTCAATGACACCATTCACTTGAATGTTGTAAGGAGTTGTTACCGAAAATCCCGGCTTAATATCACCTTTAATTTCAATCGAACTTTTGACGTGAATATTTCCCGTTGAATAATCCACAGAATTCTGGACTACATATAGTTGATGAACTTCAATATTATTGGTTCTGTGGCTATAAAATACAATCCCTTCAATTGAGGCCCTAATAAGCAGTTTGTCATCCTGATCAATGTAGGCTCCCTGTCCGGCAATAATATTAATATCCTTTCCGTATTTCGCCGGTATTTCTTTTCCTGAAACATCCATTCCAGGAGTGCCTTGTGTCGCAGCTATTTTTCTTAGAAGTAAAGCGCCTTTTTCTACACTATCAACAACATGTACTTCTTTATAATCTACATGACCATCCTCCGATACCTGCGGTCTCAGTGATTTATCACTTTGAAAATAAAATTCAAGATCGGCATCTTCACCCGGCGTCGGATAAACACCTTCAGCGATTTCAATTTTTTCAACCCATCTCTTACCATCTATAATTTCTTGTATAATATTTGGCTTTAGTCCGAATTTTACCCCCGCCTTATCAATTATTTCGTCAATAACCTCCGCAGTAATTAGTGAAATCTCTTCTGTATCCGGTTCACTTATAGTTAAAAAGACTTTCATCTTTTTTTCTGCAATTTCAACTTTAATCTTTTCATTAAAATTATTTTTTGGACTATCCGACATTCTTCCTCCGTACTAATTAATCTATAACTTCGCATAGAAAGATTATAATAAGTTAAAACAGTAAATCAACAATTTCAAATAATAAAATAACTGAACTATGTCTAAAAATATTAAATAAAATGTCTCACAGGGGAAAGGACACATTCTCAGAACTGATAAATGCAACTTCATCATTTTAAGATTTCGAGAATAAATAATATATTATAATCATTATAATGATTATTTAGTGGTTATTATTCACTATTCTACATATTTTATTTAGACTAATAACTTCTTTTAATCCGCCGGAGGCGGTTTTAGGTCAATTCCTCGCTGCTTGCGGCGCATAAAAAAAATTCTCCCGCCTTGACTTACGTCAATGCGAGGCAGGTTTAAGATACTCCGTTGCTCTGCGACGGGGAGTTTCATTAATCTAGTAATTGATATTAATTTTTATAATTATATTGTAGAGAATTCATGATTAATACAGATAAAACTAAAAAAGAACTTTCGGTTGAACTGGAAATGTTGAAGCAGGAAAATGCAGCTTTGAAAAGCAAATATGAAAAAGTTATTTCCGAACGCATTCTATCTGAAGAAGCTCTTACATATGAAAAGAATTTGTTAAGATCTTTAATGGACAACATGCCTGACAATATTTACTTTAAAGATTTTAAAAGCCGCTTTATCAGAATTAGCAGGACTATGGCAAATTTATTTGGCCTAAAAAATCCTGAACAAGCATATGGAAAGACAGACTTTGACTTCTTTACAGAGGAGCATGCTAATTTGGCGTTTGCAACTGAATTGGAAATAATGAAAACAGGTATGTCGGCAGTGGGATTGGAAGAAAAAGAAACATGGCCGAATGGTAAAGAATCCTGGGTTTCAACAACAAAGGTGCCTCTTCTAGATAATAATGGAAATATTATTGGAACTTTTGGAATTTCAAGAGACATTACTGAGCACAAGCTTGCCTTAGAGTCACGATTAGCCTCTGAAATACGTTATCGACGTCTTTTTGAATCGGCGAAAGATGGGATTCTTATCCTTGATGCCGAGACCGGTAAAATTGTAGATGTGAATCCATATTTAATTGAAATGTTGGGCTACTCAAAAGAACAATTAATTGAAAAAGTAATTTGGGATATTGGATTCTTCAAAGATTTAGTTGCCAATCAGGATAAATTTTTAGAATTACAGCAGAAGCAATATATACGATATGAAGATTTACCACTTGAAACGGCAGATGGGCGGCAGTTTAATGTTGAGATCGTAAGCAATGTTTATACAGTAAATACTCAAAAGGTGATTCAATGTAACATACGTAATATCACTGAACGGAAACTTGCTGAAAAATTAATACGGGCAAGCGAAGAAAAATTCAGGTTAATAACTGAAAACTCAGCTGATGCAATATTTATTGTTGATGATTTTGGAAGATATGTATATGTAAATACTAAAGCTGTCAATATGCTCGGTTATTCAAAAGAAGAAATGCTGATGTTTACAATTGCAGATATATCACCTAAGAATAGAGTGGAAGAGTATTACCAAATATTTCGGCAATTATTGCAAGAGGGGCATTTCTTCACGGAGTTAGAACTTGTAAAGAAAGATGGAACAATATTAGCGGCGGACTTTAATGCCGTATTACTGCCGAATGGATTTGTTTATGCCAGTTGCAGAGACATCACCGAACGAAAGCGTTCGGATGAAGAGTTGCTGAGAAAAAATATTTTCATTCAAACAGTACTCGATAATCTTCCTATGGGGATTGCATTAAACGAAATTGATAAGGGAAGGACGATTTATGTAAATAAAAAATTTGAAGAAGTTTACGGTTGGTCTAAAGAAGAAATGACAGATGTTCCGAACTTCTTTAAAAAAGTCTATCCTGAAGAAAGTTATCGTGAAAAAATAATTGCCAGAGTTATGGATGATGTCAAATCGGGCGACATCACGAGGATGCATTGGGAAAACAATATTGTTACTCATAAAGATGGCTCAAAACATATTATTAATTCTGTAAATATTCCTTTGTTCGATCAGAATCTTATGGTTTCAACTGCAATTGATATAACAAACCGCAAAATTGCAGAAGAAGAACTTGAAAAACACCGTAATAATTTGGAAGAATTGGTCCAGCTAAGAACCCAGGAATGGAATAATGCAAATGAGGAATTACAGATACAAATCGAAAGAGAAAAAGAAGTTGAGTTGATGCTTCAGCAGTCTTTGGAGAAAGAAAAAGAACTCAGTGAAATGCAATCGAGGTTTATTTCAACAACATCACATGAATTCAGAACACCGCTTACCGCTGTTTTATCTTCTACTGAACTTCTTCAGCGATACTCATCGAAATGGGATGAGAATAAAAAGAATGAGCATTACAATAGAATTATTGAGTCAATTGAATATTTAACAAAGTTGATTGATGATGTATTAACAATCAGCAGAACAGAAACAGGAAAGATTACCTTTAATCCGGAATCTGTGGATTTATTTCAATTGATTTCAGAGTGCAAAAAAGACAATAAGTCATTGCTGACAGAGAAGCACAAATTGGAATTAAATTATATAGCAGAAGAGAAGTCATTCCGGTTGGATAGGAAATTAATGAAATTCATTTTAAACAATTTATTATCTAATGCAGCAAAGTACTCACCATCAGGAGGTAATATCAGGATGACAATAAATCAAGATCAGCAACAACTTATCATAAAAATCAGTGACGAAGGAATAGGAATACCTCCGGAAGAAATTGATAAAATCTTTGATTCATTTTACCGATCAAAAAATACAGGGACAATTGAAGGTACCGGACTTGGACTTGCAATAGTAAAACGAGCAATAGACCTTCACAATGGAGTTATCACGGTTAGTAGTGAACTCAATAAAGGAACAACTTTTAATGTCAAGATTCCGCTAATCGTTGCTTAATTAGTTATAATGAATAATTATATGATCGGCGATTTTACTCAACGATAAAACAGATTCAACGGCTCCAAGTTTGATCGCTTCATTCGGCATTCCGAAAACAACACAGCTTTTTTCATCTTGTGCAATTGTATGGGCACCGGCTTCCATTAATTCAAGCATTCCTTTTGCCCCATCGTCACCCATACCGGTCATAATAACTCCTACAGCATTTTTACCTGCATAACGCGCTGCAGATCTGAACAATACATCTACTGATGGGCGGTGACGGCTTACAAGAGGACCTTCCTTGATTTCCACATAATAGCGTGCCCCGCTTCTTTTTACCAATAAATGATGATTGCCCGGAGCAATTAATGCTCTACCCCGAATCACTGTATCACCATCTTCGGCTTCTTTAACTGATATTTTGCATAATCCATCCAGTCTTTTTGCGAATGCTCTTGTGAAATTTTCAGGCATATGCTGTACTATCACAATTCCCGGCGAATCTGATGGAAGTGATTCAAGAAAAACTCTTAAAGCCTCAGTTCCCCCTGTTGAAGCTCCTACGACAATTATTTTTTCAGTTGTTTCAACCATGGAATTATTTTTTGATTTTGCCAGCACTACATCTGCTGACAATTTTGGCTGGACTACAGTTTGCCAAACAGACTTTCTTTTAACATTAACTAATGATGCGGCTTTGATAATATCGCAAATATGTATTGTAGATTCTTCTAAAAACTGCTTCGTGCCTAATTTTGGTTTTGTAATAATTTCTACGGCTCCATATTCAAACGCCTTAATTACAGTTTCTGATCCTTGGGTAGTAAGACTGGAACAGATTACAACTGGAATGGGATTTTGAGTCATAATTTTCTGTAAAAAAGTAAGCCCATCCATTTTAGGCATTTCAACATCAAGCGTTATTACATCAGGGATCTCCAATTCTATTTTTTCAGCTGCGATAAACGGGTCAGAAGCAGTGCCGATTACTTCGATATCCGGATCCGTAGATAACAAATCGGAAATTGTTTGCCTTACAACAGCAGAGTCGTCTACAATTAATACTCGTATTTTTCTATTCATAACCTTGATTGCATTTAAGTTTAGTTTTTTCTGTAAATAGTAGAAGCAACTCTTTTTAATGCAAGTTCCATTCCCATAATTGTTTCAGAATGACCGAGAAATAAGAATCCTCCGCTGGTCATTTTGAGCGATATTTTTTTTAATACTTTTTCTTGTGTCGCTTTATCAAAATATATTAACACATTCCTGCAAAAAACAACATCCAGATTATCAGGCAGATCATAATTATCATCCATAAAATTTATTCTGGAGAATTGAATTTGTCTCCTTAGTTCAGGAATAAACCGGACATGCGGTTTGTTGGGGTCTTTACTTTTCAATAAATATTTTTTTTTCAATTCAATCGGGATGACATCCGCTTTTTCCATTTCAAAAATACCCATAGACGCTTTAGATAATACTTCGGTCGAAATATCCGAAGCAAATATATCAAACTGATAATCGCTATTTATTTTTCGAAATTCATTTAGAACAATTGCCAGTGTATATGGTTCTTCCCCGGTAGAGCAGCCTGCACTCCAAAATAATAAGGGTTTCTTCCAACCTATTTTTTTACCTTGTTTGGTTAATTCAGGCAGAATCGTTTCGGTCAGAAAATCAAAATGCACGCTTTCTCTAAAAAAATCAGTTTTGTTGGTTGTTACAACATCAATAAATGGAATTATTTCATTTTCCATCCCGGCATCTGAAAACAAATAGTTTATGTAAGAATTGTAAGTATTTATTTCCAGCTGCTTCATTCGTTTTCGGATGCGTCCCTCTATTAAAGTTTTTTTTACTTCCGGTAAACTAATACCGCACAATCGATAGATCGAATTACTAAGCCTGCTAAAATCATCCTTAGACATTTCTTGTTTATAAATATTATAAACCTGTGCTTCCATATTCGGCAATATAAATTGGAGCCTGGTTTTCTAATATAAAAACCCGGGCTCCATGTTTTAAATATATTATTATTCTTTTCCCGACCTCAATTCATTTTTCTCGGAATCCTGAACTATTGCAAGTTCTTCGCTTGTAAATACCTTATCAATATCCAGAATCATTAAAAACTTTTCGTCACGTTTACCCATTCCGCGTAGAAATTCAGCTTTGAATTTTGTTCCGAATTTCGGCGCGGGTTCAATTTGGTCCGGTTCTAATTCATAAACTTCCTGAACCGAATCGGCAAGTGCGCCAAGTATAATAGTCTCATCTTCAGAATTGATTTCCAATACTATAATACATGTATTTCTTTTATTCTCCGTTCTGGACATTCCGAACTTTAATCTGAGATCAATAACCGGAACTACACTTCCGCGAAGATTAATAACTCCTCTCATATACTCGGGCGTTCTTGGGATTTTTGTAATAGTGGTGAAATCAAGAACTTCCCTAACTTTGGATACTTCAACGGAAAAAAGTTCATCATCCAACGTAAAAGTAAGATACGGCTTAACCTCTACAATTGTTGCGACACTCATAATTCTCTCCATTAAACTTGTTTATAATTATTTCACTTTGTTCATTTATAAAATATATCTTGTACTTAATTAAAATTTCACAAATTCTGAGTCCAAATGATCACCATTATCCATATTCATTTTAAACCCTTTGTTACTTCCTGATTTTGTTCCGGCATAAACATTAAAAGAACCATTACCATTTCCATTTTTCCCATTTGACTTATTAACTTCCGCTGAATGAGTTGAACTTAGAGTTTTAACTTTTTTTACAGTTTCTCCGGTTTTAAAGAATCCAATAATATTCATCAATTGCTCTGCCTGCGATGTCAGACTATCGGCAGTTGAGGAGAGTTCTTCCGATGCCGAAGCATTTTGTTGAATGACCTGATCCAACTGTTGAATAGCTTTATTAATTTGATCCGCGCCTGAATTCTGTTCATTACTTGCAGCAGTAATTTCCTGAACAAGTTCGGAAGTTTTTGTAATGTCAGGGACAAGTTTGGTCAGCATATTACCTGCATTTTCAGCAACTTCAACACTTGTAGCGGAAAGTTTGTTAATCTCTGCTGCTGCTGTTTGACTTCTTTCGGCTAATTTCCTAACCTCTGAAGCAACAACAGCAAATCCTTTTCCATGCTCTCCTGCTCTTGCAGCTTCGATAGCTGCATTGAGCGCTAAAAGATTAGTTTGCCGTGCAATTTCTTCTATTATTGAAATCTTACCTGCAATGTCTTTCATTGCGAATACCGTTTCAGTAACAGCTTTACCACCGGTTTTTGCGTTTTCAGCTGATTGCAAAGCGATCTTTTCTGTTTGAAGCGCATTCTCGGCATTCTGTTTTATATTAGAAGTCATCTGTTCCATTGAAGATGAAGCTTCTTCTGCAGCCGCAGCCTGTTTATTAGCACCTTGGGATATCTGTCCTGAATTTTCACTTAACTCCTGACTTCCTTTTGTAACATTCTCCGCAGTATTCCTAACATTTTCAACAACTTCCGTAAGACCTTTTATCATAGAACTGAGAGCCTGCATCAATTTATCCTGTCCCGATCTTTCTTTAGCCGTTACCTGAAGATTACCTGAAGCAATTTCTTCAGCCACTTTTGTAATTTCATTCATCGAGTCGATTAAAACATTCAGGTTGTTTTTAATCTCATTGAAATCACCATTATAGTTATCTGAAATCTTAGCGGGAACATCGCCTTTTGATATTCTATCGACATATTCTGCAGCAACATTTAACGGTCCGATAACTGAATCGAGTGTATCGTTTACACCTTGAACAATTACTCTAAAATCACCTTGATGTTTACTTGCATCTGCTCTTGTCGCGAGTTTACCATCTACAGCTGCTTTGGCGAGCACTTTTGCATCGGCAACAAGGAAATTAACGGCATCTATACACATATTCAAATTACTTTTGATTATGTTATACTGTCCTTTGTAATTGTCGGTTATTTTCGCCGGAATCTGTCCTTTCGATATTTTTTCAACATAATCTGCAGTCACCATTAACGGGTTGACAATATTTGTAATCGTATCGTTTACTCCAGATACTAACTTGTTCCATCCGCCTACAAATATTTCTGCGTTTGCTCGTTTATCTAAATCACCATCAGCAGCACCTTTAATTATAATATCTGTTTCTGCTAACAGGTCACTCATCATTTTGACAACAGCATTTAAATTATTCTTGATAATATTATATTGCCCCTTATAGGTATCTGTTATTTGTGGTGGGATAATACCTTTGCTCACCTTGTCTACATAATCTGCTGTTACCATTAACGGATTAACTATATTTGTGATTGTATCATTTACTCCCGCTACTAATTGATTCCACCCGCCTACGAATAAACCTGCATTTGCACGTTTATCTAAATCACCATCCGCTGCTGCTTTAATTATTTGATCTGTTTCAGCCAACAACTCGCTCATCATTTTAACAACAGCGTTTAGGTTGTTCTTAATAATATTATACTGTCCTTTGTACGTATCTGTTATTTGCGGTGGAATAGTACCTTTGCTCACCTT
>Ga0182027_10006589_pt1 | contig 17334 bp, 14 predicted proteins | sample 712E1DmetaG_FD_121300 | JGI IMG/M metagenome (GOLD analysis project Ga0182027, IMG submission 121300) | Permafrost microbial communities from Stordalen Mire, Sweden - 712E1D metaG (Illumina Assembly) | ecosystem: Environmental > Terrestrial > Soil > Wetlands > Permafrost | place: Sweden... | reverse complement strand
TTTGCTACCGTACAAAACCATTTTGGGACGCAGATGAACGCTGAAAACGCGGATTTTTAATTGGTTTTTCCGCGTGAATCCGCGCTCGTCCGCGTCCAATTTCCGAAATGTACGGTAGAGAATCGTAAATTAGAAAGTTCTTTACTAAAACCTTGAAAAGGTGCGTAACATCCGTTTTTACATACCATTACGAGGAAAGGAAGCAGCCTCATGGATCAAAAGAGGAGATTGCTTCGGGAAAGACATCGCCTCCGGCGTGCTTCGCGACCTCGCAACGACATATTAAACAGTAACTATCTTAATAATTCTTCAGCTTTGGTGTAGGCGTCGAGCGCCTCCTGCAAGCGGTTGGAGCGCATGTAAGCATCACCGAGCGCCTGCCAGAGCGGGACCTCCACAGGATAACGATAAAGAGCATCACGCAGGTCGCGGATAATCTCTTCGAGCGCCTTACCCTTGCGAATGAGCCTGGTGTAAATATCAATCGCGGCGCCGATGTTACCATGTCCCATCTCCAACTGGGCAGCCTCAAGCAAGCCGGCGGACTCGAGCTTAGGGGCCGGTTTTACGGGGGGCTGTTTTTGCGAAGGCCGCCTGACAGGCAGAGGCCGCTCAATCTCGAAGCTAATTTCGCGAGTGTGAGCTTTCACAGGAGCGGGCGGTTCCACATGAACGGGCAATTCCTCCGCTTGAGTAGATGGCGCGGCCGGCGGTTCGATATCCGCAGGATGCCACTCCTCGGGTTGAGTCGGCTCAGCGGCGGCAGGTTCGGCTTCACCACCTGCCAGCCAGGCAGGCAAGTCATCGGTGGGTGCGGCCGCGGGAGCCGCGGGCGATTCTTCCTGATCCAAACTGGCGAGCCAAGCCGGTAAATCCACAGGGGAAATGGCGGCGGGACTTTCCTTCGGCGCGGCCGGTTCGGTGGGTTCATTTGAAATTTGCGAAAAGACATCCTGATCAGAAAGTCCGCTCAACCAGTCCGAGGTTTTGGCCTCGGCAGGAATTTCAGGTTGACCTTGCTCCGGCGCGAGTTTATCCGTTTCTTCAGATTCGAGATTACGCAGCCAGACACCCGTCAAATCATCGGGTGCGACCGGGACCTGTTCCACAGAGGGCGCAGGCGCGGCGGGTGCAGGTTCGGACATGGCCTTGGCCTTATCCACCCAATCGGGCGCTACATCGGTACGGGTCTTGGGATCGGTCACCAATTCTTCCGCTTTGGCGCCATGCTTGGCGGCGAGGCTTTCGAGCCAAGCCATGGCATCATCCTGTTCCTGGGTACTCTTACCGAGGCCACCCAACGGGTCGTTGGAGGCCGGCGCGGGAGGAGGAGCCTGAGTTGGAGAAACCGGAGAGGCGGAGGGCGCAGGCGGAGGTTGAGGAATGGAAGCGGCAGGTCCTTCCTGCTCCAAACTTTGCATCCAATCAGGAATATCCATAAGGGGCGTAACCGAAGCGCTCGGAGGCGGCGCAGGTGGAACTTGCCCGGCCGCGGGAGCCATGGCCTTAATCCAATCAGGAAGATCGGCCTGAACGGCAGGAGCGGCTTCGGTTTCATCAGCAACTGAAGATGAGGCTTCCTGAAACTGGCCGGTCAACTGGCCCCAACCCGCCTGGCGGAGAAAATCGGGAATTTGATCCTGATCCTGAGAAGCCGGAGCCGGAGCGGAAAGAGCTTGCTTGAGCCAATCGGGTTCCGATGAGGAAGAGGAAGAGGAAACAACTTCGGAGGCAGTTGCCAGCCCAATTCCCAAATCGCTTTTCCAATCAGTACCCGTATCTGCCGCCGAAGTGGGCTGGCTCTTATATTCAAACTGTTCCACACTGACCGACGCATCGGGGACCTGATCGGAGCGAAAAACAGAATCCTGGGCAAAAGCCGCATAGGGATCGAGTTCGATCACGCGCAGACGATATACCTGGGTTGACTCGGCGCGCTGGGTGCCGGGCAATATTTCCACCAAAATGCGATTGGCATCCAGGCAATATGGATAGCGCTTTAGAAGCTGAGTGCACGAATCGGTGGCCTCGGTTTTTTGCCCCATACGGAAATAGGCCCTGGCAAGGAGCATCTGCATATCCATGCGCTGGGGATCATTTGCCAAAACGGCACGGATTTCAGAAACCGCCTGGGCATATAGTTCACCCTGGACATACATATGCGCCAGCGCGCCGCGCGTGAGACGGATCTTGGGCGGCTCGACCCCATCCCGGCGGCCAAACAACCTTTGAAGCTCGCCCTGGATGGCGGCGTTCGAGGGCTGAACCTCGAAGGCGCGCTCCATGTGCCAGATGGCCTCATCCAGTTTGCCCTGGTCGTCGGCAATAATGCTCAGGCCGACATTGGATACGAAATCATCCGGCACGCACATCAACACACGCTGGAAAATATCCACCGCGTCGTCATAACGTTTGGCTTCCAGAAAAGCCTTGCCAAGCAGGCGATAGGCTTCAACATACTTGGAGAAGGTCTGGAGAATGTGACGGCAATGCGCGATAGCCTCATCGCGCTTACCATTATCGATCAAGTTCTCGATCAAGCGGTTGTAATTTCGCAGGGAAATTTTAGCCATCGTATGCTCCAGCCTAAGTATGCCCTAATCTTAAAAATTACGCAAGCCTAGAAGGGAATGGGAAAGGGGAAAGGGGAAAGGGGAAATGGTGAATGGTAATTGGGGAATGGTTCATGGTTCATGAAACACGGTTGGAGGAAAACAGGTAAAGGTGCAAACTCGCAACCTATGCAAAACGTCCCGAAGGTTGCCGTAATTCAGGCAGGTTTTTCCCAAAACCTTCGGAACGGTGCGTAACATCAGTCAATCATAAAAAAGGGGCAAGGGGGGCACTGCAACCTCACTGAACACGTGCGCGGCAAGAACGCGGCCGCGAGCCTCTTCCTGTTTGGCGCGGTCGTCCGCATAAATGGTAAACAGGGGTTCGCCTTTTTCGACCCGGTCACCGACTTTGTGGTGAATGATAAAACCAACGGCATGGTCAACCGGATCGGACTTTTTGGCGCGGCCTGCGCCGAGACTGACCGAGGCCTCGCCCACGCTGCGCGCATCCACCTGGGAAAGCCAGCCGCTGCGAGGCGCGTTGACCACCTCGATAAATTTCGCAGGTGGAAATTTAGAGGGATCATCCAGATACGAAACATCGCCAGACTGCGCCTGGACCAGCACACGAAACTTCTCGAAGGCGCTGCCATCGGCAACCACCCTCTCCGCCATACGGCGGCCTTCATCCAAGTCTTTGGCGCGCCGGCCAATCACCAACATGTGGGCGCTGACATGCAAACAATGCTCGCGAAAGTCAGCCGGTCCGCCGCCTTTCAAGGTGTCGATGGCTTCCAGCACTTCAAGGGTATTGCCGACCGCATGTCCAAGCGGCTGATTCATATCGGAAAGCAGGCAAATGGTTTTACGCCCGGCAAGTTCGCCGATTTTAATCATCAGATCGGAAAGCTCACGGGCCGATTCAAGCGTTTCCATGAAGGCGCCCCGGCCCACTTTAACATCCAACACGATGGCATTGGCGCCGGCTGCAATCTTTTTGCTCATGATGGAGGAGGCAATCAAGGGGATGGACGGCACGGTACCGGTCACATCGCGCAGGGCATACAATTTTCCGTCGGCCGGCGCGAGATCGAGGGATTGACCGGTGAGGACGATGCCCTTTTCCTTAAGTTGCTGCTTGAACTCATCGGTGTTCAAATTGATGCGATAGCCGGGGATGGATTCGAGCTTATCCAGCGTGCCGCCGCTAAAGCCCAGGCCGCGACCGGACATTTTTCCGACCGGCAAGCCGCAGGCCGCGACGACCGGCAAAACCACAAAGGTGGTCTTATCGCCGACACCGCCGGACGAATGTTTATCCACGGCAATATCCACCACGCCGGTCAGGTCGAGAATGCGGCCCGACGAGACCATGGCAAGCGTCAAGTCGGTGGTCTCCTGCGGGGTCATGCCGTTCAATAAAACAGCCATGGCCCAGGCCGAGACCTGATAATCGGGGATCTCGCCTTTGACAAAGCCCTGGACAAAGAAGTTGATTTCTTCCTGGGTCAATTCCCCATGGTCGCGTTTTTTGATGATGATGTCGGTGGCGCGCATTTCATTCTCCTTACAGGATGATTGTAACGCAAAAAGAGGGGAGGGCGGGGAGAGGCGGGGAATGGGAAATGGTAATTGGGGCATGGATGATGGGAAATAGTGAATGGTAAATGGTAAATGGTAATTGGTAATTGGGTCATGGATCATGGGTCATGGTTTTCTAAAGATCAGAGAACGAACCGCTAAGAGCGCAACCCTCAAAAAGCGAGGGCAGGCGAACACGAAAAGCACGAGGTTTTTAGCCCACGAAATTAGCCACTTCCTGCGCTTGAAGCCCAAATGAATAAGTGGTATAAATATCCCACCAAACTCAACTGTAAAACCCATGAGAGTCGTATTGCGGGAAATAACAATAAAAGAGGATGCCGACGATGCCCAACCAAAGACGCTCCAAAACAGAAAAAACCGGAACAAGCCTAACCGGAAAAGGAACCATCCATGTACTCCTTACCATGGATATGCGGCGCTGGATCCATGAAAACAGTCTTCGGAAATTCCTGGCATTGCGATACAGCGATGAATATTCCTACTTCCTGCAGGGTCTGCGCGACAAAATTGATAATAGCAAATTTATATTTGACAATGAGACCAGGCAATTGGAGCAGATAGGAAATGATTTAAATGTTTTCGGAACTTATGTATACGAAAACCTATTCATGCCCACTTACAAATTAATGGACAACGCTCCGACGACTTTTCATTCGGTTACAGAAGATTCAAGCAAATCAGACGTCTTTCGCGAGCAATGGAATGAGTGGCCGGTTAAACGAATTCGACTCTCAAGGGGCGGGACCATCACCGTCAAGCTCGAGCAAAAAATCGAGAAAAATATACACCTGGTGGATGTAGCCACAAAAGTTCTCGGCCTTGAAATCATCGAACCAGAAAAAGCCGAAGAAGAATTACCGGAAGCATTAGCGGATGAGCAAAAATTCGATCAATGGGTAAAACGGTACGCACCGCTCAGGCGAAAACCGCGAGGAATCCAATGGATGATCGCCGATGAGGTGGTACGACAATTCCTTGATTCGATTAATTTGAATGAAATGAATTTGGATAAAGCCAAAGAAGTTGCCATTCAAAGACACCCGCACCTGCAGAAAAATCCCGATGAAAAATTGGCGCTGGCCTGGTATGATAAAAAATATCCAACCAACGGTTTCTTCCTAAATATTAACCCGTCCGGCAAAGAAGCGCCGTCTTTACGCGATCGTTATATCATCTTTGAATTCTCAAATATATCCGATCCCAAAAAACCGGCTGTTCCTCTAACACCCACTGAAATAAAACAAAATCCAATCTATTGCAAAAATATATCCTCCATGCTTGAAGGCGTGGCCATTAAAATCAATGGGACGGAAACCGAGCTGGCCAATTATAAAAGCGAAAAAGCCGTGGAATTTCTGGACCGGCAAGACCTTGCAACCTGGGAGAATGAATTATGCCTGCTGACATTAGACAATGGATTGGTATACTATACCGACCAAAGTAAAATCCTATTTTCAAACCGGGATGTCGAACACGGAGAATATTGGAGCAGCATCATCCGAGGCATCGAGCATTTAATGGAAATACGCGTTCAAACACAAATGGTCGCGCGTGAAACCTCAGAGAAGCTGGCTCAAACCGTGGATTTCAATCGTATTCTTGGCAACAACGAACCATCGCAAAAGTCCAGGGAAATTGAAGCATTGGAAAAACGAATACGCCAGTTCGGGGTTGATATTTCCTACCTGGCGCGCATGGCGGGTTATCTTCGGAATTGGAGTTCTCCAGTTTCAATTTCCAAAGCTGATTTTGCAGAAGCCAAGTTCGAATCCTGGTTGGGAGCAAGTCATATCGAAAGAATGCTCGACTCTACAGATAAAAACATGCAAGACATCAATGCTTTTCTTTCCCATTACGATGATACACAATTGCAACTCGATTCCCAAAGCACAAATGACATGACGCTATTAATGACCGTGGCATTTTCATTAATAACCGTCCTTTTATCCTTTTTATCATTACCCTCCTTCATCGCAGATCTGGGCAGAGGAGAGATCCCAACACTCATACCAGGCTTTAATATACTCATCGCTCATACACTGGCATACATCGGGATCAGTCTCGCAATCATCAGTTTTGTTCTGGCATTAACCGGAGCCACCATATCATCCATGCGAATTTGGAATGCATGGAGGCAGCGTGGTCGAGGATTATTCCGCAAACGGTAAGTCATTTATTGCGGAAAGAAAAACATTTGGGGAGGGAGTAAAAGCCTCGGCTAGCCAAACACACGAGGAAATGGCAGGAGGCGCATGGTTGGATTAGAGCGTCGGATTCTCCCAATTGTTCCGTTCTTTATAGATTACGCCTGAACTTCCAAAAGACCCTGAAATGATTATAATGGAAACACTTTATGTTCAATTCCCTCGATGCCTACATTTCGAAGCCTGCGCACCGTTCAGCGCTTGAATTTTATCCGCGCCTGCTTTTGAGGAGAATCAAGATGCTCCTTCCGAAACAAGTTTCGAAGGGCAGAGAGTTTGTTGATTTCATTGCAATTTACTAACATCGATCCATGAATGGTTTTGGGAATCCTAAAGGTCAATCGACACCATTAAGTGTAACGGTGGTCACCGTTTCCGCTTTTTGGTATATGGCTATTTTGGCGGGCTTGACCATCTTAACCCAGCTTGCTCAAATCTTTTCAATCGCGTTCAAAATTTACGCTTACGCATGCATCCCAATCGCAATCATCATCTCCGGTTGTGTTTTTGTGGCCGGTAAAAACCTTATCCGGGAAAGTTTTCCTAAAGACACGAAGAACCTGATTTTCATCCTGCTGCTCGGCTTGATTGGGGTCTTCCTGTCGGTTTCCATGCACAGGCTGGGGCGCATCGGCCCGGATGAGTATTATTACTCTCCGAACGCGGTCTATTCTATCCAGTATCCCGACGCTGCGATGGGGTTTGTATCGCGTTTGTTTTTTAGCAGGACGCCCATGTTCAGCGTTTCTTTTTTTACGGCCGGGCCTTATGAATATATTCAAGCTGCCGCCGCCTTCCTATCCCACGCCTCATTCGTGACCGTATATTACAGATTTGCAGCCGGCGCAGCCGGCTTTCTAATCCCACTTTCAATCTTCCTGGTGATATTCTATTTTTGCGGAGAGGTCGAATCGGCGATTTTGGGAGCGCTTGTCACCGTTTGTGCAATTACTGTAACCGCTGAGACCGCCTGGACACCTGGGGTATATTCATTCATTCGCGCCTTCGAAGGGAAATCCTTTCTTCTCTCAGCCGGAATGCCGTTGTTTGCCGCATTCAGTTTTCGATACTTTGTGAAACAGGATCTTGTACATTGGCTTCAGTTGACTGCCCTCGTCGTCGGACTAGGGGGAATGAGTACAACTTCCTTCATGATCCTGCCAATGCTTGGCGTTATCTTATTTTTATCCCATTGGGTCAGCTTCAGAAACACCATGGCCTCCATAAAAAGCTTCCTGCTTCACTGTATCTCTTATTTTTCAATTTTTCTTTATCTGGGGGTGTACGCATTAGCCGCAGCCCATTTCGACGGGCTGAATAATGCCATTGTGTTGAACAAAGGCTTCCCGACCGATTTCATGGGTTATCTGAGCGGATTTGTGAACCCATCGTTTCCGATTACCGCAGTGATGGCCGTTGTGTTTTCCGTATCCGCTTTGATCATTCTAAAAGGAACGAGCCGGCTCGTTTTATCCTTATGGATGGCATTCACGGTACTCTTTGTGCTCAACCCGATTGTCTCCCAAATTCTCTTGAATTATTTTAAAGGAATCTATTTTCGAGCCTTTTATATTTTTCCTTTCCCAGCCGTGGTCGGTATTACGACGGCAGCCATCTACATGCTTCTCAAGCGCCGCAGGGTATTATACGGATATTTTTGGGGTTTGGTGATTTGCGGCATCTCGCTGGCATCAGTCTTTTTACTTCCATCCTCAATTCTTCACGGTAATGCCTATGATTTTGGAAATTGGATCAACGATCCCACCCTTGTAACGGCGAGAGAGATCGCCGGGGTTGCTCCAAAAGGCATCATGCTTGCTCCTTATCCCATTTCCGGCGCGATCAGCATGTCGAGCGGGAATTACCCACAAATGCTTGCCCGCCCGGATCTCATACTTTTTTATCTAAACCTTCAGAATAAAGAAGAGGATGCCAGCCTGCGCCTGGAGGCACAAAAATTTCTCGTGGGACAGACGAACGATATTCAACCAATAGAAAAATTGCTCACCTTATATCCGGAGATCCGCTCCCTGGTCTTCTACAACGGTGCTTATCTTGCAAACGAGAAAATAATCAAACAATTGCTCGATAAGAATGGCTTTGTAAAAGTCAAGGATTTTGTTTCCGGCATTGTGATTTTCGAAAAGTGAGAGGGCAACCCTACGCCCCACCCCCAATCGCCTTCGGCGTGCTTCGCGACCTCCCCAAATACGACGATGAAATTTTGGAATGAAGATGTATGAACCGATCGTCGGATTTAGGGAGGGGATCAAGACATACACTCAGTTGAATGCGAAGGGATTCGATTCAAAATTACAGGAGTATTTGGGGAGGGAGTAAAAGAGGCTAACTCTTTACCAGCTTCTGGCCCTCTTTGGTGTCCTGGACGGTCCAACCGAAGGCGGAGATTTGGTCACGCAGACGATCAGACTCGGCCCATTGTTTGTCCGCACGCGCCTGCCGGCGCAACTCAAACAATTCCAAAACTTTTTCAGAGGGTTTATTTTCTTCCGGCGGCGGAGCGTTGACCACCCTATCCCACACATCCGGGCGGATACCGCGCTGGAGGGGGTCGGGCAATTTCAATTCACCCAACTCACTTAGCTGGAATTTCGCACCGGCAGGATACATCTTCGAATCGCAATCACGGATAAGCGAAACAGAACTGACGCCATTCACTTCACAAATACCATTTGCAAAATCAATAATCAAACCGGTGTGTTCATCAAGGCCAATCGTTGTATTGTCTTCAGGCACCGCTTTGCACCATAGGTCAAAACGCTCCATGCCAATGAAACAACGGCTGGTGTCGAGTTCATCACCGCCATCGGCGTTGTTCCAGTGCGGGATGAAGGAAAGCTGCATCCCATAATCGGCGAAGAGATTCAAACCGGTCTTGGTATGAACCTCCTCACCCACCTTATAAATTTCATAGACGGGCAAGGCCCAGGCGCCGATGGAAATCGTCGCTGCGGAAGCAAAGGCGAGGGTGGCCCCCAGGCGATGACGGGCGCGAATGATCTCCCAAGCCAGGGAATCTTTCAGTTGCCGCGTGGCATAGGTTGGGCTGCCGGGGCCCATGAAAATCAGGTCGGCATATAAGAGCGGCCTGACGATCTCGGCTTCATCGGGGCTGAAGGGTGTGCCGCGTTTGCGGGCTGAAACCACGTCAATGATCGGTGTGTAGTTCGCCAGGCGGGTCTTGAGAAAGTCGGCCACACGTCCGGCGACCTGATGCGAATTCAATTCAAACCCGGCGGGCGTTTCGAGAACGGCAATCCGCAAAGGCTGAGCCAGGGAGCGTGCCAACGATTCAAACACGCGGCCGCCCGCCAATGAAGTCTCACCTGAACCGAGAAAGGCAATTTGTCCCAAGGCCATGTTTATTTGGATGAGGCGTTCAATTCATCTATTACATCGAGAAGAATTTTATTTTCAGGAATATCGGACATGGAGGCGGCGTAATGCACATAACGTATCAGGCCCTGTGCATCCAGAACACAGACGAGAGGCATGCGTCCCAATTTGAAAAGGTTGACTTCCTGCCTGTAACGAACCGCCACCTTACGACCTTGATCGGGCAGGCCGATAAACGGGAGTTTCTCCCTAGCCCAATATTCGTGGAACGAGGAGGCGCTGTCCGGACCGAGCGCGAGAACCTCCGCGCCGCGGCTCTTGAACTCCGGGTAGTCGTCACGCAAGCGCGCCAACTGCGCGCGGCAATAGGGTCACATGAAGCCGCGCAGGAAGGCAAGCACCAGCGGCTGACCGCGAAAATCGGACAGGCGGACTAATTTGCCATGTATATCGCTTAGTTCAAACTCGGGCGCAGGTTCGCCCAATTGGATCAGGTTATTCATGGATCAACTCCTTGGTTTTCTTCCAAATTTCATCGAACATTTTCACGGTCAGCTTTCCGGTCAAGGTATTTTGCTGGCTGGGATGATAAGAACAAAGCAGGTAAGAAGGAAAGGATGAAGGATGAAGGGCAAAGGATGAAGGCGGAAGGCGGAAGGATGAAGAGGGAAGAGAAGAGGACGAAGGATGAAGGGCAAAGGATGAAGGATGAAGGCGGAAGGATGAAGAAGAGGAAGAAGGAGGAAGGCTGAAGGATGAAGGATGAAGGATGAAGCGGAAAGACTGCGCCGTGGGAAAAGGGCATGGAGCGCCGACGAAGGATGGCCTGCGGTCGAGAAAGTATTTTCAAAACACGTTCGAAGGCAATGCGGCCCAACACAACGATCACTTTCGGTTTCAACAATTTCATTTCGCACTCGAGGAAGGGCTGACAATTATCAAGCTCCTCATTGGTCGGCTTGTTGGAGGGAGGCGCGCAGCGACCGGAAGCGGTGATAAACATGTCATGCAAAACCAAGCCGTCCTCACGACCGGTCGAAGCGGGTTGGCTGGCAAAGCCGGCCCGGTACAAGGCGGGATAAAGAAAATTGCCGGAGGCATCGCCGGTAAACTGCCTGCCGGTACGGTTCGAGCCGTGCGCGCCGGGGGCGAGTCCCACAACGAGAACGCTAGCTCTATGATCGCCGAAGCCGGGAACCGGCCTGCCCCAATATTCCCAATCCTGATAAGCCTTCCGTTTCATGTGTGCCACTTCTTCACGCCAAGCCACCAGCCGGGGACATTTGCGGCAGGAAATAATTTTCTGTTCAAGCACTTCAAAATCCATACACCCATTCTACCCCCACTTGAAATCCGCTATTTTTGGCTCTACAGGAGTTGCCGTGATTCTGGATGTGGTCATCAGGGTTACAAAATCAGCAGCGCGTCGCCAAACGAATAAAAGCGGTAGCCGGCGCCGATCGCAGCCTCGTAAGTCTGCAAAACCCGCTCGCGCCCGGCGAACGCGCTGACCAGCATGATGAGCGTGGACTTCGGCAGGTGAAAGTTCGTAAGCATGGCATCCACGACCTTGAATTGATAACCGGGAAGAATGTAAAGAGAGGTGGGGCCGGTAAAGGCAGAGACGCGGGAGCCGATATTGGATAATCGAGATTCGATATTCGATACTCGATATTCGATATTCGAGATTCGAGATTCGGAATTCGGGAGTCGGGATTCGGGAGTCGGGGTTTGAGGGTCGGAAATCAGCCTTGATCCCCGATTCCCTTCCCAGGCTGACTCGAGCGTTCTGACGGAGGTAGTACCCACCGCGATGACGCGGCCGCCGGACTCTTTCGTGCGGTTGATGAGATCCGCAGCGGACTGATCCAACTCACACCATTCGGTGTGGATTTTATGCTCCTGCGGGTCAGTTTCCGTGACCGGCGCAAAAGTATCCAGCCCGACATGAAGGGTAAGGTAGGCCAGCTTTACGCCTTGACCCTGCAACTCCTCGAGCAGGCGAGGCGTGAAATGCAGGCCGGCCGTCGGTGCGGCGGCGGAGCCGGGTTCACGGGCATAGACGGTTTGATAGCGTTCGGAGTCTTTGAGCGCCTCATGAATATAGGGCGGCAAGGGGACATTCCCGATCTTCGGGAACCAGGGTTCGATGGGTTCAGCAAAGCGAATGAGCCGCTCTGAACCATTGAGCACTTCGATAATTTCCGCACCAATTGCGATCCCAGAACGGGATTCGACGGCGACCTTCGTGCCGAGGCGCAGGCCTTTTCCACCGACCAGGCACTGCCAGGTTAATTCATCCAGGCGGCGAAGCAAAAGCAATTCCACGCGGCCGCCGGTCGGCTTGCGCGCAAAAATGCGCGCCGGGATGACGCGCGTCTGGTTTAAAACCAGCAAATCATCCGGATGCAGGTATGCGCCGATCTCGCGAAAGAGCCTGTGTTCCAGATCCCCCGAGCGGCGATGGAGGACAAGCAAGCGCGAAGAATCACGCGGCTCGCTGGGCGTTTGTGCGATGGAGGATTCGGGGAGATGATAGTTGAAATCAGAGGTTTGCACGGGCAGATCTCAATCAAGAAAATCGGTCGAATTATAATGGCAATGGGTGAGAATAAGTTATAAGGTTGGAAAGTTCGAAAGTTGAAAGGTTTGAAGGTTAGAAAGTTGGAAGGTTCAAAGGTTGGAAGGTTGAAGGTTGGGAGGTTCAAAGGTTGAAAGTTGGAAGGTTTGAGCGCTCCCTTTGCCTGGAACTTTTTGGCCGCAAAGGGCATCCATATCCTGAACAGCAAAAGGAAAAAATGAAGACCATCATCCACATACTTTTGATCGGCTTAGCGATTGCGGGATGCGCCCCTGTCATCAAGGGAATCACGCCTAACGCAAGCGCATTTGCAAGCGCGACGACCACACAGGTCCCAGCCACCGAAGGGACCGGCTCGGCGTCAAAGCCTAATCCTTCCAGTGTCAAAGGCCCGCCTGCGATCCTGCTGGAGCCCGGCAAGGGAAACCCTCCGATCTCCCTTCCGATTCCAACGCCCGCCCTGCCGGAAGGCTGGGAGGAATTTAGCAGCGCGGCGCTGCATATCGCCGTGAATTACCCATCGAACTGGTCCGTGGAAGAACAAGCCAACGAAATAAGGTTCAGGTCGCCATCCGGCGCGGTCATTTTATTCCAGGTTCACACACCCAGTGACATAACTCCCGGCAACCCACAATGCACAACCTTGATCACCGATTACGGGCAGGCCGCCAACCTGTGCGGCGGGGAAGGGATGTACAGCGCCGAATTCAATCTACAACTCAAAGACGGTTCCTCCGAGGCGCTGACGATCTCGACCACAAGCGATGAGGCTTTGGAGGTCTATAAACAAATGATCAACTTGCTGCACCCAAGCCCTTGATCCGGAAGAATCAAATCCCGGACACGGATGAATGCCATCCAATGTCCGGGATCTTTTTCAAGAAATGTCAACCCAGGAGTGGGCAGGAGCGATTAATGCGGACTCACCAAGCTAGTTCCATTGGTGGGATTACCGCTCGCATTCGGATTAAGCATTGAGAATGGAGGCAACGAATAGTTGGGTCCTAATGCGATCAGCCAATTTACCAACTGGAACGTATTGGGTGATCCCAGACCAGTGACAGCATCCCAACCCGGGATGGAACTGAAGCCTGGCACCGAGACAGGGGCATTGCTGGCATCCGGCTCAACGACCGAGTTGTAGCCAATGATCACATCATGAAGAACATTTGGATATCTTATAGTCTGGCTCAAGTGATAGAGCGCGCCATTAATGAAGCCGAGGCGCTTGCCTGCTTTCTGATCGGCAATGGCTGCAATGGCCGCCCACTGAGGAGACCCGGCGCTTGTGCCGCCAAAGAGCCATGTACCTCCCTGAAAACGCACAAGGACACCATGGTACACCGCGGCGCTATACGAAATATCCGGCACGCCGCGAGCCTTCCCAGATACACTCTTTCCTTGATATACCGGTTTTCCATAAAGCACGCTGTAGCCGCCACCGGAAGACATCTGATTATACTCGTTCCAGCCAATTTCACCTTGATAGGTGCCGGGAAGCGGATGGGTGGCCGGATTGCAACCCAAAACCGTCAAGCAGTAATCGGCCGCATGCAGCTCAGTCCCGCCCACGGCGGTGACCAAGGGATCGCTGGCGGGCGAAGAGACAGCCTTGGTCCAGGAAAGGGTGTCACAAGTCTGTTGAGCGGCGCCATCATCACCCGAGGAGGCGAAGATCGTGATGCCTTTTTTCGTTGCATTCACATACAGTTGATGCTCCGCCGCAAGGATGCTGGGATCCACACAACTTTCGTTCTCGCCAAAGCTCTGGGAAATCACATCGCCCAGATTGTGACTGACCGCATATTGTGTGGCGTGCAGAATATCCGCATCATCACTGCTCTTCGCCAACACAAGCACGATATGAGCCGCGGGGGCGATGGCATGCGCCCATTCGACATCCAGCGTAATTTCACCGGCCCAACCCTGCATCGTGGAGTCGGAGGGAACGAAGGGGGTCAAACCATCGGGGGCAATCTGCGTTAAGAAGGTTCCATGGAGCGGCAAACCATAGGCCGCGTCAAACCAGTCGAGATCGGCAATCAAGGTCGGGCTTTGGAAGGCGTCTATGATCACGATGGTGCGACCCTTCCCGGTATAACCCACGGTAATAAGCTGATCTACTGCGTAGGCATGCCTGATCTGAAACGGATCATAGCAGACCACTCCGGGATTCAGACCTACTTGACAAGTGTAGATAGGCGAACCGCCTCCAGCAGGGGCTTGAGCTAGTACCGCCATGGGACCCTTCACGAGAAAGGGCGCCATTTTGGGGGTCACACTCGAAGGTAACATGCCGGCCGCGCCCACCAAGAGCACGAACGCCAGCAAAAGAGCAAAAATCTTCATGGATTTCATATCATTTTCTCCTCAAGATCATCATTCATGAATGTAGGATTACAAACACTTGCTTATTCGATTGGGATTTAATATCGCTCAATGAACCTTACCCCACCTCCTTCTCACAGGAAAGCACGCCCGCCAAGTTATCCACGGCGTTTTGCAGAACCAGTTCAAAACTCAAAGCCTTCCTGATCACCGAATGGCATGCCTATTCTGAAAATGGATTTTTTAGAGTATACCTCCATACGGCAAATTTATACAATAACCAGTTGTGGAGGGTTGAAAAGTTGGAAGGTTAGAGGGTTTCAAGGTTGGAAGGTTGGAAGGTTTCAAGGTTGGAAGGTTGGAAGGTTAGAAGGTTTCAAGGAAGGTTAGAAGGTTAGAGGGTTTCAAGGTTGGAAGGTTGGAAGGTTGGAGTGTTCGCTTTGGTCAGGAGGCCTGACGGGATCGTGGAGCCGCGGTTGTTTTATTTCCGGAAAAGGCGGGCAATGAGGTTGAGGAGGATCTAGATTTTGAGAAGGCCATAATCAAACCTCTAAAGTAATCTCGGCTGGCCTTCATCCGTATAGGTCAAACCCAAATGCTCATAGGCAGATTTGGTGGCCACGCGGCCCTGGGGCGTGCGATCCAAAAATCCCAACTGCAAGAGGTACGGCTCGACCACATCCATGATCGTATCCTGCTCTTCACTGATGGAGGCGGCAATCGTATTCAACCCCACCGGCCCACCGCCATATTTTTCGATGATGGTTTTGAGCACACGGCGATCCACATCGTCCAACCCAAGCAGGTCCACCTGCAGAAGATCGAGCGCTTGCCTGGCAACCTGCTGCGTAACGTTCCCATCGGCGCGGACCTGGGCATAATCGCGGACGCGGCGCAAGAGGCGCAAGGCCACGCGCGGCGTGCCGCGGGCGCGGCGACCGATCTCCTCCACGCCGCCTTGATCCACCTGAACGTTCAGGAGCCTGGCGGCGCGCATGACCACGGCCTGCATGGCTTCCAAGTCATAGTAATCGAGGCGATAGACGGCGCCGAAGCGGGCCCGGAGCGGTGCAGTGACCAAAGCCAGACGGGTGGTGGCGCCGACCACCGTGAAGTGCGGTAATTTGAGACGGATGGAGCGCGCCGAAGGTCCCTTGCCAATCACAATATCGAGGGCGAAGTCTTCCATGGCGGGATACATTATTTCCTCCACCGCCCGTCCCAAACGATGGATTTCGTCAATGAACAAGACATCCCCGGCGCGCAAGTTTGTGAGTATGGCAGCCAGATCCCCGGCCCTTTCAATCGCGGGACCGGAGGTCACTTTTATATTCACGCCCATTTCGTTGGCGACGACATGCGCCAGAGTGGTCTTTCCCAAACCCGGCGGGCCATAAAACAAAACATGATCGAGGGCCTCACCGCGTCCACGAGCAGCGGAAATGAGAATCCCAAGATTCTCCTTGACCTGGTCCTGGCCGATCAACTCGGTCAGCCTTTGCGGACGAAGGGCGTTATCGAGGCGGTCATCGGGTTTCGCTTCGGGGTCCAGAGGTCGTTGATGAGTATCAGCCATGAAGCAATTATAACCTTAGACATCCTGGATAAGGAGAAGTGAAAAGATACCTTATGAAATATGTGACTCCACTGCAATTACTCAATTTTCAAAAATTGCAAATAATTCTCTCCCACTTTGATGGCTTTTTCGGTAATATTATGGGACAAGAGTGGTTATCCAAGGCATTATTTGCCAACTTTCTCCCACTTTCGCCTAGCGAAAATGGTGCGCTGACCTTTTTACAGTGGAGTCAAATATGTTATTGAAAGAAAGCAGGAGTGGATAAATAATATAGCGGGCTAATTAATTCTCTCCACACTTGTACCCACGCCAAGCGCAAGCAGAGAGCACACATGTGCCTGCGGCCCAGTGCAGGCAGAGAAAATAAAGGGGAAAAGTTCTGTGTTCTGCGCGGGGCAACCAAACCACAAGTATGCAGCGTGGTAAACAATTCAAAAGCCGACGAAATTAGTATTTGATGTTACGCAGGAGGTCACGGCACACGGCCCTACCCCTAACCCTCCCCAAATCCCCCAACAAGCGGGGATATTTGGGGAGGGAGAATAGATGAAAGACAGGTTACTGCGTAAGGTGAGTTAGTATTACAGCGCAAGGTTGTTGTCTTCGTTCGGGCGAGGAATGATTCCCCACCCCCGTCGCCTCCGGCGTGCTTCGCGACCCTCCCCAACAAGCGGGGAGGGGAGAAGAAGAAGAAAGTTGTCTGACATTGCGCTGTAATGTTAGCCACTTTCAAAAAAGGAAGCCAGGAAAACGGCAGGCTCATTTGAGTGGGCGAGACCGGCAATACATGCTGGACGCGCACGGCAGGCCAAAATCCCCAGATCAGCAAAGCACAGGAAATGAGGAAGAGAACAACTCCGAGGGCAATCCGCAATCTTCGCATGGGAAGATTATAAACCTTTCGGTTTATTTATTAACTGATGTTACGCAGAGCCCCTCTCCCAACCTCCCCCATAAGGGTAGGTATTTTGAAAGCCGGTTTGTGATCGTAGAATTCTTCGTATCAATGAGACCTAACCCAGACCTAACCCCCGACTTCCTGGCAGGAAAAACACCTGCCGACGGAAGTGCTACGCGACCCTTCCCTAAGAAGGAAGGGGAGTATGCTCACAAGAGTAGTTATTT